>Ga0335073_10005106_pt1 | contig 18443 bp, 18 predicted proteins | sample Lox_Sample_22_FD_207093 | JGI IMG/M metagenome (GOLD analysis project Ga0335073, IMG submission 207093) | Soil microbial communities from Loxahatchee National Wildlife Refuge, Florida, United States - Lox_Sample_2.2 | ecosystem: Environmental > Terrestrial > Soil > Wetlands | place: USA... | reverse complement strand
GCCAGCGACGCGAGCGTGAAGACCACGATGCCGACGCTGAACAGCCGCCGGTGACCGAACAGGTCACCCAGCCGCCCGCCCAGCAACAAGAATCCGCCATAGGCGAGCAGGTAGGCATTAACTACCCAGGCCAGCGACACCTCGCTGAAGCCCAGATCGTGGCGGATCGCGGGCAGGGCGACGCCGACGATGGTGGTGTCGAGCACATTCATCAGCGACCCGGTGCACACCACAGCCAGTGCGACCCACGGGCCCCGGCCGCCAGTGCTCATCGTTATCCCTCCTACTGCTGGATCTGCGAGGCGGTTCAGGCGCCGCGGAACGCCTCGACATCCAGGACGATGTCGACCTTGTCGGCAACGACGATTTTGGTGCCGTCGGCGGCCAGGCCGAAAGTGATGCCGAAGTCGCGGCGGCTGATCGCTGCCCGGGCCGAGAAGCCGACCCGCGCCTCACCCTGCAGTCCCGTAGGGTCGGTGCCGAGGAATTCGACGTCAAGGTCCACCCGCCGGGTGACGTTCCTGATTGTCAGCTCGCCCGACATCACCCAGCCGCCATCCGCCGGCCGCAGCTTCGTGCTCGCGAATGTCATCGACGGGTACCGTTCGGCGTCGAAGAAGTCAGCCGACCGCAGGTGGTCGTCGCGCATCTGGGTGCCGGTGCTGACCGACGAGACTGCGATAACCGCAGTCGCGGTGGACTCGGCCGGGTTCGGGCCGGTCAAGATCTGCCCGCTGACCTCGCTGAATGTTCCGTGCACCTTGCTCATGAGGTGCCGAACCGCAAATCTCACCATGGTGTGAGCGGGGTCGATCGTCCACTTTCCTGCGACCCAGCCCGCGGGCGCAGACTCATCAGGGCTAACTATGGCGCCGGCGATGGTCATGTCAGGTCCTCCTTAATTCCGGCGGTAGCGGATCACGCTCTTAGCCTGATCCGCCTCCAGCGGGCGCTGCTACTGCCTGGGGCACCGCCGCCGCGTGGGCTTCTCACCTGGCAAGGCGTGCATTCTGCATCCCGGCGCGGCGCTTTTAGAAAGACCCTGTTGCCGACGTAATGCACGAGAATCGGTTATCTGCGCCGGAAGTCGATAACCGGCGGCCGCCGGCGAGGCACCGGGAGGTCGGGTGGGCGACGTAGTTCAGATATCTGAGTTGCAGGCTCGCAGCGTTGCCCTCGCGGCGCAGCAATTCGGCCGGGTGCCTGCGCGCGGACTCGGCGCCACGGCAGGCCAGCCGAATGGAAGCCAGCTGCACCGGGCGGCGGAGGCGCTCGGGGCGGTTCAGATCGACGCGGTGAACGTGCTGACCCGGTCTCACTACCTGACCTTCTACTCGCGCCTCGGCCCATACACCACAGGGGTGCTTGACGGCTTGGTGTACCGGCAGCGGGGGCTGTTCGAGTACTGGGGTCATGCCGCTTCGCTGATGCCGGTCGGAATGTACCCGGTGCTGCGCTGGCGGATGGAGGACTACGCGCGGAGCACGCACTACGCGGCCTTCCGGGAAAGACTGGACCGGGAACGCCCTGGTTATCTGGAAGCCCTGCTGGCAGAGGTCGCCGCGCGCGGGCCGCTGGCGTGGACGGAGCTGAGCGACCCCGCGCGCTGGCAGACCCTGCCGCCCAGGCTTGCCCGGTACGCTGACTCGACCCTTGCCTGGCACCGGCGGTCCGATGGCAAGGCCGCGCTGGAGTGGTTGTATAGCAGCGGCACTTTGGCAATCGCGGAGCGGCGCGGCTTCGAACCGCGCTACGACCTGGCTGAGCGGGTGATCCCGGAAGCGATCATCTCGGCGCCTGCACTGTCGCGTGAGGAGGCGCAGAGAGCGCTTGTGCTGACCGCCGCCCGTGCGCTCGGCATAGCTACCGTGAGCGACCTCGCGGACTATTTCCGGCTGCCGGTGGCGCAGACGCGGGCACGTGCACGTGAGCTCGCCGAGGACGGCAGGCTGCGGCCGGCCAAGGTGGCCGGCTGGAAGCATGACGCTTACCTCGTCCCGGATTTCGATGCCGGGCCGGTGAGTGCCCGTGCGCTGCTGTCCCCGTTTGACTCGCTGATCTGGCACCGCGACCGTGCCGAGCGCCTGTTCGGCTACCGGCATGTCTTCGAGTTGTACGTTCCTGCGGCGAAGCGGCGGTATGGCTACTTCGTGCTGCCGTTCCTCCTCGGTGACACCATCGCGGCCCGGGTCGATCTGAAGGCGGCGCGGGACGTCGCAACCCTCCAGGTGCTGGCGGCCTACCTGGAGCCTGGGGCGCCCGCCGCGCCGACCGCTGCAGAGCTTGCGGATGAACTACGCAGCATCGCCGAGTGGCTGTCGCTGGAATCGATTCAAGTATCTGAACGGGGAGACCTCACCGCTCACCTCCGCAGCGCAATGCAGGGTCGGCCGGGCTAACGCGCGCCTCGTCAGCCCTCAAACCGGCTGACCGTAATGTCATCCGCCGGCCGTTGCTGAGCGTCACAAAAGAAGAGATCATCCAGTGATGTCATACCGAAGAATGGCCGCGGGGAGGGAGCCCAATTGGTGGCCAGGAAAAACGGTGGCGGGACTGACTTCCCATGGGGGCTCTTCGCCGTGCTTGCGATCTGGGCGGGCTCCCTTGTTGCCGAGCGGCCCAAGGTGGTTTATCACTCCGACCCGCGCTGGATCGGTGAGAACATGTGGGTAGGAATCCCGGTCCTTGTTGCCTTAGTTGTCTTCGCGAACTTCATCGCGCGCATCTGGCGGACTCGGGATGAGCGGCAGTTGCAGCGACTCGTTGATGAGCGCCTGCGGTCTGAAGGACAGCATCCAAGGCAGCTCCGCCGCCAGCGAAAGCAGGAGGAGAAGCGAAAGGTTGCTGAACTACAGAAGCAGATTGACGAGCTTAGGCGGGGGTCCAAGGGAGAAACTGAACTGCAGAAGCAGCAGCTGCGGGATGAAATCCAACGAGAACAGCGCTTGCGGGATGAACGCTTGGGCCGCGGCATCGAGGGCGTTGCGTGAGCCGGGCAGTCACGCTCGGTAGGAGGCGTTGTCAACCTGGTCACCACTGAGGGAGGCCATTGCCAGCTGAAGGCACTCACTGAGGTCCAGGCGAGTGCCTGCAGCTGGCAAGCTGAGCGCTGAATTGCCGCCTGATAGCTCGCGACCAGAAACGCCGCGCCGACTGGCTGGTCAGGACGGTCCTGCGTGCGCGGTTGTGGCCCGGGAAGACACCGGGCAGGCCTTCGCCCAGAGAACGCTGCACGACGGCGCGCCACCGCTGCTAAAAGCGACGGCCATCGAGATCATTGCCGCGGTCACCAGCAGCCAGATCAAAATGAGAACGCCCCCTGGCCCGAGCCGAAGCAACAATCCACGAGCAGAGCTTGGAACCCGCCGCCATCGCGCCCGGATTTGCTCCCGTGCGGGCATTTGTTCCCCCGCGGTTCGACGGGTAAAGCTTCCGAGCAGCCCCGCCAACTCAGGGTCCGACGCGGCAAGATGGTCGCTAATGGCATCCAGAACGTAACGATCACGAGAACCTAGGCTCACTAGCCAACCTCCAGCCAACCTACGGCGTAACGCGGAAAGGGCTAGAGGCCATCAATCCAGCTAGCGATGTTTACGCGAGCCTCATCGCGTGATGCCCCAAGGATACATACCCTGACGCTCAGTAGTCGAACGCCTCAACGTCGCCCTTGGCGGGTGCTGCCAGCGACTGATGACGGGACAGTCGACTCGATCGCTCGGTGACTGGCGGTCGTCGTAGCCGACTGCGCTCCACCGCGACGGCCAGGGCTCACGGCACGCCGGTGCTTGTAGCGACTCGGCTGCGTGGCCATAATGGGCACCGGCGATGAGGCTCGCCAAGACCGCGAACTCGCTGATGGCCTCTACTCGTCCGGTAGGCGCCTAGGAGTTCTGGAGGCGAGCGCGGGTGTTGGCGGTCGGTTCATTTCGCCGTGTATTGGTGGGCTTTGATGGCTCGCCTGACGCGGCCGAGGCCCTGTGGGTGGGCGCATCTGTGGCCGCAACTGCGGGCGGCGGCAAGATCGCGGTTTTGTGCGTGCTGCCGCGGGCCCTCCCACCTGAAGGCAAGAGCGAGGGCACCCACGGCGGGCTGCTACTTGCGCAGGCAGAGGCGCTCCTCGACGAGCTGGCGAGTAATGCGCGGCCAGGAATCCTCGTCCGAACCAGCGTCGATGTCGCGTACTCCGATGGTGACGGCCCAGGCAACGTCGTGACGCTCTACGCACAGGAGCAGAAGTTTGACGTCCTCGTTCTTGGACGACACGGAAGCGGGAGTCGCGGTAAAAGCTCGCTTGGCCGGGTAGCCGACCACGCCGTGCGCGCGTGCTCGGTTCCTCTCCTCTTAGTGAGCGCGCCGAATGGTAAAACAGCACCCGGTCGCCGGACCATGGCAGCTCCTGATGCCGCGACCCCGTAGCCTCGCGGGCACTCGCCCGGCCCCGGAGACCGTCGCGGCGCTGCTGGGTTATTGCCCGGTGTTTGTAGGCGCCTGGGATGTACCGGAGAAGGTGTAAGTGAGCGCCTCGGGCACCGCGATGATGCCGGTTTCTTCGTAGCACTCCCGCACGGCTGCATCGGCTGGCTGCTCGCCAGGGTCGATGACGCCGCCGGGAACCGTCCAGGTGTCAGGCCCTGGGTAGCGGCCCAGGAGGACATGGCCATCGTCGTAGACTGTGACCGTCCGCGCGGTCGCGAGCCACAGCAGGGCGTGGCCGATATGCGCGCGCAGTGCGGCAACATGCGGCGGGACAGGCATTTCAGGACTATAAGGCTGCGCCGAGGTTCGGTCTAGCATCCTTGGTTTGGCTCAGGTTCACTGGCGCGGCCGCCCGACCTCGCGAGCCAGGCCCAGCGCCAGGATGCGGTCCGCGAACGCGAACGTCTCGAATCGCGTACCAGGTGACAGGCTCGGGTTGTCTGCCATCTCGTCGAGTACTGCCAGCACCTGTGCCGTGTCGAGATAGCTGAACGCTGATTGCACTGTCGAACGGACGCCCTCAGGAATTGGCCTGGACGGCGACTCGGCCCATTCGGCGACACGGAGCCGCCAGGAAGAGGCCCTCTGGCCAGCGCGCGCGAGCACGGTGTTATCGAGGTCAGCATGCTGGTGATGTGGGACCGACATCAGCGCGAAGCGGACCGCGAGCGCATCATCCCCGCCGAACATGGCATCACTGGCGAGAGGCTGTGCCGGGCGGGTGACACTGACCGCGCCCACCCGGACGACGAGCGCGCCCTGCTCATCATTATCCAGACTGCCGTCCGGCCCGATGATCCGGACGTGGGCCTGGCCGCCGAACAAGGCTGCCGCCTCAGCAGAACCGACGCGCATCGCAGGCGGATGAATGCCGAGCGAGCCAGCGACGCGCTCGGCGAAACTGCGCTGCGCAGGCGGCTCGCTCGGGAAGACCACGGCGGTCAGCACCTGGAGGCCGCCAAGTTCGCCGGTCCGGGCCAGCAGGTCTGCCATCAGCAGCACGCGCAGCGCATCGACGTCCGGGTCTCGGTTCTGGTCTGGCAGATGCGCCCATACCCGCAGCAGCCCCGAGCGGCCGGGCCGCACGTCAGCAAACGCTCCTGTAAGAGCATTCAGCAGGCGAAGCATGTCCTCCAGGCTAGGTGTGCGCGACGCGGTAACAGCCACCGCGGTAACCAACCTGGCGCTCGCCGCCAGATTTGACAGCAGATGCGGCAGTCCCGGCTCCGCACGCTGCCAGCCGGCACCGGGGCGGGTATTCTTGGGTGAGGCGGAGGGGCTCGCCGCAAACGCGCCAAGGCCAACGGTCCCTGTCACAAAGACAGGATGCGTGCGGCATGAACCAGATCCTGGCCCTCAGCCATGCCCGTAAGAACTTTGACGGCAAACTCGTCCTCGACGACGTTACGCTGGCATTTCTGCCGGGCGCGAAAATCGGCGTAGTCGGTCCCAACGGCACGGGCAAGTCGACGTTGCTAAGGATGATGGCCGGGGTCGAACAGCCGTCCAATGGCGAGGCCCGCCTCATGCCCGGTTATAGCGTTGGCCTGCTGGATCAGGAACCCCAGCTCGACCCGGCCAAGACCGTGCTGGGCAACGTAGAGGACGGCGTCGCGAACACTAAGGCGCTGCTGGACCGCTACAACCAGATCACCGGCCAGATTGCCACCGAATACTCCGATGAGCTACTAGCCAAAATGGGCCAGCTGCAAGAGGAGCTGGACCACAAGACGGCCTGGGACCTGGACAGCCAGCTCGAGGAGGCGATGGACGCGCTGCGCTGCCCGCCCCCGGACGCTGAGGTCGGGGTACTGTCGGGCGGCGAGCGGCGCCGGGTCGCTCTGTGCAAGCTGCTGCTGTCTCAGCCGGACCTGCTGCTGCTGGACGAGCCGACCAACCACCTGGACGCTGAGAGCGTTCAGTGGCTGGAGCAGCACCTCGAGAAGTACCCAGGGACGGTCGTCGCCGTCACCCACGACCGGTATTTCCTGGATAACGTCGCGGGCTGGATCCTGGAGCTGGACCGCGGACACGCCTATCCCTATGAGGGCAATTACTCCACCTACCTGGAGACCAAGGCGGCCCGGCTGAAGGTCGAGGGTGCCAAGGACGCCAAGAGGCGCAAGCGGCTCCAAGACGAGCTGGAATGGGTCCGCTCCAGCCCGCGAGCCCGCCAGGCCAAAAGCCGTGCCCGCCTTGCCCGGTACGAAGAGATGGCGGCTGAGGCGGACAAGAACCGCAAGCTGGACTTTGAGGAGATCCAGATCCCGCCGGGCCCGCGGCTCGGCACCCACGTGGTCGAGGTAGGCGACCTGGCTAAGGGGTTCGGCGACCAGATCCTGTTCGAGGACCTGGGGTTCAGCCTGCCCCAGGGCGGCATCGTCGGCGTCATCGGCCCCAACGGGGTTGGCAAGACCACGTTGTTCAAGATGATCACCGGGGAAGAGAAAGCGGACTCCGGAACCATCAGGGTCGGCGACACCGTCCGCATCTCGTATGTGGACCAGCTGCGGTCCGGGATCGATCCCGCCAAGACAGTCTGGGAGGTCATCTCCGGCGGAGACGATGTCATCCGATCCGGACGAATGGAAATTCCCAGCCGCGCATACGTTGCCGCGTTCGGGTTCAAGGGATCCGATCAGCAAAAACCCGCAGGTCTCATGTCCGGCGGCGAGCGCGGCAGAGTGAATCTCGCGCTAACCCTCAGGCAGGGCGGGAACTTGCTGCTGCTGGACGAGCCCGCCAACGACCTGGATGTGGAAACGCTGTCGTCGCTGGAGAACGCGCTGCTCGAGTTCCCCGGCTGCGCCGTGATCACCAGCCACGACCGGTGGTTCCTTGACCGGATCGCCACTCACATCCTGGCCTGGGAGGGCGGCGCCAACTGGTTCTGGTTCGAAGGCAACTTCGAGTCCTACGAGAAGAACAAGATCGACCGGCTCGGGGCCGAAGCGGCCAGGCCGCATCGCGTCACCTACCGCAAGCTCACCCGCTAAGCCCGCGGGATACGGCATGGACGACGAAGCGACGGCGGTCATCCGCCAGGCCCAGCTCATCGCCTACCAGGCGAGCTGGCACATCATGGAAGAGGCCGCGCTGGCCAGCCTGGCCGGCACCCGCGGGCTACAGCGGGCACCCCTGGTTCCCCCGTCTGAGGTAATCCAGCTCGTCACCTACGACGGAGAGCACCTCGGCCACATCCGGCGAGAGATCACCTCAGGGATAGGTGAGACGTGGATGGCAGTCTTCCGCCCACCTGGCCGAACCGCCGGGCGCTATCTAACAGCGCACGACGCCGCGGAGGCGCTCGCCGTCGCCCACGGCAAGCGGATCTTCCGCCTAAGCTGACCAAGCCCCACGGAGGACACGTGCACATCGAAGTGATCATCGAGGTACCGCAAGGGTCGCGGAACAAGTACGAGATGGACCATGTCACCGGCCGTATCCGCCTCGACCGGATGCTGTTTACCTCTACCCGCTACCCGGCCGACTACGGGTTCATTCCCGACACTTTCGCCGAAGACGGCGACCCGCTTGATGCGATGGTCCTACTCGGCGAGCCCGCCTTCCCCGGCGCCCAAGTCACCGCCCGGCCGATCGCGGTGTTCTGGATGTCCGACGAACACGGCCCGGATGCCAAGATCCTCGCCGTGCCCGCTCACGACCCCCGTTACGACCACCTGAGGGACCTGCCTGACGTCCCTGCGCACCTGCTGGCCGAGATCAGCCACTTCTTCGAGGTCTACAAAGAACTCGAACCCGGCAAAAGCACCGACGTGCGCGGCTGGCAGGACCGTCAGGCTGCTGAGCAGGTCATCACCGAGGCGCGCCGCGCGGGCCACGGGAATCCGCCCGGCGAGCCCTCCGAGAAAGCCATCTGACGTGGCGGCAACCCGGGCCAGGACACTCGTGCTGATCCGGCATGCCAAGTCGGCGTGGCCAGCCGGCATGCCCGATCACGACCGGCCGCTCGGTCCGCGCGGGCGCCGCGACGCCCCCGTGGCAGGGCGGTGGCTGCGGCTGGCCGGCCTGCTCCCTGATCTCGTGCTGTGCTCAACAGCCTGCCGGGCCCGCGAGACCTGGCAGCTGGCTTCGCGGGAACTCGCCGCGGATCCGCCAGTCAGATTGGAGCGCGAGGTGTATGAGGCCTCACCGGGCCAGCTGCTCAGCCTGATCCGCCAGCTGCCCGCGGCCGCCAGCACCGTTGTCGTCGTCGGCCACGACCCAGCCATACCGCAGGTAGCCCGAACGCTGACCACAAGTGACGCGGCCACGCGCGGCCCGGCCGCCACCACGACGCTGGGGGTGACGCTCGACCGCCTGCAGGAAAAGTTTCCCACCGGGGCGATTGCCGTCTTGAAAGTCATCGGAGCGTGGTCAGGCCTTGGGCCCGGATCGGCCCAGCTCACCGCCTTCGTCACCCCGCGCCTCATCCAGGCGGACAATCCGCGCCGGCAGCCAGGTTGTCACAACCGGCATCCGCCAGTCAGCCGATCCTGGTTAGCTCCGGTGAGAGCAGGTCCATCAACCGACTGCAGGGCCACGCCGACCGCCGGCGCTCAGTCTGCTCCGCCGTCTCGTCCATGCTCGCCAGCCAGTCATCTGGCTGACCGTGCCAGCGCGCGCAGCTACCGTGCAAAGGACAGACGCTGCGCGGCGGCTGGCCCTGCGCCCGGCACAGCGGCCTCTTTCCTGACCGGAGTGCGCGCAGCGCGCGCCACATCAGCAGAACCTCGTCTTCGGTCACCCTGGACACACAACCACCATCCCCGCCATCACGGAAACAGGGACTGTCATCGGCAGCTGCCGCGGTCTGGGCGAGCCCCTTCGCCAGCGGCCAAATCTAGGTAGCCAGGCCACCTGTGGTCAAGGCACAGCCGGCGGTGCCTGCACCGGCACGTCCACGGATCCCTTTGCGTGCGAGCTGCCACCACCACAGCTCACTCCCCCGCGGCGACTTGCGGCACAGGGCTGCCGGTATGATCTTTGGCAGGCGATGAAGCCCGCCTGAAACCGCCCCAGAGGCTGACGGCTTCTACCGTGTCCGGAACGGTGGAGGCTGATGGTGACTTCTGAGTGCCATGCTGCCAGCTCGCGTGTGGCAGCAAACTGCAGAAACAGCGGGCATGTGGGTGCGGCCTCCCCGGCGGCGACCACGATGCGGTTCGAGAGCATCCTGTCTGAGCGACCCGGCAGCGGTCCGGCGGGCGGCGGCCAGGAAGAGCCAGACTTCTTCACGGACCTGAACCTCGACCAGGTGCTGGCCGCGATGACTACAGGCCGCGAGCAGTACAACCTGGCGCCGTTCTTCTATGCCCCGCTGCACGAGGCCGACACCGTCGCCTACCGGCACGAGGTCCTACGCGACCTGGATAATCACGAGGTCCTGCACGCAGTCGGCAGGTTCGGCGAGAAAATGAGGGAGATGCGCGAGCATCTCGCGCAAGCTGGCAAGCTGCACTATCAGCTACAGAAGCAGGCCTGGTTCCTCGACGCCGCCGGGCTCTACTGCGAGGCGGTCCGCCGCCTGGCCCGAGACCTGGGCGGCAGCGAATTGTCGTCGCGCGGCTTTCGCCAGCTCAGCGACTACCTTGGTGGGTACGCGGGCTCGCAGGCCTTCACCTCGCTCGCCGTTGAGACGCAGGCGCTGCAAGACGCGCTTGCCCAGATCCGGTACGCAGTCCAGATCCAGGGACCACGCGTCACGGTCAGCCGCTATGACAGCGAGCCAGACTACGGCGCGCAGGTCCTGGAGACCTTTGCCAAGTTCGCGCAAGGAGCGGTGAAGAGCTACCTGGTGGAGCTCTCCGAGCTCGCCGACATGGACCACATCGAGGCCCGGATCGCCGGCCTGGTCGCCCGGCTCCACCCTGAAGAATTCGCCGCACTGTCCGCCTACTGCACCTGGCACGGCGACTACCTCGACCCGGTAATCGGCCGGTTCGACCGCGAGGTCCAGTTCTACCTTGCCTACCTTGAGATGAGCGGCCGCCTTAAGGCGGCAGGCCTGCCCTTCTGCTACCCGGAAGTGTCGGCGGCCTCGAAGCAGATCTTCGCCGAGGACACCTTCGATCTGGCCCTGGCAGCCAAGCTACTGCCCGGAGGCGGCGGCGTTGTCACCAACGACTTCCACCTCGAGGGACCCGAGCGGGTGTTCGTCGTCAGTGGCCCCAACAACGGCGGCAAGACAACCTTCGCACGCACCCTCGGCCAGCTGCACTACCTAGCAAGCCTGGGCCTGCCCGTCCCCGGCCGCCGTGCTCGGCTCTTCCTGCCCGATCGGATCTACACCCACTTCGAGCGAGAGGAGGACATCGAAACGTTGCGGGGCAAGTTCGAGGACGAGCTCGTCCGGGTGCACCAGATCCTCCAGCACGCCACCAGCGACAGCGTCATCGTGATGAACGAGAGCTTCAGTTCGACGTCGCTGACCGACGCGCTGTTCACCGGAACTGAGGTCATGCGGCAGATCCTGGACCTGGGCTGCCTGGGCGTCTATGTCACGTTCGTCGACGAGATCGCCTCCCTCAGCGAGGCGACGGTCAGCATGGTCAGCCAGATCGTGCCGGAGAACCCGGCCGAGCGGACCTTCAAAGTTCAACGCCAGCCAGCTTCCGGGCTCGCATACGCCTGGGCACTGGCTGACAAATACGGCCTGACCTATGAGCGGCTCACGGAACGGATCGACTGATGAAAGTCTTCCTCCTGCACCGCAACCACGACTTCGCTGCCCGGCCAGAACTGCGGGACGCCATGTTCGAGGCAATGCTCAGCGGCGACCTGTACGCGATAACCAACCTCCGCCGCGAAGCCGAGCGCAGCCGCCAGAATGCCCCGGTACTCGCGCTAACCGGAAACGACGCGGTGCTCACCCAAGACCTCGAGCTGGAAACACTGTGGAACGCGATGGCTGCCGGAGATGAGTTCTTGTTCGAGACGGCCAAGCGGGTCGTCCTGTCCAGCCTCACCGGCCCTGACGCGATCGTCTACCGACAGCAGGTTCTCGCAGACTGCCTCGAGCACCCTGCAACGGTCCGCCAGCTCTACGACCTTGCCGTCCAGGCGCTGGACAACGAGCGCCAGGCCGGCGGCCTGTGGTTCCGCGCCAGCGCGGACTCCATCCTCCACCGCTCGCTACAGGTACTCAAACTCCAGGTCCCGGTGCTCAGGCAGCTGCGGCAGATCGCCAGCGAGCAGGCAGGCCTCTTCCGGTCCGAGGGCTTCTGCCGTCTGTTCGCCATGCTCGCCCAGGAGCTCTCCGACGGCTACCTGCAGACCGTCGAGCAGCATCTGCGCCAGCTCGAGTTCAAGCGCGGCACCTTTGAGAGCGCGCAGCTCGGCCAGGGCCTCAAGGGCCGGCGCTACACAGTGCGGACGCCGCACGAGCAGCGCTGGACGGAGCGGCTCCCGTTCGCTAGCCGACCAGACAGCTACACCTTCACGATCCCGCCCCGAGACGAGAACGGGTTCAGATCGATCGAGACAATCCGCGGCAAAGGCATCAACCAGGTCGCCAACGCCGTCGCGCAATCAGCAGACCATGTCAAGAGCTTCTTTGCCACGCTGCGGCTCGAGCTCGCCTTCTACCTCGGCTGCGTCAACCTGACCGAGAGACTCGCCGCCAAAGGCGAGGCAGTGTGCTTCCCCCAGCCGCTGCCCGCCGATCAGCTGGTCCTGACCGCAGAGGGAATTTATGACGTCTGCCTGACACTCCACCTCCAAACTCCGGTCGTCGCTAACGAAGTACACGCCGAGGGTAGGTCGCTGATCATGATTACTGGCGCCAACCAGGGCGGCAAGTCGACTCTGCTGCGCAGCCTCGGCCTGGCCCAGCTGATGATGCAAGCAGGCATGTTCACCGGCGCCCAGGCGCTCCGGGCAAGCGTCTGCACCGGGATCTTCACGCACTACAAACGAGAAGAAGACGCAACCCTGGAAAGCGGCAAGCTGGATGAGGAACTCAGCAGAATGAGCCAGATCGCCAGCCAGATCACGCGCTACTCGATTCTGCTGTGCAACGAGTCGTTCGCCTCCACCAATGAACGCGAAGGCTCAGAAATCGCGCGGCAGATCGTTAAGGCAATGCTGGACAAGCAGATCAAGGTCTTCTTCGTCACCCACATGTACGACCTCGCCCACGGCTTCTACGCCCAGCAGCACGGCAGCGCCGTGTTCCTGCGCGCCGAACGGCAGCCCGACGGGCAGCGGACCTTCAAACTAGCCGCAGGCGAGCCGCTGGCCACCAGCTACGGCCGGGACTCCTACCAGCGGATCTTCAGGCACGCCGAGCTAGCCGCCGAGGAAAGCTAGTACCTGTCGTTGACCGGCGGCCTCAGTCCGCAGCAAATCCGTATGGCATGCCCGGCTGTGCTGCGGCGATCTCCAGCAGCCGGTTGTACTTAGCGACGCGCTCACCCCGTGCCGGTGCGCCGGACTTCAGCAGCCCGCATCCGGACCCGACGCTGAGGTCGGCGATAAAGGCGTCAGTGGTCTCGCCGGATCGGTGGGAGACGAACTGGGCGTAGCCACCGTCGCGGCAGGTCGTTATCGCCGCGAGAGTCTCAGTGACGGTACCGATCTGGTTGACTTTGATCAGCGCGCTGTTGCCGATGCCTCGGCTAATCGCCTCGGAAATGATGGCCGGGTTGGTGACGAAAATGTCGTCGCCCACCAATTGGACCCGATCACCGAGCCGCTGAGTGAGCGCCGCCCAGCCGTCCCAGTCGTTCTCGGCCAGGCCGTCCTCGATCAGCCACACCGGGTACCGGTCGACGATCTCCGCGTATCGCTCGATCATTTCCGCGCTCGACAGCGCCTGCCCAGCGACCCGGTACCGGTCATCGTGACCGCGGAACTCGCTGGCGGCTGGATCGAGGGCGACGGCTACGCCATCGCGCCCCGGCAGATAGCCAGCATCGCCGATCGCGGCCACCAGCAAGTCAAGCACCTCCTCCGGCTCGGCGAGCTGCGGCGCGAACCCGCCCTCATCGCCCAGGCCAGCGGCATGCCCCGCCGTTACCAACAGACGGCGCAGCGCCGCGTAGATCTCAGCCCCGGCACGCACCGCCTCTCTGAACGATGGTGCGCCGAGCGGGGCGATCATGAATTCCTGGAAGTCGAGCGGATTCGGCGCGTGCACGCCGCCGTTGATGACGTTGAAATGCGGAACCGGCAGCCGCGGCGCTATGCCTTCCCAGGCCAGCCACTGCCACAGTTCCTTGTCGTTAGATGCCGCCAGCGCCCGTGCACAGGCCATCGAGACCCCGACAATCGCGTTGGCGCCAAGCCGTGACTTGCCCGGCGTGCCGTCCAGCTCTATCAGCGCAGCGTCGATCGCACCCAGATCAGGCCACTCCCGCCCGGTAAGGCAGCCAGCGATCTCGCCGCTGACAGCCGCCGCCGCGCCGAGCGCACCAAGACCGCCATACCGGGTACTGTCGCCGTCGCGCCGCTCGACCGCTTCGCGGCTGCCGGTAGACGCCCCGGACGGCACACCAGCTGCCGCAACAGTCCCGTCCGCCAATGTAACCGTCGCCTGCAGCGTCGGGCGTCCGCGCGAATCAAGGATCTCCAACGCGCTCACCGAGCTGATAAGAATGCCTTTCGATGGCTCGAGCACAATCCCTCCTGAATCAGAAACCTGGCCGCCGACCATGCCAGCAGCGGCACCGCACTTTCCTAAGAACCACACCCGACGATCTTGGGCACAGCGCGCCGAAGCTATGCCGTTGCCCGGCTGAGCTCTGGGATCCGGACCCGCAGCAGGTCCTCGGCGCGACTGTAGGCACTCGTGCCAACCCACAGGCGATACCGGGCTCTGCCGGCAGCCTGACTTCGCAGCAACTGGCTGGGCGGGACCGGAACCGGCGCGACATGGGCGGGCACGCCCGCTATTCGCAGTTCGGTCAGCAACGGCGCGACGATGAACGCATCGACGTCGGCTATGGGAGCCCATCCGGCGTCGCTAAGGCCATTACCCCGGCCGCGGGAGGGCAGCCACCACAGCCGCCCGAAGTTCTCAGCGTTGTCCACTGACCTGTGCGCCGACGCCGCCATCGTCCTGCCCTCATCGCATCTCGCCTTAAGAGCAGAAACCATCAGCCAACTGACATCTCGGGCGCCACCGCCCCGGCGGGTCCCATCGCCGCGCAGCCCGCAAGCCGCTACGAACAAGCTTACCGCTCTGAGGCACGCACGCCAGGGAGACGGCAGGCAACGCTATCCTGGTGAACAGCGGGGCGATAACCCCGCTCGGTGGTGGATCCCACCGCGGCCAGATCTATCTCCGCTGGCCATGCCGCCCGATGGCCGATGGGTCCTGCATCCTGCTCACGAGGGGATCCACCGTGCCGGTAACCATGCCCGTCCGGGCTGAGGCAGACGAGCCGCGGCGCCCACATCGGTCTCCTGCCGTGCTGGTGCGGGCCGGGGTGCTGCTCGCAATGCTGGCGGGCCTGGCAGCGCTGACGTCCCGGACCGGCGACCGATGGCTCTGCGACGTCGACGCCAGAATCTCCAGCCTGGTCGCCCGCCGCAGGGGCACCGCAGTCATCCGAGCGGCGCATGCCGTCAGCGCTCTCGCCGAACCTGCGGCGGTGGCTGCTCCGCTGGCTGCCGCCACCGTTCTGGCAATCCAAAAGGATGGCTGGCACGCAGCGTTCAAGCCGTTCGGGACGGTGATCACCGGCATGGCCGTCCGCCGCGGGCTGTCCCGGATGATCGCCCGGCCACGCCCTCCGGCAGCGAACTGGCTGATAGCGCCGGAAGGCTTCAGCCTGCCGTCGAAGCACACTACGCTGGCCGCACTCACCGCCGGAGCGTGCGCGTTGGGCGTTGGCGCCGGACCGCACGCGTCCGACAGAGCGGTCCTCGTGGCCGCATCGGGCATCGGAGCGAGCCGGATATGCCTGGGCGTGCACTGGCCGTCTGATGTGCTCGCGGGCTGGCTGTTCGCCGCGGCCTGGCTGGACGTAGTCCGGGCACTTCCGGCCCGCGATCAGCGGTCACGTCGCTGGCCCGGCGTTGACAAATACGAGCCATCAACCGCATCCGGCGGCCTGCTAACCGGAAGGACGGGTCAATGAGCTTGCCCGACGGCCTCGCGATCCGGTGCTCGGCCCTAGTGGCCCGTGGCACCGAAGTACTGCTCGTCCGCCGCACCGGCAACGCAGCCAGCACCTGGTCCCTGCCCGGAGGAACGCCGCGGCAGAGCGAGAGCATGGCGGCCTGTGCCCGCCGGGAAGTCCTGGAGGAAACCGGGCTACACGTTGACCCGTCAGGCGTGGCGTTCGTGCTCGAGGTGCTGGCTCCCGACGGCGGACCGCGGACGGTCGACATGGTGTTCCTCGCCCGTCTCGCTAACCCAGGTCAGCGGCCACGCCAGGTGGAACCGGACCTGGAACCCGCATTCATGCCGCTGAGCGACCTCCAAGACCTCGACCTGCGCCCGCCACTGGCCGGTCACCTGCGCGGCTTGCTCGGCCAACGGACGCCGCGCTACGCCCCCTACCTGGCCAATCTGTGGCGACCTGACCTCGCCCAGCCACCCGGCAGCACCGGCAAATCAGCCTGGGCCGCTGCCAGCCGGCTCAACCCTGCTAACTGGCCGCGTGTGCGTTTCTGATTTCCGTCTGGAGGCCTTGCGCAGCCTCGGTGTCATATGCCGCTACTCTGGCGGATACGGCTACGGGCGGAGGGGCCCGCCAACTAACAGCGGTACGATCCGCCAACGGTCCCTACCTGGCATAGGTAGGTGACTGTAATGCGAACTGCCGCCAAGTCGGTCATCCGCGGGGCCCTGGACGACCTTGACGAACTGGCAGACGGCCCCGGTCACGACGTCCTGGCAGCACTGCGTGACCGTCTCGACTCGGCCAGGCTGCGCGTGCTGGTCGCTGGCGAGGCGAAGCGCGGCAAAAGCACGCTGGTCAACGCCATGCTCGGCCGCGAGGTGCTGCCAACGGGTGCTGTCCCGCTGACCGCTGTGCCTACGACGGTGGCGATGACCTCGACGGCGGAGGCCATCGAGGTCGAGTTCACCGACGGCCGTCGCGATAACTTTCCGCTGGCGGCGCTAGCTGATTTCGGAACGGAACGGGGTAATCCCGGCAACTGCCGCAACGTTTCGAGCATCTCCGTGTCGCTCGAAGCGCCGATTCTGACTCGCGGCATGGAGATCGTGGACATGCCGGGCACCGGCTCGGTGCACGCGCACAACACCGCTGCAGCCGACGCAGCGCTGCCGTCGATGGACGCGGCCATCTTCGTGCTCACGGCTGATCCGCCGGTTTCAGCATCGGAACGTGAGCTACTCCATCGCGTGTCCGGCCTGTCTGTCGCGTTGTTCGTCGTACTGAACAAGGCCGACTACCTCGACGACATCTCGCTTGCCGAGGCGCACGAGTTCACTACTCAGGTAGTCACGGAAGCGACGGGCCGGTCGCAGCAGGTGTACCCCCTGTCGGCTCGCCGCGCTCTTGCTGCCGATGGCGACGCAGGCTTCTCCTCATTCGCGGCGGACTTCACTGCCTACCTCGAGTCCGGCCGGATCGCCGGGCTCGAGGCATCGGTCAGCCGCCACGCCCGCCGGTACGGGCAGCAGCTACTGGACGAGGTCGCCCTGGCTCAGCGCGCCGCGCAACTCGCAGGCGACGAGGCCGCCGGGCAGATCGCGGCATTCGCGGCTCGGCTGGATGCCGTCACCGCGCACCGGACCGACACCGAGGACCGCGCCGCAGCGCAGTCAAAGCGGCTGCTGGACGCGCTTAACGCGGACGCGGACAAGGTGCAACACGAGGTGTCTGCCGATATCGCTGGCAAGCTCGCCGCATTGCTCGACGGTGAGCTAGCCGGAATGTCGCCCGCCGACATCGAGCGGCTCGGCAGGACCCAGCTCGCCGGCCTGGTCCGTGCGACAGCCGAAGCCTGGCGGCACGGTCAGGCGCGCAGTCTAGAAGCCGGTTTGCAGGGCATCGACGAGAGGCTCGCCGCCGAGCTGGAGGCTGAGCTGGCCGGGGTCCGCGGCGCAGCAGCTGACCTGCTCGGACTGGACCTGGCCGTTCCCTCACCAGGTGACCGGCTGGCGCCAGACGTGCGGTTCTTCTACACCCTGGACGAGCACGTCGACCAGGCAGAGCTGCTCGCCGGAGCCGTCCGGCGGCGGATTCCTGGCGAGTACGGCCGACGGCTGGCCCGCCAGCGGCTGCTGGCGGAGGTCAGTGAGCTGACCGGAAGCCAGATCGGCCGGGCCCGCGCCGACCTGCAGTACCGCCTCGCCGAGTCGACCCGGCAGCTGATCTCCGACCTGCGGCGGCGGTATGCCGAATCCACGCAGCGGCTGTCCGCCGCCCTCGACCGGGCAGACGCGATCCGCAGCGATGCTGGTCGCGACAGCGAACGTCAGCTAGCATTCCTCGCCGGACGCGAGCAGGCGCTGCGTCGAGTCCTGAGTCGGCTGGACTCCGGGACGGCCACAACGGAGACGGCCGGCACCTGACCTGCAGGGCCACAATCCCTGTGACCGATGTGACTGATGTGAATTGCCGCGGCCGCTGCGAGTGCGATAGAAAAGAAGAGCGAACTGGCGATGAGGCTCGCCACCAACTGCGGACTGTTTCGCTGATGGCCTCTACCACAGTCACCGGGGCTTCCGGCGTGGGAGGAGACATCAGTGTTCGAGGAAGTGACCGAGCCGCCCGGCAAAGATAGGACGGGCGGACTCCAGGCCAGCAGCGCAGGGGCTCGCCCGAGAAGAGCAAATCCGTGAGCCCGGCGCTGCCCATACCCGTCGTCCAGCTGTTTCAAGTTGTGACGGTAGCTGCCGCGGCTCCCGGAATCTCGGGCGTGATCAGCCGCGTTGAGGCGCGGCTGCAAGGCCGGACAGGGCCGCGAGTCCTGCAGCCCTACTACGACATCGCCAAGCTGTTCCGCAAGGAGGCGCTGGCACCGGCAGGATCGAGTTGGGTGTT
>Ga0335073_10005104_pt1 | contig 18445 bp, 15 predicted proteins | sample Lox_Sample_22_FD_207093 | JGI IMG/M metagenome (GOLD analysis project Ga0335073, IMG submission 207093) | Soil microbial communities from Loxahatchee National Wildlife Refuge, Florida, United States - Lox_Sample_2.2 | ecosystem: Environmental > Terrestrial > Soil > Wetlands | place: USA... | reverse complement strand
GGAGCGCGTGAACGTCAAGGTGGTGCTGTTCAACAACGGCAACCTGGGCCTGGTGCGCCAGCAGCAGCATCTGTTTTACGGCCGCCGCTACAGTGCGTCGAAGTTTCATGTGACGCCCGATTTCGTTGCGCTGGCGCGCGGCTTCGGCGTCCCGGCCTGCGACCTCGGCGCGACTGAGTATCAACTGCAAACGCTGGAGAATGCGCTGACACAGCCCGGCCCGTGCCTGATCAACGTTCCGATCGCGGCAGAGGAAAACGTATATCCGATGGTCCCCCCGGGCGGTGCCAACCACGAAATGATCGACGAGGAACTCGCGTGATGATCGGACAACCTGAGGAAAGCGCTTCGCGCGCTGTTAGGCAGCGGAGGTGCCGGTACCAGTTAGTGCGCGATGCGCTTTCCTTTGTATCACTGGAAGGGATCGCTGATCAGACGACCTTCCTGAATGCGAGCGCGGGTGGGATGCGGGCGGCGTTGATTACTGGCAGCAGCGCGCTCGCGATGCCGACCAGTGTTGCGATCGCTACTGCGTAGATTGCGACGGGCCAGCTTACTGCTATGTAGCCGAGCGAGCCGGTCAGGGCGCCGAGGGTGAAGCCGTGGCCGAAGAAAACGATCGCGAGGCCTGCGCCGACTGATGCGCCGATGAGACCGATCAGCATCGCTTCGACCAGCAGCACCGCGGCTACGTCGAGGCGCGAGAAGCCCAGCGCGCGCATCACCGCGACCTCGCCGATTCGATCGCGCACCATCATCGCCATCGAGTTGGCGGCGATTAGCAACACCGTCACAAGGACGACGATGCAGAGGCCCGCGACTATCGTGCGCAAGTCGCCGATCGCGGTCACGTAATTCGCCACGGTGTCGGACTCCGTGGTTGTTTCGGTCTCGGCATCGGAGTTGCGGAAGCGCTCGTCGATGCCGTCAGCGACGAGCGCCATGTTCTCGGCGCGATCGACCCGCACCGAGATGAAGTTGGCGCGGTCGGCGATATCGGCGCCGTAGGTATTCTTGACCGCTTCGTCGAGGAGCCGCCGGTCGAAGAAGAAGGCACGCGACAGGTAGTCACTGGGCGGGAACTCGACGCGCGGGATGAAGGTCAGCGTGATTTTGCCGCTGATGTTCTTCAGCGTGATCGGTTCGCCGAGTTTCCATCCGTGCTCTTCCATCAGCACGCTGCCGACCGAAACGGAGCGGCGGTCGGCGAACATGCTCTTCAGCACGTCGGGCGGCGGATGATAGTCGCTGTCGGCCATGACCGTGAATAAATCGGCCGTGGTGCCGTAGGCCAAAATCATGTCTTTCGGATCGCGGTAGGTTGCGCCCCAGATAATTTCGGCGGCGCAGCCCAGCACGTGCGGCATCTTGCGAATTGGATCGCAGTAGCGCGCCGGCAACTTGTAGGCGTTGGGCGCCGTGACGATGAGTCTCAAGCCCTTCGACGCGCCTTCAGCAATGCGATCCATCGAAGCCGGTATTGCGGATAGCACCGTGTAGATCAGAATTGCGACCGCGAAGGTGAGCCCGGTCAGGATCGTGCGGCGCAGCTGACGCCGCATATGCCGGATGACGATGACGAATAGTTTGTACGCCATGGTCATGCCTCCCTGAGCGACTCGATGATGCGCACGCGCGAGGCGCGCCACGCCGGCATCAGGCCGCCGGCCACGCCGATGATCGTCGCGACGATGATCGCCGACGTAACTGCCGCCGCATCGAGCCGATAAGTGAAGAAGGTCGAGCCCACGCTCAGCAGGCGATTGTCGAGTCCCGTGGTCTGCGCCAGCGCGACTGCAAGCATGAGCCCGACGCATCCACCGATGAAGGCGATGAAAGCGCTCTCGAGCACGAAGCTCAGCAGGATCGCGAAGCGCGAGAAGCCGAGCACGCGCATCACGCCGATCTCGCGCTGGCGCCGCGCGACCGCCGAGTACATCGTGTTCATGCCGCCGAAGGTGGCGCCGAGCGCGAGCGCCAGGACCACGATCAGTCCGAGCGCCTGCAACTGATCGACGAGCCTGGCCTGCAAGGCGTAGTACTGCTTCTCGGTCATCGCCTGCAGGCTGAGGCGCCCGTCGTTCTTGAGCGTCGCGTTGAACGCGTCTTCCATCCCGGGTTTGAGGATGACGTGGACGGCGTTGGTATCCATCGTGCGCGCCTTCGCGTCGGTCTTGAGATCGTTGAAGTCAGTCCAAACTTCCGATTCGCGCGAGCTGTTCGCGTCGGAGAAGATGCCGACGATGGTCCAGTTGCGGCGGCCGAAATGGAACTTCGATCCGATCGTCTTGTACGGCGCGCGCGCCGCGACCGCCTTGCCAATTACCCATTCGCCCTGACCGCGAATCGGCCAACGGCCGGCGACGAGCTTCATATTGCGATGGGTCTGGAAGGCGATCGGATCGACGCCGCGCAGCGTGACAAATTGCTTGACGCGCTTGTCGCGCCCGATGCTCACGCCGCCGACGATTTCAGGCGAGACGAGTCCGACACCCGATGCCGTCAGCACTTCAGGGCGCGCACGCAGGATCTCGACCTGCTCGTGCGTGACGTTGCTCATGTTCTCGTTGGTGACACCGCGGCTCATCACGATCCAGTTCTGAGGACCGCCGGTGTTGATCAGCGTCTGCTTGAGGCCGCCGATAAAGCCGAACAGCAGCACGAACATCATCGCGACGAGACCGACGCCGAGCACTGTCATGAGCGAGGTGGTGCGGCGCTCGAGGATGCTGCGGACATTGTAGCGAAGCGGAACCATGCGCGAACGCGCGGCAGAATCCGGCCTCCCTTCGACGCCAGCTTAGCTTGTTATCCAGTCAACTTAAAGTAGCTCATTGTTGGCAGCGTTTGACTGATACTGAGCCGGACGAATTCGCCGCGATGAGGGCTGCCGCATCGCGGCGGCTTCGTTATATTCACCATGGCATGCCCCGCGCGACAGGCAAATACGGACTTGGCGAAGTCGGTCCTGTGAGCACCAAAGCCCTGCTACCAAGGCGCTCTGACCTCTACTACTACCTGCAGACCGCGTCGTGGCCGATGCTCCTGCTGATCATCGCGGTGGTCTTTTTCGCCGTCAACGCGCTCTTTGCGCTGGGCTATTACTTCGACGGCGGCATCGAGAATGTTCACACCGGCTCCTACGCCGACATGTTCTTTTTCAGCGTCCAGACGATGGCGACGATCGGGTACGGCAAGATGGAGCCGTACACGCTCACGTCGAACATCCTGGTGTCGATCCAGGCTCTGGTCGGATTGCTTGCGCTCGCGATGATGACCGGCCTCGTATTCACGAAGTTCTCGCGGCCCACGGCCCGCGTACGATTCTCGCGCAATGCCGTCGTGTCGGTGCGCAACGGTGTGCAGTCGATGATGTTCCGCATGGCCAACTTGCGCGGCAATCGGATCGTCGAAGCGGAGATTCACGTCCTGCTCGCATGGGACGATAAGACGCTCGAGGGCGAGCGCGTGCGTGCGTTTCGCGATCTCGAGACCACCCGCAGGCGCAGCGCGTTCTTCGCGCTGACGTGGACCGCGGTCCATCCCATAGACGCGGCGAGTCCACTGCTTGGCGCCGAGATGGACGCGCTCGCGATGCGCAATGCCGAGATCGTCGTCTCGATAGTCGGCCTCGACGAGACGCTGTCGCAGACGGTCCACGCGCGGCATTCATACCGCGCCGAGGACATCGCATGGGGCGCGCGCTTCGCCGATGTGCTGACAATTTTTCCCGACGGTTCGCGCGAAATCGATTTCACGCATTTCGACGAAGTCGAGATGCTCGAGCAGCAGCAAGCTGCGGCTGCGGGTTAGGCGATTTTCGATCCCCCCTCAACTGTTCACTCAGGTCTCGAAATCTGGGACAGTTGACCGCCTGTAAGGGGAAGCGAAGGGCGGAGAGGACCGAATGCCTGAGAGTACGTTTAAGCGGGTGTTAGTCGCACTCGCGAGGTGGATAGACTCATACGCGGGGGGCGAACCGAAAGCGAATGCACCTCAGGAGACCGATTGGCTGCGGGTAGTACCGTTCGCCGCGGTGCACCTGATGTGCCTCGCCGTGATCTGGGTCGGCTGGAGTCCGATCGCGGTCGCGGTTGCGATTGCGATGTACTTCATCCGGATGTTCGCGATCACCGGATTCTACCATCGCTATTTTTCGCATCGGAGCTTCAAGACCTCGCGCGCAGCCCAGTTTATCTTCGCGGTGATGGGCAACTCGTCAGTGCAGCGTGGTCCATTGTGGTGGGCGTCGCATCATCGCTTGCACCATCAGCACTCCGACCAACCGGCGGACGTGCACTCGCCGATTCAGCACGGATTCATCTGGAGTCACATCGGCTGGATCACTTCGGACACCAACTTCCTGACGCGGACCCGCGTGGTGCGCGATCTCGCGAAGTATCCCGAGCTGGTGTTCATGGACCGCTTCGACATTATCGTGCCGACGGTGCTGGGCTTTGCGATGTATGGCTTTGGCGCGATGCTCGCGCATTACTTTCCGGGACTTCATACCAGCGGCGGGCAGATGCTGATATGGGGATTCTTCATCTCGACGGTGGTGCTGGCGCACGGCACTTTCACGATCAATTCTCTCGCGCACGTCTTTGGCCGGCGCCGCTATGTCACTGGCGATGACAGCCGAAACAGCTTTGCGCTCGCGATGATCACGATGGGTGAGGGATGGCACAACAACCATCACCATTACCCGGCATCGACGCGGCAGGGTTTCTACTGGTGGGAAGTCGACGTCACGTATTACATTCTAAAGGTGATGTCGTGGCTTGGAATTGTTTGGGACCTTCGCCCCGTCCCCCAGCATCTGCTGGATGAAGGCCGGATCGTACGGCCGGAGCGCGCGCTGACTACAGCGAAGATCACGACTGTGATTCGCGAGGCGATCCCGCAGCCTCCGGTCGCCGATGAGGGAGCCAGCGGATAGGTGGAGCGGCCTGGGTCGATCGTTGATGCGGGGATTGGAGCGTCGCGTCAGCGGCGGCCGGCCATTCTGGAAGGCCTCGCGCGGCGGGCGCTGCTAAGCAAGCTCGCGCTCACCAGGAATGATCGAGTTACGATCGAAGACGGCGGCGACCGAATCGCTTTCGGCGAGCCAGATGAGACCGCCGATCTGCGTGCAACAATCCACGTCATGGATCGCCGTTTCTACGCGGACGTCGCTTTCGGCGGCACGCTCGGCAGCGGCGAGTCTTATATCGCCGGCACCTGGACCTGCGATGACCTGACGGCGCTGATTCGAATCGCGCTGCGCAACGCGCACGTGATGAGCGGCGTTGACAACTGGTTTGCTCGATTCCTGGCCCCGGTCATGCGGCTCATCCACTATCTCAATCGCAACACTGCCGAAGGCAGCCGCCGCAATATCGCCGCGCACTACGACCTTGGCAACGAGTTCTTCGAGCTGGTGCTCGATCCCACGATGATGTACTCGTGCGCGATCTTCGAGCGCCCCGGCGCCACGCTCGAGGAAGCATCGACCGCGAAGATCGATCGTATCTGCCGCCAGCTCGACCTGCGCTCGCACGATCACGTGGTTGAGATCGGCACTGGATGGGGCGGCTTCGCGATTCATGCGGCGCGCAACTATGGATGCCGTGTCACCACCACGACGATCTCGCAGGCGCAACACGACTACGCCGTGCGCCGCATCAGGGACGCGGGCCTCGACGGCCGCATCACGGTCCTGCTCAAGGATTATCGTGAGCTCGACGGCCAATTCGACAAGGCCGTGTCGATCGAGATGATCGAGGCCGTCGGCCATCACTTCCTCGACGCCTATTTCAAAAAGTGCGGCGAGCTGCTCAAGCCCGACGGCATGATGCTCCTGCAGGCGATCGTGATTGCGGATCAGCGCTACCAGGGCGCGCTCCGCACAATCGATTTCATCAAGCGCTACATCTTCCCGGGCAGCTTCATCCCATCGGTCACGGCGATGATGGATTCGGTTACGCGCAGCAGCGATATGCGGCTCTTCCATCTCGAAGACCTCACACCCAATTATGCCGAGACGCTGCGGCAGTGGCGCTTGCGTACCCTGGCCAACGCCGATCGCGTGCGCGCGCTCGGCTATCCCGAGGAATTCCTGCGCATGTGGGAATACTACCTGTGCTACTGCGAAGGCGGCTTCCTCGAACGGAACATCGGCGACGTCCAGATGCTGCTGGTCAAGCCAAGCTGCCGCCGCGCCCCGATCGCCCCGCTTCTCTGAACTTCAAATTTCGCTGCGAACCTACTAGTAGAGAGCCCACCGGAGGTGAGTTCGATGGCGAAGCGAGCGTTAGTGCTTGGTGGCGGCGGCCCGGTCGGGATCGCGTGGGAAGCGGGATTGCTGGCGGGATTGGCCGAGGGCGGCGTCGATCTTTCGGATGCCGACTTTATCGTCGGCACATCGGCGGGATCGTTTGTCGGCGCGCAGATCGCGATGGGCAAGGCGCCTGGCGCGCTTGCCGCGCCGATCCTCGCCGAGAGCGCGCCTGCGCCCGAGTCACGCCCGTCGTCGGACCGGCCTGCGGGACCTCCGCCTGATTTGACGATGCTCATCACCAAGATGGCTGAGGCCGCGTCGGGCAAGCGTCCCGCGCGCGAGGTGCGCGCCGAGATAGGCAAGTGGGCGCTCGAAGCGAAGACCATGAGCGAAGAGGCGTTCATCGCGGGCTTCGGCCGCTCATTCAACGAGCTGCCCGACGATACGTGGCCCGAGCGCAACTATGCGTGCACCGCCGTCGATGCGCTCACGGGCGAATTCGTCGTGTGGAACAAGGAAGCAGGCGCGGGTATCAAGCGTGCGGTCGCGTCGAGCTGCAGCGTGCCGGGAGTGTTTCCGCCGATTACGATCAAGGGCCGCAGATATATCGACGGCGGGATGCGCTCGGCGACCAATGCCGACCTCGCCAAGGGCTACGATGTGGCGATCGTCGTCGCCGTAACGGGCGCGGCAACTGACAAAATAAGCGAGCAGTTCCGCAAGCAGCTCGACAAGGAAATCGCCGTCGCGCGCGAGAGTGGAACGAAAGTCGAGCTGATCGTTCCCGATGCAGCAAGCCTTCAGGCGTTCGGCATCAACCTGATGGATCCGAGAAAGCGCCCCGGCGCAGCGAAGGCCGGCCTCGCGCAAGGCAACGCGCAGGCATCGTCGCTACGCGCGGCGTGGAAGGCATAACGCAGCCGCGAACCGGGCGAGGGGGATTCCGCACGCACGCTCGCGACTTTCCGGGCGGGAGAAGAAGAAAGGAAAGCGCTACACGCGCTTACCGGTACCGGTCCCTTCGGGGCGCCCGGAGATCCCTTCGAGATCCCTTCGACTTCGCTCAACCCAGGCTTTTCGACTCCGCAGACTCTGCTCAGAATGACGAACGGGATGGCGGCCAATGATCCAGGACATTTCTTCACAGACCCTTGCGATGACAGAAAAAGAGAACCACTCCGACCCGAAGTAAGTAGCGCTTCGGAAAGATTCACCAACTCTTGGGATGACACCGAAACCGCTCTCCTTTTGGGAGGAAAGGCGGCAAAATAGGCTCTCGATCTAACTGCTTCACGCTCAAGGCAACTGCGTTACGCGATCCTCTTTGCCTCTCGTCTGCGCTTTCTCTAATGTTACAGTTTCATTAAGGATTCGCGAAGGAGACGTTACGCGAATGGCGAAGCGCGCGCTTGTGCTTGGCAGCGGTGGCCCTATTGGGATCGCGTGGCAAGCGGGATTGCTGGCCGGTATGGCCGAAGCGGGGGTCGATCTTGCCGACGCTGACTTTATCGTCGGTACGTCGGCGGGCTCGTTCGTTGGCGCGCAAATCGCCATGGGTAAGGAGCCTCGCGCGCTCGCAGAATCGCTCGCGAGCGTGGCCTTGCCGGTATCGGGACCATCCGCCGATCCCGATTTTTCCATCTTCATCGACAAGATGGCTGAAGCCGTCTCGGGGAAGCGTCCGGCCCGCGACGTGCGCGCCGAGATCGGCAAGTGGGCGCTCCAGAGCCAGACAATCAGCGAGGAAATCTTCATGTCAGTCGTCGGCTATCTGTTCAACGGACTCGCCGACGATTCGTGGCCGGAGCGCAATTTCGCGTGCACCGCCGTCGATGCGCACAATGGCGAGTTTGTTGTTTGGAACAAGGACGCGGGCGCCGGTATCAAGCACGCAGTGGCCGCGAGCTGCAGCGTCCCCGGCATGTTTCCGCCAATCACGATAAACGGCCGCAGGTACATGGATGGCGGCACGCGTTCGGCGACGAATGCGGATCTGGCAAGGGGCTACGATCGGGCAGTTGTGATCGCGGTCAGCGGCGCCGCTGGCGATCCGATGCTGGCAGAGCATTTCCGCATCCGGCTCTACAAGGAAATCGCCGCGCTGCGCGAGAGCGGTACTATCGTCGAACTAATCGTGCCGGATCCATCGAGCATCGCCGCGTTCGGCGACAATCTGATGGATCCGAGCCTCAGCGCGGCGGCGGCGCAGGCCGGACTCGCACAGGGCAACGCACAGGCCGCGGCGTTGCGAACCTCATTCCTCGGTGCCCGATCTAAATCGGCCACCCAGCGCGTTGCCAGGACATCTCCCAGAACAGGTACTCGTAGCGGCTACTCGTCAGGAACAGTTGTTCGAGCGGACCGCGCTCGCGAGCGGGCAGGCCGCGCGTCAGATCGTTGAGCAGGCGCACGATCGTGTCGGCGCCTTCGACGAATTCGCGCGACGAGTACATCTTTACCCACTCGGCGTACATCGTGTCCGCGCCGGTCTTGCCCTCGCGTAGCAGACGCGTCGCGATTTCAGCGTAGCCGAGCTGACAGGGCAGCACCGCGGCAACAATATCGGTGATTGAGCCTTCGTATGCGGCCGTCAGCAGATGCCTGGTGTAGCCGTGCGTGATGGGGGCTGCGGTTGTTTGTTCGAGCTCGGCAGACACGATACCGAATTGCGCGCAGTAATCTCGATGCAACTGCATTTCGACGCTGACTGTCGAGTTCAGCAGGTTGCCGAAGAGCGCGATCGTCTCGAGATCGCGCGCCTTGGCCGCGGCTAGAGCGAAAACCCGGCAATACTCGATCAGAAAGACGTAGTCCTGGGCGAGATAGAAACGAAAGCGTTCCGGCGCGAGGGTGCCGTCGCCGATGCCTTGCACAAACGGATGCGCGTACTCCTTCTCCCAGATCGGCGCGGCGCTGGCGCGCAGCTCCGCCGCGAAGTTTCCGTTGCTCATCGCGAGGTCCTGTCGATGCCCGGCGGAGCGATCAGATGGTTGAGGGGGCGCGCGCCCTGACCGATCTGCGGCGAGGTTTCGATCGCGCGGCGCACGAACGCCTTCGCCGTCTCGACCGCGTAGTCGAGCGATCTGCCGCGCGCGAGCCCGGCTGCGATCGCCGCAGACAGCGTGCATCCTGCCCCGTGCACGCGCTCGACCTCAATCCGAGGGCCGAGCAACTCGCGCACGGTGCGCCCGTCGAAGAAGACATCGATCGCGGCGCCGACCAGCGCTCCGCCCTTGACCAGCGCGGCCCGCGCACCCATCTGCACGATCGCGCGCGCCGCATCAGCCATTTCATCGAGCGTGCGGACGCTGCGGCTCGTGAGCAATTCCGCCTCGCGCAGATTCGGCGTCACGATGACGGCGAGCGGAAGCATCGCGTCGCGCATCTTCGCGATCGCGTCCGGCTCGAGCAGCACGTCGCCGCTCGCCGCCGCCATCACGGGATCCACTACCAGGTTGGTTATCTTGTGCGCGCGGATGCGGTCGGCGACGACTTCGATAATCGCCGCGCGCGAGAGCATCCCGGTTTTGGCCGCGGCGATGTGAAAGTCGCTCGCGACCGCATCGAGCTGCGCGGCAACGAAATCGGGCGCAACGTTTGAGATCGCGGTTACGCCGCGCGTGTTCTGCGCGGTAAGCGCGGTCAGCACCGAGGTGCCGAACACACCGAACGCGGCGAAGGTCTTGAGGTCGGCCTGGATTCCGGCGCCGCCGCCGGAATCCGAGCCCGCGATCGTGAGCGCGACCGGCGTGATCATAAGTCACTCACGAAACGCCCGGAGTGACTGGACCGCCCGCTGCGGACGGCGCTAGTTCGGCAAGTCGGGCGTTATCGTCGCAATAGAATGCCTCATTGCCTGCAAGGAATGTAGCGTCGCCTCGAGTCCGATATTGAGTCTGAAGGCCGCCGACAGATTCATCAATGGCTGGATCTGCTGGGCCTGCCTGGCCACGACCACGTACTGGCTAGGCACTTTAATCTGCGCGCCGTTGATCAGATTGGTCACGTCGTTGAGTTCGCCCGTGCAGAGCTGCGCCTGCAAGGTCACGGGCTGTCCCTGCTGAACCAGGCTGATCGAATCCGACATCAGGCGCTCACAATCCGCGATCGCATAGACGCTGCTGAGCGAGCGCAGGAAGAAGCCCATGGTACCCAGCACATCCTTGGTGTCGGTCGGATCGGAGAAGTAAGTGCTGGCCATGTTCGACAGCGCCACGGCGCCGGTCTCTCCCTTGCGCGGCGCATTGAATGCCTTGATCAGATCGCCCGTCGGCGAGAAGTAGAACGAAAGCGCGCCCTCGAGCGTGGTGAACGCGCCGTTGTGGAAGAACGACTTCTTGCGCGCGGCTTCGATCAGCGGCTGGAGGTTCATGGCGCCGGCTTTCATGCCGGAGCCTTTGATGCATCCAGTGTTGCCGCCATTATTGATGCCGCTGTTGCAATCGCTGCCTGCCAGGGAAAGCGCGGTAGCTCCGTTGGCGACATGGTCACCCGGATCCTGCGGGAAGACGATCGGCGCGACGAGCGCGTTGAGTCCGTGCGCGGTCGCAGTCGCGCCATTCATGCAGGTCGTCGGCGAGCCACTTGCGTCGGTGCATCGCAGCATGTCAACGAGCTGCTTCGACACGAAGTTGCGGCCGGGGAATGGAGCCGAAGGATCATTTACGTTGGGGGCGTGGCTCAAGCCGGTCGCATCGTTGGCGCCGGCGTTGAAGTGACAGAGATTGCACTGCGAATTTCCGTCGAGAAAGATCGACTTGCCTTTTTCAGCGGTCGCGTCGTTGAAGGTGATTACCGGCTGCGACGGATCGATCTGTGTTCCGGCAGCGAAGCTGTTCGCTGCGTCGCCGTCGTTGGCGTCGGTCGGCACACCTGCTTTCAGAGCGAGCTCAAAGCGGCGGCCGAGATACTCCTGGAACGCCGCGAGCTCGTCCAGCTCAACTGAGGTCGGGCAGCGGAAATCGACGCCGGGCGCGCGATTGAGGCTTTTGGGGAAGTGAGTCTTGACGGCGGCCAGCGAGAACGCGCGCAGCGTCGCGGTCAGATCGGTGATGTTGTTGTTGGCGTTATCAACTGCGTCGCGGCAATCCTTGTTCTGAAGAGTGGTGCTGGCGCCGAAGACGTCGGGATCGGTTAACGCGCCATCGCCGGCCCATCCAAGCTCGATATTGCGCGTTCCGTCATCGACCCCCGGAGTCAAATTACCAATGAAGGGAGCAACTGCGGTGTTGAGAAATACGTCCGTGATCGCGAACGCAGTCGCGTTGTTGGGGAAACCTAGAAGCGGCGGATCACAAACTACAGCCACCAGGTCGGTGCCATTTTCGATCAACTCCGGCGGCGAATTGTCGGCGCAGAAATCGGGCAGCAGGTTTGCGGTGGTTAAAGCCAGCGCTCCAACCGACATCGAAGCCCGGAAGGGGCCGACCGGAGTGTTGGATGTGCCTACCTCGGCCGGGTCATTGCCGACTTTGTCGTTGATGTTGAACACACCTAGCTTCGAGACCATCGTGGGATTTTCGAGCCCGAGGGTGCTCGAAGCGAGCACGAGCGACTTCTGATGCGCACTCAATGCAGCAAAATCAGCAGCGCTGATCGAGAAGTCGGCGCTTGGGAGATGGCAGGTCGAGCACGTGCGGCCGTTGCCGTTGAAGGTCGTCGTGGTGAAGACCTGGAAGCCGAGATTGACGAGCTTCGCGGTAGCAGGATCGATTGCGCGCGCGACGCCGGGCATCAAGGTGGCAAATAAGCTAACAAATACGGCTAGTGTCGTAACTACATGTGCATGCCACGAATTCGGTTGTTTGAGAAGCTTGGCGAGATTCATTTCGGTTCCCCCGTCATCTGTGCCTGAGCTCGCAGCTTTTCCGAAGATATGACGGCCTTGTTTCGACCTGGTTAGTCGGAATCACTTTTAAGCTGTCTAAGCGGGCTACCCATAGCCTTTACCTGCTCCTCGCGTCAAGTGGTTCAGTGCCCAAATCGGAGGCTTTGTTCACAGTTCGCGATGCAAAATGCATCGTTGGTGCGAGCCGTTGACAGGAATGAGAATCAGATGATAATTACTATTATCTAAGAAATGGAACTAAACTGGGTTAATGAAGGGCGCCGCGCCGGATATGCTGCCGAACGGCTGGCCGAATTCGCCGAGCGATGCCGCCAGGGCGGACTGGCGGTCACCCCGCAGCGCCTTGCGATAATTCGCGCACTGTTGGCCTCTGCCGAGCATCCCCGCGCCGATTCGATCTACGCCGAGGTGCGCAAGGAGCATCCGTACATTTCGCTGGCGACCGTGCATCGCACGCTCGAGACTCTGTGCGAGATCGGCGAGGCGCGCAAAGTGACGATGCTGCACGACAGCGCGCGCTACGACGGCAACATCATGCCGCATCATCACGTGGTATGCATCAAATGCCGTCGCATCCGCGACATCGAAATTCCCGAGCTCGACGATTTGCTCAAGGGGCGCTCGGAGTTGGGCGAATTCAAGCTGCTCGGCTCGTCGCTCGAAATCCACGCGCTGTGCGAGGACTGCGCACCGCAAAAGACCAAACGCCGCGCCAAAAGCGCGAGCGGCTGAAACCGCAATACATTGTTCGGCGGCTCAACGGAGATTACCGCCGTTCAGGAGGGCAGGAGAAAAGTGAAATCACTCAAAGGATCAAAGACTCATCAGAATCTCAAGGACGCTTTCGCGGGTGAGAGCCAGGCCAACCGCCGCTACCTCTACTTCGCGAAGGTCGCCGACGTCGAGGGTCAGCCCGAGATCGCGGGCTTGTTCCGCGACACCGCCGAGGGCGAGACCGGCCATGCGCACGGCCATCTCGACTATCTCAAGTCGGTGGGCGATCCCGTGACCGATCAGCCGATTGGCGATTCGCATTCGAACCTGAAGAGCGCCGTGCACGGCGAGACCTACGAGTACACCGACATGTACCCGGGGATGGCCAAGACCGCGCGCGACGAGGGTTACCCCGAGATCGCCGACTGGTTCGAGACGCTGGCCAAGGCCGAGAAGTCGCACGCCGGACGTTTCGCCAAGGCTGCCGACACTCTATAAGCATCGCGAATTCTGAAAGCCCGGGGGTTGCGCGCGTTGGCACGCGATCCCCGGGGCTTCGATTCTCATCCGCCCGCATCTGGCGGTGCCGACCGCCGGTAAATCATCATCATAATGAGTCGTATCGAATCAAAACCGACTGACGGTCTTACCTACAATCTGAATGACCCGGAATACTGGAATCGTGCGGGCCTCGACAAGGAGCTCATGCGCGGCTTCGACATCTGCCAGGGATGCCGCCTGTGCTTCAACCTGTGCCCCTCGTTCCCGGCGCTGTTCGAGGCCGCCGATCGCAACGAGCAGGACGTGCGCGGGCTGACCGAGGCCGAGCGCGAGCGCGTCGTCGATCTTTGCTACGAGTGCAAGCTGTGCGAGGTGAAGTGTCCCTACACTCCGCGCGACGGCCACGAATTCCAGCTCGATTTTCCGGCGCTCCTGATGCGCGCCAAGGCCGTGCGCGCCAGAGAGCGCGGCGTCGGCATGCGCGAGAAGGCGCTCGGCAATCCCGATTTGCTGGGCAAGGTCGGCAGCATGACGCCCCGCGTTGCGAACTGGGGATGCCGGCAGAAGTTTCAGCGCGTGGTGATGGAGAAGCTGCTTGGAATCCATCGCGACAAGAAACTGCCCGATTTCGCGGCCGAGACCTTCGACAAGTGGCTCGCGCGCAATCCTCTTCCGCAGGCGCCCGCTGAGCCTTCGGCGAAGGTCGTGCTTTTTCCGACCTGCTTCGTGAACTACTACAACCCCGGACCCGGCAAGGCCGCGGTCAAGGTGCTCGCGAAAAACGGATGCGACATCAAATGCCCGAAGCAGAACTGCTGCGGGATGCCGGCGCTCGACGGCGGCGACGTGGAGTTCGCGCGCAAGCAGGCGCGCGCCAATATCGATTCGATGCTGCCGTTGGTGCGGCAGGGCTACAAGATCGCCGCGATCAATCCGACCTGCTCGATGACGATGCGCAAGATTTATCCGAACCTGCTGCCGGGCGACGACGTCAAGGAATACGCCGCGGCGATCATCGACACGCACGAGCTGCTCTACCAGGTGCGGCGAGACGGCAAGTTCAGCAAGGACTTTAAGAGCACGCCGGTTAGTATCGCGTACCACGTCCCATGTCATCTGAAGGCGCAGGGCATCGGCTTTCGCTCGCGCGACCTGATGCGCCAGATTCCGGGCGTCCAAATCGCGACGGTCGATGCGTGCACGGCGCACGACGGCACCTGGGCGATGAAGAAGGAGTTCTTCGAGCTCTCGATGAAGTGGGGCGAGAAGGCATTCTCCGGCATGCGCGACGCCGACGCGAAAATCATGGCGACCGATTGTCCGCTCGCCGCGGTGCAGATCGAGCAGGCGACGGGAGTGCGGCCGATTCATCCGGTCGAAGTGCTCGCGCGAGCCTATGACGAGAATGGCTTTCCCGATCGCGTGCCGCCGCCGGCGTCGCCCGAGGAGCGATCAGCATGAAACCGATTTCATTCGACGAGATTCTTTCAGCCGAAAATTATGATCGCGTGCGCGATCTGATTCGCCCGCTTGTCATCCAGGAAAAGAACCGGCGCCGTCTCATCGTCGGCTCGCATATCACGCTGCTTTTCGAAAATCGGCAAACGGCGTGGTACCAAATCGAAGAGATGGTGCGCACCGAGAAGCTCGCGGCGCGCGAGGCGATTCAGCACGAGATCGAGACCTACAACGAGCTGGTGCCGCAGGGCGGCGAGCTGGTCGCGACCATGCTCATCGAATACTCGGAAGTGCGCGAGCGCGACGCGGCGCTGCGGCGGCTGGTCGGCCTCGAAAGGCACATGTGGCTCGTGGTTGATGCCAAGCGTCTTGCGGTCAAGTTCGACGATCGCCAGATGTCAGACGAGCGCGTGAGCTCAGTGCAGTTCGTGCGCTTTCCATTGGACGGTACGAGCGCCGAGCAATTTCATACGCTGGCGCAGGCGGGTAAGGTCAGGATCGAAGTCGATCATCCAAACCTGGCCGCCGAGGCGCCGATCGCAGGCGCGCTCGCAGACGCGCTCAGCGAAGATCTGCGCTGACCAGGTTTTCGTAAGATTCCAGAAATGCGAAGGCCCTCGCGCCATACGGCGCGAGGGCCTTCTTGCTAGCCTGATCCGGCTTGTTTATTTCACGGGACCGCCTCGGCATTCGGAATCGTGAGGCCCCACGGTAAGATCATCTTGCTGAGGTTGGTGTTGCCGCCGATGACTACCGCAGGCGACGCGTTGCCTGACGCGGTAGGAGCGAACTGCTCGAATTGGCCGGTCAACGGGTTGGCCACAAAAATCGCGTCAAGGTAGCCCTTCGCCGAGACGAGGGCAGCAATACCTTCCGGCGAGCGCAGGCCAGTGAGGTCCTTAATATGCGGATTGGAACTCGAAGAGATGACAGTAGGCGTTTCCCCGGAGAATTTGCCGCCCTCAACAAGAACGGTGCAGCCGTTCGCGAAAGTGGCAGGAGTAGTGCCGAAAGGCTGCGCGCAGAAGGGCGCTGTGCTGATGTACGTCGGGATACTGGAGATCGAGCCTCTGCCGACTGGACCGCCCCTTGCGTCAGTCACCAGGAGTTGAGGTCCTGACCCCCCAGTCGCGCCGAACGCGATGTACTGCGGGTCAACGAATTCGCCCAGCCCAGTGAGGCCGCTACCGAGCGGTGCCATCGCTTCAACTATTGTGTCGGGAGTGCCATTAGCCACACCGAAGTCTTCGCTGATGAGTCCGCGTCCGAAAGCAATGCCATTGCCGATTGCTTCTTCCAACTCGGGTTCGTACACGGTGATCGTGCCCGTAGCCGAGTCCACCACGAAGACTGCATGCGTGTAGACCTTGCCATAGTAGCCGATGGGCGCGTTCACGCCGCCCAAGGCTCCACAACCATAATTCGACGTTGGATATCCGGGCACGCAGACCTGAACCGAGCCCTCACCCGGGGAGACCGCGATTCCGACCGGCGCAACGATCCCCGACGTAATGATGGTGCCCGGGTATCTAGCACTGGCCGACGTGTACACTGAAGAGCACGCCTTGATAACTCGAACCGGAATCGGGTACATGACATTCGGAGCCGTAAGCGTAGAACCGTTAGGCACGAACTCCTCGATCGTCCCCGGAACCGGGCAGATATCGATCGACTTGCTGTTACAGACGCCCGGGGCCGTAACGGCGCACGAGGGCGTGCCAAAATCCGCCACCCACAGATCGCCATCGGCGTCCCACGAGACTCCATCGGGGATGTCCGTGCTGGGAGATATTAAGCTTTGAACGGGCCCCTGATTACCGTTAGCAGCGGCAGAGTAAATGTAGGTTGCTCCGCCAACAGCCGCAGTTCCGCCCAGCGCAGTGGCTGAGTTCGAGACCGCAAAGAAGTTGTCGCCGGGGCTGTACTTGATATCCGTGGCGTTGAGCAGTCCGACCGCGCTGCCGTGGAGGTACTGCGTTGGGCCCGAATTTAGTTGGCTTCCGAGTTTGAAGACCTCGATCGATGATAGAGATGCTCCAGTCAGATTCGCTCCCCCGCCGGCGCTGACAATTGCGACCGGGCTGGCGGTTATCTTTGGAGCCGCTGGGGCTGCCAGAACGGACGAGCCCGTTGAAACAATCAGCGCCGTCGCCGCCAGTGTTCCAGCCACTCTGGCAAGAAGCGGCGGCCGGTTCGATACCGGGTGCGCAGACCCGTTTTCGTTTCCTCCGATGGTCACCATATTCAACCTTCCCTGATGCATTCTGTTACCCCCGCCTAATTCACGCGGCCGCTTCAACCTATTTGCATTTCCGCCCCGAGGATTTCGCCGTCATCGCGCGCGAGCCCGCTATCTGCTCGAATCGCCACGTGGTACCCCCGCTGACAGACATATCGGTGGCCTTACCTACACTGATCAGATTGGAAATTCAAGCGGGTAGTAACGGAGCCTTAACTTTGCGCAATCGCGCAACAAGCGCCCAAACCGTTTCACAGAAAATTCAACTTGTCTCAATCCCTTTAGGCTCACAGTGTTTAGGCGTTGGCTAAATGAAGCAAGTTTCTGAATCTCATGGAGAGCGCTGCACGGTTTCGACCGCCCCGCCTTCGCGCTGCTCGAAGTAGCATCTGCCTGTCCCTTCAGCGCTCAAATTCTTTTATCTCCACCCCACCGCATCCGGGATTTTGGTTCTAAACATCAGGCTTTTGAAAATCACCGGCGGCTTACGAGGCTATTGCGAGCAGATGACAGAGACGTGCCGCCTTCTTGACAACGTCTCGTTCAGAATGGTACGAAACGCCCGTTCGTAGGGTTTGACTGGCGGCGCGATTGTGTGTCCGCGCCATCAGTCTGTGAGGGGTTACTACATAACCGCGAGGGCTCCAACTGGCTCGGGGGTGCTTATGCTGAATGGGAAAATGGGACGAGGCGCTCAGTTGCGCCTGCTGTTGATCGGTGCCGCTGCTGCGGCCACCACACTCTGGTCAACGGTCGCGAAAGCAACAATCACGCAGGGTGATTTTTCGGTCTTCGGTTTTTTCGAAACCCGCGAGGGCGGGCAATGGGGTGAAGGCAGCGCCGTCAACAACGGTACGGCGAGCACCTTCGTAACCGGTCCCGGCGGCACCGTCTCGGTAATACCCGGTAAAGCGGCGACGGAGACCGGCGGCAGCTTCGACTTCAACCATTGGGATCTGAACGAAATGCGGCAACTCGCCGACATCCGTCCCGATTACCACATGGTCAAGAACTATAAGCTGCTTGGCCGCTTCGACACGTTGATTCTGAAGGACGCCGACTTCTTCGCTTTCTATCGGCCCTGGTACGACGCCGAAGGGACGCTGAAGAACAAGGGTATCGCAGAGCCCAATCGCGACTTCAGCAATTACACGCATTCGGAACTCCAGCAGGAATATTTCAAGGACGACCTGCGCGAGTACTACGCGCAGCTCAATTTCACCGACAACTTCTCGGCTCGTGTCGGCAAGCAGCAGATCATCTGGTCGGAAGCTGACGCGCTGTCAGGTACCGAAGTTACCAACATCGTTAATGCGACCTGGCACGGCTTCTACGGTGCGGAATCGCCCGAAGACCAGCGCACCAACGTGCAGATGATCAAGTTCAACTACATTCTGCCCGACTTCCTGAAGACGGCGAATAACGA
>Ga0335073_10005102_pt1 | contig 18450 bp, 17 predicted proteins | sample Lox_Sample_22_FD_207093 | JGI IMG/M metagenome (GOLD analysis project Ga0335073, IMG submission 207093) | Soil microbial communities from Loxahatchee National Wildlife Refuge, Florida, United States - Lox_Sample_2.2 | ecosystem: Environmental > Terrestrial > Soil > Wetlands | place: USA... | reverse complement strand
TGCCCTCACTCGTCTTTAGCTTGCTTTTTTCCGATTTTGCGGTCGGCGCGATCCCCCACTCGATATCCTGCACCACCGCTGCAGCGTCCGGCCCTGCCCATGGCTTCCCTTGATCGTTAACCGTTCTCGAAATAAAGCCTGCCATCTCCAGATCTGTTCCGTTAAAGAAATGGCAGTGCACATCGATGGTTAAAGGATAATCAGGGTTTGCTTGCGGCAACCAAGCCGGAATACGCCGGACACACCCGTTTAGAAGTGTGGCGCCGGTTACGAGAGCGGCGGACGTGAAAAAACGTCGTCGCGAATGGGACCATCTGTTATCCATAGATTCCCCGTTCCTCGAATGCACTGATTTTTAGCGATCTCAGTAACAGCGGATTTCAGTTACGAACAATATACGTAAGCTAAATATACCAGATTCTTCGTGTCCGTATTCCCCTGCGTTATACACACACAAATCTCGATTCCATGCGCAACGCGGTCAAAAATCTGCAGGGTTTTGGTGACAATTTAGCGACCGCATGCACCAAGAGGCAGGAGGCCCGAAACTGTTACCAATTTCTCCGCTAAAAGTGGTTGCACGTTATACTTAGAAACGGAGGAGTGGGTGAGCGGTTGAAACCGGCGGTCTTGAAAGGCAAAACCGGTCATGTGCTATCTTGCTGAAAATTCACCTAATCCCTTTGCCAGCCACAAGATAGCGACGTTTCCACTTCTTTGGCTTTGCCCCATTTTGCGTCGTTTTACGCGGTCTACTGCTACAATTCTGCTACAATTTGACTCTATTTAATGAACAGTATTAAGACTGTAGTACGTTTTTTCATATCGACCTCTAGGCTACTGCATGGCACTTATTCTAAGCAGGTTAGCTCTTACGACGAATTCGCTATTACCAAGGAACAACTGGCATTCCCAGAAATCCAAACTGAAGGGCTCTTGCGCTTCACTGCTACGTTCCATACGGCCGATTGACGGATTATAACACGTGTGTTATACACACAGAGATGAACGCTCTCGAATTCAAATCCGCGCGTCTGGCCAAGCGTTGGACCCAAACCCAGGCAGCAACACGCATGGGCATAACACAGGCCTATTTAAACTATCTGGAGAACGGGAAGAGGCGCCTGACGTCCGATCTGGTGCGCCGGGCCAGTTCCGTCTACGGATTGCCTCCCCAGGCTCTGCCAGTAGCCGACACGTTTACACCTGTGCAGACGGATGATCAGCAAATGACTGAATTTCTTGCGCGGCTTGGCTATCCGGGCTTTGCTTACCTGCACCCACGCTCCCAAAAGAGGCACCCTTTTGAAGTGTTACTCACCGGATTGGCTCAGAAAAGTCTCGACGGGCGTGTCGCAGAGGCTTTGTCGTGGGTCGCTATGAAATATGCGCAGCCTGACTCCTGGCTTGTCGGAAATGCTCGGCGGTTCAATCTCCAAAACCGCTTGGGGTTTGTGGTGCGCCTCGCCAAACGAGTAGCAGAAACGCGAAACGATCATGTGAGAGCGGCAGAGCTAGGCCAACTCGAGAGTCTCCTTGATGAGAGCCGCCTGGCTAAGGAAGATTTCTTCTACCGTCCGCCTCGAACCGAGAGTGAGAGGGAATGGCTCCGAAAGAATCGGACAGAGGATGCTGTCCACTGGAATATGCTAACCGACATGAGGCCAGAACACCTTCAATATGCCAGCTAAGCAGGAAGCACAGACGCTCCCATCACCTTGGAAAGAGTTTCTCGCCGAGCTCGACGGAATCCTGCATGAACCTCTCGAACTACACTGCATCGGCGGCTTTGTTTTCGCTTACTTCTATGGCCTGCCCCGCACGACGGGAGATATCGACTACTACACCGCGATTCCTGCGAATCTCAACTTGGATGATGTGGCCGGACAAGGTTCACCACTTCACGCGAAATACGGAGTCTGGCTCCATCGTGTGGCCGTCGCAAACCTCCCTGAAGATTACGTGAGCCGACTGACCGACATGGCTCCCGGAGAGTTCAAATTCCTGAAATTGCTGGTGCCAGATCCATACGATTGCATTCTCTCCAAACTGGAACGGAATGCCGCGAAAGACCGCGATGATGCGGACTTTCTGTTTCGTTCTCAGAAACTTGATGCTGAGGTTCTCCGAGACCGATACAAAACCGAACTGCGGCATAACCTGATCGGCAATGTAGATTGGCACGATAGGACATTGGAACTTTGGATCGGGATCTTCGGCTCCAAAACTGGATAGTTCATTCTGCCCTGTTTGTACTTACCCCACTGTGATTTGTAGGAAATCGCGCCATTTGCGCGCTAGAGTGCATCCGGCCGACGGCCTGTATCTGGAGATGCGCAAGATAACTGCCGATTGCGGATTCACGCTTCTTTCGATAACCTACGGGCTCACCATGCGCCGTCTCATCGCTGCTCTGGTCATCTTACTGCTTACCGGTATGCCGATCCTTTCGGCCTTGGCGGCAACTCCTCTTTCTTCCGATCTACCTGCTTGCTGCAAAAAAGGTGGAGCGCACATGTGCTCCGTGCGGAGCAGTCAGACCCACCCGAGGGATGGAAAACCTGCGTTATATGCGGTCTGCCCATTTGCTGGCAAGATCAATCCGGTAATCCCGGGCCAACGCGTCGCACTCTCACTAACGACCGCGTGCTCAGCGGCTCCCGCTCCCAAGGTCGATACCATCGGCGCCTCCCAGGTTTTGGTTCTGGCTTCCTCCCTTCACTTCGAAAACTTCAAGCGCGGTCCTCCTCCGGTTCTCTCCTAGTCCCAACTCGAAAAGTCACTGCACCCTGACGCAGGTCTCCACTTAGAGCCTGCCTTCGGTTGCTTCCTACCTCTTTCCGTTGCAGGCCGCTAGCCGCGGAAGCGAATTGGAGGAAAAGTGAGCATTTTTCTAGTGCGTAGGTTTCTGCTCGTCGGTGTATGCCTGACGCTATCAGCATGCGTCAATCACGAAAGGCGCTACGACTTCGAGGGTCGCGTCGTTAGCAAAGTTTTAGCGACACGAACCTTGGTCGTCGATCACGAAAACATTCCAGGATTTATGCCAGCTATGACCATGCCCTATCCGGTTGCCAACGGGGTGGATCTCTCAGGAGTCGAAGCAGGAGATCGAATCAAGGCGCGTATCGTCGTACATCCTGACGAACGGTATGAACTCGACAAGGTCCTCGTTACGGACTCAACCCACCGGGGACAAACCGAGAAGGAAACGAGGCAGCTGTATCCCGGCGAGCCGATTCCCGATGTCGAACTCTTGAATCAAGATGGCAAAACCATCCGGTTGTCGGACTTTCGCGGGAAAACCGTACTGCTGACTTTCATTTATACGCGATGTCCCATGCCGACCTTTTGTCCACGCCTGAGCAGCCTCTTTGCGTCCGTTGAAAGAGAACTCACGAGAGACACAAACGAGTATGAACGTACGCACCTGGTGAGCATCAGCATCGACCCCAAATTCGACACGCCTGCGGTGCTTCGCAAGTACGGTCTCGCCTACTTGGATGACGATCCCAAGCGATTCGTGCATTGGTCCTTCACCGTGCCCAGTCCCGAAAACTTAAGAAAGCTAGCCGCCGCTTTCGGGCTGATCTACCGGGAACAGGAAAACCAAATCGCGCACTCCCTGAGCACCGTTCTTATCGATCCGCAAGGCCGTCTCGTGAAGGAATGGACGGTAAGCGACTGGACCGCACCGGAAGCGGTGGCCGCAATTCGGCAGGTGGAAAGTGCAAAGAATTAAGAAAGCAAGACTTCCTTTCAACCTCGCCGCTATCCTCGGAGTCGCTCTGTGCGGGTGCTCTCGCGACAACATGGACTACGGTCCGATGTTTGCCTCAGCGGAGACCAGAGGCCAGGTCGTTTATGAGCGCAACTGCAGCGCCTGCCACGATGCCGACAATCTGCAACTGTTGAAGCAGCCGCCAAAACTCAAGGGGCTCTTCAGCCGGAAGACACTGCCGAGCGGTGCGCCGGCGACCGATGAACAGGTAAGTACTACGGTCCTCGCAGGCCGGGGGATTATGCCGCCATTCGAGCGCACTTTGGATAAGAAGCAGCTGGACGACCTGTTGAAGTATTTGCACAAGCTCTGACCGAGTTGGATGCCACGCGGAGAAATTGTATGCGAACGATCCTATTAGCCATGCTTCTTTTGAACGTGACTTCGCTTAGCGATACGCAGAAAAGTGAGATTCGACAAGTCGAAGAACGCCTCCTGGCTCCGTGTTGCTACACCCAATCGATTGCAGTGCACGGGAGCGAAATAGCGGGGCAAATGCGCGCCGAAGTTACGGAAATGGTGGTTCACGGCCGCACCGAAAATGAAATCGTCAACTATTACAGGAACCTGTATGGGGACCGCGTCTTAGTCGTTCCCGATGGCGTAACAGGAGAAATTCTCTTTAGCCTTCCGGTGATTATCGTGGTCTTCGGTTGTCTCGTCCTGCTTCTTTGCGTCCGCAAGATGTTGCGCTCAAGACAAGAGAGCCAATTGCTTGCCGAGAAGCAGACGCGGCGCGTCATCGACAAGGCTATACGAGAAATGATCGAACGCGAGACCGGAGAACCTCTTTGAGCAGCACGGTGGTAGCTTCGGGGGTTTTAAACATCGCGGTGCTTGTGTTCCGCGAGGGCCTGGAGTGCATTCTGGTGCTTGCTGCGCTCACCGCGAGTTTCCGCGGACAAGAATCGCGTTTTCACCGCCCGGTGATCGTCGGAGTTCTGCTGGGTGGCTTCGCGACGTTGGTGACCTGGGCTGTGGCCGTTCACGTTCTGAGCGATTTGAGCGAAAACGTTTCCGCCCTCGCGCTGCAAGCCGGAACCGGCCTGCTTGCTATTGTCGTACTGCTGGTGGTGATGAATTGGTTTTTTCACAAGATGTACTGGACCGGATGGATCTCGTTGCACAACCGGAAGAAACAGCAGTTGGTCGTCAAAGCCAGCGAAGGCGAGGCTCCGTGGCGACTCACCGCCGGAATGGTCCTGCTGGGATTCACTTCGTTCTACCGCGAAGGCTTTGAAGTGGTGCTTTTCCTGCAAAGCTTCAGGTTGCGCCTGGGGGGAAGGACCGTCTTGGAGGGCGTGGTCTTCGGGTCGGTGGGCACTTTGGCTGTCGCCGTACTGACCTTCGTGATCCATCGGCACCTTCCGTACAGGAGAATGCTAGTCGTCACCGGGGTCCTGCTGGCCGTGGTGCTCCTCGTGATGGTCGGCGAAGAGGCACAGGAGATGCAGCTCGCCGGCTGGCTGCCGACGACGCCTTTATCGCAGCTGAGTGAGATGATTCCCGGCTGGGCTGGCCTTTGGTTTTCCCTCTTTCCAACGGTTGAGACGCTGGTATCGCAATTCCTTGCCGGCGTCTTGGTGTTTGGCTCGTATTTCACCGCACGCCGCCTCCCGGGGATGGCGCGATGAAGCGAGCCCCGGTGCTAGGCAGGGAATATTTGCTGGTGCGTTGGAGTTTACAGAAACAGACAAGCCATGCGAAGAAACGCGTTTCCGAGATGTGCGTCTAAGAGTTCACCGAGGGTGTGGTCTAAGATTATGAAGCGGTTGTTTGCAAATCTCGCGCTCGTCGCGGTTCTGGGCGTATTCGTCTTGCCTCTAGCGGCATCCTTGCGCGGGCCCGACGTGCCTGTTTGCTGCCTTCCCGGAGGCAAGCATCACTGCCTGCAGCACCCGGCTGGCACTGGCCCGAGTTTCAAAATCAAAACCGACGCCTGTCCCTATTCGCCCCGTTTTGTGGCTACTGGTTTAACGGGGCTTCACCAAGCGGAGAGGAAGATTTGCAAGTCTGCCATGAGAAGACAACGACGAAAGGACCGGGGCCGGTGTATCCTCTGACGCCAAAACCTTCTATGCGCCGATTGGCCGCCAGTTTGGTTCTCTTCCTGCTGGTCCTCTCCAGCGTCGAACCGGCGTCTCTTGCTTCGGTTTCCGCCAATAAGCCGCTCTGCTGCCGCAAGAATGGAAAGCATCACTGCGCAGAAATGGCCGAACGCGATTTGCAAGCGGATGGCCCGAGTCTCCGAGCGGTCTTTCCCCCTTGCCCGTACCGAAATCTTGTCCTCATTCCCACAGCGACGGCACTCCCGCCTGTTGGGCACGCTCTCGCGGACGTTCTGCCCGAAAGCGACTTCGTATCCCACAAGGCTGTGGGCTCCCCAATTTTGTTCCTCTGTTTCTCTGTCTGCCAGCGCGGTCCTCCTCCAGCGTCTCTTTAACGGCTAACCATTTCGGGTCGTCGTGGTCATCACGTTGGAATCGCAACGGAGGAGAGGTCCATGTGTTTTCGTGTCTTCGCAAGACTCTTTCTGGGTCTTCTTGCATTGAGTGTATTGGGTGCTGCAAGTCTTTTCGCACAGATGGATACAGCGTCACTGAGCGGGACCGTTGTGGATCCCCAAGGGCGTACGGTACCGGAGGTTGAGGTCCAGGCGACGCGCATCGAAACCGGCATCACCACGGTTTCCACAACAAATTCTGTCGGCATTTTCTTTTTCAGTGGCCTCGCACCCGGCCACTATCAACTTGTGGTTACCAAGGCGGGTTTTAAAGAGATCGTGGCGAAAGGCCTTACGCTCCAAGTCGGAGGTCGGGTCGGGCAAAATTTCACGTTTCAGCTCGGATCACAAGCGGAAACCGTTACGGTCGAAGGAAGCGCCGTGGAAGTGAACACCACAGACGCAACCGTGAGCACCGTCGTGGACCGCAAATTCGCGGAAAACCTGCCGCTGAACGGCCGGAGCTTTCAATCGTTGATTGAACTGGCGCCGGGGGTGATCCCCACTGCAGGCTCGGGAAACACGGATACATTCGTGGTGAACGGCCAACGTGAAACGTCGAACTATTGGACGGTGGATGGGGTAAGTGCCAATTTCGGAATAGGTGGGAATATTGGCAATCCCGGAGCGGGACTCGGTGGACAAGCGGGTGCAACTAGCTTATCCGGTGGGACCAACAGTCTCGTGTCGGTGGACGCGCTGCAGGAGTTTCGCATAGAGACTTCAACCGCTGCGCCGGACTCTGGTCTTACAGCGGGTGGCCAAATTTCCATCGTCACACGCTCCGGCACAAACCAGTTTCATGGCTCTCTCTTTGACTATTTTCGAAATACGGTTTTGGACGCCAACAATTGGTTCAATGGTGTCAATGTTTTCAATCCGACTCCCCTTCCCAAAGCTCCGGAGCAACAAAATGATTTCGGAGGAACTATCGGCGGCCCGATTCGGAAAGACCGGACTTTCTTTTTCTTCTCCTATGAGGGCCTGCGTCTGCGACTGCCGCAAACGGCACTGACCGAGGTCCCCGACCTCCAAGCGCGTCAGGACGCGATACCGGCAGTGCAGCAGTTCTTAAACGCATATCCGTACGACCCCAACCAGCTCGATCTAGGGAATGGTGTGGCTCAGTTCAATGCGACCTTTTCAGATCCCAGTTCGCTCGATGCTTACAGTCTCCGGATCGATGAGCGTCTGACGGACAAACTCAACCTTTTTGCCCGCTACAACTATTCTCCGTCCAGCATCGCGCAATACGGATTCGGACCCGGGTCGGGCGTTGCCTTGAGTCAGAAAGGAGTGCAATCCGAGACCATACAAACATTCACCGCGGGGACAACCTGGTCCTTGTCTCCAAGCGTCACGAATGACTTCCGATTTAATTACAGCCGACTGGACAGTACGGGCGCTTCCGTGTCGAGCAAGTTTGGTGGCGCCACTCCCATAATCTCGCCACCTCTGCCCAATGGCTACAATTTGCAGAACGCCAATCTTGGCTTCCAGGCGGGATTCACCACCAATGGGTATCTCGACATTGGCGCGGGCGAACAGAGCCTGCAGCGCCAGATCGAGCTGGTGGACAACTTTGCGGTCCAGAGGGGTGCCCACCGCTTTGCGTTCGGAGTGGACTATCGCCGATTGTCACCCCGATTCGCGCCAGCCCAATACTCGCAATACGTGCAGTTCAATGATTATCCCAGCACCGAGGCCGGCATTGTCGGCTTCGCCTTCACCAACCAGAACATTCCCGCAACGTTCCTGTTCCGGACCTTTAGCCTTTTTGCGCAAGACAGCTGGCAGCTGAAGCCTCGCCTCACCGTAACCTACGGCTTGCGGTGGGGTGTCGAATTTCCGCCGAAAACCATCGATGGTCCGCCTTTCCCGGCCCTCGAGAATTTCAACACCCATGATTACTCGCAGATCGTATTAGCTCCACCGAGCACACCGGCCTATCAAACCAACTATGGAAATTTCTCGCCTCGTGTTGGCGTCGCGTACCAACTCTTGCGAAAAAACGGTGCCCCTTCCACGGTGCTTCGTGGTGGGTTTGGCCTCTACGACGATCTAGCCGCGGGCGCGGCCGGAAACCTCGTCGCCTATGCGTATCCTTACACGGGATACGCGAACTATTCTGCCGCCGGCCAACCCCCTCCAAATCCGCCGCTCACCTTTCCGCTCGCACCCGGTTACGCCGCGCCGCCCGCGATAGTGACGCCTGGTTCGTCCAACAGCGGACTTCTGCTGGGATTCAATCCCCATTTTCAGACGCCTTACACACTGGAGTGGAATGTCGCCTTGCAGCAACAGGTTGGCAGACAGCAAACCTTGACGGCTTCCTATGTTGGCGCGGCCGGAAGAAGACTGGTGCAAACGATCTTCCCCTATAACTCTCCTCCCCCGAGTTACCCCGGAGGAATCGGACTGTTCGACAACGGCGGCTCTTCCAGTTACAACGCGCTCCAGGCCCAGTTTCAACGCCAGGTCTCTCACGGACTTCAGGCGCTGGCTTCCTACACTTGGGCCCACAGCATCGATACCGGTTCGACCGTATTCGGCCAGGGCGGACAAGGGATCAGTGACAATCGCGGGCCCTCGAAGTTCGACATCCGCAACATCTTTTCGACCGCGCTCACCTACGACATTCCCGCCTACAAGCCGGACCGCTTCGTCGGAGCCATCTTGAGCGGCTGGTCGCTCCAGAGTATCGTCAAAGCGTATTCTTCCCCGCCGGTGGACGTGACGATCAACACGAACCAATCGTTTACCGAAAAACCGGTTTACGTGAGGCCTGACGTCCTTCCTGGAGTTCCTCTATACCTCTACGGCCCGCAATATCCCGGCGGGAAGATCCTCAATAACACTCCCGACGGGCCGAATATGTCCTGCGTTGGTCCGTTCTGTTTTCCGCCGACCGATGCCAACGGAAACATATTGCGGCAAGGGGATCTTGGGAGAAACGCCTTGCGCGGTTTCCCCGCTTCGCAATGGGACTTCGCGGTTCATCGGGATTTTCCCATCCATGAATTGTGGAAGCTGCAGTTCCGCGCAGAGATGTTCAACGTGTTGAATCACCCGAATTTCGCACCGCCGTACAGTGCGCTCAATCTAGGCTTCGGTTCCAACGCGCAGTTCGGCTATTCCCTGCAGACCTTGGGACAGTACTTGGGCGGGAACAGCAGTGGGGGCGGTGCCCTGAGTCCCTTGTATCAGTTTGGCGGACCGCGTTCCATCCAATTGGCCTTGAAACTGTCGTTCTGAGGCCAGCACACGTGGAGATCTCCCCAATGATTCACCGATATTTCGTTTGGCTCCATCGCTGGACTGGACTGCTGATGACCGTATTTCTGATTGTGGTTGGACTGACCGGAACGATATTGGCATTTCGGGCGAAGATTGATCGTCTTTTGAACCCGCAATACCACGCCCAGGTCAAACCCGGACAAACTCCGCTGGACGCCGCCACTCTCGCGGAGCGGGCTGAGGCGCTGGTGCCGCAGGCAAAGCCGGGTTTCTTTTCGATCGGGAAAGATCAGGTCAGCATCTCTTTACGCTCGCGCAAGGATCCGGCAACCGGCAAGCCTTACGAGTTGGGTTTCAGCCACCTGATTCTCGATCCCTACACGGGACGCGAACTGGGACGCTGCTGTACGGATTCCAACTGGCGTGTGAATTTTCTTCCCTTCGTCTACCAACTGCATACGACCGTAGCGATGGGGAACACGGGCGGGTGGGTTCTCGGCATCGTGGCACTGGTGTGGACGCTCGACTGCTTTGTCGGGTTCTACCTGACGCTACCGCGCGGGCAGGGAGGCTTTTGGAAGCGCTGGAAATACGCATGGGACATCAAGTGGCGAGCCAATGCGTTTCGCATCAACTTCGACTTGCATCGCGCCGGAGGGCTCTGGTCCTGGGTGTTGTTGTTTGTCTTCGCATGGTCCAGCGTAATGCTGAGTTTACGGCCGGTGTATGAGCGCGTGACAAAGGCCGTCTTCGACTATCGTAGCGACGAGGACACCATTTCTTCCGCGATGCTGCCGCAACCGCTGGACAACCCCAAGCTCGGCTGGCGTGAAGCACAAACACTCGGAGAACGTGCGATGGCGCAGATAGCCACCCAGCGCGGCTTCAAGATTACGCGACCGTATGGAATGGCCTATATCCCGGAGTTCGGCGTGTACACCTATGCCGTTCGCGGGAGTAACGACATCCGTGGGGAAGGCTGGGACACCGCCATCTGGATCGACGGCAACACCGGCGCGCTTCGAGACGTTTCGTTGCCTTACGGTCAGTACGCGGGCAATACCGTGAGCACCGTCCTCTGGGGTCTCCACTATGGCGACATTCGCAACTTTCTGCCGTATCGCATTCTCGTCGCTTTCTTCGGTTTAGTTCTAACAGTTATCTCGGTGACTGGCGTCTACATCTGGTGGAAGAAACGACGCGGCAGAACATTAGCGGCTCTCGCGAAAACAAGAGTTTCGAGTAGCGACACCAGTGCTGGGATCGATATTTGAAAATCAACAGGAGGCAAACAGCGTGCATCGTCGAAGCTTGTTGAAAGGCATAGGCCTGACCGCCGTAGGATGCCTATCGCGAGGAGGACAAGCCGCGCATCGCATCCTTCATCAAGGAGTTTTCCGTGCCCTATCCGATCCTTTATGCCGACGCCGTTCCTGAGGTAAAGGAAACTGCCGCAGATCGCCAACTTCGGAGCTTACCCCACCACCATCTACCTAGGTCGCAACGGCCTCGTGGTCCACATCCACGCAGGATTCGCCGGCACGGCCACCGGTGAAGCGCATCAAGCTCCGCAAGAAGAGGTCGACCAACTAGCGCAACAACTGCTGGCCACGGAAACGGGTCGGCAACGTGGCGCTAATTTGCTCTGAGACGTCAGTTCAGGCTCGGGTCCATATTGGAGACAATTTTCTGGACTGGCTTGAAGCAACAACTGGCAGTACGAGATTTTACTTCGGAAATCGTAGTTCAGGACAACCTCGCCGAATAGCCCACTTTTCGTACGTCTAATTCACATGCTTTTCTGACACGGCTATTCCGCCCGACGGTTTCAACACTCAGAATCTTCCGAGCCCGTAAGAGTGGAGAGTCAGAGCTGATCCCGGTATTGTTCCAGCGCCACGCGGACCAACTGGCTACGCGTTCTGACGCCGGTTTTGGCGAAGAGTTGCTGCAGAGAGCCCTTGACCGCTGTCTCAGAGATCTCCAGCCGGTCGGCGATTTGCTTGTTGGCGAGACCTTCAAAGACGAACGAAAGCACTTGCCTTTCGCGTTCAGTAAATTTGGGGCGTGATTGCTCCACGGCAGCCGGGTCGGCCCGCTCCAAAGCTCTTCGAAGCAGATCCTGAGTAAATAAAGCCTTACCTTCGACTGTCTCGCGGATTCCCTGAATCAGTGAAGCCGGTGATTCATGCTTCAGGAAAATTCCAGCAATCCCCTTTCGGATCAAGCCGGGGACTTCACTGTCATTGACGCCTGCAGTCACGAGCAGCACCTTTCCGTCAAAATGTGTCTTTTGGAGTTTCTCCAGGAAATCCGAGCCGCGTTCCTGTCCGAGATCCAGGTCCAGCAGCACTACGTCGATTTCTCCAGACGACCTGAGGATTCGGAGCGCCTCGCTTGCCGATCCACAATCGCCGACCACCTCGAAACCGGGCTCCGATTGCAACAGCCGCGACACACTCTCGCGGAAAAGAGTGTGGTCATCGATGATCAGCAAACGGATGATCTTCTGACCAGCCTTACTCATGCGCAGCTTCGTGCCTTTCGGCTACTCTAGCCAAACTCACCGCAAAGCAGCAACCTTCCGTGCGCGGTTCGAAACTCAGGTCTCCGCCGCAACCACGCAATATCGCGCGGGACACATACAACCCTAATCCTGTGGCATCGGCGCTCTGTTGAAACGCCTTGAACAAAGAATCAGGTGAGGAGACGCCGATACCGGTATCTTCAAAACGAATGACCACAAAATCAGATTCCACGGAACTACTAATCGTCAGTTGTTTTCGCTGCGTGGTTCCCATGGCGCGCAAACTATTCAGCGATAGGTTCAAAAAAACCTGCGCCAACCCGTAGCGATCAGCGAACACCAGCGGCATGTTGTCTTCCACGCACCAGACAATCGAAATTCCGGCTTCACGGTAGGCGGGTTCCAACAGAACGCGCAGTTCATCGAAGACAATAGAAAGTTCAATCGTATCCATGTGTTGGTCCACAGCAGGCCTCAATTCCATTTCCGAAAGTTTTCCGAGACCTTCAATCAGTGTCCCCAACGCGCGGAAATCTTCGTTATTCTGCAAGCTGGGCAGCCGCGACAAATTCTTGTGCACCACGAGCACGGCACCAGACAAGTTGCGGATCTCGTGCGTAATCGCGCTCATGAGAATCTTTGTGTTCTTCAATAAGTGGTCCAGACTCAAATCTTCGCGGTCCCGCAATTCCTCGGAAAGATCGACGATGATGGCTGCCAGCCTTGGGCCTCGAACGGTCGGATAAGTCGAGAACCAAGCCGCGGCCAGGAATACCTCACCGTTCTTTCGCGTTCCGCGGCATCGGAGTTCCGTACGGAATTGGCCCGACCGCTGCGTCTGCACGGCCGCTTGTAGTGCGGGAAGAAATTCGGCGATGTTCAGACCGACGATGGAGGTTCCTACCGTCGCCAGGAGGTTCTGACTTGCTTCGTTAGCCAAAAGGACGCTCCCGGTGGAATCGATCGTAACGATGGCAACCGGACTGCTTTCGACCAGCACTTGCAACTGCCCCTCGACCTCCTTTCGCAGTTCAATTTGCTTTTCCACCTCGGACAAGTGGTCCAGCGCCATCTGGCGGTTCCGAATGATCTCGGACACCAATAGTCCGGTTCCAGAAAATCCCGTGAATGCCATGAAGAGCCTGTAGATGGCCTCACTGGATGGGAGTTCGCTGAATAACTCTTGGAGGACCGAGCAAACAAGCGCCACAAAAATGATCTGCCAACGTCGCAAAAAGCCGGCAACCAGAAGGATGGGAAAGAGATACAGGAAGCCGATGGAGATGAATGGTTTTGTCTGCCAATCGACAACGGCAATCGCGACCACTGCTACAGCAGCAGTGATCAAGAACCGGCGACGGTTCCCTTTCGAATAGATCGACGAGAATTCCATAGAGTGAATGTACATTCCCGGGAACAACTGCGGGACCGTGTACAACAAGTGTAATGGATACAAACGAACGATAGCCGGGACAGACCAAAAGATAGGTTCAGGTGGCCCGGAAGATAGGCCTTCCCAACTGAAAGACGGGCTCTCAAGTTTCCACTTCTCTTCTATAAAGGTGGCATAGGTAAACCAATTAAGCGGCTTCACGTAAGCACGCTTTGGAGCGTTCGTTTATGGCGCGCAGTCTATCGCTCAAAAAAGTGGCCAGTGTAACCGGTGCCATCCTGGCATTGGCCCTCGGCGCAGCCCTTCTGAAATCCGAATCTAATTCGCACGCGAAAGACGGGAAACCACAGCCTTCCAATCCGGCGATCACAACACAACAACCCAGTACGACCATAGAGCTGACAGCGAGCCAGTTGGATGCCGTCAAGATTGGTTCGGTAGGAACCTACGAATTCCCACTCGACAAAGAAACCGTTGGCAACATCAGCTTTGCCGAAGACCTTTCCGTCCAGGTTTTTCCCTCTTATCAGGGAAAAATCATCAACTGTCTGGCTGAGCTGGGCGATCAGGTTCAAAAGGGACAGCCCCTTTACACAATCGAGAGTCCCGATCTCATCCAGGCCGAGTCCAATCTGATCGGGGCGGCGGCAACTCTAGACCTCACGAGCAAAGAACTCACGCGCGCCAAAGAGCTTGATGGAAACAGCGGAGTTTCCCAGCGCGAGTACGAGCAAGCCATCTCCGATCAACAAACGGCGGAAGGCGCCCTGAAGGCCGCGCGCGACGGTGTCCGTGTCTTTGGCAAAACCGACGCGGAAATAGATCAGATGATTGCCTCGCGCAAGATCGATCCGGCTCTCGTCGTGCGCAGTCCAATTTCAGGTGAAGTCACCGACTTCAATGGTCCCCCGGGCCTTCTAGTTCAGCCCGGAAATCCGCCGGCACCTTTCACGGTTTCGAATGTGTCCATCAAATGGATGTTGGCCGATGTGATCGAAAGCGATATTCCTGTCCTTCACCTCGGGCAGCCCGTGCAGGTCAACGTGATGGCCTACCCGGAGCGCTTGTTCCACGGCAAGATTTCCAAGATTTACGCTAGCGTCGATCCCAATACGCATCGAGTGACGGTGCGGTCAGAAATTTCAGATCCCAAAAATGAATTGCGGCCAGGAATGCTTGCAAATTTTGTAATTCGCGTTCATAAGCCCGTCCAGGCCCCCGCCATTCCAGCGAACGGCGTGGTTCGAGAGCCGGACGGAACGATGGTCGCTTGGGTAACCACGGATCGCCAGCATTTTTCCCAAAGAGTGATAAAGCCCGGATTGCGGACCGAGGGCCAGGTGGAAATTCTCGATGGCCTGCAGCCAGGGGAACTCGTAGTTACCGATGGCGCAGTCTTTCTGAGCAACATGCTGGAAGCGCCGCCAAGCAACTAAATCCGAGGGAACCGAAGGTAATGCAACAAGACGGCCAAATATGTTCAAGTCTCTAATCGCATTCTGCCTGAGCCGCCGCGCCATTGTCGTGGTTGGTCTCATATTGTTTACCGGCGCAGGCCTCGTTGCGTTCAAGTTGCTCAATATCGAGGCGTACCCGAATCCAACCCCGGTCATCCTGGAAATTACCGCGCAGGCGCCTGGTCTCTCCGCCGAGGAGATGGAACGCTACTACACCATTCCCACGGAGATTGGACTGTACACCACGCCGGGTATCGACGTTATCCGCTCGACCTCGTTCTATGGACTGTCGTTTGTCCGCGTCACCTTCAAATATGGCGTGGACTACAACTTTGCGTATGCGCAGGCGTCTGTGGCTATGCAGCAGAACGTGAGCCTGCCCGGTGGCCAAGTCCCGAACATCCAGGCGAACAGCTCGACCGGGGAAATCTATCGGTATCAGGTCGTCGGCCCCAAGCATTTCGGTATCACCAATCTGCGCACCGTTCAAGACTGGATTGTGGCTCGTCGCTTGCTGACCATTCCCGGCATCGCGGCCGTCAACAGTTGGGGCGGTCCCACCAAGGAATTTCAAGTTCAGGTGGACCCTCACAAACTCGAGGCTTACAGCGTAACCGTGCCCCAAATCCTGACCGCACTGGGCAACGCGAACATCAACGTAGGTGGACGGGAAATTCGCATCGGTCAACAGTCCGTCAACATCCGGGGTGTCGGTCTAATCGATGACGGCGGCAATGATGACCTGGCTCAGGGTTACAAAGTTGGCGACATTGAGAACGTCGTTCTCACCCAAGTCAATGGCGTCCCTGTGTTGATGAAGGATATCGGCAAGGTTTCAGTCGGCTACCGGCCAAGGCTCGGCATTCTCGGCCGTGACCATCAGGATGATGTCGTTGGCGCAATCGTGGTGCAGAGGCGAACCGAAAAAACCGCCGACATGATTCCCAAAGTCGAGGCGGCAATCGAAAAGTTGAATCACGATGGGAGCCTGCCGCCGGGAGTCAGGGTTGTTCCGTTTTACGACCGCTCCTCGCTGATCGACCTCACGACCCACACCGTTTTGCACAACCTGATATTCGGATGCCTGCTGGTCTTCTTGATTCAATGGATTTTTCTCGGGAATCTCCGCAGCGCGGTCATCGTTGGATTGAACATTCCGTTCGCACTCTTTTTCGCGACCATTCTGCTGGTAATCATGGGCGAGAGCGCGAACCTGCTGTCCGTGGGCGCGGTGGATTTCGGCATCATTGTGGACTCCGCCGTGATCCTCGTCGAGAACATCTTCCGTAATTTTCAACGCAGCCCGGAAGAAAGACAGGGATTGCTCCAGCGTCTGGCGAAAGGTTCCTGGGGACCCGACCCGACGCAACCCACCGAACAGATAACATCTGCTCACGGGTGGACGGATCGTTTGCGGCTGATTCTGATCAGCGCGGTACAGGTGGACAAGGCGGTGCTCTTCTCCGCGCTCATCCTGGTGGCCGGGTTTGTGCCTCTGTTTACGATGCAGGGAGTCGAGGGTCAGATATTCGGCCCCATGGCGCGAACGTACGGCTACGCGCTGGCCGGAGCCTTGCTGGCCACGTTTACCGTCACCCCTGTGGTCGCTTCCCTACTTCTCCCGAAGCAAGTCAGGGAAGCCGAAACAATTGTGGTCCGCGGGTTGCATCGGCTGTACACTCCCGCGCTGCATTTCGCGCTGCGTCATCGCGCCCTCGTAGTGGGAATCGAACTAGCCTTTACCGTTGGAACACTAATGTTCATAGCGCCGCGACTCGGCAGTGAGTTTCTCCCGCATCTCGAAGAAGGCAACTTCTGGATTCGCGCTTCCATGCCAACCACGCTTTCTCTGCAAGACGGCGAGGCGGCTTCGAGGAAAATGCGGGAGATTCTCTTAAGACACCCGGAAGTGATCACGGTTGTTTCCCAGCATGGACGGCCAGATGACGGCAGCGATGCTTCGCCGTTCTCGAATGTCGAACTATTCGCTCCACTCAAGCCGTTTGACGAGTGGCCCAGAGGATTAACCAAGGAGAAGCTAACCGAGCAGGTTCAAACGGAATTTCAGAACGAACTGCCGGGAGTCGTCTTCAATTTCTCCCAATACATAGAGGACAACATCGAGGAAGGCATCTCGGGCGTCAAGGGCGTCAATTCCGTCAAGATCGTCGGTCCCAACCTCGAAGTTCTGACCAAACTGGCGGAGCAAGTCCGGGAACAGATGAATCAAGTGCGCGGTGTTGCCGACCTTGGTATTTTCCCGGTACTTGGTCAGCCAAACCTGAACATCAAAGTGGATCGAGCCAAGGCCGCGCGGTATGGACTCAACTCGGGTGATGTGAACTCGGTCATTCAGGCGGCGATGGGGGGAGCCGTAGCGACTTCCGTTTTGGAAGGTGACCGGGAGTTCGATTTGGTCGTACGTTACACACCCGAGTATCGCGACAGCATCGACAAAATCCGCAACATCAAAGTGGGCTATCAAACGAGCAGCGGAGCCGCGGCCTACATACCCCTGAGCGAACTCGCCGCAATTACATTGGACACAGGAGCAGCCTGGATTTATCACGAAAGCGTGCAGCGGTTCATCCCGGTCAAGTTCAGCGTCCGCGGCCGCGACCTTGGCGGCACCGTCGAGGAGGCCCAGCAGCGGATCGCCAAGAACGTTAAACTCCCGCCCGGATACCGGCTGATTTGGGCGGGCGAATTCGGAGACCTCCAAGAGGCCAAGAAACGCCTGGAGATTATTGTGCCCATCAGCCTCGTACTGATTATCGGCTTGCTCTACAGCCTGTTCAATAACTTGCGCGATTGCCTCCTCGCGCTCGCGGGCATTCCCGACGCAATCGTTGGCGGCATCCTCGCGCTCTATCTTTCCGGGCTCAATTTCAGCATCTCGGCGGCCATCGGATTCGTTTCGCTCTTCGGCGTTTCAGTGATGGACGGCATCCTGATGATCACGTTTTACAACCAGGAGCGGCTTCACGGTTTCGCGCCAGAGGAGGCGATGTTCCGCGCTGCCTCCACGCGAATGCGCCCGCTGTTGATGACAGCACTTTCCGCCTGCATTGGCCTCTTTCCCGCGGCAATTTCCACGGGCATCGGCAGTCAGGTGCAGCGTCCACTGGCAACGGTGATTGTGGGCGGGATGCTCATCGGTCCGTTCATGTTGCTCGTCGCTGTGCCCGCGCTTCGAATGATCTTTCTGGGCCACGACAATCACGTCATAACACAGGAACCACTATGAAAGACGCGCTCCTCTTCGTCCTGATGGCTATCTGCGCCGCGTTGCCCATTGAAGCAGTTAACGCGGCAACAGGTACTGACGCGACAGCACAGCAAAAGGGGCGGACTTCTAGTCACTCCGCGGACCACGGCAGGCCCACGAAGAAAAACAAGCCCCATGGCCCTGTGATTGCGCCCAAGCCAAATCATTCCCAGTCACTTCCGAAGAGCCAGAAACGATCGACGACCCAAAAGTTCACGGGCACTCAACCAGCAACTCTTCGAGCGAGTGGTACGCCCACTCCAAACAAGACTGCGAACAATGTG
>Ga0335073_10005101_pt1 | contig 18452 bp, 17 predicted proteins | sample Lox_Sample_22_FD_207093 | JGI IMG/M metagenome (GOLD analysis project Ga0335073, IMG submission 207093) | Soil microbial communities from Loxahatchee National Wildlife Refuge, Florida, United States - Lox_Sample_2.2 | ecosystem: Environmental > Terrestrial > Soil > Wetlands | place: USA... | reverse complement strand
CCGCCGCCCGCGCTCCCGGGTCCGTCCGAGCCCCATCTTCCTCGCGGTGCTGGCGCTGGCGGTGGTCGGGGGCTGGCTGTGCTGGACCGCCACCGGCGACTCCCGCGGCACCCGGCTGTCGGTGTTCCTGTTCATCGTGGCGGCCTGGGTGGTCAGCCTGAGCCTGCACGAGTTCGCGCACGCCTACCTGGCCCACCGGTTCGGCGACTACGACATCGAGGCGCGTGGCTACCTGACGCTGAACCCGATGCGCTACGCGCACCCGGTGCTGTCGATCCTGCTACCGGTGCTGTTCATCGCGATCGGTGGCATCGGGCTGCCCGGCGGCGCCGTCTGGGTGCATCCCGAGCGCTTCCGCTCGGACCTGCAGCGGGCCCTGGTGTCGCTGGCCGGCCCGGCGGTGAACCTGCTGCTGGCGGCCGGCCTAATCTGCCTCGCCGCCGCGGAGGGCCCGCGCAGCCCGCACGTGATCTTCTGGCTGGCGGTCTCCGGGCTGGGGCTGCTGCAGCTGATGGCCGCGGTGCTGAACCTGCTGCCGATCCCGGGGCTGGACGGCTACGGCATCGTCGAGCCGTCGCTCGATCCGAACTTCCGGCGCAACGCCGAGCAGGTCAAGCCGTTCGGCCTGCTGATCGTGTTCGCGCTGCTGCAGGTCTCGACCATCAACCGGGCCTTCTTCGGCGCGATCTACTGGCTCTTCGACCTCTCCGGCCTCTCCCACGTCACCGGCGAGGTGGGGCTGGAGCTGCTCAAGTTCTGGCAGGCGACCGGATAGGCCAGACGCACGAGAACGACGAAGCGGGGCCGACCTGCCCGGTCGGCCCCGCTTCGGTTGTCTCGGCTCAGCCGACGGCGGCCATCACATCGTCGGAGACGTCGAAGTTGGCGAAGACGTTCTGCACGTCGTCGCAGTCCTCCAGCGCGTCCACCAGCTTGAACACCTTGCGGGCGCCCTCCTCGTCCAAAGGCACCTGGACGCTGGGCAGGAAGGAGGAGTCGGCCGACTCGTAGTCGATGCCGGCGTCCTGCAGCGCCTGGCGCACCGCGACCAGGTCGGTCGCCTCGCAGATCACCTCGAACTCCTCGCCGAGGTCGTTGACCTCCTCGGCGCCGGCGTCGAGCACCGCGAGCAGCACATCGTCCTCGCTCATCCCGGCCTTCGGTAGGATGACCACGCCCTTGCGGTTGAACAGGTACGCCACCGAGCCCGGGTCGGCCATGTTGCCGCCGTTGCGGGTCATCGCGGTGCGCACCTCGGTGGCGGCGCGGTTGCGGTTGTCGGTGAGGCACTCGATCAGCACGGCCACCCCGGACGGGCCGTAGCCCTCGTACATGATGGTCTGCCAGTCGGCGCCGCCGGCCTCGGCGCCGGACCCGCGCTTGACCGCCCGGTCGATGTTGTCGGCCGGGACGGAGGACTTCTTCGCCTTCTGGATGGCGTCGTAGAGCGTCGGGTTACCGGCCGGGTCTCCCCCACCGGTGCGGGCCGCCACCTCGATGTTCTTGATAAGCCGGGCGAACATCTTGCCGCGCTTGGCGTCGATGACCGCCTTCTTGTGCTTGGTGGTGGCCCATTTGGAGTGGCCGCTCATGCGTTATCTCCCTGCTCGTCGCCTCCGCCGGCACTGCCGTCCTGCCTGGCGTACTCGCGCACCATGTCGATGAAGTAGCCGTGCACCCGCGCGTCGTGCGTCAGTTCCGGGTGGAACGAGGTCGCGAGCAGGTGCCGCTGCCGGATCCCCACGATCCTACCGGTTGCCGGGCCCGCCTCGACGCGGGCGAGCACCTGGGCCTGCGGCCCGACCTCCTCGACCCACGGGGCCCGGATGAACACCGCGGTCAGCGGTCCGCCGGCCACGCCGTCCACCGTGACCGGCTCCTCGAACGACTCGACCTGGCGGCCGAAGGCGTTGCGCCGCACTGTCATGTCGATGCCGCCGAACGTGCCCTGGGCACCGGCCGGGCCGACCGCCGGGTTGGCGATCCGGTCGGCCAGCAGGATCATCCCCGCGCACGAGCCGTAGGTGGGCAGGCCGTCGGCGATCCGCTTGCGGAGCGGGTCGAGCAGGTCGAACAGGCCGGCCAGCTTCACGATCGTGGTGGACTCGCCGCCCGGGATGATCAGGCCGTCCACCTGGTCCAGCTCGGCCAGCCGGCGGACCGGCAGCGCCCGGGCGCCCAGCGACTGCAGCATGTGCAGGTGTTCGCGCACGTCGCCCTGCAGGGCGAGCACGCCGATCGTCACGGCTTCGGTCATCTTGGTCGGGGTTACCTCGGTGTCGCGGGGATGCGGGTCATGCGGCGGGTCAGCCGGCGGCCGGAGCGGCTGCCCGGCGGGGCAGCACCAGCCCGGCGAGCAACTCGTCGGTGATCCGGGCGATCTCCTCGACCGCCGCGTCGAAGACCTCGGCGTTCGCCTTGGACGGGCTGCGCATGCCGGCCACCTTGCGAACGTACTGCAGCGCCGCGGCCCGGCTGTCGGCCGCGGTCGGGTGCTCGGTGTACGGCGGGCGCAGCGTCTTGATGCTCCGGCACATGATGCGTTCCCCCTCGCCGCCCGGACCGGGCGGCCTCGACCAGCGCGCTGGATCTACCAGCCGCGTTCCGCGAGCCGGTGCGGCTGCGGGATCTCCTCCACGTTGATGCCGACCATCGCCTCGCCGAGGCCCCGGGAGACCTTGGCCAGCACGTCCGGGTCGTCGTAGAAGGTGGTGGCCTTGACGATCGCCTCGGCCCGCTGCGCCGGGTTGCCCGACTTGAAGATGCCCGAGCCGACGAAGACGCCCTCGGCGCCGAGCTGCATCATCATCGCGGCGTCGGCCGGGGTGGCGATGCCGCCCGCGGTGAAGAGCACCACCGGCAGCTTGCCGTTGCGGGCGACCTCGGCGACCAGCTCGTACGGCGCCTGCAGCTCCTTGGCCGCGACGAACAGCTCGTCCGGACTGAGGCTGCGCAGCCGGCGGATCTCCCCGCCGATCTTGCGCATGTGGGTGGTGGCGTTGGAGACGTCGCCGGTGCCCGCCTCGCCCTTGGACCGGATCATCGCCGCGCCCTCGGTGATCCGGCGCAGCGCCTCGCCCAGGTTGGTCGCGCCGCAGACGAAGGGCACCGTGAACTGCCACTTGTCGATGTGGTTGGCGTAGTCGGCCGGGGTGAGCACCTCGGACTCGTCGATGTAGTCGACGCCGAGCGACTGCAGGACCTGCGCCTCGACGAAGTGCCCGATCCGGGCCTTGGCCATCACCGGGATCGACACCGCGCCGATGATCGAGTCGATCATGTCGGGGTCCGACATGCGCGACACGCCGCCCTGGGCGCGGATGTCGGCGGGCACCCGCTCCAGCGCCATCACCGCGACCGCGCCGGCGTCCTCGGCGATCTTGGCCTGCTCGGCGGTGACCACGTCCATGATCACCCCGCCCTTGAGCATCTCGGCCATGCCGCGCTTGACCCGGGCGGTGCCGACGGCGGGGCTGGTGTCAGCGGTCTGGGCGCCGTGCGACGACGCGGACGTGCTGTGCGAGGACGCAGAAGTGCTGTGCGAGGGCGCAGAAGTCATGCCCGCATGATACGTGCCCCGGCTGGGCGATCTGACCCGGCCGGACCCCGTTCGCCGGGCCCGGCCCCGGGGTCAGACCGGCGCGCCGACCGTCGCCAGCACCACGATCGCGCCGCCCGGCGCCATCAGCAGCGGCTTGCCGGACAGGTCGGTGAAGGTGGTGCCGGAGGCCGCGTTCGCCCGCTTCCACCGGCCGGTGATCCGCTTGCCGTTGCGGAACAGCACCACCGTGCCGGAGCCGACGCTGTGGGTGAACTGCGACGGGTTGCCCTCGACGTCCACGTCGTTCGGGTTGACCGAGACCTGGCACAGCTGCACCAGCACGTTCGGGCTGGCCACCAGCGCGCCGTCGGCCGCGGCCAGGTGCTGGCCGCCGATCGTCCGGACGTACTTGCCGATCGTCGGCTCCCATGCGAAGGAGACCGCGGTGCTGCCGACCACGGTGTTCACCGCCGGGGCGGCGGCCGCGTGCGCCAGCTGCGGGTCGGTGCGGGCGAAGGTGAAGCCGATCGGCTTGGAACCACCGGTATTCACCGCCGCCGCCACCTGCGCGAGGTTGCTCTGCAGGTTGTACGGGGCCGGCCGGTTGGCGTCACGGGAGAAGCCGGGGCCGCCCCGGTCGTTGATCACGCCCTTGACGATCGAGCGGTCGAGCGTGGTCAGCGAGTCACCGCCGCCGCCGGAGGCCACCAGGGTGATCGGGCCGTACTGCTCCAGCAGCTCGGCGTCGCTGGCACGCACGCTGCGCACCGCCTCGACCACGGGCTTGTGGGTGCCGAAGACCGCCACCATCCGGGTCAGGCCGCCCTCGGCCTGCTCGATGTAGAGCACGTCGGCCTGGTCGATGCCGCGCGAGGGCCGGCCGTTGGCGGTGTCGTCGATCTTGACCGCGAGCACCGGGCCGGCCGGTGCCGGGCCGACCCCGGTCAGCGGGTTGAGCCGGGCCATCGGACGCGCGGTGGTCGGCGCCGGGGTCGGGCTGGCCGAGACGCTGGACGAGCTGGGCGTCACCGTCGGCGCGGCCGCCTTCTTCTTGGCGCCACCGCAGCCGGCGAGCAGGGACGTCCCGACGGCGACCGCCAGGACGATCCCACCCGCGGTGCGGACGGGGTTCCGGCGGCGACCGGAGATCGACTGGGCACCGGACATCATGCGCGCTCCTCGGGAACGGGATCGGAGGAAAGCCGGGCCGGGCCCGGCGGGCCGACGAACAGGTTGCTGTCGTCGATGTCGAAGAACTGCGGCAGCTCCCGCCGGCCGGCCAGGTGCAGCAGGCGCGGCATCCGGCGTGCTCGCAGCGTACGGGTGTCGCGGACGGCGTCGTTGAAGAAGCGCCGGGCGATCTGCACCCGGGCCGCCGCCTCGGCCAGCTCCTCGGCCGCGGCGCCGGGCAGCCGGTCGCGGAAGCCGGCCAGCTCGGTGATCGCGTGCCCGACCTGGTTCTCGGCGGCCTGCCGGTGGCTGGTCGGGTCCAGGTTGGCCCGCTCGGCTGCCGGCACCGCCAGCGCGTCGCGGGCCGCCGCCGACAGCCGGTCCGCGAGCTGGTCGGGCACGCCGTTGCCGGGCATCTCGGCCAGGTGCTGCACCGCCGCGGCCCGTCGTACCAGCTGGGCGTCCATCGCCGCCTGGGCCGCGTCCACCCGCGCGTGCAGCCGGTCGAGCCGGGTCAGCGTCAGGATGATCCAGGCGGTGAGCAGGCTCGCCAGCACCACCGCGAGCACGAACCAGCCTGCCGAGAGCATGGACGCCAGCCTACAAAGCCGCCCCGCCCGCGCCGGGCAGCCGGGTTCAGTTGGGCACGGCCGCCGCGATGGCGATCTCGTACACCCGCAGCACCTGGACCGCGACCACGCTCCAGTCGTACCGGCGGACCACCTGGTTGCCGGCCTCGGCCAGGTCCCGGCGCAGCACCGCGTCGTCGAGCACCGTGCCCAGCGCCGCGGCCAGCGCGTCGCCGTCGCGGACCCCGAACAGCACGCCGGCCCGCACCCGCTGCCAGCCCCCGGCCGGCGGGACCTCCGGCGGCTCGGCCGGACCCGGCCGCTCGCCGTCGTCGAGCACCCGGCGGAAGGCGGGCAGGTCGCTGGCCACGATCGGGGTGCCCGCCGCCATCGCCTCCAGCAGGATGATGCCGAAGCTCTCGCCGCCGGTGTTCGGCGCGACGTAGACGTCGACGCTGCGCAGCATCCGCGCCTTGTCCTGCTCCGACAGCAGGCCGAGCATCGTCACCCGGCCCTGCAGCGAGCGCGGCAGCTCGTCCAGGAAGTCCTGCTGCTCGCCGCGACCGGCCACCAGCAGCCGCACCCCGGGCCGGCTGCGGGCCAGCGACTCCAGGGCGGCCAGCAGCACCGACATGCCCTTGCGGGGCTCGTCGTAGCGCCCGACGAACCCGATCGTGCCGCCGTCCGCCCGCGGGTAGCCGTCCAGCGGGCGGGCGCCGGCGTAGTGCCCGACCGACACCCCGTTCGGGATCACCACCGCGTCGCCGCCCAGATGCTCCACGATCAGCTTGCGGGCCGCCGGCGACACCGCGATCCGGCCGGACAGCCGCTCCAGCACCGCCTGCACGACGCTGTCGAACATCGCCAGGAAGCGGGACCGGGTCGAGGCGGCGTGGAAGGTCGCCACCAGCGGCACGTCGGCCAGCAGCACGGTGAGCAGCGACAGGCTGGGCGGGGCCGGCTCGTGCACGTGCACCACGTCGAAGGCGCCCTGCCGCAGCCAGCGCCGGACCCGGGTCGCCGAGACCAGCCCGAACTGCAGCCGGGCCACCGAGCCGTTGTACGGGATCGGCACCGTCTTGCCGGCCGCGACCACGTAGCCGGGCAGCGTCTCGGAGTCCTCGTCGCCCGGCGCCAGCACCGACACCTGGTGGCCCAGCGCGATCAGGGTCTCGGCGAGGTCCCGCACGTGGCTCTGCACGCCGCCGGGGATGTCCCAGAGGTACGGGCAGACGATCCCGATCCGCATCGGCTCAGCCCGTCCCGGCCGGCGGCAGCGCCTCGTCCGGTGCCAGCCTGGCCGGGTCGAGGTCGGCGAGCCAGAGCTTCTGCAGCATGTGCCAGTCGGCCGGGTGCGCGGCGATCCGCCCGGCGAAGGTGTCGGCCAGCTGCTGGGTGGCCCGCCGCACCTTCTCGCGCAGCCGGCCGGCGCCCAGCTCGACCGGCGGCCCGACCCACTGCCCCCAGCCGTCGGGCAGGTAGTAGGTGTGCACCGGCAGCAGCGCCGCACCGGTGGTGGCCGCCAGCACCGCCGGGCCGGCCGGCATCCGGGCCGGCTCGCCGAAGAAGTCCACCTCGATCCCGGTCCGGGACAGGTCGCGGTCGGCCACCAGGCACACCACCTCGCCGGCCCGGAGCCGTTCGGTGAGCACCTCGGTCACCGGGCGCTCGCCGCCGGTCAGCGGCAGCACCCGCATGCCCAGGCTCTCCCGGTAGGCCACGAACCGGTCGAACAGCGCGGCCGGGTCCAGCCGCTCGACCACGGTGGTGAACCGGTAACCCTGCTGGACCAGCCAGAGGCCGGCCACGTCCCAGTTGCCGCTGTGCGGCAGGGCCACCACCACCCCGCGGCCGGCGTCGAGGCCCGCCTGCACGTGCTCCCAGCCGTCCGTCCGGGCCCGGGCCAGCGTCCGGGCGACGTCCATGCTGGGCAGCCGGAAGGTCTCCATCCAGTACCGGGCGTAGGAGCGCATGCCGGCGCGCACCAGCTCGTCCAGCTCCGGCCCGGACCGGCCGGTCACCCGGTGCAGGTTGGCCCGCAGCTGCCGCACCCCGCCGGCGTCCCGCCGGGCCACCAGCTCCCCCGCCCCGCCGAAGAGCCGGGCCGCGACCGGCTCGGGCAGCGCCCGGACCCCCCGCCAGCCGGCGAGGTAGCCGACCGCGCCGAGCTGCCCGCGCAGTCGGCCGAGGCCGTCCGGCAGAGCGCTCACGCGGCCACCCGCGACTGCCGCCACACCGTGGCGAAGCGCTGCCCGACGGTCACCGTCGAGGCCGCGACCAGCAGCCACAGCGCGATCGCCTGGACGTACGGCACGTGCAGGCCGGGGAAGTCGGACAGGCCGGTGCCGACCAGCACCACGATCAGCCGCTCGGAGCGCTCGGCGATGCCGACGTTGCAGGTGAAGCCGGCCCCCTCGGCACGGGCCTTGACGTAGGAGGTGAGCGAGCCGAGCACCAGGCAGAGCAGGGTGGCCAGCAGCAGCGCCGGCTGGTCGTGCCGAGCGAACCACCAGGCCAGCGAGCCGAAGACCGCCGAGTCGGCGATCCGGTCGCAGCTGGAGTCCAGCACCGCGCCGAACCGGGTGCCCAGCCCACCGGCTCGGGCCACCGCGCCGTCGACCATGTCGAACATGACGAACGCCCAGATGAAGAGCGTCCCGACGAAGAAGTCCCCGCGCGGGTAGGCGATCAGGGCCGCTGCCGTCGCGCCGACGGTGCCGGCGACGGTGATCATGTCGGGGGTGACTCCGGCATCGGCCAGCGACTTGCCGAGCGGGTTGATCGCCTTGCCGATCGGGGCGCGGAGCAGGTTCAGCACCGCTCAAAGATATCGGCCGGTGCACCGGCACCGCGCCAGCAGTCAGCTGCGCCGCGCCAACGGTCAGTAACGGCGCCGGCCGAGGCCTCTCAAAGCGCTCGGCGGGGTCCCGATCGAGCGGCCGTACCGTTGCTCATCGATCAACTGCTGGGCGAGACGCTCCGCCGCCTCCGGATCCCGGCGCTGCAGCCGCCTGAGGTTCGGTCGTGACTTCGCCACCCCGTAGGCCAGCGTCATGCAGACGAGCATGGCCACGAACACACCTACCGCTGCCCACACGGACATCCCCCGTCGGTCATCCGGCGCGACGCCGCCGGTTCGATGATCACGAGCCGAAGTATGCGCCGGCTGGATCACGGAAGCGGGCATTTTCGGCATCGCAGTGGTCGATGCCACCGGCCGCGGCAGCCGTGCCCGAGGTCGATCCGGCCAGGCGGGAGTTACTGGCCGCCCCGGCTCGCGTTGCCGGGCGTGTAGATCCGGCCCTGGCTCTGCGCCCGCGCGGCGGCGCCGCCGTCCGAGCCGGGCAGCCCCCGCGCGCGATCGCGTCGATCCCGCCGGACGGCGACGACGAACACCCACACCAGGAAGAGCAGAATGACCGCTCCCAGACAGATGAGCACCATGCCCCAAGCGTCCGCCTGCCCGGCTGCCTCGGCAATCGACGTGTCGCAACCGTGATGGACGGAGCAGGGCTCGGGGATCGGGCGCGCACCACCGCCGCGGCCAGGGGTTGCCAGCGGGGCGCACCGGGTGTCGAATCAGCACAGGCCGCAGTGGATTTTCCTCCGCCCGGGCCTCGACGGCAGGCCACGACTGCGGCACCGGCTGGAGAGGTGATCGGTGGATGTCGACCAAGGCGAGCGCGATCAGGACCGGCAAGACCTCGGCACGGTTGCCGTCGGTGAGCGCCACCAGCCCGGACGAGATCCGCAACGTCGCGGTGGTCGGGCACAGCGGGGTCGGCAAGACCACCCTGATCGAGCATTTGCTGGCCGCCACCGGCGCGCTCGGCCGGCCCGGCTCGGTGGCCGAGGGCAGCACCGTCTCCGACGCCGACCCGGTCGAGATCGCCCAGCAGCGTTCGGTGTTCCTGTCGGTCTGCCCGACCACGCATCGCGGCACCGTGCTCAACCTGCTCGACACCCCCGGCTTCGTCGACTTCGTCGGTGAGCTGCGGGCCGGCCTGCGCGCGGCCGACGCGGCGCTCTTCGTCGTCTCGGCCGCCGAGGACCTCGACCAGGCCACGCTCGCCCTGTGGGAGGAGTGCGCGGCGCTGGGCACCCCGCGGGCGGTGGTGGTCAACCGGCTGGACGCGCCCCGGGCCGACCTGGCGCACACCCTGGCAGCCTGCCGGCAGGCGTTCGGCGGGGTGGACGGCAACGCGGTGCTGCCGCTCTGCCTGCCGACCGCCGACGGCACCGGGCTGGTCGACCTGCTCGGCGCGCAGGCGCTCGACGCCGACCAGGCCGCGGCCCGCACCGCGCTGATCGAGGCGGTGATCGCCGAGAGCGAGGACGAGACGCTGCTGGAGGACTACCTGGGCGGGGCGCAACTCGACCCCGCCGACCTCGCGGCCGACCTGCACCTCGCGGTCGGCCGCGGTCATTTCCACCCGATGGTTCCGGTCTGCGCGCAGACCGATCTGGGGCTGACCGAGCTGCTGGACCTGATCGTGCGCGGCTTCCCCACCCCGCGCGAGCGCCCGCTGCCGGCGGCCTGGACGCCGGCCGGGGCGCCGGGGCCCGAACTGGCCTGCGACCCGGACGGCCCGCTGGCCGCCGAGGTGGTGCGCACCTGGGTCGACCCGTACCTCGGGCGGCTGTCGCTGGTGCGGGTGTTCTCCGGGACGATCCGCTCCGACGCCGCCCTGCACACCTCCGGGCACGGCGGCGCCGAGCGGGGCCACCCCGACCATGACGACGACGAGAAGACCGCGATCCTGCTCGACGCCGGCCTCAACCCGATCGAGGCGGCCATCGCCGGCGAGCTCTGTGTGGTGGCGCGGCTGGGCAGCGCCGAGACCGGTGACGCGCTGTCGGCCCAGGCGCTGCCGCTGGCGATCCTGCCCTGGCAGATGCCGGATCCGCAGCTGCCGATCGCGTTGCGGGCGGCCACCCGCAACGACGAGGACGGGCTGGCCAAGGCGCTCACCCGGCTGGCCGCGGCCGACCCGAGCCTGCGCATCGAGCGCAACCCCGACACCGGGCAGCTGGTGCTCTGGTGCCTGGGCGAGGCACACGCCGAGGTGGTGCTCTCCCGGCTGCGGGCGGCGGCCGGCATCGAGCTGGAGCCGGTCCGGGTGCGGTTGCTGGCCACCTTCACCGCGGCCGCGGCCGGGCACGGCCGGCTGGTCAAGCAGTCCGGCGGCCATGGCCAGTACGCGGTCTGCGACATCGAGGTCGCGCCACTGCCCCGGGGCTCCGGGGTGGAGTTCGTCGACAAGGTCGTCGGCGGTGCGGTGCCCAGCAACTACATCGGCTCGGTGGAGAAGGGCGTCCGGCACCAGCTGGAGCAGGGCATCCACACCGGCATCCCGGTCACCGACGTCCAGGTGACCCTCCTCGACGGCAAGGCGCACAGTGTCGACTCCTCCGACGCCGCCTTCCAGACCGCCGGGTCGCTGGCGATCAAGGACGCCGCCGGCAAGGGCGCGGTGCAGGTGCTGGAACCGCTGGACGCGGTCGAGATCACCGTGGCCGACGAGCAGATCGGCACCGTGCTGTCGGACCTGACCGGGCGCCGGGCGCGGGTGACCGGCACCGAGCCGGTCGAGTCGGACCGGCCCGGCAACCGCAGCGTCATCCGCGCGGAGGTGCCGGAGCTGGAGCTGCTGCGCTACGCCGCGACGCTGCGCTCGATCACCGGCGGGGCGGGCAGCTTCACCCGGCACTACCTGCGCCACGACCCGGCCCCGGCCGCGGTGGCCGCCGCCCTGCTCGGCTGAGTTCCCCCCGTGATTGCCGGGTGATTCAGCAGTAGCGCAGCACCAGCCGGTCCTGCACGCCGACGTACCCCAGCCGGCGGTACACGCCGTTCGCGGTCGGGTTGGCCAGGTCGGTGAACAGCAGCACCTGCTCGGCGCCGTCGTCCAGCGCGTCCTGGCTGACCGCCGCGGCGACCGCGGCCGCGTACCCGTGCCGGCGCCGTTCCGGCGGGGTGTAGACCGGGCCGATCCGGCTGGCGCCGCCGAGCACCGGGTTACGCCCGGCCAGCGACACCGGCGCGCCGTGCCCGTCCTGCCACAGCCGGACCAGGCCCAGCCCGACCCGGCGCCCGGCCATCTCCCGGGTCGGCGGCGCGCCCAGCGGCTCGGACTCGGCCCGGAAGGCGTGCAGCCAGGCCATCACCAGGTCCAGGTCCGCCTCGGTGGCGCGCCGGGCGGCGCCGGCCGGCATCGGCTCCGGCGGCCGCAGCGTGGCCAGCCGGTACAGCCGCTGCCGGAACACCGGGGTCGTGGTCAGCTCGGTGCCGGCCAGCCAGCAGGAGCTGAACCGCTCGACCGCCTCGACGGTGCCGCCGGCGTCCGGCACCGCCAGGCCGCGCTCGTGCAGGCCGGCCACCAGGTCGTGCTCGGTGCCCGCCGGCAGCTGGGCCAGCAGCAGGCCGTACGGCGGCGTCATCAGCACCGCGCCGGCCGGGTCGGCGTGCCAGGCGAAGGTCAGCGGCTCCTCGGGCGACCAGCGGTGCCCGGCCCGCACGGTGTCCAGCACCGAGAGCGCGACCGTGTTCGACACCGGGTCGGCGAGCAGCATCGGCCGCACCGCGGCGATGAACGCCTCCGGATCCTCGGTGAAGCTCCAGCCCATGCCGCCACCCTGGCAGCAGGCCCGCGCCCTGTCGAGACGTCGGGTGTTCGGTTCCCGCCGATTGGGTAGGTTCGGGGGTGAGGCCTTTCGCGTTCGAGGCACCCGGCGGACGGGTGCCGCTACCCCTAGGAGTTCTCGTGGGCAGTCAGAGCAGTACCGATGTGAGCGCTGCCGTGCAGGAATCGGCGCGCACGGTGGCCGAGTCGGCACGGACGGCCGGCAGCGCGGTGGCCGACAGCGCCAAGGTCGCGGCCAGCAGCATGTCGGCGGCGGTCGGCACCGGCGTCGAGGCGCTCGCCGCGCAGGGCCGGCGTGCCCGCAAGCAGGCCAAGGCCGAGGCCGCCCGGCGGCGCAAGCAGGCCGAACGGGAGCTGGCCGCCCGGCGCAAGCAGGCGGCCAAGCAGGGCAAGCGGTCCCGCAAGCGGGCCGATTCGGCGGTCGAGGACGCCCAGGGCCGGGCCGAGGACGCGCTGACCAGCGCCCGTGGCCGGGCCGCCGAGGTGACCGCGGCCGCGCGGGACCGGGCCGGTGAGGCGGCGCACACCGCGCGCAGCCGGGCCGACAAGGCCACCGCCAAGGCGTTCGACCAGGCCGACAAGGCCACCGCGAAGGCCCGCAGCCGGGCCGACAAGGCCGCCGCCAAGGCCCGCAGCCGGGCCGACAAGGCCGCCGCCAAGGCGCGCAAGCGCGGCGCGGTGGCCGTCGACGACACCCGGGTCCAGGTCGCCGAGGCGCTGGAGCAGGCCAGCCACAAGGTGCGCCCGCACCGGCGCAGCACGAAGCGCAGGTTCGGCATCGCGCTGCTGCTGGCCGGCATCGCCGCGGTGGCGGTGCGCAGCGCCTCGGCCAACCGGAGCGGCACCCGCTGACGGCGGACGCAGTCGGGCCCGGCCGGTCACGGTCGGGCCCGACTGCTGTCCGTGCCGCCGCTCAGCCGGACGGCGGTTCGCTACCGCCTCAGGCCGGCCAGGCCGCGGCCAGCATCGCCCGGGTGTCGGCCAGCAGCTGCGGCAGCACCCGGGTCGTGCCGACCACCGGCATGAAGTTCATGTCGCCGGTCCAGCGCGGCACGATGTGCTGGTGCAGGTGCGCGGCGATGCCGGCCCCGCCGGCGGCGCCCTGGTTCACCCCCAGGTTGAAGCCGCTCGGCCGGGCCACCGCGCCCAGCGCCACCATCGACCGCTGGACGAAGCGCACCAGCTCGGCGGACTCGTCGCCGGTCAGGTCGGTGTAGTCGGCGAAGTGCCGGTACGGCACCACCATCAGGTGGCCCGGGTTGTACGGGTAGAGGTTGAGCACCGCGTACACGTGCCGGCCGCGCGCCACCACCAGGCCGTCCTCGTCCGGCCGGTTCGGCACGTCGCAGAACGGGCAGTGGTGCTCGGCCGCCGACTCGGGCTTGCCCTCGCCGCCGATGTAGACCATCCGGTGCGGGGTCCACAGCCGCTGGAACGCGTCCGGCACGCCGGCGAACTTGTAACCCTCCGGCAGCTCGACCCGGTCGCCGGCGTCGGTCACCGTGGTCCGCGCCTCGCCGGGGCTCACGACTGCTCGCGAACCGGCTCGGCGAAGTCCGCCGCGGTGGGCGAGGAGTTGTGGCGGCCGGCCACGAACGCGGCGAGCTGCTCGACCGCGCGCCCCACCGGCACCCCGTTGAGCTGGCTGCCATCCCGGAACCGGAAGCTGACCGCGCCGTTCTCCGCGTCCTGCCCACCGGCGATCAGCATCACCGGCACCTTCGCCTGCTGCGCCGAGCGGATCTTCTTCTGCATCCGGTCCGAGCCCGCGTCCACCTCGGCCCGCAGCCCGGTGGCGGTCAGCTGCCGCGCCAGGTCGTAGAGGTAGTCGACCTGGTCCTCGGTGACCGGGATGCACACCGCCTGCACCGGCGACAGCCACGCCGGGAAGGCCCCGGCATAGTGCTCGGTCAGCACCCCGATGAACCGCTCGATGGAGCCGAACTTGGCCGAGTGGATCATCACCGGCCGCTGCCGGGTGCCGTCCGGTGCCTGGTATTCGAGCTCGAAGCCGCGCGGCTGGTTGAAGTCGTACTGGATGGTCGACATCTGCCAGGTGCGCCCGATCGCGTCGCGGGCCTGCACCGAGATCTTCGGCCCGTAGTACGCCGCGCCGCCCGGGTCCGCCACCAGCTCCAGCCCGGAGGAGACGGCGACGTCCTCGAGCACCTTGGTCGCCACCTCCCACTCGGCGTCGGAGCCGACGAACTTGTCGGGCTTCGAGTCGTCGCGGGTGGACAGCTCCAGGTAGTAGTCGGTCAGCCCGAAGTCGTCGAACAGGCCCAGGCAGAAGTCGAGCAGGTGCTTGATCTCGGCCGGCGCCTGCTCCGGGGTGACGTAGGAGTGCGAGTCGTCCTGGGCGAAGCCGCGGACCCGGGTCAGGCCGTGCACCACGCCGGACTTCTCGTGCCGGTAGACGTGGCCGAACTCGAACAGCCGCAGCGGCAGGTCACGGTAGGAGCGGCCCCGCGAGCGGTAGATCAGGTTGTGCATCGGGCAGTTCATCGCCTTGAGCCGGTAGGCGGCGCCGTCGGACTCCAGCGGCGGGAACATCCCGTCGGCGTAGTACGGCAGGTGCCCGGAGGTGTGGAACAGCCCCTCCTTCGAGATGTGCGGAGTGCCGACGTAGGAGAAGCCCTCGTCGATGTGCCGCTGCCGGACGTAGTCCTCCATCACCCGCTTGAGCACGCCGCCCTTGGGGTGGAACACCGGCAGGCCGGAGCCGATCTCGTCCGGGAAGCTGAACAGGTCCAGCTCGGCGCCGAGCTTGCGGTGGTCGCGCTTGGCCGCCTCCTCCAGCCGGTGCAGATAGCCCTTCAGCTCGTCCTTGGTCGCCCAGGCGGTGCCGTAGATCCGCTGCAGCTGCGGGTTCTTCTCGCTCCCCCGCCAGTACGCGGCGGCCGAGCGCATCAGCTTGAACGCCGGGATCCGGCGGGTGGTCGGCAGGTGCGGGCCCCGGCAGAGGTCGGTCCAGACCAGCTCGCCGTCCCGGCCGAGGTTGTCGTACATGGTCAGCACGCCGTCGCCGACCTGCGACGCCTCCTCGGCGTCCAGCTCGGTGGGGGTCTGGTTCCCGCCGCCCTTGAGCCCGATCAGCTCCAGCTTGAACCTCTCGTGCGACAGCTCGGCGCGGGCCGCGTCGTCGGCGATCTCGCGGCGGGAGAACCGCTGCGCCGCCTTGACGATCTCGGTCATCTTCTTCTCGATGGCCGCCAGGTCCTCGGGGGTGAACGGCCGGGCCGGCAGGAAGTCGTAGTAGAAGCCGTCCTGGATCGGCGGCCCGATGCCCAGCAGGGTGTCCGGGAAGAGCTCCTGCACGGCCTGGGCCAGGACGTGCGCGGTGGAGTGGCGCAGCACGGCCAGGCCGTCGGGGGAATCCATCGGCACCGGATCGACGGTGTCCTCGGCCTGGAACGGCACGTCCAGATCGCGCAGCGCGCCGGCCGAGTCCCGCACCACCACCGCACCGGACGGGCCGGTCAGCTCGATGCCCGCCGCGTCGAGGGCTGCCCGCGGAGTGGTGCCGACGGCCACCACGACCTGCGGCCGGGACTCCGGCTGGGCGGTGGGCTGCGACACGACGCTGGACACGAAGGTTCTCCTCGACGGTGGTCCGGTGCGCGGCGGGCGGCCACGCCTTGTAGATGCATGCTAGTGCGATGCCCGATGCGTCCCGGCGCATGACCGGGGCCGGGCGCGGACGCGACGGAGCCGGCACCCGCCCGGTGCCGGCTCCGTCGAACTCCCGTCATCGCGGCGCACCCGCCGCTCCCCGCGCACAGGCCAGGTGCGGCTACCGGCGCAGGGCCGACTGCGGGGCGACCGCCGGTCGCGGGAACACCGGCAGCAGCACCCGCTGCGCGGTCGCGTTCAGCACGCCGGCCATCGAGGTATACCAGGCCACCACCGCGGTCACCAGGCCGAGGTAGCCGCCCAGCTTGGTCAGGCCGGTGGTGGTCGTGTACTTGCCGAGGAAGAGGAAGAAGAAGGTCAGCGCCAGGAAGGCGAACACGGCCATGATCGCGCCGTTGGTGCGCGTCGAGCAGACGAACATGTAGACGGTGAAGATCGTCCAGCCGAGCAGGTAGAAGCCGACGCCGTGGGCCGCGTCGTTCGCGCTGGCCTTGGTCAGGTCGGTGTGACCGGCCAGGTACCAGAAGGACATCCAGAACGCGCCGTAGGAGGTGAAGGCGACGGCGCCGAAGGTGTTGCCCTTCACGAACTCCCACATGCCGGCCAGCAGCTGGCCGAGGCCGCCGTAGAACAGTGCGAGCCCGAGCACGACCGGCTCGACGGAGCCGTTCAGCCAGCCGGCGTTGACGCTGGAGAGGAAGAAGGTGGTCATCGCGAACGCCGCGAGGCCGAGCGGTCCGGGATCGGCGAAGGCGGCGCCGAAGTTCGGTGTGGCGGTGGTGACGTCGGGCGTGGCCATCTGGCCCTCCTTGGTCGAGAGAGATCGGTGGGTCTGCTGGCGCCCAACTCTGCAGCGAACCGGGGCGGCCGCGCCCGAACGCCACCGGGGATGCGCCGACCGGGCAGGTCGACTCGCCGGGCGGCGGCGGCTACCGCGACGAATGGTCGAAATCGTGCGCCCAGCGGTCGGCCGGGTTGCGCTCAGAGCTCGCCGACCGGCCGGCCGCGGTCCAGCGCGGCTCCCTCCGGGGCGTGCAGCCGCACCAGGGTGCGCAGCAGGCCGGCCGGCCGGTGCCGGGGCGTGAGCAGCGAGCCACCGACCATCACCGCGAAGGTCACCGGCACCGTCCAGGCGGCAGGCTCGGCCAGCAGCGCGCCGGCCCAGCCGGACCGCGGCGGCGAGACGATCGTCGCCAGCACCGCGAGCACCGCCAGCGCTCCCCCGGTGAGCAGGCCGGCCAGCGCGCCGATCCAGGTCAGCCGCGGCCACCAGATGCCGAGCACCAGCAGCGGGCAGAACGTGGCCGCGGCCAGCGCGAAGGCCAGGCTGACCACCGCGGCCAGCCCCAGGTGCTCGCTCGGCAGGCTGAGCAGGTAGGGCACCGTGATCGCGGCAACCGCGGCCAGCCGGAAGGCGCGCACCGGGCCCGGCCGGGACCGCAGCACGTCCTGCGAGAGCACCCCGGAGACCGACACGCTCAGCCCGGACGAGGTGGACAGGAACGCCGCGAACGCGCCGGCGGTGACCAGCGCGCCGAGCAGCGTCCCCGGCAGGCCGCCGAGCATCCGCTCCGGCAGCAGCAGCACGGTCGCGTCGGTGTCGCCGGTCAGCAGCAGGTCGGGGACGTACTGCCGGCCCAGCGCGCCGAACACGGTGGGCAGCAGGTAGAAGGCGCTGAGCAGCACGATGACCGACAGCGCGGTGCGCCGGGTGTCCCGACCGTCGGGGTTGGTGTAGAAGCGGACCAGCACGTGCGGCAGCCCCATCGTGCCGAGGCAGATCGCGATCACCAGCGACAGGTCCGCGTACAGCGGGTGGTCCCGGCCGGAGCCGAACGGGCGCAGCCAGCTGCGGTTGGCGGTCGCCGGCAGCCCGGACCGGACCGGCACCACGTCACCGGTGCGCAGCCGCACCACGCTGCCCGCGCCGAGCCGGTGCTCGCCCGCGGCCAGCTGCCGCGGCCCGTCCACCGGCTGGCCGTCCAGCTCCCCGCGCACGGTCAGCGTCTCCGCGACCGGCAGCCGGACCGTCACCGGCGCACCGATCGTGACGCTGGCCGGGGCGCTGGCCCGCGGGTACCCGGCCGCGGCCGGCTGCCCCTGCCCGCGCCAGACCGCGACCAGCACCACCGCGGGCACCAGGAGCGCGGTGAGCTTGAGCCAGAACTGGAACGCCTGCGCGAAGGTGATCGAGCGCATGCCGCCGAGGAACACCGCGGTCAGCACCACCGCGCACACCACCAGCCCGCCCAGCCAGCGCGGCGCGCCGGTCTCGGTGGCCAGGGTCAGCCCGGCGCCCTGCAGCTGCGGCACCAGGTAGAGCCAGCCGATCAGCACGACCAGCACGCTGCACACCCGCCGGACGGCGACCGAGTCGAGCCGGATCTCGGCGAAGTCGGGCAGCGTGTAGGCCCCCGAGCGGCGCAGCGGCGCGGCCACCAGGGCCAGCAGGATCAGGTAGCCGGCGGTGTATCCCACCGGGTACCAGAGCATGTCGAGGCCGTAGACCAGGATCAGCCCGGCGATGCCCAGGTACGACGCCGCCGACAGGTACTCGCCGCCGATCGCCGCGGCGTTCCAGCGCGGCGACACCGCGCGCGAGGCCACGTAGAAGTCGCTGGTCCGGCTGGCCCGGCGCAGCCCGAGCGCCCCGGCACCGATGGTGGCCACGCCGACCAGCACCACCGCCGCGATCGGGCCGAACCGGGTCACCGCGGGCCGCGGCTCACCGGCGCCCCCGCAGCAGCGCGAGGAAGTCGGCCTCGTTGCGCTCCGCGTGCCGGACGGTGTAGGCGGCCAGCGCGATCAGGCACGGGTAGAGCAGCACCCCCAGCACCAGCCAGCCGGCCGGGACGCCGAACACCCGCCGGGCGGCCAGCTCCGGGCTGAGCGCGA
>Ga0335073_10005100_pt1 | contig 18452 bp, 15 predicted proteins | sample Lox_Sample_22_FD_207093 | JGI IMG/M metagenome (GOLD analysis project Ga0335073, IMG submission 207093) | Soil microbial communities from Loxahatchee National Wildlife Refuge, Florida, United States - Lox_Sample_2.2 | ecosystem: Environmental > Terrestrial > Soil > Wetlands | place: USA... | reverse complement strand
CTGATCAGGACGCCGGCCCCAACGCCGGGAGCCTCACTTGAGACGTTGAGCAGGTAGGACACGCCATAGGCGAGATAGACGTACGCGTGGCCGCGGCTGAGAAAGAGCGCGCCGTTCCGCTTTGTCATGCCGATGTAAGCGTGGCCCGCCGCATCGCCGACCGGATAGGCTTCCGTCTCGACGATGCGGCCGCTCAGCGCCCCTTCAAGCGTCTCCCGAATGAGCAGCTTGCCCATCAAGAAACGAGCGAGCAGGACCGTGTCGACCGGCAGTTCTGACCGCGTCAGCGTCACCCGGCGCTCTGTCGCCGGCATTTCTCAATCCATTCGCTCCACCCATTGAGCGCGAGACGGTCCGGGCTCAAAGGGCGAGGCGAAATACTGGGTTTCGCGAGCCACCTTCTCCCCTTCGAATTCCATGATGCTCACGGCGTAAACGCGCTCCTCGTCATAAGTCATGACGATTTCGCTGACCCAAAGACTGCCGCCGCCGAGCGTGCGTCGGACAGCGAACCGCTTCCTGTTCGGCTGAGCCCTGCGCGATTCCTGTATCCTCGTCCGACCGCGGATGCGCTCGCCGGATTGGGGATATTCGAGGACCGCATCGTCTTGATAGATCTGATGCTCGGCGACGAAGTCGTCGGCGTCGGAAGCCGCCCAATGCCGCTGCAAAGCCGCTCTCACGTCGTCATCGCGCATCTCGCATTCCTTCAGAACTGGACGAGAGCCGTCTCGCCGCGCACGCTGCTCACGCCGTCCGGAGCCCGCGCAGGGAAGACAGGGACGCCATATCAACCGCGGCGGCTCTAATCCATAACACCAACGTATCGCCTCTGCTCTTGCATGCGAGGCGCGCCTGCTTCCTCTATCGAATTTTGATCAATCTCAGACAGGCAACCTAGCCGCTCAGGCCGCGCCGAGACGGAATCCATCGCGAAGGGCGATGGTTTTGAAACACGCCCGTCTTTCCACGCGCGCGTGGCGACACGGCGATCGAGGGCGGCGCTGTCCGCCGAATTGGCGGCTGTCCTGAGAGCAAAAACAGGCCCAGAGCCGGGGGTGGTCCTGGGCCTGCTCGCTTTGGCTCGGGGCCCGCAGCGCAAGACGATCTCACTGAAATCCTCCGGCGCATGCACTCCCATAACCGCTGCATAGGCCGCGTAGCTGTGCGGCAAACCCGGGGGATGCCCCGGCGCGGCCTGTCGTTTTGGATCATGAATCCGGAAACTGGTCTATTCACGGAACCGTGAGCTTGCGTGGGTATTAGTACCTAACATCAGGGATCGGGGCGCGGCGCTCAGGAGCTTCGAACGCTCATAACCAAGGCGGGGCAGAACAGACCCGCCTTTCGGGTCCACAGCCTGCGCGGCAAAGCGCTGTTTGGCGGAAGGAGTGAGATTCGAACTCACGGTGGACTCGCGCCCACGGCGGTTTTCAAGACCGCTGCCTTAAACCACTCGGCCATCCTTCCTTGAAGCCGGTGATTTGCCACTTTGCCCGGCCCTCGTCCAGCGGCGCAGGCGCCGGGCACGGCGCTTGCTAGGACAATAGGCTCAAAACGATCCGGAGCTCGTGATGCCGCCGCCATCCGCCGCCCCGTCCGCCCGCTCACTGCAGCTTGTGCTCGGCCTCGTGGTCATGATGGCCATTTCGAGCCCGCAATATGTCTGGACCCTGTTCGTCAAGCCGTTTCAGGCCGCAACCGGCGCCGGACTGCCGACGGTGCAGATCACCTTCTCGCTGCTGATCGTCCTGCAGACGCTGTTCTCGCCGGCGCAGGGGTGGCTGGTCGACCGGTTCGGGCCGAGGCGGCTGGTCGCCGCCGGCGCGGCGCTGACGGGGCTCGGATGGGTTCTCTCGGCCCAAGTCGACAACGTCTGGATGTTGTTCCTGACCTACGGTCTCTTCTGCGGCGTCGGCACCGGCATCGTCTATGTCGGCGTCGTCGGCCTGATGGCCAGGTGGTTTCCGGATCGGCGCGGCTTCGCGATCGGGATCGTCGCCGCCGGCTACGGAATGGGCGCCATGCTGACGACATTTCCCATTTCGGCGATGCTCACCTCCGCCGGCGCCTCGGCCACGTTGATCGCGTTCGGCGTCATTCTCGGCGGCGTCGGCGTTCTTGCCGCGCTCGGCCTCCGCGAGCCCGAGCCGGGCGAAACGCCGGCCCCTTCCGCGTCGCGCGCGCATGGGAAAGACGTCGCCCCGGCCAGCATGCTGAAGACCCCGATCTTCTGGCTGATGTTTGTCATGATGACGATGATGTCGACCGGCGGGCTGATGGTCACGTCGAACTTCGCCAACTTCGCCCGCGACTTCGGGGTCGCCGACGTCCTGGTCATGGGGCTTGCGGCCCTGCCGTTCGCGCTGACCGTGGACCGCGTGCTCAACGGATTGACCCGACCCTTCTTCGGCTGGGTGTCGGACCGAATCGGCCGCGAGAACACGATGGGCCTCGCCTTCGGGCTCGAGGCGGGGGCGATCCTGCTCCTCCTGGTCTTCCGGCACGACGCGTCGGCGTTCATCGTGCTCTCAGGCCTCGTGTTTTTCGGCTGGGGCGAGATTTTCTCCCTCTTCCCGTCGACCCTCACCGACACGTTCGGCAGCCGCAACGCAACAACGAACTACGGCTTCCTCTATATCGCCCAGGGGGTCGGCTCGATTCTCGGCGGCCCGGTCGCCGCAGCGATGCGGGTGGCGACCGGAAGCTGGACGCCAGTCTTTGCCGTCGCAGTGGGGATGGATGTCGTCACCGCGCTCTTGGCGCTCATCGCGCTCAAGCAGATGCGCGCGGCCTATCTCGGCGCCCAGGCGCGCGCGCCCTCGGGGGAGCTGGCGCCGGCGGCCCTTCGCTGAGAAGCGGTCCCGCCCTACACTGGCCGGCTCTGCGGCTTCGCCGCGGCGATGAAGCTCGCGAACAGCGGGTGGTGAATCCGACCATAGACCGCGGCTCGTCCGGCTTGCCTAAGCCGCTGAAAATCAAAATCTTTCGGCACTTTATGATGATTCGTCTTGCCAAAATCAGAATATCGCGCTATGTTTGCGAGATGGCCGAGACGACAAAGCGGGCAATGCGGAGACGCTTTGGCGGGGGTCGGTCCGGGGAGAAAAAAAGTTGTTTGAATCGGCCGTAACCCTTTGAAAAGTCCCGATTCCAAAAAACAAATGAAAACAAAAGAAAGCCGATGGAAGCGGTTTTATTTTCGCCGATTTTCATGGATTCTGCCCATGGATCGCCCGACGCCGCCCTACACCAGCCGGCTTTGCGCCTTCGCCGCGGCGATGAAGCTCGCGAACAGCGGGTGAGGATGGAACGGCCTCGATTTGAGCTCGGGATGGAACTGGACGCCGATGAACCAGGGATGGTCGGCGAATTCAATCGTCTCCGGCAGAAGCCCGTCGGGCGACATCCCGGCGAAGATCATGCCCCTGGCTTCGAGGCGGGCGCGATAGGCGGTGTTGACCTCGTAGCGGTGGCGATGGCGCTCGGAGATTTCGGTCTCGCCGTAGATTTCGGCGATGCGCGACCCGGGCTTGAGATAGGCTTTATAGGCGCCGAGCCGCATTGTGCCGCCGAGGTCGCCGGCCGCCTCGCGTCGTTCGAGCTCGTTGCCCTTGAGCCATTCGGTCATCAGGCCGACGACCGGCTCGGGCGTCGGGCCGAATTCGGTCGAATTGGCTTGCGGAAGACCGGTCAGCGACCGGCAGGCCTCGATCACCGCCATCTGCATGCCGAAACAGATGCCGAAATAGGGCACTCCTCGCTCGCGCGCGAACCGCGCCGCCAGGATCTTCCCTTCGGCGCCGCGCACGCCGAAGCCGCCTGGAACGAGAATCCCGTTCACCCCCTCGAGGCGCGGCGCCGGGTCGGCGCTCTCGAAAATCTCGCTCTCGATCCAGTCGAGCTTAATGCGGACATGATTGGCCATGCCGCCGTGGGTCAGGGCCTCGATCAGCGACTTATAGGCGTCCTTCAAGCCGGTGTACTTGCCCACGACCGCGATCGACACTTCGCCCTCGGGATTGTGGTAGGCCCGGGAGACGCTGTCCCAGCGCCGCATGTCGGGCTTGGGCGCGGGCTCGATGCCGAAGGCGGCGAGAACCTCGCGGTCGAGCCCGGCGGCGTGATAAAGCGCCGGCACGTCGTAGATCGAGGGCGCGTCGCGCGCCTCGATGACCGCGCCTTCGCGAACATTGCAGAACAGCGCGAGCTTGCGCCGCTCCTCGCGCGGAATCTCGCGATCGCACCGGCAGAGCAGAATGTGCGGCTGAATGCCGATCGAGCGCAGTTCCTTGACCGAGTGCTGGGTCGGCTTGGTCTTGAGCTCGCCGGCGGTCGGAATGAACGGCAGCAGCGTGAGATGAATGAACACGACATGGCCGCGCGGCAGGTCGTTGCCGAGCTGGCGGATCGCCTCGAAGAACGGCAGGCCCTCGATGTCGCCGACCGTGCCGCCGATCTCGACCAGGACGAAATCGAAACCGTCGTTGCCTTCGAGAATGAAATCCTTGATCGCATTGGTGACGTGGGGGATCACCTGCACCGTCGCGCCGAGGAAGTCGCCCCGCCGCTCCTTGGCGATCAGCTCCTGGTAGATGCGCCCGGTGGTGATGTTGTCTTGGCGATTGGCGCTCCGCCCGGTGAAGCGCTCGTAATGGCCGAGGTCGAGGTCGGTCTCGGCCCCGTCGTCGGTGACGAACACTTCCCCATGCTGGGTCGGGCTCATCGTGCCCGGATCGACGTTGAGATAGGGGTCGAGCTTGCGCAGGCGGACGGTGTAGCCGCGCGCCATGAGCAGCGCGCCGAGAGCCGCCGAAGCCAGACCCTTGCCAAGCGAAGAAACCACGCCGCCGGTGATGAAGATATACCGCGCCATGGGACTCTGTTCCTATCCGATTGCAAATGATTCGGCGAGGACGAAATTCGGCCCGCCCGGCAAGGGCGAAATCCACCCGCGCGGGCGGCTTGACCCGGCAGTAAAACCCGCATCAAATTCACCGATATCCGGGGCTTCTCAACCGCGGCGGGAAGAAAGGGCGGGATGCCGGGGAGCGAGTTCGAGCTTCAGACCGAAGACGGGAAGAGTCTCTTGGCGCGCCGCTGGCTGCCCGACGGGCGGCCTCGGGCGATCGTCCAGATCGCCCACGGGCTTGCCGAGCATTCCGCCCGCTACGCGCGCCTCGCGACCGCCCTCAGCGCCGCGGGCTACGGGGCTTACGCCGAGGACCATCGCGGCCACGGGCCGAAAGCCGCCCCTGCTGACCTCGGCCATTTCGCCGACGAAAGGGGATGGGGCAAGGTCGTCGGGGACCTCTGGACGATGAATCGCCTTATCGCCAAGGAGCAGCCGGGCGTTCCGATCATCTTCCTCGGCCATTCGCTGGGGTCGTTCCTTGGCCAGGATTTCGTCGCCGAGCATTCGGACGCGCTCGCCGGCGCTGTCTTTTCCGGGTCGAGCGGCAAGCCGCCGTCGATTGCGACGGTCGGGCGGCTCGTCGCGCGGGCGGAGCGGCTGAGGCTCGGCAAGCGCGGCAAGAGCCAGCTTCTCGTCAAGATGTGGTTCGGCGCGTATAACAAGCCGTTCGAACCGTCGCGGACCGCATTCGATTGGCTGTCGCGCGACGCAAAGGAGGTCGACGCCTATGTCGCCGACCCCTATTGCGGCTTTCCGTTCACGACTCAGCTCGCGATCGACGTGCTCGACGCGCTGCCGGGGCTGCTTGCGCCCAAGCGCCTTGCGCGCATCCGCAAGGACCTGCCGATCTATATTTTCTCGGGCGAGCGCGATCCGGTCGGCGCCAACATTAAGGGGCTGATTGCGGACCTGAAAGGCGCGGGCTTCGCGCGTCTCACGACCCGCATCTATCCCGATGCGCGGCATGAGACGCTGAACGAGTTGAACCGCGACGAGGTGACGCGCGACCTCATCGCCTGGCTCGACGGAGTCATGGGGAAGTAGGCGGGCGCTATAGGGCAAGGTTGGCGACCGTCCTGAAGCCATCGACGGGGCGACCGGGTGAACCACCCGCTCCGACAGGTCGAATCACGCCTTCTTTGTCTCCGTCAACTATGCGGCCGGCCAACCGCGATCGGCGCCCGTCAACCGGATGCCGGATTGTCGTCGACGAGCGTGTGCGCATGCTGCCCGCGTCGAATGGTCCGCAGCCTCTCGACTGGGTCCTGCCAGTGCAACATCGCTTCGAGGCCTTGGCCTTCCAGCCCCATATCCCGCATGTGATGCTTTTGTATTCGAGCGCGAACCCATTCCGCCGGCGACCGCGGCTTGGCGCCGTTTATCCCGAACTTCGTCATCGTCGCCTCCTCCGAGCGACAAAGCCCATGCTACGCCCCAATTCGGGCGATGATATTGCGGAACGTCAAATTTTTGCCCAGGCGGACGGAGTCGCCGGCGCTTGCCGTTTCCCGGTCAGTCCGGCCGATGACATGTGACGCAGGTCACAGATACAGACCTCGCCATATGCAAGGTTGAAAGCGCGGAGGCCGGCAGCTCCGCGAGGGCGATCGGTACGACCAACCATTGCAGCAAGGGGCGCGCAGCCGCCCTCCATCTATCCCATCGCCGCTGCAAGTTGGCGGAGGGTCGGGGCGCCGCGCAAGGAGGAAAAATGGCCAATCGTCACAATCCAAAACTGCGTTTCGGCATGTCGTTGCGCGAGGCCGAGGAATCGAGTTTCGAGCCGAGTCTCGCCAATGCGCCGCGCCTTCCGGCGGTCAACTACGGGCTGGTCGGCAAACAGGCGCCGAAACTGTTATCGGCCAGTTCGGGACGCTTGCCGACCGCCTCAGCTGTCGTGATCACTTGGGCCGAAGCCGAATGGGCGGCGCTTCAGCATGTTTTCTGCGCCGGCGGCTCCGCCATGCCGTACAGCGAGAGGTCGAGAGGGAGCTGGGCGGGTTGGGAGAAATATTCTGAAGACCTGCCGTCCGGCCATTCTTCCGACTGGACCTACTGGGGCTATTACCGGCCGGTGGAGATCAATGGCGAAACGGTGCTGCTGTTCAAATCGAACACCCATCTGGACTGGCCCGGCGCCGCGGTCCTGATCGATATGATCAAGCGTCTCGCCGCAGAAGTTCAGCCGAGCCTCATCCTTTCCATCGGCACCGCGGGGGGAACGAAGCCCAATGACCATGTCGGGACCGTTCGGGCGGTCAGCGCCGGGACGCTGTACGAAAGCGGGAAAGCGCAGCCAAGCTGGCCTGAATACAAGAACGGATGGAGCGCAAACGGTGCGACCCTCTCGAACCCCAAGTTCAAGCAGCTTTTGTTTCCGGTCCCGACCAGGACGAGCGACCTTCAGGCGCTCTGCGCGAAATTCAACCAATCCTACCATACGAACTATACCCTGGCGGAGCTTGATCCCGGGGGCCTCAATCTCGGCGACCCGACGCCGCAAATCGACAATCAGACCGGCGGCGGAGCGTCGCTCCTGACGGCCTCGACGTTCCTGGTCGGAACGACGGCCGGAACCTATGCGAATTATGCGGTGATCGAGATGGACGACGCGGTCATCGGCGAAGCCTGCGCGGGCGCCGGCATGGCGTTCGGATTCGTGCGCAACCTCTCGGACCCGGCCCAGAACGCCGCGCTGCCGTCGAAGGTTCAAGGCAACTGGGGAAGCGCGGTCTACGACCAGTACGGCTTCTATACGAGCTATAACGGCGCAGTCGCGGCTTGGGCGATGCTGGCCTGAAACGGTGGTTTTGGCTGCGCGCGAAGAGCAATCGAATCAGGCAGGCCAGCGCTTGGCGACTTCGTAGCGCACCGGCGTCTCGACTTCGGGGGGCGCGCTCCGGATATAGGCGAGAGCGCGCGCGAACTTGGCCTCTTCCCCCTCCAGCGCTTCGAGATAGCGGATCGCCGCGGTGACCGAGAACGGCTCACCGGCCTTGCCCCAGTCATCGAAGTTGCTCTTGAGCGCAGTCCAGATTGCGGCGTCATAGCCGTTCGACGCCGCCCAGGCGGCAATCGACGCTACGGCCTGAGGATGGCGCTCCATGGCGATCTCGCTCTGCCGGTCGGAAGCGGGCTCGGCGAAGCCGACCTCGCGCGCGTTTGCGCCCTCCCGAAGCCGAAGGTTTTCGATCGCTCGATCGAGATCATCGTGGGCGCTCTCGGCGGAATAGGTCGTGCAGACGGCGCCAACGTCCTCGTCGATCGCCAGCGTCAGTCGCCCGTCGGCCGATATCCGGCAGAACTCGATCGGCAGGAGCGGGCCGTTGGCCGCGAATGTCGCGACGGTCTTCAAATCGCGCGGATCCCACACCAGCGACCCCCATGCCAGAACGGCGATCTTCAATATCGTCTCCTCAACAACGTTCCGGTCGGACTGCTCTGTAGGGCCAGCTCGGCGAGCAAGCCGTGCGGGGTCCATAGGGCGTCCGAGGGAGCTCGTCTATCGACGGGTATCGACCCCGCCCTGCAATCGCCCCTGTCAGGCGAAGAAGACCTTTCCAGGGTTGAACAGGTTCGTCGGATCGAACGACGCCTTGACGCGCCGCATGAGGTCGATCGCGACCGGCCCATGCTCCTCTTCCATATATTCGCGCTTCTTCTGGCCGACGCCGTGCTCGCCGGTGCAGGTGCCGCCCATGGCGATGGCGCGATGGGCGAGGCGCCCGGCGAAAGCGTCGGCGGCGTCGATCTCCGCCTTGTTGTCGAGGTCGATGAGCGGGGTCACATGAAAATTGCCGTCGCCGACATGACCGACGATCGGCGCGACGAGGCCGCTCTTCCTTATGTCGTCGAGCGTCTCCTCGACGCAATCGGCGAGGCGAGAGATCGGCACGCAGGCGTCGGTGGCGAACGGCCGGCTGCCAGGCCGGAGCGTCATTTGCGACCAATAGGTATCGTGACGCGCCTGCCAAAGCTTCGTGCGCTCCTCGGGCTTGGTCGCGGAGGCGAACGGCCCGCCGCTATGAGCGGCGGCGATGTCGCCGAACCGTTGCGCCTGCTCGGCGACGCTGGCGCTGGTGCCGTGAAATTCGACGAGGAGCATCGGGTGCTCGGGCAGGGAAAGATGCGAATAGGTATTGAAGGCGCGGACCGACAGCGCGTCGACCAGTTCGACCCGGGCGATTGGCAGGCCGGACTGGATCGTCTCGATCGTGGCCTCGCAGGCGGCGCGCACGGTCGGGAACGAGCACGTGCCCGCGGCGATCGCCTCGGGGATGCCGGAAAGCCTGAGCGCAATCTCGACGATCACGCCGAGCGTGCCTTCCGAGCCAATGAAAAGACGGGTAAGGTCGTAGCCGGCCGACGACTTTTTCGCCCGCGTGCCGGTGCGCAGGAACGAGCCGTCGGCGACGACGACGCCGAGCGAGAGCGCGAGGTCCTTCATCGTGCCGTAGCGCACCGCATTGGTGCCCGAGGCGCGGGTCGCGGCCATACCGCCGAGCGAAGCGTCGGCGCCCGGATCGATCGGGAAGAAAAGGCCGCTGTCGCGCAAGTGCTCGTTGAGCTGCTTGCGGGTGACGCCGGGCTCGACGACGCAGTCGAGATCGTCGGGGTTGACGGCGATGACGGCATTCATCCGGGTCAAGTCGAGCGAGACGCCGCCATGGGGCGCGTTGACGTGGCCCTCGAGCGACGAGCCGACGCCGAACGGAACGATCGGCGCGTCATGCCGGGCGCAGAGCTTGACGAGGTCGATCACGTCGTCTCGGGATTCAGCGAACACCACCGCGTCCGGCGGCTCGTTCTTGAGCCAGGTAAGGGTGTGCCCGTGCGCTGTACGGATCGCCTCGGAGGCGGTGAAACGGTTGCCGAAGCGGGCGGCGAGATCTGAATTGAGCGCGTTGACAGCGTCGCCCGATAGGCGGCCTTGGCGCTGTCGGACGGAAGGTTGGGTCAGGTGTTTCATTGTCTATTCCTTGGGCGGGCGCAAGACTAGGCCCGCGCAAGCGGCGTGGCTAGGGCTCGAGGTGATCGACACGTCTTCAAGGCGACGCATTGGGCTTAGGATATGCTCCTGGCGCGATCAGCGCTTGCTTTCACGGCTTGCTCACGCTCACCACCCGGAAGGTGAGAAGCTCGCCGTCCTCCTCGCGCACCGACACATATTCCCCGACCTTGAAGGCGTGGTCGCCGAAGCGGAAGCCCTCCTCCTCTTCATTCTTCGTCCCGCCCTTCCATTCGAACGCCCAGGTCGAGCCGCCGGCGCCGCCGGCGCGATGGACGATCAGGCCCCGCATCGCCGGCTCGTCGCCCCAGAACCGGTGGGCGAAACACTCGCCGCGATGGCTCTTCCAGGTTTCGAGGTCGATGTGGCCGTCAGCGGTCAACGGCGCGACGAAGTCATAGCCGTGGCGAATAGACCCGTCGGGGAATTCCTTCGAACGGGCGGCGTTCAGCGTGACCTTCCGCAATGCCGCGCGACCTGGGTCGGCCATCGACCCTCCTCCTTTTTCCTCGGCTCCTGCTGCGGGCCGTTGAGCCCTCCGACGCTTATATCGGATCGCGCCGGCCAAACCGCCAGTCAGGCGGCGCCGCCGGCGTGAGGTCAGACGCGTTCAAGCGCCAGCGCCGCGCCCTGGCCGACGCCAACGCACATTGTGGCGAGGCCATAGCGACCACCGCAGCGCTTGAGCTCGAGCGCGGCGGCGCCAGCGATGCGGGCGCCCGACATGCCGAGCGGATGGCCGAGCGCGATCGCCCCGCCGTTCGGATTGACGTGGTCGGAATCATCCTTGAGCCCGAGGCCGCGCAGGCAGGCGAGCGCCTGCGAGGCGAAGGCCTCGTTGAGCTCGATGACGCCGAAGCTCGCGGGCGCAAGATTGAGCCGCTGGCAAAGCTTCGTGACCGCCGGGATCGGCCCCACCCCCATCACCCGCGGGGCGACCCCGGCCGAAGCGAAGCCGAGGATGCGGGCGATGGGGTTGAGCCCGTGCGCCTCCGCCGCCTCGCCGGAGGCGACGATCAGCGCCGCCGCGCCGTCGTTGATCCCGGAGGAATTGCCGGCGGTCACACTGCCGTCCGGCCGCACGATGCCCCCGAGCCTGGCCAGGACCTCGAGGGTCGTGTCGGGGCGGGGGTGCTCGTCCTTCTCGACGCGGGCCAGATTTCCCTTGCGGTCCTTGATCTCGACCGGCGCGATCTCCTGTTCAAACGTCCCCTTCGCCTTAGCCCCGGCGGCGCGCTGTTGCGAGCGCAGGGCGAAAGCGTCCTGATCGGCGCGCGAGACCTGATATTCGTCGGCGACGTTCTGGGCTGTCTCGGGCATCGAATCGACCCCATAAAGCTTTTTCATCGCCGGATTGACGAACCGCCAGCCGATGGTGGTGTCGAAGATTTCGGCCGAGCGATGGAACGCGCTGGCCGCCTTGCCCATCACGAATGGCGCCCGGGTCATCGATTCCGCGCCGCCCGCGACCGCGAGCTTAATCTCGCCGGCCTTGATCGCCCGCGCCGCCCCCGCGACCGCGTCCATGCCCGAGGCACACAGGCGGTTGACGGTTGCGCCGGGAATCGAATCCGGGAGCCCCGCCAGCAGAAGCGCCATGCGGGCGATGTTGCGGTTGTCCTCGCCGGCCTGGTTCGCGCAGCCGAGAAAGACCTCGTCGACCTTGTCTCTAAGGTCCGGATGCCGGCGCATGAGCTCGCGGATCGGCGCTGCCGCCAGATCGTCCGGGCGGACGGCAGCGAGCGCACCGCCGTAGCGGCCGATCGGGGTGCGGACATAGTCGCAGATGAAGGCTTCTGCGGTCATGGCTGGACGCGCCTCTGAGGTTCGAGCGCCCGCAGCCTGGGGCGCTGGACATGCCCGCCGCCATCGCCCGTCCAATCGCAGCGTCGTCCCATTGTCGTCTCCCTTGACCGGCGTCTAGTATAGCGCCTCGCGCCGCGCCACGGCGAGCCGCACATTCAGGGGAGAACGCCCGTGACTGCAAGCCCCGACGCTTCGTCGCAGCCGGTGCTTTTGGACAAGCTCGAGGCCGGGGTCCTGACGCTGACCTTGAACCGCCCTGAACGGCTGAACGCGCTCAACATCGCCCTCATCGAAGCGCTGTCGGCGGCGATCAAGCGGGCGGCGGAGCCCGACTGTCGCGCGGTGCTCGTCACTGGCGCGGGCAGAGGCTTCTGCGCCGGGGCGGACCTCGCGAACCGCGCGTTTGCTCCCGGCGATGCCCGGGCCGATCTTGGCCAATCGCTCGAAAAGGGGATCAATCCGCTCATCCGCGCGATCCGTAAACTCCCCAAGCCGGTCGTCTGCGCGGTCAACGGCCCGGCGGCCGGGGCGGGAGCCAATATTGCGCTGGCCTGCGACATCGTGCTGGCGGCGAAATCTGCTCAGTTCCTGCAGGCGTTTGCGCGCGTGGGCCTCATTCCCGACGCGGGCGGCACTTTTCACCTGCCGCGGCTCGTTGGCGAAGCGCGCGCCCGCGCGCTGATGATGCTCGCCGAGCCCATCGGCGCCGAAGACGCCGCAGCTTGGGGGATGATCTATCGCGCCGCCGACGACGAGGACTTGATGGGAGAGGCGCGGATTGTCGCCGAGCGCCTCGCGGCGGGCCCGACTTACACGCTCGGCCTCATCAAGCGCGCGCTCGCCGCCTCAGCGAGTTCGAGCCTCGACGCCCAGCTCGATCTCGAGCGCGACCTGCAGCGCGAGGCGGGGGCGCGGGACGAATATGTCGAGGGGGTGCGGGCGTTCCAGGAGAAGCGGCCGGCGGATTTTTTGCGCAAGGGGGCAGGCGCATAAAAAGGGCGTCCCCGCGGACGTCCACTCAACCCGTGGTCTGCAATCGCGCGGTGGCGCGGTCAGCGACCGCGCCCCTAGTCTAGCTCTTTGTCAATTCGAGCCGGCGTTCGGTGCCGGTTGGGATTCAGCCGTCTGGGGCGTCGTGTCGGGCGTCGCCGTCTGGTTGGAGTCGGGTGTCGCCTGCTGCGACTCGGCGACCGTCTGATCGGTCTTCACTGTCTGCTTATAGAATTCGCAGGCCAATGTCGGGGCGGAAAACGCGGCCGCCAATCCGCAGCCCAAGACCAGTTTAACGAGTGTGGAGCGCATGGTGTCCTCCATTCCTGCCCGCCAGGTTCTATGAGTGTAGCACCGGCGCAGACGCGCGCAAGATGCGGCGCGACGCGGGCGAGGTCCCGCTCCGCCCGGATCACGCGGTATTGATAGCCGAGCTTTGCGCGGGCTTCACCGCAGCATGGCGGCGACATTGCCGCCGTCGACCGTCACCACTGCCCCGGTGCTCACCCGGGCCTTGACTAGATGGACGAACGCGGCCGCCACGTCGCTTGCGAGCACCTCGCGTTTGAGCAGGTTGCCGCGCATGTAGGCGTCCGGGGTCACGCCGCGCGCCTTGCTGCGTTCCGCCACCATCTCGTCGGTCATGAGTCCGGTGCGGATCCGGTCGGCGTTGACCGCGTTGGAGGTGATCCCAGAGGCGCCGTGCTCGATCGCATATTGCCGCATGAGCGCCATCAGCGCCGCTTTCGAGGTGCCGTAGGGGCCGAAATCCGGCCCCGGATTGACTGCCTGCTTGGAGACGTTGAAGACCAGCGCCCCGCCGGTCTTTTGGGTCTCCATGACCCGGACCGCGGCGCGCGCCACATAATGATGGCCCCAGAAGTTGACGGCAAAGGCCTTCTCGAACGCCTCATCGGAGACCGTCGTGAGCGAGCCCTGGACCGCCACGCCGGCGTTGGAGATGAGAATATCGACGCCGCCAAAGGCCTTGACCACTTCCGCCACGGCCCGGTCGACCGCAGAAGCATCGGTGACGTCGCAGGCGAGGCCGAGCGCGCCGATCGACTTCGCCGCCTTGGCGGCGGCGTCGGCCGCAACGTCGAGGACAGCGACTTCCGCCGCTTCGTCGCGCAACGCCTTGGCGACCGCGAATCCGAGACCGCTTGCGCCGCCAGTGACCACGGCGACCTGGCCGGAGAGCGGCTTTTCCACCTGCTTGGCCAGTTTGGCCTGTTCGAGCGACCAATATTCAACATCGAACATCTCCGCTTCCGGTAGCGGAACCCAGCCATGCACGCCTTCCGCTTTGGCTTTCACCTCGACGGTCGCCTCGGCGATGTCGGCGGAGATCTTCGCAGCCCTTGCCGATCCGCCGGCGCCAAAGATGCCAAGGCCGGCGACGTAGAACACCCGCGGCAGCGGATCGAGCATGATCCGGTCGCCGCCGACCCGGGCGTTGTTGCGTTCGAAATAGGCGCGGTAGTCGGCCACGTAATCGGCGAGCGCGGCGTCGAGCTCGGTGGCGAAAGCGTCGAGCTTGCCGGTTTCGGGCGCAGGCAAGGCCACGCCCTTGCGCTTGATATGGAGCACATGGTCCGGCGTCGCATTGCCGCTGGAGGCGAGATCGGCCGCGTTCTTGGCGTTGCAGAAATCGAGGATCGCGGGACTGGTGCGGAAGGTCAGGATCATCCGCTTCGGGCGGCCTTCGACCGCGGTCGGCCGCGCTAGGCGCCCGCGCAGGATCGGCATGATCTCGGCGGGCGAGGCAAGGTTTCGCGGCTGCGGCGCAGGCTTGAACGGCCGCGGCCGTCCCTTGGCAAGGCGACGCTCGGCGCGATCGACGAGCTCGATCATCGCCTCGTAGCTCTCCCGCGGATCGTCGGACCAGGTGAAGATCCCATGCTTCATCAGGATCATGCTGGTCGCGCCGGGCGCGGCGGCGAGCGCCTTGGCGCAGGCCTTGGCCAGGTCGAACCCGGGCATCACGTAAGGAACGACGATGCTGTTGGGGAAGACCTGGGCGACCAACGCCTCGCCGTCCGGCTGGTTGGTCAGCGCCACGATGGCGTTGGCATGGGTATGATCGACGTGCTTGGCGGGGATCAGCGCGTGCAGGATCGCTTCGACGGAGGGGTTGGGCGCGGAAGGGTCCATCAGCAGGCGGCGCTGCTGGCGCACCATCTCCACGTCCGACAGCTCATCGAAGCGGGCGAGCGCGGCGAGCTCGGCAAGCCGAACCGCGGGCAGGCCGGCCGGCTCGATCATGCCCATGTCCCAACCGCTGCCCTTGACGCAGAGGACTTTGACCTCGCTGCCGTCCGCCTCCTTTACGGCCGTCTTGACCGAAGTATTGCCGCCGCCATGCAGGACCAGTTGTGGGTCGCCGCCGAGCAGGCGGGTTGTATAGACGCGGGTCGCCAGATCGGAGTTGAGACCCGATCGGACATAGCCGTCGACGACGGATCGAAACTCTGAATCCGACCAACGCGATTTCATCGGGACGTGCTCCATAACGCGGCGAGGCGAGCGGACATAGCGGGCGTTCGCGGTCTTGTCACGCGGGCCACGAGCGCATTTCACGTGCAAGGGTTAAGCGGCGCCTCGCCGGCGAGATAGCGGCGCACCTCCTCGGCGGCGGCTTCCGCCGCCCGCTCGATTGTCCTCAGCGACGCCCCGGCGATATGCGGGGTCAGCGTTACATTCTCGAGCCTCAGCAGCTCGAGGTTGGCTGGGGCGGGCTCGATGGCGAAGGTCTCGAGCATCGCGCCGCGCAGATGGCCGGATTTGAGCGATTGCGTTAGCGCGTCATAGTCGACCATCGGCCCGCGCGCGGTATTGACGAACACAGCACCCTTGCGCATCGTGGCGAATTCGGCCCGGCCGATGAAGCCCATCGTCTCCGCGGTCACCCGCGCGTGCAGGGTGACGACGTCGCTCTCGTGCAGCAGCGACGCGAGCGTCGTCTTCACCACGCCGTCACGGACATCCTCAGGCGACAATTCAACGTAAGGGTCGGCGACGAGAATTCGCCCGCGGAACGCCTTGAGCAGGCGGACGACCTTGGTTCCGATATGACCGTAGCCGATCACGCCGACCGTCATCTGCGACAATTCCCGGCCGACGAGGTCCGCGCGATAGAGGTCGCCGCGCCACGTCCCCCGGCGCAGCGCGTCGTGGCCGCGGGTGATGAGCCGGGTCTCGCCGATGATCGCGCCTATGGTGAATTCGGCGACCGCGGAAGCATTGCGCCCGGGCGCGTTGGCGATCACAACGCCGCGCTCCCGCGCGGCGGCGAGATCGATGTTGACCGGCCCGCCGCGCGCGACGACGATCAGCTTCAGCGCCGGCATCCGCTTGAGCATCGCGGCGGAGAACGGCGCAAGCTGGGTGATCGCGACCTCGGCCGAACCTACAAAGCCGACGATCGCTTCGGGGTCGCCCATGTATTCCTTGAGGCCGTCCATCCCCGGCTCGACATAGCCGTGCCGCATCGGCTCGTCGGGCCACGGCAATTGCATGGCCGCGATATCGATGGGCCCGTCGCAGCGGGCGCGGAGCGCCGCCTCGAACGTCGAAGGCGTCATGAATCGGTCGCCGATGATGGCGACTCTGGCCCGGCGCGGCTCTTCGCTCATTCGGCTCCCCACCGGACCGAAGGCGTCGTTCCCATTTTTTCTCAGAACTCCACACGGACGCCAACGCTCGGGGCGATATTGACGCGGTAGAGATATCCGCTCGCAAGCCCGCCGGTCACCTGCGACCACATGACTCCGCCATAGGCAGTGACGCGCTTCAGCGGCCGCCAGTCGATCATGGCGGAGTAGGCATTGAGGGCGCCCCGACAGCTCGACGCGGACAGGCCCCCGTCCGTGCACGGGCTCGTATTGTAGTCGTTCTGGTAATAGTGATAGTAGGCTCCGGCGATGTCGAGATCGTCGTAAATCGCGTATCTTATACCGGCCCAAAAGATCCTCAGGATCTTGTGTTCTGTATAGGCGGTGGAATTTACATAGCCAGCCGGAACGGGGTAGTTGCCGATCGCGGTAAAACCGTCCGGATAGGCGTCGCTCGGGTTGGCGAACAGAATGTATTCCCACCCGGAATAAATTGTTGCCCTTTCGAACTCGTATCGTAACGCCAACAGGCCGCTGGCCTTGTTGGAGAGCGTCGCCTTGAGGCCGTTCGCTGGCACCCCCGCGGGAAGGGGATATTGGCCGAAGTTGGACAAGGAAACCGCGTCTTTCACCTCCTGGCCCACGGCGTCGAACGAGAAGGCGCCGAGGTGCGCTTCGACCTCGGTCGAGAACGCTCCGTTGGAGCCGTTGCCTTGATCGAAGCCGCCGAACTGATAGAGCGCGGCGAAGCGGAGCGGACCGGCGCCGACGTCGTATTTCACCGCAGTGTTGTAGCGGGCGTTCTCGGTGTCCCCGCCTCCGCCCGCGATGTTCGAGACGCCGATGATGGAGAAGTCCGGCGCCGCGGCCATGGAATCGTAGTCGCCGAGACCCTGTAAAATCAGGGAGTTCTGCCGGCCCGCGGTCAGCGTGCCGAACGTCGGATGGCTGAGCCCGGCATAACCCTCGGTGTTGAAGAGTTGGCCCGCGCGGCTGGAATCGCCGTTGGCTGTTTGCTGGCCGATCGGGGTCGCGTTGTTCTCGACCAGCGACTTCGGTCCGTTGGCCCGTTGCAAAGTAAAGGGATCGAAGCCGTTCTCGAACTTGAAGACAAGCGACCAGTCCGATGCGATGGGCTCCCGGCCCTTGACGCCGATATTCGACTGTCCAAGCCCGTTTGGCACGATCGTGTAGAGCGGTTGGTTGCTGTTCTTCTTGATGAGTGTGTCAACCCCGTTAGGGTAATTGCCATTGAATGGAGCGCCATGCGTCTCATAACCGGCCCCGTAGTCGAGCCGCCCGTACAACGTGACGCCCTTCCACGTGAGCGGGCAATCCTCCGGACCTGCCGTCAGGAAGTCATAGAGGGTCGCGAAGCACGACGTGGCGGGCGGCTGTGCCGGCGGCGGGGGCTGGGTCGGCAGGTCGGCCGCCGCGGCGCTCCACGCTAAGAGCGCCGCCCACGCCATAGATCCGAGAATTGAGAGAAGACGAAAGGGTGCGCTGCATCCGGGGACGCCCTTCCTTGCTCCTGCCGGTCGAGAAGGCATGCCCAACCGCCGCCACCTATTCATCCGAACGCAGACCGGAACGAACTTCCGCTTCGGGCGGAAGCGCTTGCTCCTGCGCCGAACGCAGAGTGTCCGCAGTCCTCCCCCCGAACGTTCCGAACTGGGTTTTCACCCTAGCGTCCGGCCTGCGCGCCTTTGATCGCGCGGTAGACTGCAAGCGGAGTCGCGGGCATGTCGATGTGCTCGACGCGATACGCCCGCCACAGGGCGTCGGCGATCGCGTTCATCACCGCCGGCGTCGACCCGATTGTGCCGGCTTCTCCGGCGCCTTTGAGGCCCATCGGATTGGTGGTCGAGGGCACGTTGCGGGTCTCGAAGTCGAAGGAGGGGAGAATGTCGGCGCGCGGCAGGCCATAGTCCATGAGGCTCGCGGTCACCAATTGGCCATGCTCGTCGAACGTTGCCCGCTCCATCAGCGCCTGGCCCGCTCCCTGGGCGATGCCGCCATGGACCTGTCCCGCGAGCAGGAGAGGATTCAGGGTGAAACCGAAGTCGTCGACCACGCTATAGCGGACGATCGACGCTTCACCCGTTTCCGGATCGATCTC
>Ga0335073_10005099_pt1 | contig 18452 bp, 17 predicted proteins | sample Lox_Sample_22_FD_207093 | JGI IMG/M metagenome (GOLD analysis project Ga0335073, IMG submission 207093) | Soil microbial communities from Loxahatchee National Wildlife Refuge, Florida, United States - Lox_Sample_2.2 | ecosystem: Environmental > Terrestrial > Soil > Wetlands | place: USA... | reverse complement strand
GTGACGATGCGCTTGCGCTCCGCGATGGGATCCTCGATGCCAAGTTCTTTCAGGCCGAGCATGGCTAAGCGAACACCAAGGACTTGGCCGGCGCAAAGATGGCCGTGAGCGACAGTGGCGAGTTCCAGGTATTCGGGGAGCGATTTCATCGGTTGACTCAGAGCCTAGATGCACGCGTAAGTAAGAAGGATAACGTTATGTGGTCGCCGGCGGCGGCACTTGCGGGCCCGACCACGGGTGCGGTTTGCCAGCTTCCTGATAGGCAAACACGGTCATGAGAATGGCAAGCAGCGCCATGGAACTGTCTTCGAGAATCTTCTTGAGGCTGACCGGTTCAGGGGTCGCGAAGCAGCCGCAGTTAATGTCCATGTGCAGAAGATAAGCGCGGGTAACTACCGTCAGGAACATCAGCATAAACATGCTCACCACTGTAGCCCAAATGCGCAAGCGCCAGCCGATCAGAAGTAGTAAACCGAGTAGAACTTCCGCAAAGGGCAACACGTGAGACACAAAATTCACTCCCGCAGGCGCAAGCATCTTGTACGAGGCAACCTGGTAGCCGAAGTTCGATAGGTTGGCGGCAATGGAAAACTTCAGCATCGGCAGCGGCCAATAAAATTTGTTGGGCAGCGCGATTTTCGAGAACCCTGCATAGAGGAAGATGCCGCCGAGAAGCAAACGCCCGAGCCAGATGATCAGGCGGCGGTAATTGAATGGGGCAGATTGCATCATGCTTTCCTCGGTGAGCGAGGCCCTATTTCACAAGCTGGTCGAGTAACGTCTTCAGAACATCGTAACTCACAAAACCCACGACCGGATAAGTTTGCCCATCTTTGGTGTGCAGCACGCTCGTGGGCGTCTGCGTAATGGGAATGGCTTGGCCGATCTGCTTATCATGATCGATCAGAGGTTCCAGCGACCCACTGTCCACCAGCGCCTGAACCTTCTTCATTTCCGCAGGCGTAAGAACACCCGCTACCGTGCCCTTCACGTCGCCACTCACTTCCCACTTTTCCTGGTTCTGGAACAGGGCGGACTCGACGGCTTCACACTTGCCAATATGGCAGGCCGCGCGAGCATAGCTGGCCGCCACACGAGAGTAGGCGTGCATAGGCAACGGGAAGTCGCGATGCACGATATAGATCTTGCCGCTATCCGCATAATTGTCGGTGACGCGCTGCAGCGTGGTGGTGTAGAGCTGTTTGCACGCTGGGCACTGAAAATCCGTGAACACTTCCATAACCACCGGAGCGTTCTTGCTCCCGACAGCCTTATCGGGGTCAATGTCCTTCACGCCGTCCACCGTGATAAGCGACTGAGCGGGAGCCGCGGGTTTCTTGGAAGCGCTGGCGCTGGGTGACGATTTCGCCGCCTTCTGAGCTGCAGGCGCACCCATCACGGTGAGACTGCCTAGACCGGCAAGGGCCAAGCTGGCGACCGAGGCAAGCAGGTAGCGGCGAATCACAAAAGACCTCCGAAAATGAAATTCACGGGAAAGAAAATCCTTGGAAGATTACCACAGGTTGAAAGACGCACCGGGTGAGCAAGGCAACTCGTTGCGTTCACGCAATAGACTCCCAGCAGCCGTAGGTTCACCAGACAAAGTGTTAGGTGAGGGCGGGAGTCAGAAGGTTGTCTAACAGAGGGGCGGAACTCCTAGGGTCAAGTCGCCGAAAATAAATGACTTATTTACATTATCAAAGAACTTGACAACATCACGCTCAACTTGTATACTCGCCTCGTTTTGATTTGCGGCTTGGCCCCACCAGGCCACCGCTGTGAAGCATTTTAGGCCGTTGCGCTCGCCCGAGTGATTGGACGGTCTAGAGCGGGTTTTGGACAGAATTAAAATTAAGGACGGTTAGCTATGAGCAAGATTATCGGAATAGACCTCGGAACGACCAACTCGGTGGTGGCGGTCATGCAGGGCGGCGAGCCGGTGGTGATTCCCAACCAGGAGGGCTCTCGCACGACGCCTTCGGTGGTGGCCATCACCAAAACCGGGGAGCGGCTGGTGGGTCAGGTCGCCAAGCGCCAGGCAGTGACCAACCCCGAGAATACGGTCTACTCGATCAAGCGGTTTATGGGCCGCCGCTATGACGAAGTCAGCGAGGAAATGAAGCGCGTGCCCTACAAAGTAGTGAAGGGCAACCACGACGATGCCCGTGTGGAGATTTCCGGCAAAGTCTACAGTCCACCGGAAATTTCCGCGATGATCCTGACGAAACTGAAGAACGCCGCGGAAGACTTCCTTGGCGAAAAAGTGACCAAGGCCGTCATCACCGTTCCGGCATACTTCAATGACGCGCAACGCCAAGCCACCAAGCAGGCCGGCGAAATCGCCGGACTCGAAGTGCAGCGCATCATCAACGAGCCCACCGCGGCCGCGCTCGCGTATGGCCTCGAAAAGAAGAGCGATGAGACCATCGCCGTGTACGACTTGGGCGGCGGCACCTTCGACATTTCGGTGCTGGAAGTGGGCAGCGGCGTGGTCGAAGTGAAGTCGACCAACGGTGATACCCACCTGGGCGGCGACGACGTCGACCAGAGGATCGTCGATTGGTTGATTGAGGAGTTCAAGAAAGAACACGGCATCGACCTGGGCAAAGACAAGATGGCCCTGCAGCGCCTGAAGGAAGCCGCGGAAAAAGCCAAGATCGAGCTGTCGCAGATGATGGAAACGGAGATTAACCTCCCCTTCATCACCGCGGGAGCCAGCGGGCCGATTCACCTCCAACAGAAGCTGACCCGCATGCGCCTCGAGCAGTTGATGAGCGACTTGCTGGACCGCTCCATGAAGCCGGTCAAGCAGGCGCTGGAAGACGCCAAGATGTCCCCGAGCGACATCCAGGAAGTCGTGCTGGTCGGCGGGTCGACGCGTATTCCCAAGGTGCAATCGCTGGTCAGCAACTTCTTCGGCGGGAAAGAGCTCCATAAAGGCGTAAACCCCGACGAAGTAGTCGCGGTGGGTGCGGCCATTCAGGGCGCAGTGCTGGGCGGTGAAGTGAAGGACATCCTGCTGCTCGACGTCACCCCACTCTCTTTGGGCGTGGAAACGCTCGGCGGAGTGATGACCGTGCAGATCCCGCGGAATACCACCATTCCGACGCGCAAGGTGGAAACGTACTCGACGGCTTCGGACAACCAGCCGGGCGTGGAAATCCACGTGATGCAAGGCGAACGCAAATTCGCCAAGGACAACCGCTCGCTGGGTACCTTTAAGCTCGACGGGATTCCACCCGCTCCGCGAGGCGTACCGCAAATTGAAGTGACCTTCGACATCGACGCCAACGGTATTTTGAACGTGAGCGCGAAAGACAAGGCCACCAACAAGGAGCAGAAGATCACCATCACCGCTTCGACCGGCTTGACGAAGGAAGAAGCGGAGAAGATGCGCACTGAGGCGGAATCGCACGCCGAGGACGATCGCAAGCGCATGGAAGAAGTGGAAGCTCGCAACCGCCTGGATGGCATCATCTATCAGGCCGAGAAGACCATCCGCGAGAACCGCGACAAGCTGAACGAGAACGACGTCAAGCAGGCCGAAACCGCGTTGGAAGACGCGAAGAAGGCCATCAACGAAGGCGGCGTGCCACGGCTGCGCAGTGCGGCAGAAAATGTCGAGAAGTCGCTGCACAAAATGGCCGAAGACTTGTACAAGTCCTCGCAAGCCGCCGGGCAACAGGCGGGCGCAGCGGGTGCGGGCGCTCCGGGCGGCGGTTCCACCGGTGGCGCACAGAGCGGCGGCGGGCACAAGCCTGGCGACGTGATCGACGCCGAGTACGTGGACGTAGACGATAACAAGAAGCCGAATTGAAGAGCGTTTTCAGTTCGCAGTTGGAAGTTCTCAGTGGAAAGGGAGGAGCTGCGTTGCTCTTCCCTTTCTGCGCGAAACGTTAGAGGCGGTTGGGCATTCGCAATGCACTAAGCAAGCGCGCAGCGCTTGTGTAGTGGCCGAACTTTAGATCGGCGCACTGTCTAACTTCGGCTAGTCTAAAAACTGGCCACTACACAAGCGTGGCTGAGCCTAAAGCCGAAGATGTACCCATCGCAGGGTGTTTTCCGGTGATGGATGGACAAGCGTAATGGCGACGAGCACAAAACAAGATTATTACGAATTGTTGGGAGTCTCGCGAAAGGCGAGCGCTAAGGATATTCGCACCGCGTTTCGCAAACTGGCGCGCAAATATCACCCCGATTTGAATCCCGGCGACAAAGCCGCGGAAGAAAAATTCAAGCAATTGCAGGAAGCCTACGACGTTCTTTCCGATACGAAAAAACGTCAGATGTACGACCAGTACGGCTTCTATAGCGACAACGTACCGACTGGCGATTATGGGCCGGGAGCGGACGCAGGGGCCGGCGGCGGCAACGTTAATTTCGATTTTGGCGGATTTGATTTTGGCGGCGGCCAGCAAGGCACTGGCTCGTCGTTTCGGGATTTGTTTGGCCAGTTTTTTGGCGGTGGGCATCGCGGAGGGGTTACCGCCGAGCCGGAGCACGAGCCCGGCGGCGATCTGGAATATCAGATCGAAATTGGATTTTGGGACGCGGTGCGCGGTGCCGTAAAGAAGCTGCAGATCACCCGACTGGACACCTGCGAAACCTGCCACGGCACCGGAGCGATCGGAGCGCCGCAGACCTGCCCGACGTGTAACGGCACAGGACAAATTCAGCAGACCGCCGGAAAAATGCGCTTCAACGTGCCCTGCAATCGTTGTGGAGGCACCGGGAAGCTTTACACACCTTGCCGCACGTGCGGTGGTGAAGGCCGCGTTCGAAAAACGGAAACCATCGATGTGCGCATTCCCCCGGGCGTGGCCAATGGCGGACGCGTGCGCGTGCCCGGCAAAGGCAACGTGGGCACGATGGGTGCGCCCGCGGGCGACTTGTATCTGCACGTTGTCGTGCAACCGCATGACTACTTCGAACGGCGCGGCAATGATATCTATACCAAGGTGCCGGTGACCGTGCCCGAAGCCTCAATTGGCGCGAAAATCGAAGTACCCACGATTGACGGGCGCTCGCTCGTGCGCATTCCCCCCGGAACGAACAGCGGGCGCACCCTGCGCCTGAAAGAGAAGGGTGTGCCCCATGGAAAGAGCGGTGCGCGTGGGGATCAGTATGTCGAGATCCAGGTGATCGTTCCCGAGCCGACGGATGAGCGCGTAAGAAACTTGATGAAGGAACTGGAAGAGGTTGCGCCTGCCGATCCCCGGAAAGATTTATTCGCTAAGGCGGGGGTGTAGCAACCATGCCGCCCAAAACCAGAAAACGTGCAAAAGCCGGATACATGATCAGCGCCGTGGCGGAAATCTATAAATTGCATCCGCAGACTCTGCGCTTGTACGAGCGCGTAGGACTGTTGAAGCCGTCGCGGTCCCAAGGAAATACGCGGCTGTATACGGATTCGGACCTGGAACGGCTGGAAGTGATCCTGACCTTGGCGCGCGATATGGGCGTGAACCTCGCCGGCATCGAAATCATCTTAAATATGCGCGAGAAGATGATGGAGATGGAGCACGTCATGGGGGAGTTCGCGCGCGTCGCGCAGCAAGAGTTTTCCCGCATGGCGGCGCGCACAGAAAGCAAGACACCGAAGACCGCGATCGTGCGAGCAATTCCGGTGCGGCAGAAGTTCGAAGTCTGAAGTTTTTAGCTGTGTCTTTGTAGCGGCCGCCTTTTTACCCTGAGCGGAGGCCTGCGGCGAGCCGTTCGTTTTCCAGCACAATTTGCCCACGAACTGCCAGAGCTGAGCTCTGCTTTTTTTTGTGCACAGATTTCCGCAAGCGCTCTCATTGTGGCGGTCTTTGTCCAGACGTAAGATGGATCCAGAGCCGGCTGCGTAGTACACATTGCGGCCGGATTCAAACCGCAAAGGCAGGAGCACTCTACCGCACTCCAAAGGATGCTATGGCACGGGAAGATTGTCCGTTGTGCAGAGGGACAGGTTGGAAGTTGATGCCGCGAAAGGATGGAATCGCGGGAAACGTTGCGGCAGCGTGCGAATGCGGCATGGAAGAACGCGCAGAAAAGGTCATGGATCGCGCGCGCATCCCCAAGCGGTACGAGCATTGCGATTTTGAGAGCTATGCCACGGACTTGGCGGACGGAAGAACCTGGACAGTACAGCACGAGCAGTCACTGAAGCAGGCGAAATTGCTGGCGCAGGGATTTGTGCGGGATTATCCGGCCACGGAAAAGGGACTGTTGCTGATGGGACCATCTGGCGTGGGCAAGACGCATCTGGCGGTGGCTGCGTTGAAGGATTTAATTCGACGCGGACACGCGGGATTGTTCTGCGATTACCGCGAACTGCTGAAGGAAATCCAGGCGAGCTACAACCCGGCGAGCGAGTCGACGGAGATGGGCGTGCTGGAGCCGATCCGGACAGTGGAGGTGTTATTGCTTGACGACGTTGGCGCTAGCAAACCATCCGCTTGGGTACTAGACATCATCGGATTAGTTTTGAACACGCGGTATAACGAAAAACGGATGACCGTCCTGACGACGAATTACCCCGAGAGCACTCCCGATGTAGGCGCTACTTCACCAAGCGGCGAACGGATCAAAGTAAAGGAAGATGCGCTTGCAGATCGGATCGGCGCGCGAATGCGTTCGCGGCTCTACGAGATGTGTAAAACCGTGGAAGTGTATGCGCCGGATTTCCGTCGGGAAGCGCGGCAGGCGGGACGTGCAAGGGCCTAAAGTAACGAGCATCCTAAAAGGCACCGTCATTAGTGGTTGCGGGCATTTCACGCAAAGAATGAAAAGGTATCCGGACGTTTTTAGCGAGGCGACGGGTGAGAAGTTATTTGAGGGCACATTGAACGTCGATGTAGGAAGGACAGTAAAAATTAGAGAGGACTTCCGAATTTCCGGGGCGAACATTTGTGAGCCAACACAAGATTTACTTTTTGAAAAGTGCCAAATCAACGGGATACCTGCGTATCGAGTCAGGCCGTTTGTCCTTGCGACTGGCGAGGGTGGTCATGGCGACCACATTCTTGAGATTGCGTGTTCGCAAAAAATTCCCAATGTGCCATCCGGGAGCCTGGTCGAAATCACTCTATTTAGGGAGCTCACCTAATCCGTCAAGTTAGCTAGCACTCTCTGAGCTCCAAAGACCGGCCAGAAGCACTAATCCCCGATTCATTGACACAAGCGCGAGGCGGCGGGTATGCTTGCATGGGTGGAATGGGTGTACCGGAAGAAGCGTTAGCCCGCATCTAAACGGCATCCAATTGAAAGAGACCGAGTTACTGCGAAGCAGTCCGCGAATAAGTGCTGCCGCGTTGTAACCCTCCTTGCTTTAACCCAGTTGGGATTCCGCAAGGATTGACCTGACCAAAAACAGGGATGCAAATCCCGGAGGCGACATCATCATGACTTCATTTGATAACGAGAACCCCGTTTCGACCGCAGCCGCACCCGCACAGGAAGCCGAGAATCCGAACCAGCCCGAAGAAGTGAAAGCCGCCGAAACCGCGAGCGCTCATGATCCTGGTGTGTCCAACGAGCCGACCGCCTCGACACCGGCGGTGGCACCTGTGAAGGCGGAAGAAGCGCACCATGCTGCCGAAGCGCAGGCACAAACGGCGGCCGCCGATGCGGAAGCAGCAGCAGCGGCGGAAGAAGCGGCTGGCGCGGAGGAGATGAGCAAGCTCATCGAGCAGTACAGCGAGCCCCAAGAGGCTGCCGCGCAGAACGAAATTATTGAAGTGAAGGTGGTCGCCTACACGGAGAACGGCGTCGTCGTAGATCTGGGCGGAAAAACCGAAGGGTTGATTCCCGCGGCGGAATTCCAGGAGTCCGACATTCCGCGGCCTGACCCCAATTCGACCATTGAAGTACAGCGCACCGGCGAACACAAAGATAGCTTTGTGATCGTCTCTTATCTCAAGGTCGTACGCCGCCGTACCTGGGAACGCATTGACGCGCAGTACAAGTCCAAGGAAACGATCACCGCGAAGGTGGTGGACCGCATCAAGGGTGGCTTGGTCGTAGACATCGGCGTCCGCGCATTCTTGCCTGGTTCGCAATTTGACTTGCGGCCAACGGCCAACCTGGATGGACTCATCGGTACGGACGTAGAAGTGCGCGTCACCAAGCTGAACCGCCGTCGGGGCAACGTGGTGGTCAGCCGCCGGGCGCTGCTTGAGGAAGCGCTGCACGCCAAGCGCGCCGAATTACTCGAACACATGCAGGACGGCCAAGTGGTCCATGGCACGGTGAAAAACGTCACGGACTATGGCGCGTTCGTGGACATCGGCGGACTGGATGGATTGCTGCACCTGACCGACCTGAGCTGGGGTCGCGTCCGCCATCCGAGTGACGTCGTGAAGCCCGACCAGGAACTGGATGTCGTGGTGTTGAAGTTCGATAAGGACAAGCAGCGCGTTTCCCTCGGACTCAAGCAACTGACCAAGGATCCTTGGATTGATGCCGCGGAACGCTATCCGGCGGGCGGGAAATACAAGGGTAAGGTTGTAGGCGTGGTGGATTATGGCGCCTTCGTCGAACTGGAACCGGGCATCGAGGGTTTGGTACACGTCACCGAAATGAGCTGGGCAAAGAAGCCGACCCATCCATCAAAGGTCGTAAAGGCCGGCGAAGAGGTAGATGTCGTGGTTCTGGATATCAAGCCCAGCGATCGCCGCGTTTCGTTGGGAATCAAACAGGCTCAGCCTGACCCGTGGCTGCTCGTGGCCGACAAGTATCCCGTGGGCACCGTCGTGACCGGCAGAGTGCGCAACATCGCGGAGTTCGGCGCCTTCATCGAAATCGAGGATGGCTTCGACGGGCTGGTGCACGTTAGCGACGTGAGTTGGACCGGCCGGGTGAAGAATCCTCACGAGGTGTTCAAGAAGGGCGAGCCAATCACCGCAAAGGTTCTGCGCATCGATCCGGAAAATCGCCGCGTGTCGTTGGGTATCAAGCAGGTCAACGACATTTGGGGCGACTGGTTCAAGTCCCACAGAGTGGGCGATATCGTGAAGGGCAAGGTTTCCCGCATCGCTACCTTTGGCGCCTTCGTCGAACTGGGCGACAACATCGAAGGACTCTGCCACAACACGGAGATCGAAGACCGCAGGCGCCGCGATGAAGGGCCCTCGAACTTCCGTCCCACCACCGGGCCGCTGAAGAGCGCCGGACCGTTGGAACCCGGAAAAGAGTACGACTTCAAAATCATCAAGATCAGCCACGACACCCGCAGGATCGGCTTGAGCTATCGCGCGGCTGTCCGCCAACAAGAGCGCCGCGAGATCGAACAGTATAAGACCTCGAAGTCCTCGGCGACGGCCACCATCGGCGACGCGCTGAAACAGAAGCTGTCGTCCCGGTAGTTGCAGAACCACGCGAATCCGGCCCAGGGTAAACGCAACAAAAATCATTTACTTGCGGGCCATTCTAATGATAGGAAGGGTGTCAGCCAGGGAGGCGACCCCCGTCTAAATCGCCTCGCCCCGAGTTGCTTGATAGGGCGGCTGATTACGAGGGAAGAGGCTAGGCGACGATGACAAAGCAACCGACATTAACCAAGGCAGACTTGATCGAGGAAGTGCTGCGCGTGACGGAGTTGCCTCGAAAAGAGTCCGAAACCATCGTGGAAACTATTTTCGAGAGCATCATTGACGCCCTGCAAAAAGGCGACAAGATCGAAATTCGCGGATTTGGAAGCTTCCGGACTCGCCAACGGCGCGGACGCGTGGGCCGCAATCCAAAGACCGGCGAGAAGGTCGAAGTCCCCGCAAAGAAGATTCCCTTCTTCAAGCCCAGCAAGGAGTTGAAGGACTTTGTAAATAGCTCTGAGCCGGCGACAGGCGCAGCAGCGAGCGAAGCGCCACCGGCGTGAGGCGGAGATAATTGTTTTTTTCCTTGCAGCGCCCCGAGTGATCGGGGCGTTTTTCTTTTTGGGTAATCAGCTCAATCCAGTGGCGCCGTGCCCTGGTCACGGTTCGCCGATCGCTGGTCACTTAAAGACATTGCGCAGTTGGGTTATCCTGAGTCAAGCTGCATTCCAACGAATCGAGCGGGGACAATGGATTATCTTTGGACGCCGTGGCGTTTCCAGTACATGGAGCAGGTCAGCCAGGGCAAACAGCCAGATTGTATTTTCTGCGACGCACTGCAACGCCATCGCGACAACGAGACGCTGATTGTCTATCGAGGGACGAAAGCCTTCATCATCCTGAATCGATTTCCCTACACTTCCGGACACGTAATGATCGTCCCCTATGCGCACGTGGCGGAGTTGAATTTATGCGAACCGGGAACCTTAGACGAGGTCATGGCGTTGGCCCAAAAAATGGAACAGGTGTTCCGGGAATGCTACCAACCCGACGGGATGAATCTGGGAATGAATCTCGGCCGCGCCGCAGGCGCTGGGGTAACGGGACATTTGCATTTGCACGTGCTGCCTCGTTGGTTCGGTGATTCCAACTTCATGACCGTAACCGGCGAGACCCGCGTGCATCCTGAAGCATTGAGTACAACCTACGAGCGATTAAAGAGCGCTCTGCAGGCCTGACTATTGCACGAAGTGCCGTGCCGCAACTCGCCCCCAAATCAGGCTGCAGAAAAACTCTGCTCTTCAGGAGGTGCGGGCTTCAGCCCCCACGTAGGTCGCGCAAAATGACTTGGGCTTTAGCCTTTGAAGTCTCGCCATAAAACAGCGGAGTTTTTTGCCAGTGGTACAGGACAGATACGGCCAGACGGACTAAAATTGGCGTGCGCCGGTTGTTTTCTGAATGGCAGGAGAGCGATTGTGAATCTGGAACTGAATGAAGAACAGAAGCTACTGCAGAAAAGCGTGCGGGAATTTGCGGAAACGGAAGTGCGCCCACTGGCAAAAGAGTTGGATGAGACCGGCCATTTTCCGCGCGAACTGTTCAAAAAAGCTGCGGAATTGGGCTTGACCGGCGTGGCGTTCCCAGAGACCGAGGGCGGCGCGGGTTTTGATCATATTGCGTACACCATCGTGATTGAGGAGATTTCCCGCTGCTGTGCGTCAACCGGCGTGATTTTGAGCGTGCAGAACTCCCTGTTTTGCGACCCAATTCACCGCTTTGGCACTGACGACCAGAAGCAAAAATTTCTGTTGCCCTTTACACGGGGCGAGAAGATCGGTTGTTACGCATTGACAGAACCACAAGCAGGATCGAATGCGGCGGCGCTGCAGACCAAAGCGGTTAAAAAAGGCGACACGTACGTCATCAATGGAACCAAGGCCTGGATCACCAACGGGGGCGTAGCTGACGCCGCCATCGCTTACGTCAACACGGACCCGGCGAAGGGCGAAAAAGGCATTACCGCCATTGTCGTGGAAAAAGGCACGCCAGGATTCAAGGTCGGCAAAGAAGAAAAAAAGCTGGGAATCAACGCCACCGCGTGCAGCGAATTGATTTTTACGGACTGTGAAGTGCCCGCGGCAAACCGTATTGGGAACGAAGGCGAAGGATATAAGGTGGCGCTTTCTACCCTGGATGGCGGAAGAATCGGGATTGCGTCGCAGGCCACCGGGATCGCGCAGGGGGCATTCGAGGCGGCTCTGAAGTGGGCGCAAGAACGGATGGCTTTTGGACATCCCATCGCACAGTTCCAAGCCATTCAATTCATGCTGGCGGATATGGCGACGGAAATCGATGCGGCGAGGTTGCTGGTACGCAAGGCGGCATGGAAGCAGGACAGCGGTAGCCGCTTTAGTTTAGAGGCCGCCACGGCCAAGCTGTTTGCCAGCGAAATGGCCACGCGCGTAGCGCACAAGGCTATCCAGATTCATGGCGGCTATGGCTACAGCCGAGAGTATCCGGTGGAACGCGCGTACCGCGATGCCCGCATCACCGAAATCTACGAAGGAACCAGCGAGATCCAGCGGCTGGTGATTGCGGCGTGGGTGCTGAAGGGGTAGGTAGCCAGGAGCACCCAAGTGCCGGGCGGGCGCTTTGGTGTCGCAAATCCTAATAGCCAATTGGCGAAAAACCATCGAAGATTGTCCATAGAGTTAGTATTACTCTTTCTGAAACATCGCCTTTAAGAACTCCTGAACCTTTCCTCCATTTTCGCCAATACTAAAGAGGCATTCGCTTAATTTACGGAGGAATCGCGTGCGCTCTCACGCGATTGATTTATGTTCGGATCCATTTGGGTGGACGCCGCTGCCTTCCTTGGCGCGCTGCATGCCGCGACGCCAGTCGCTCTTCGCTATGCACTGCAATTTGCCGCAACCTGTAATCCCGCGATGGCTTCCCTGGAAGAACTCCCCAATGAGGTAGCCAATGTCGTTCAGTCGCGCACGGCCGAATTGGCCAAGCTGGGGTTTGTGTCCGTAGGCTGCTATGACTGTGGCGCCTTGACGCGAGAGACGCACAGCTACGTAGCATGTTTCTGTAATCGCGCGACCGATGACTATGCCAGTCTTTGCGTTCTCGCTACCGCTCACACCACCGCCATTTATCTGGAGTTTTCTACGGGCTTCACCAACGGAATGACCCTCGCGACCAACTCAAATGCCGTGTTGCCCTTGACACCGCCAGATCCCGCGCATCGCGTTTTTCGATTTCCGCAGATTAATAGCGCCGCCGGCTTATACGTGGTCCACCGGCAACTTTTGGCGAAATACGCAACTGGCTGGTGGCCGCAAAGAGATCCCGATGGCCAGGAGATGCGCCGGTACGTGCGAGTCGTGGAGAATTTTGGGCCACGGCACTCGCGCATCGGGTATATGCGCTTGAGCGCCGACAAAGCGTGGTACGAATTGACGTGGAAAGGTGCCTGCCTGATGGCCTGGCGACGCTTGTGGCCCACGTCGATCGTGCGTCGGCTGCTCCAGCGGCACGCCATGGCGCTGGAACTGCGTTCGATGCAATCGCGCGGAGTAACCGCGCTGAAGAGAGCCTAGGGCTTCGGCGTACGAACAGGCTCCGTAGTATCCTGACGTTGTGCTGGAACTGGACTCTGGCCTGGAATTTGCCCCGGAACGCGACGCGGAATTCTTTTCTCTATTACCTGCCAAACCAGCGGTCTGCCTGATTTCCTCCAAGAATGAAGCTGCGGAACCCTATTTGATTCGCACCGCGGATTTGCGGCGGCGCTTGCAGCGGCTGCTGGGCACGCCTGATCCTGCAAGTAAGCGGCTGAACCTGCGGGAATTCGCAGCGATGGTGCGCTACCGCGAGACCGGCTCCAAATTTGAGCAGGCGCTGGCCTACTATCAAAACGCCAAGCACATCTTTCCGAAACGCTACCGGCAGTTGGCACGGCTGCGCCCGGCGCCGGTGCTGAAAGTGAATCTGCGAAACGAGTATCCGCGGTGCTTTATAACCCGCCGCATCGTGGTGAACGAACAAGGGGAGCCCACGGCCGGCACCTATTACGGACCGTTTGCTTCGCGGCGCTTGGCCGAAGCGTTTGCGGAAAAGATGCTGGATTTTTTCAAGGTGCGTCGCTGCCAGATCAAGATTCGGCGCAACCCTACTTATCCGGGATGCTTGTATTCCGAGATGAAGATGTGTTTGGCGCCGTGTTTTGCGGGCTGCACCAAACAAGAGTATGACGTGGAAGTGAACCGGCTGGTGCAATTCCTGGACACCAACAGTCTCTCGCTGCACGGCGCGCTGGAGCACGACCGCGAAGCCGCCAGCGAACAACTGGATTTCGAGAAGGCTTCGGCGATCCACAAAAAGCTAGAGAAGCTGGACGACGTCTTGAAAGGAAAGCCGGAGTTGTCGCGAAGGATTCAGGATTTGGACGCGGTGGTGCTGCAGCGTGCCACAGACGAACATACCGTTGCGTTTTTTGCCGTGCATCGTGGAAGGTTGGCAGAATCGTTCTATCTGCGCTTTGAAGATACAGGCAAGCCCGCGTCCGCCGAAGAGACGGTGCGCGATTACCTGGAGCGTGTGACGAACGCAGTCGCGCCCGCAAACGCGAATGTGCGGCAGAGCGCCATGGAACTGAGCGAGCACTTGAGCCTGCTGGCGCGCTGGTACTTCAGCAGTCCACGCGACGGAGAAATTTTCTTTCGCGATAAGGATTGGCCGTATCGCAGAATCTTGCGGGCTTGTTCCCGTCTGCTGGCGCCAAAAAAAGAGCAGGTCGAGCAGGCCAAGCAACCGTCAGAAAAAACGAGCGAGGAAAACGCATGAGCCGAAAAGCGACGCACGAAGGCACCACGCGGTATGCAGAAAAATTTCGCGGAGCGGCGGCGGACGGCCACTTTCGCGAAACGCAAGGGCTGGCGATTTCGTCGTTGGGCATCGGCACCTATCTCGGGCAGCCCAATGAATCCACCGACGCGAGCTACACGGCGGCAATTGTGGCGGCGGTGGAATCGGGCATCAACCTGATCGATACCGCGATCAATTACCGGCTGCAGCGCAGCGAACGCAACGTGGGCACCGCGCTGAAAGTGTTGGCGCGCAAAGGAATTTCGCGCGACGAGATTGTCGTGTGCACCAAGGGCGGATACTTGACGCCCGATGGGTCGATGCCGGCGGATGCCAATCAGTATTTTTTTACGGAATATCTGCAAAAGGGGATTTTCACGGCGAAGGACATCGCGGCGGGCTGCCACTGTATGACCGAGCACTTCCTGGCCAACCAGCTGGGGCGCAGCTTGAAGAATCTGCAAGTGGAATGCATCGACGTCTACTACCTGCACAATCCGGAAACGCAATTGTCGGAGGTTTCGCCCGCGGAGTTTCAGAAGCGCGTGCGAGACGCGTTCGTGTTTCTGGAAAGGGCGGTGGAGCGGGGACAGATTCAGTTTTACGGGATGGCCACGTGGAACGGCTTCCGGCAAGACCAGTCGGCGCGCGACGCGATGCAGTTGCCGGAGCTTGTAGCCATTGCGAAAGAGATTGCGGGTGAGCAGCATCATTTTCGTTTTGTGCAACTGCCGTTTAACTTGGCGATGACCGAGGCGCTGACGCTGGGCAACCAGAAGCTTGGCGCAGAATTGAAGACCGCGATGGAAGCGGCCAGCGAATTGGGGATCACGCTGATTGCCAGCGCTTCCCTGCTGCAAGGCCAAGTGGCGCAGAATCTGCCGGTGTTCGTTGCGGACGCGTTGGGACTGGAGAACGATGTGCAACGGGCGCTGCAATTCGTACGATCGGCGCCGGGAATCACGGCAGCGCTGGTGGGCATGTCGCGCACCGCGCATGTGGAGGCGAACACGCGACTGGTGGCGGAAGCGCCGGCGGGAGTGGAAGAGTTCAGCAAATTGTTTTCGGGCGGCGGAGGAAAATAAATTGCTGGCCGGATGACAGCGCGCGCCTTTTCATCACAGTTTGTGCAGGCCGGGATGGCGCTCGATCAGCCACGAAGTGATGGCTTGATCCAAGTGGTCGAGGTGGCCGGCGAAAAAATGCTCGGCGCCCTGCACGAAGGAGACGCGGGTTTCCCCGGCGGCCAGGGCGACCACGGGTTCTACTTTTTCCCACGAGCCGTACTGGTCGCTGGTGCCTTGCACGATTAATTTCGGCTTGGCGCAATTGGCCAGGTAAGAAAAATCGGAACTGTTCACGGGAATGCCCACGCCGATCAACTCCCGCACGCGCGTATCGGCGCAACCCACCTGCAAACCCACCCAACTGCCGAAGCTGAAGCCGCCGACCAGCAGCGGCAGGCCGGGAAACTGCTGGGCCAGATAATCGATGGCGGCCTGAACGTCTCCGCGTTCGCCCAAACCGCGATCGTGTTCCCCTTCGCTGAGACCTGCGCCGCGAAAATTAAAACGCAACACGGGAATACCCAGAGCGTCGAGCGATTTGGCGGCGTTGTAGACGACTTTGTTGTGCAGCGTGCCGCCGAACAGCGGATGCGGATGACAAAAGACCGCGGCCATGGGAGGCGCTGCGGCCCGCGTGGGAGTCCACAAAATGGCTTCCAGCCTGCCCACGGGACCTTGCAAAAAGAAAGTTTGCGAATCGTGATGGATCTGCATCGGGAGCCCGCAAACGCCCGGAAAAAGTGTACCCGATTCGGAGTGTACGCACATCCTCGGCCCGATCCTGGCTGAGAGCGTATTTCCTCGGCCGCCTCGGGCGACGGCCACCCCACGCTAGGCAGCGGTCGATTGTCGCGGCAGTGTGATGCGGGGCTTTGTGCGGCAGTTCGTCGTCACAGCGCAGGTGCGTAAAAACCTGCAACATGCTGAGCCAAATTGCCGAGGAGTTCACAATGCACAAACGCCCAGTTGTGCTGTTGTGTTGTTTTCTGCTTACTCAACCGGCCATCTGTCAAAATCCTTCTCCATCGCCATCGTCGCCGTCGGCGCAAGCCACCGCGCCATCGCAATCGCAGCCTGCGACACAGACGGCGGAGTCCGGTCCTCCCAAGGCGCCGCTCGCCTTCGGCCTGGAAGACGGCACGCCGGTGAAGCTACGGCTGGCACGTAATCTGTCTTCGTCGGAGGCCAAGACGGGAGACACGGTTGATTTTGAAGTACTGGAAGATGTCAAGGTCAAGGAGTTGGTCATCATCCCGCGTGGCGGCATCGCGTGGGCTACCGTGACCGAGGCGCAAGCGAAACGGCGCATGGCGAGAGGCGGCAAACTCGACATCAATATCGACGACGTGCGCCTGACGGACGGGGAAAAAGCGCCGCTGCGCGCGGTGAAGGAAACGAAGGGCGGCGGCCACACCGGAGCGATGGTTGGGGCCATGGTGGCGACCTCTCTTGTTTTCTTCCCCGCCGCACCACTCTTCCTTTTCATGCACGGAAAAGACGTGACCATACCGAAGGGAACCGAGGTGACGGCATACGTGAACGGCGACGTTCCCTTAGAGCCAGCGCGATTTCAGCCGCAGCCAGCTGCGGCTGCCTCCAACGGGCCGATGACGGCCAGCCCGACGAGTCCGACTTCCGCCGACTCAATGGTGGCCTCCGTTGAAATCAAATCCAACCCGGATGGCGCAGACATCACGGTCGACGACAAATTTGTGGGCGATACCCCGTCCGCGCTGAAACTGCCGGCTGGGGAACACAGAATCCGACTAGAGAAATCGGGCTTCAAGCCGTGGGAAAAGAGCCTCACGGTAAGCGCGGGCACCACGGTCACCCTCAATCCCACACTCGACAAAGCCGGCGATCCGTAATCACTGAGAAGGGATCACGAGCAGGAACCCTAGCCACTGCACAGGCAAAACATGGCCGAACCCTTCCGCAACAAGGAAATTGAAACCGGCGGCGCTCACGGCTTCTTGGCGTCGTCGTGGCAATTCAATTTGAACGAGAGCGTTACCGTGACTTGCCTGGGCGGATCGTCGACGCCCATCGTGGGAGGCGCGGGAGGAAATTTCCAGCCCTTTACCGCCTCCTGTACCGCACCTCGAAAAAAGCCCGACCCCATAACCATGTCGATGAAGGACACATTTCCCCGAGAATCGAGGCGAACGACTACGGAGGACTCGCCGTCCTGCGCAACCAACTGGGCAAGAGGGGAAACGGAGGCAAAGTGAACTGGACAGGGTCGACGGGCGTACTGCTCACCAGTGTCACGGTGGATTGTGGGAGCTGGATAAGCGAAGCATGGTAAATTTCCGACGCCTTTTCTATCGCATCCGGGAAAAGAGCGTCGTATTTGCCCGTGTTCAGATTTTCCAAGCTGACCGGGTCGGCGGAAAGCGGCGCGCGTGGACCCCTCTCCGCCACCGCCAACATCGGTTTGTCCATCACACTTGGTCCTGTTAGGTCGCGGAGTTTGCTTAACAGCTCGAGGGTCCAGCTAGTATTTCTAGGGGTGTCGGGGTGAGCGAGGAACCAGTCGCGCTCGAGGACGCGCATCTCCATGGTTTTGGTGGTGCCGCCACATGTGACTTGCATGGCGACGTTCGCGCCGCTAAAATTCAGCTCCTTGGTCTTTCGTCTTCGTTCCTTTTTGAGTGCCTTCTCAGATACGTTACATGGGTCGACTCCCGCCAAGAGTTCTTTGACCGAAAGGGTGCTAATTTTCTCGACGTATTCAGTTTTTTCGGGGGCGGTGCACTTACGGGCGAGCGGAGTTAACGTGAACTTCTCCACTTTGCTGCCTGCTGTGGTCGGAGCCACGATGAAAATCTCGTAGTAATTGTTGGGTGGTCCGAAATCAAAGTACGTATTCACTCCCAAGACGAATCCGCTATTTTCGGAAGATTTGGGTAGTTCTTGGCAGAGAATGATCGTAGTCGCGAGCAGTAACCAGGCGAGAAATACCACGAAAACTCTTTTCATTGGCGCGATGCTATCACACAGGATGTGCTGGAAATCAGTGATCACCGAACAGGAATAGTCTGGGCTCGCCGGGGCATTGGTGGTTGTTGGCAGAAACGCGCCCGCCTCCTAACGCGGCCGCTACACCACCCGGGAAAATCCGGAAAAATTTTCCCGTTAACTTCTTTCCTTCTCACTCTTACGGGAAAACAGGGGGGAGGGGGGTTGGGAATTACAAAAAAAACGGGAAAGTGAG
>Ga0335073_10005098_pt1 | contig 18453 bp, 16 predicted proteins | sample Lox_Sample_22_FD_207093 | JGI IMG/M metagenome (GOLD analysis project Ga0335073, IMG submission 207093) | Soil microbial communities from Loxahatchee National Wildlife Refuge, Florida, United States - Lox_Sample_2.2 | ecosystem: Environmental > Terrestrial > Soil > Wetlands | place: USA... | reverse complement strand
AAATGAAGTTCGCCTCCTGCGAATGGCGCAAAACTTCGAGCCTTCGCCTCGCAACAACGGATCGCGAGCCCGGGGAAGTGTTCGTCCCTCGACTACGGCGCTGCGCGCCTACGCTCGGGATGACAGGGGCGTCCCTCGACTACGGCGCCGCGCGCCTACGCTCGGGATGACAGGAGCGTCCCTCGACTACCGCGCTGCGCGCCTACGCTCGGGATGACATGAGCCTCCCTCGACTACGGCGCCGCGCGCCTACGCTCGGGATGACATGAGCGTCCCTCGACTACGGCGCTGCGCGCCTACGCTCGGGGTGATAAGTGCCGATCGCGCACGGTGGCGGCAGAAAGGGCCGTTGCAGCTACAGCCACGACGGATGCTACCGCCAACGCCGGATCGTAGGAGCCGAAGCGTAGCGCAAGTTGCGTCGCCACGATCGGGCCGACGATTTGTGCGACGCTGTAGAGAACGGTGAGCCGGCTCACCGCGGCATTCGTGCGTTTCGGGAAGATGTCGCGCCCGATGGCGGTTGCAAAGAGCGTGATCGCGATGAACGTTCCGCCGAGTGCGACCGCGCAGAGCAAGACGGCAAGCGCGCTATGACTCCAAACCGGTGCGGCGATGCCGATCGCCTGAATCGCGAGCGCGATCGCGAGCGCGCGCGCTTTGCCGAATGCGGCCGCAAGCGGAATCCACGCAAACGTCGCGAGAGCGGCAGCAAGGCCGACGAAGACCCAGGAGAGCGCGGCGTAGCGAGAGAGTTCCGGCATCCCTTCGACGATCGCGACGAGGAACGTCGCGGGGATGATATAGATGAATGCCTCGGCGCTGTAGATGACGCAGAGCCACACGAACGCCGCGCGATGCGGCGGCACCGGCACGTCGACCTCCGCCTCCGCGATGCTCGCGGGCGGCGCTTCCTCGGTAAACCACGATGCGGTCGCGAACAGCGCGATCGCGCTGAACGCCGCCATGCCGAGCCACGCTGCGCGCGAACCGCCGAAACCGGCGAGCAAGGGGACGGCGATGCCGGAGAAGGCGATTCCCAAACCGACGCCGCTGAAGTACAGCGGCGGCCATGAGGGTTTTCGAGCGCTCGCCGCGCGTTCCAGCACGATGCTCGACGCGAAAACCAGCACGAAACCGCTGGAGACTCCGGTGAGAAAGCGCAGCGGCACCCAGAGCGCCTGCGGTCCGGCCATCAGCGCGGTGGTGATCACGACGCAAACGAGACTAGAGCGCACGATCGCAAGACGTACGCCGTGCGTGACGGGGTGCATCGCGAGGGAAGCGCCTGCGAGATAGCCGATGAGATTCCAGGTTGCGAGTGCTCCCGCCATCGCGACGCTCAAACCCATGTCGTGTTCCATCATCGGGATGAGCGGCGTGTATGCGAAACGTCCGACGCCCATCGCGACCGCGAGCATCGTCGCTCCCGCCGCAACGAATCGATTCATCGGTTAGATCGGGGGGCCGGTGACGGCGATGCGTTCCTTAGCGAGCTTGCGAATGCCGTTGACGACCAGCCGCTCGAAGTGCTCCGTTTTTCCGTGCGCCTCGATTGCGGCCTGGTCTTGGTACTCCTCGTACAGCGCGAAGGCGCCCGGGTTGTCGCGGCTGCGCGCGATCTCGAAGGCGATGACGCCCGGCTCCCGGCGCGAGGCTTCGCGCAGTTCGCGCAGGATGGCCTCGGCTTTGTCGCCGTCCTCCGGCGCTACCGTGTAGTGAACGGATTGAATGAGCATCGTATGGACAGTCCTTTGTTTAGCTGGTACGTTCGTCAAGCCAATCGGGACGGAGGTGCTGACATGATGGCGCTTTCCAGGGGTAGATTTTTTCTCAACGCTGCAATGACCGTCGCGGCCGCGGAACTCGCCGCGCTTGGGACGGCAGAAGCGAAAAACACGTCGTTTCCTTCCATCAAGCAGGTGAACGCGGGCGTCCTCGATATCGGCTACGCGGACCTCGGCCCGCCGACCGGTACTCCCGTGATCTTACTGCATGGCTGGCCCTACGATATTCATAGTTATGTCGACGTTGCGCCGATTTTGGCCGCCGCAGGCTATCGCGTGATCGTCCCGTTCCTTCGTGGATACGGCTCGACGACGTTTCTCTCGAAAGACACCTTTCGTAACGCGCAGGAGGCGGCCGTCGCGCTCGACGTCATCGACTTGATGGACGCGCTGCATATCAAGAAGGCGGTGGTCGGCGGCTTCGACTGGGGTGCGCGCACCGTCGGCATACTCGGCGCGATCTGGCCGGAACGGTGCAAGGCAGTCGTCTCGGTGAGCGGCTACCTCATTACCGACCTTCCGGCAAATCTCAAGCCGCTGCCGCCGGCCGGCGAGTACGCATGGTGGTATCAATATTATTTCTCGACCGAGCGCGGCGTACTCGGCTACACGCAATATCGCCACGACTTCAACAAGCTGATTTGGCAGATCGTCTCGCCGAAGTGGAAGTTCGATGACGCCACCTTTGACCGCACCGCGCAAGCCTTCGAGAATCCCGATCACGTCGCAATCGTGATTCACGACTATCGCTGGCGGCTCAGTTTGGCCAAGGGCGAGCACAAGTACGACGCCATTCAAAAGAAGCTCGCGGCGAAGCCGGATATCGGCGTTCCGGCGATCACGATTGCGAGCGATTTCGACGGCGCCGGTGCTTCCGGTGCAGCGTATCGCAGCAAGTTCACCGGCAAGTACGAGCACCGTATCTTCAAGGGAATCGGGCATAACGTGCCACAGGAGGCCCCGCAGCCGTTTGCGCAGGCTATCATCGACGCCGACAAAATGGCGTAGCCGGCGCTAGCTCGGGAACGAGTAGCCGATGGCGGCTAGGACGCGCTGGGTTTCCAAGCCGTCTTGGAACGTCGGAAGCGCGCTCGTTCCGGTTTCGATTTGTTTGATGAACTCGTCGTAGAGCTCCATCAAATAGGGCACGTTTGGCAGAACCGCGCCGAACTTCGCGTACGGCGACGGCTTGCATTGCAGTTCGTTGGTCTCGTCGGCGTCGACGCTGTAGAGGGTGTTGTCCATCGCGCCCGGTCCGCTCGCGACGGCCGTGCGGTTCTCCGCGTGTACGGCGAAAGTGAACGACTCGACGGCGCAGGTCGCGTCGGTCGTCAGCCGCGCGACCAGGCCGTCGCCGTAGTCGAGCAGCGCGAAGCAGCCGTCGTCGACCGCGCTCGTGAACTCGCCCTGACTATCGTGGCGCTCGCGGTTCGCGGTGCGCAGGAAACCGTGTGTTTTACGCGGCGGGCGCCCCACCGCCCAGTTTGCACTATCGATCAAGTGCGAGAAGATCGCGTTCGCCATCCCGCCGCCCTTCTCACGCGTGAACCACCAGCCGCGCTGACGTGAGGTGTCCTCTTCGCGCAAAAACGTCGTGAGGTGCGTGATTTCGATCTCGCGCAGGGGCCGCAGATGGCCGTTGTCGATCAGCTGCTTGAGCGCTTGCCGTTGCGGCACGAAGCGAAATTCGTGTGCGATTCCGCAAGCCGTACCCGCGTCGCGCGAAGCGGCGACCATCTCCTCGGCCTCCTCGACGTTGAGCGCAAATGGCTTCTCGCATATCACGTGCAGCCCGGCGTCGAGCGCGGCGAGCACGTCGTCGCGATGTTGAAACGGCGGCGGGCTGACGACCATCGCGTCGAGCTCGCAACCGTCGATCATGGCGCGCGCGCTCGCGAAGGCATGCGGGATCTTGCGCTCGGCCGCGATTGCGGCCGCGCTCGACGGTGACGCGAGCGCGACGACCTCGAAGCGCGGATGCGCCAAGAGCGCCGGGAGATGGGCTTTGACGCCGAAGCCGGCGCCGCTGATGCCGATACGATAGGTTTTCACAGTACGTCCTTGAGGATTTCGAGTGCGCGGTGCAGTTGCACCGGAGTGATGACGAGCGGCGGCGTGATCGAAATCATGTCGCCCGCGGCGCCGGCTTGCAGAAGGATCACGCCGTGGGCAAGCGCGGCCTTGACGACGCGGTCGGTCTCCTGCGCGCTGCGCAGCTGCAAGCTCCACATCGCGCCACGTCCGCGAAACGCGACGACGCTCGGATGCTCCGACATCTCGGCGAGACGCCGCTGGATCAGGGTGCCGAGTTCGCGTGCGGCGTTCGGCAGTGCGAGACGTTCGAGCTCGCCGATCGTCGCGAGCGCGGCTGCGCAGCCCATCGGATTGCCGAGGTAGGTCGAGGTGTGCAGCGCCTCACCGCTTGAACGCGGCCAGGCGTCCATGACGTGCGGACGCGCGACCGCGGCGCTGATCGGAAAGCCGCCGCCCATCGCCTTGCCGATGCAGATGATATCGGGAATCGTGTGATCCTGTTCGCATGCGAACCAATTGCCGGTGCGGCCGAAGCCGGTGTAGATCTCGTCGAAGATCAAGAGGATGCCACGCGCGTCGCAGTAGGCGCGCAGCCCGGCGAGATAGCCGTCGGGCGGGACGACGCTGCCGCCGCGGCCTTGAATCGGCTCGATGACGACTGCGGCGATGTCGTCGTGCGCGTCGAGCGCGTCGGCGAGCTGCGCGAGTGCGTAGGGCGCATCGGTCGCGAGCTTGTCGGGATAGGGCAAGCGCAGCGTCGTCTGCGCGACCAGCGCTGCAAACGGCTCGACGAACTTCGGGATGCCGCCGACGGCGAGCGCGCCGAGGGAAAGTCCGTGATACGCGCCTTCGTACGCTACGAAGCGGTGTTTGCCGGTCGCGAGCATCGCGGTTTTGAGCGCGGCTTCGACGGCTTCGGAGCCGGTCGTCGCAAGGAATGTTTTGTCGAGGCCGTGCGGCAGGATGCGTGCGAGGCGCTCGAGCAGATGCGTGCGCACCGCGGTGGGGTGCACGTCGCCCATGCCGTGCATCAGCACGGCGGCTTGCTCTGCGACCGCGGCGACGACGGCGGGATTGCTGTGACCGACGTTGGCAACGCCGAAGGCCGCGATCAAGTCGAGGTACTCGTTGCCGTCGACGTCTTCCACCGTGGCGCCGCTCGCCGACTTCCAGAAGACGGGAAAATCCTCGGCAACGTACGTGACGTTTCGCGATTCGTGCGCCTGCAGCGAGGGAAGAAGCTCGCGCGTCTTCGGTCCGGGAATCATCGCTCGTCGGTGATCCATGTAACGAAGTCGGCGATGCGCGCGCGGCCGCCGTGATTTCCGCCTAGCGGCGGACGCTGCAGGTCGCCGAAGCGCGCGATGCGATGTGCGCCGATCTCAACCGCGAACGCGCGCAGGTCGTCGCGTCGTCCCGCGAGCGCAACCGCTTCGACCGGTACGTCGTGCGCAGCGAGGTATGCGATCGCTTCGCCGGGATCGTCAACCGCATGTATCGCAAGCGCGCGCGGCAGAAAAGCGGGCGGTTCGGAGAGGGGCGGGTCGAGCACCGTGAGATACGAGCCGCGCGCATCGGAGAAGACGCTGCCCGTTCCCGCCGCCGAACGGAACGCCGCGAGGTTGCGCGCGCTTGCGATCCGGGCGCTCGCGCGCGCGTCGCGCAGTCCGGGCGGAAACTCGACCGAAGCGCGCTCGACTTCTTGCGCGACGAGCTTGGTGAACTGCTGCGGGTCGACGCCGCCGCCGCGCTCGACGAAAAGCGCGTGCAGCGAGAGGCAGCCCTCGGTCTCGTAGAGCACCAGATCGCGCGCGGCGCCCGCCGCGAGAGCGGTCGCGTGCGCGACATCGCGCAGTTCTTCGCGAGCCACGTAGCCGATGCTCGCGCGCGACCCGAAACCGACGAAGCGCGAACCGGCGCGCGTTGCATTGGCGATGCGTCCGAGCGTTGCATCGCTGCCGAACGCCACGACGACGTCAAAACTGCCGAGGCTGACGCTCTCGCTCTCGCCCTCCCACGCCTCCGCGCGCGCGGCCTCTGCGAACTCGTCGCGCTCTTGCGCGAGTGAAGAGAAGAAGGCGCGCACGAGCCCGTCTTCGCGATCCTTGACCAGCACGTCGCACTTAGCGCACAGCGCGAAGATCGCGGGGACGATCGCGACGCCGATCGTCGTGCGGCTCGAGATGACGCAGACGTTGCCCGCCGCGAGCGCGCGCGCGCGTGGACGGCCGGGGCGCAGCGCGAACTCGTCGAGCGTGTCGATCGAGCCGAGCTCGTTTGCAATCGTCGCCTCGATCGCGTCGTTGGTCAGCGAGCCGAAGAGCTGGTCGAGCGCGTACTCGACCACCGGCGACGTGTATCCGGTGCGCTCGACGATGCGCGCGAGCAGGCGAACTCGGATCGGGAAGTCGGCGTCGGCCCATCGCGCCGCGGCATCGGCAACCGCGCGCACGATCGCTCGTGCCGGCACGGCGCGCAATGCATTCATCGCACGACGAGTTCCTCGGCGGAGAGAGAGCAGCCGCGCAGCGCGGCGCCGCTTTCGCGGCCGATCAGTACGAGGCCATCCTCGAACTGGACGCCGAGATCCTCGGTCGCAATGGCGATGCACGACGAGCGGTTGGCGAGATCGACGTGTACCAGCGCACCGACGACGCCTTTGGGAACCGTCTTGCCGGCCGCGTCGACCACGCGCGCGCGCAGCCACGTCGGCGCGAGCTTGTAGCGTACCGCCGCGTGCGAATGGTCGTGACCGGCCAGCATCACGTTGTCGTAGTACTGCGAGGTGAGCTCGGTCATGCCGTACTCGGCGACGATCGCGCAGTTCGTCATTCCGAAGCGCTCGGCCGTGCGCGCGTAGAGATCGTCGCGATCCACGACGCGCGAGCGGCCCTTGAAGCCGCCGGTCTCCATCAGGCGCGATCCCGTCGGTAGCGCGAAGTAGCGCCGGCGTTCGTGCAGCGCGTCGAGCGCGTGAACGAGCGCAAAGGCGGTGGTCGCGATGCAGACCGGACGATCGTGATCGACCGCGGCTTCGAGGTCGCCTATGAGGGCGTCGATGTTGAAACTGTCGCCGTCGAGATACCACGCGGTCGCGCCGTCGCCGCGCCGCTCGCTCACGCGCGCCATCATGTAACCGAGCGAGGAGTGAGGCGCCTGCGCCGGATTCGGCACGAGGTTGAGATAGCGTAGCCGGATATGGTCGGGCAGCATGAAGCAGTCGAAGCCCGCCAGCAGCGCGGCGTCGTAGAGCTTGGCGTTTTCCATGTAGTGGCGGCCGCTTTGCGACGCGGTGGTGCCGCTGGTCGCGAAGGTCAGCTCGGCCTGCGCCGGCGGAAAGGTAGCGAGTGTCGCTTCTTTGAACGCCGCGCTCGGCACGGGCGGAATCGCTTCCCAGTCGGCGGGCATCGACTCGAGCGTGACGCCGAGCATCTTGCAGTAGTTCGCATACGGCTCGTTATAGCGCAACTGATGTGCGAAGATGCGCAGTGCGAGATCGTTGAACGCGTCGTCGGTGAGATCGCGATCGCGATCGTGCCAGCGCTCGATCACGGCAAAAAGCTCTGAATCGAGACTGTGGGCTTCGTCGGTGTAACTCACACGTGACTCTCAGTTCGGCGGCTGGTGATGATTCCCGAGTTGAGTCCCGTCATCGAGAGCCCGCCGTTGAAGCGGGCCGTCTCGACCTTGATGCAGCGATCGACGACGACGTCCAGCCCTGCCTTATCGGCAAGCTCGATTGCTTCCTCGTTGACCACGCCGTATTGAAACCAAATCGCCTTGGCGCCGACCGCGATCGCCTCGCGGACCAGCGGTACCAGCTCGCTTGGCTTCCTAAAGACGTCGACGATGTCCGGCGCGCCGTGCGCCTGGGCGTAGGCCGTCAGGGACGGGTAGGCCGGGACGCCGTCGATCTCGCCGATCGTCGGATTGATCGCCGCGATATCGAAGCGGTGCTGCGTGCGCAGGTAGGAGAAGACGGTGTAGCTCGGGCGCATCGGATTGTTGGAGGCGCCGACGACGGCGACGGTCTTGGAGCGAGCGAGCAGCGCGTTGCGCTCGGCCGGCGTTTTGAGAATCATTGCGATGCCTCGAGCGCGTTGCCCAGATCCCAGGTGAGATCGTCGACGTCTTCGAGGCCGACCGAGAGGCGAATCGCCTCCGGTGCAACACCCGCCTTGCGCATCTCGTCGTCGTTCAGCTGCGAGTGCGTCGTGGAGGCCGGATGTATCACGAGCGACTTCGCGTCACCGACGTTGGCGAGGTGACTCCACAGGTCGAGCGCGTCGATGAAGCGGCGCCCGGCCTCGCGTCCGCCGCGAATACCGAAGATGAAGATCGCGCCCATCTCGGGCGCGCGCACCCAATCGACCTCGGGACGCGCCTGCAGATACGCGGCGACCGCTTTGGCGTTGGCGACGTGCTTTTCCATGCGCAGCGGCAGCGTCTCCAAACCGAGCAGCAAGATCCACGCGTCCATCGGCGACATCTGCGCGCCGACGTCACGCAAAACCTCGGCGCGCGCGCGCATCAAAAACGCGAACTCGCCGAAGGTCTCGGTGAAGACCTTGTCGTGATAGCCCGGGCTCGGTTGCGAGAGCAACGGAAACTTGCCGCTCGCGAAATCGAAACGGCCCGACTCGATCGTCACGCCGCCCATCGTGGTGCCGTGGCCGCTGATGAACTTGGTCGCGGAGTGCACGACGATGTCGGCGCCGTGCTCGATCGGACGGCAGAGATAGGGCGATGCAAACGTATTGTCGACGACGAGCGGAATACCGTGCTCGTGCGCGAGTTTCGCGAGCGCGCGCAAGTCGGCGAGCGTGCCCGACGGATTGCCGATCGTCTCGGCAAAGAGCAGCTTGGTGTTCGGTGCGATCGCGGCTTCGAGCGCCGCGAGGTCGTCGACCGGGGCGAAGGTGGTTTCGATACCCATGCGCCGCAGCGTGACGCTGAACTGCGTCACCGTGCCGCCGTAGACGTTCTGCGAGGAAACGACGTGATCGCCCGCCTGCGCGAGCGCCAGCACCGTGCAGAGCTGCGCCGCGAGGCCGCTCGAAAACGCGATCGCGCCGAGCCCGCCTTCGAGCGCGGCCATCCGCTCCTCGAACGCCGCGACGGTTGGGTTGCTGATGCGGCTGTAGATGTGGCCGTAGCTGCGCAGTTGGAAGAGCTCGGCGGCCTGCTCGGTCGATCCGAAGACGAACGAGGCCGACTGATAGATCGGGAAGGCTCGCGCTCCGGTCGCCGGGTCGGGCGGCGTGCCCGCGTGAATCGCGCGCGTGGCGAAGCCGAAGCTGTGGTCCTGCATGGCTTAGGCTGGTTCGTCGCGTACCAAGCAACATCATGGGTATGACACTGACCGAGAAGATTCTGGCGCGACATGCCGGAGTCGATCGGGTCGAGCCCGGGCAGATCGTCAACGTGAACGTCGATCTGGTGCTGGCCAACGAGATCTCCGCGGCGGTAGCGATCAACGTGATGCGCGGGATCAAGGGCGCCACGACCGTCTTCGATCCGGAGCGTATCGCGCTGGTCGAGGACCACTTCGTTCCGGCCAAAGACACCCAATCGGCCAAGATCGCGAAATTGATGAAAGATTTTGCGATCGAACACAAGATTTCGCATTTCTACGACGTCGGCCGCGGCGGTATCGAGCACGTCGTGCTGCCCGAAGAGGGGCTCGTCGCACCCGGCGAGGTGATCGTCGGCGGCGATTCGCACACCTGCACCTACGGCGCGCTCGGTGCGTTTGCAACCGGGATGGGTTCGACCGATATCGCGGCGGCGTTCGTGCTCGGCGAGGTGTGGATCAAAGTGCCGGCGACGATCGAGATCGTGTACGACGGCCGGCCCGGCCCGATGGTCTTCGCGAAGGATATCATGTTGCGCACGGTCGGCGAACTGGGCATCGACGGCGCAACCTATCATGCCATCGAGTATCGCGGTACGACCGTCGACGAGCTCTCGGTGACGGGCCGCTTCACGATGGCGAACATGGCGATCGAAGCGGGTGCGAAGAACGGCATCTTCCACGCCGACGCCAAGACGATCGCGTTCGTCGAAGAACGCACCGATCGTCCGTTCGTCGTCGAACGCAGCGACGGCGACGCGCGCTATGCACGCACGCTGCGCATCGACGTCGCGGCGCTCGAACCGCAGGTCGCCTGTCCGCACACGCCCGACAACGTCCACCCGATCTCGCAAGTCACGCGCGACGACATCCCCGTCGATCAGGTCTTCATCGGCTCGTGTACCAACGGGTATCTCGACGACCTGCGTATTGCCGCCGACATCCTCGACGGCAAGCGGATTGCGCCCAACTTGCGCGTGATTGTTAACCCAGGTTCGCAAAAAGTTTGGATGCAGGCGGCCAGCGAGGGAATTCTCACGAAGCTCGCGGCGGCCGGCTGCGCGGTCAACACCCCCGGCTGCGGCGCGTGTTTCGGCGGGCACATGGGCACGCTCGGCGACGGAGAGCGAGCGATTTCGACGACCAATCGCAATTACGTCGGGCGCATGGGCTCGCCGAAATCCGAAGTCTATCTCGCATCACCGGCCACGTGCGCGGCTTCGGCGCTGACCGGCAGGATCACCGATCCGCGCGTGTTGGCTTTGTCATCCCGAGCGTAGCGAAGCGTAGTCGAGGGACGTAATGGAAGCAATTTTACGAGGCAAAGCCCACAAGTACGGAAAGAACGTCGATACCGACGTGATCATTCCCGGGAAATACTGCAATCTCGTCGATCCGATCGAGCTCGGAAAGCACGCGCTCGAGGGGCTCGACGCGAACTACGCGGCGTCGATGTCGCCCGGCGATATCATCGTCGCTGATACGAATTTCGGCTGCGGGTCGAGCCGCGAGGTCGCACCGATTGCGATCAAGGGCTCCGGCACCGGCGCGGTCGTCGCCAAGAGCTTCGCACGCATCTTCTATAGAAACGCGTTGAACATCGGATTGCCGATCTTCGAATGCGCGCAGGCCGTCGATGGTATCGAGAGCGGCGACGAAATCACGATCGAACCAGCCACGGGTGTTATTCGCAATATCACGAAAAATACTGAATACCAGGCGGCCGAGTTCCCACCGTTCATGCGGCGGCTGATCGACGCGGGCGGCCTGGTGCCGTATGTCGAGGAGCGCTTGGGAAATAGGTCCTAAGGCCCCGCAGGTACGCGCCTGAAAAAACCTAACTTCACGTGTTCGTCGGTGCTTTCCATAGGGAGACTCCATGAACGCGCGTGTAGCTGTATTTGGAGCGCTGGTCGTAACCGCATTGGTTGCGTGCAGCAGCGGGAGCGGCGGATATACACCGCCCTCTGGAACATTGGTATCGGTATCACCCCCCGCGACCGAGAGCACATCCGCCGCCATCTCGACGACCAGCACGACCACCGTGCAGTTCGACACGTTGAGCAACGGAACGCGAGGTTCGATAACGCTCCCCGAAGCCAACGCGGCCGCGACGGCAACGCTGGGTTTCGACGCCGCGATTCCCAGCGGCGTTGCGACACCCTCGCTGACCGCGCCGAAGCTGCGCGCGACGATCGGCGGCAGCAATTTGCAGGTGCTCGGCGTCGTCTCGCTTACCGTGTCTTCGACGATCTCGGTTGCGACGACGCCGGCCTTTTCGTTCACGCTTTCATCGGCGCCGACGGGCGATGCGTACGTCGCCTATTATAACGAACAAAACACGAGCGCGGGCTGGAACGTGCTGCTCGGACCGGGAACGGCCAGCGGTAACACGATTTCATTTCCTGCGCAGAGCATCTCTCCGCCGTTCACGCTGACCGCGGGCGATACGTATCTCTTCGCGCTCGTCGTCTCGTCGACGGCGGCTCCGACGCCGGCGGCCGCGTATAGCGGCACGAAATCGGTCAACTGGGTTTACGGCTTTGCATTCGGCTGCACGTGCACGGCCCTGCCGGAAACCACCGCACCGCCTGCGACGATCGACTACACCGTTGCGTCGACCGTCACCACGGGCTCGTCGCCCTATCCGTCGGGCAGCGTCAACGCACTCGACGTTCACACCGTCGAGAACGATTCCTCGAACCTTGCGACGACGACGCTCACCACCGATTCGTGGATGGGCGCCGCGCAATCGGGGGGAGTCTACGACGAGTTGCTCTACGGATCGACGCAGCAAGAGCCCTCATCGGCGGACGAGCCGGTGATCACCACGACCTATGTGACGCCCGAGATTCTCGACGAGATTCCGGAAGCGAACAATGCGACGTGGACGAATTCGCCGGCGCAGACGATCGACTACAGCTACTCCACCGGCGAGTCGGGCGTGCGCACCTACGCGGCCGACGGAAGCTACACCGATACGGAGAGCATCCTTTCGGGCGGCGCCGGCGGTAACGTCGTCACCACCGTGAACGCGGATGGCTCGGGCAGCATCACGTTCCCGACGCCTCCGCCCGGAGTTCTCTCGAGCCCGACCCCCTACCCGTACTATGCCGGTGCGTATGTTGCCGGTCTCACGGTGGCGGCGCCGTCCGGCGGCAACATCGCGATGAACTTCAACTACACGGCGTACGCGCAGTCGTGCTGCGGATATCCGGCCACCGCGGCGCTCTCGGATCCAACCTGGTATCCGACGCCGGTCGCGCTCTACACCGAGAGCGATGCGATCGCGACCGGAGTGACCTTCCCGTCGGGCTGCGGAACGGCCAACGGCACCTCCGGGAACGAAGTCACGCGCTCGATCTCTCAACTCGACACGGTCATCGGCTTCATCGAAACCACGACGTTCAACACCTACACCGCGAACGGCTACCCGGTTTGCATCGTATCGAACGACGTCGTGAATTACGCATACGACTGGCAGAACAATCAACCGTATACGTTCTACTACGGGTCGCTCGGCACCGAAGTGCAGACGACGAGTGAAACGATCGCGTTGCAATCCGGGAGCTCGCAAGGGGCGTCGCTAGCGTCGTCGCGGGGCAGCACCATCGCTCTCGCCCTCGAATCGCACGAGCTTACGGGCTTCGCGCGCGCTCGCGGAAAGTTCATCCGTACCGTGATTGCGAGCATCCGCTCGACCACAGCCAAACCCGTCTCGGTAACGCGCCAGGGAGGTCGTCCATGAACCGCTTCACGATGCGTGCCGCAGGCGGCGCGTTGAGTCTTGCCATCGCGCTTGCCGCGTGCGGCGGCGGAGGGGGCGGCGGTCTTCCGGCCCAAACCAGCGTGGCGCAGCCGGCCTCTACGCCGTACAACGGGCAAGAGGCGCTCGCGAATTTCTCGTGGGGAGCGTCGCTTCTGCAGCAGCTGCACTACGTGGGCCCGGTGACACCGGCCAATCGGCTCCTGCTCTCCGTCAACGTGGAAGTGACGATGCAAAACGCGGCCGGTCTGGTGCAGTACGCGGCCGCGGCGAACAATCCGCGCTCGGGTCAGTACCGTCACTGGTTGACGCCGCAGCAGATCGGCACGACCTACGGTGCGACCGCATCCAACTACACGCAAGTCGCAAACTACTTCAGCCAAAACGGACTGCACGTTGCGGGCTGGCCGCAGCGTGAAACACTGAAGGTGACCGGCCCGCTGCAAGCCTTCCAAAAGGCCTTCGGCACCTCGTTCGGGCTCTATGATTACCACGGGAAGAACATCATCGCTCCGGTCGGCACGCCGCATTTTTCGACCGTGCTGCCGGTTAGCGGCGTCTACGGCCTCGTTGCCGCGACCACGATGCACAGCTTCCTGATCAAAAACAATAACGCGACCTACTACGGCTATGCCCCGCAGCAGATCGCTACGGGCTTCGATTACTCCGGTGCGTGGAACGCCGGCTTCACCGGTACGGGTATCAACGTCGGCATCATCGGAACGGGTCCGATCCTCAACGCGAGCAACACCGACGCCGACACCGTCGCGCTGGGTTCGTATTGGGGCGCCAAGATGGGGACGGTGACGCAAGTCGCGGTGAGTCCGCAGCCGGCCAGTTCGGCCAACGGCAACACCGGCACGTCCTCGTTCGACCCCTTCGACGTCTTTCTCACCACGCCGCCGGCAGTTCAGCCGAACTGCAGCAACACGAACGTCTCGGTGCTGGATTGCAACCCCGAGGACGGCGAGGCGCAACTCGATACCGAGTCGATCGCGGGACTTGCGCCCGGTGCGACGACGCTGTTCTACCTCGGGTATGAAGCGGCGTGTTACAGCCTATCGACATCCGAATATTACGATCCGCCCTGCAACTCCGGCGACTACTTCGAGTATGCCGAGGGCATCGATCTCACCGATGACGAGCTGCAGCAGGCGATCGCCGACAATCGCGCCGACGCAATCTCGATGAGCTTCGGCGAACCCGAGAACATCGCCGCATACTACGACTACATTTCATCCGATCCAAGTGCGCCCGGACTCGGCCAGATCGAGATGGCTTCGCTGGTCGACGAGGGCATCGCGCTCTTCGCGTCCTCCGGTGACGACGGTGCATGGGAGTGTCAGGATCCCTCGACCGGTGAATGGCTCGGCACCGCGTGCGTCAACTATCCCGCGTCGGATCCGAACGTCGTGGGCGTCGGCGGCGTGAATATACCGCTCGACCAGAGCGGCAATTTGACCGGTGCGATCACCGCCTGGGCCGACAACACGACACAAGGCGGCGATGGATCGTTCGGTAACAATGTCGGTTCGGGCGGCGGCGTTTCGTCGGTCTTTACGCCACAGCCATGGCAAGCGGCGACGACCGGCGTCGCGATGCGTGAGATTCCCGATATCTCCCTCGACGCCGATCCGCTGACGGGACCCAGCATTCTGCAATACGCGGGCTACAGCGGATACACGCAAGTCTACGCCGAGGGCGGCACGAGTGCCGCGGCTCCGGAGGCGGCGGCGCAGTGGGGCCTCGTACTGCAAGCCTGCAAAGCGAGTTCTACCTGCAACACCGGCGGTACGTACGGCTACCGCCTCGGAAATCCGGCGCGCTACTACTACGCGATCTATGGCAGCAACAACGCGCTTGCGACCGGATCGTACAGCGGCGTGAGCGTCGGGCTCGGATACGCGAACGTCTTTTACGACGTGATCTACGGCGACAACCAGGCGGTACCGGCGAGTTCACCCGCACCGATTCCGGCGGAAACACCGATCGGTTACAATGCGGGACCGGGTTACGATCAAGTGACCGGCATCGGCGCTGCGTTTACCGGTCACCTGATTCAAGCCGTAACGGGTACGCAGGTCCCGTAGGATTACTTAGGGCGGGCCGCTGCCGGTTCCACCGCCGAGTCCGCCCGGCGACGCGTTGATGTTCTCGATCCAGTTTTCTTTTGGACGATAGGCGGCCGTAAAGGGAACGCGTTCGGTCGGATCGGTGAACATGCCGCGCATGTCGGTCAGGTTATCGACGAGGCCTTCCATCAGAATCGTCGTGCCGTCGGGAAGCGAGATGACCAGACGCACGTTGTTTTGCGCGTCGACCGAGCCCGCGATGGGGTATCTCTTTTTATCTGCGGTGAGATAGATGCCCGTGATCGCATCGCCGTGCTGCAGCAGATTCATGTGCTCGTACTGCGTCTTGGGACCGCGCTGAATCTCGATCTCCCACACGCCGTCGATCCCTCGGCGAACCGGCGGCGGGGCGGGCGTGCCGCGCGGGCCGGCGCCGTGCCGGCCTTTCGGCCCGGGGCCCGGCGACGGCTGCGAGCCGCCCATGATCGTGTCGAGATTGGGCGTCGGCGTGACGCTCGGGGCGACCTCGGGGCTCGCGCTGACGGTAACGGCCGGCGATCCCTGGAGCGGCGGGGGCGAGGGCGGGGCGGTTGGCGTCGACTGAGGGCTGGGAGCCGCGGCGATACAACAAACGGCGGCTGCGATGAGGACGGGGTATTTCACGTCGGCGTCACTTCGGGGGTCGTCTGCGGAATCTTGCGCAGGCTGGGCGGGAGGCCGATCCGGTGCGGTGGGCCCGCGAGCCCCGATGCTGCGACGATCCGGCGTACGTCTTGCGCGAGTGCCGCGGTGCTTGCTTCTTGCGGCGGGCACTGCAGATCGGGCGAGGTCCAGCCATGCCACGTCACGACCGTGCGCGTTCCAAACGAAGCGCTCTTCATGCAAAATTGCGCGGGCGCATTTGCTTCGCGCGCGCTCTTCACATCGGTAAAGAAGCGCTCGCTCACTTCGGATGGGATCGCAAACGTCCGTGTCGTGCCGCCGCGAATGCTCAGGCTCGCCTCTCCATCGCTCCACACGGCAACCGTATAGCCCGCGGTATTGGTCGATCCCGAGTTCACGATGGTTGCACCGTCGCGCGGTGCGCCTGCGCCGATCAACATTAACGCTGCGATGCCAAGTGTAAAAAGTAATGCTATTCTCATTCGTGCTCCGCAGGGATGCCGAAAGAGTAACGGTAAGTGCCTCAACCTCGTCTCGCCTTCGACTAGGAGAGCCTGCGTGCACGCTCGCTTTGGACTTTTCGGCGCACTCATCTTTGCCGCGGCGCTTGCCGCATGTGGCGGCGGAGGTGGCGGCGGCGGCACGCCTGCGACGGCAACCCCAACGGCTACGCCGGCCGGTAATTCGGTCGATCTGAGCCTCTCGGGGTCGAGCTCCACGTCGGTTTCGCTGCCGGTTCCCAGCGGTGCGAGTTATACCGGGACGATCACGTTTGCGGCAGGCAGCGGTTCGGGCGTTCTCACCGCGTCCACCGCGGTGCCGTCGGGCGCGAGCACGCTCAATCTGGCCGCGCCGCGCACGATTTCGGCAGCGGTGAGCAAAGTGCGCGCGCAGTCGAGTTCAGCGCCGTATACCGCGGTCTCGTACATCACGCTTACCGCGTCGGCCGCGATCTCGGTTACGAGTTCGGGGGCGACGATCAGTGCGAGTCCGTCATCCGGATTGTACGTCGCGTACTATGACAACGGCTATTGGGTGACGCTGCCGGTGACCGGAACGTTTACGCTCGCATCGAGCGCCGCCGCATATTTTGCCGTGTACAGCGGCGGCACGCTGCCCTCGCCGAATCCCGACGGCTGCGTGGGCGTGCAGCCGGACAGCATCACGCGCGGCGGCGCGCACACCGCGCTCGTCGGCGTGCAGCCGATCAACGCCGGCGCGACGTTCGATTACGACGGGACGCTGACCGAGACGATCGATCGCGCGACGCCGTGTCCGATTCCGGCCTCGACCGCGCAAGCGAGCGTCACGGTCGACGTGACGGTGACGTCGTCGCCGGGAGCCGCGATCGACGAGCATACGGTCGAGACCGACGCATATACATTGCAAGGGACGACCACGACCACGACCGACGCGAGCGTCGAAGCGACCTCGACGCCCGCGAACGGCTTCGCGGAATTGAACGAGACCTCGACCGACGAAGCCGGCGACGTCACGACGACGACCTACGGCTTGCAGCCGCTCGTCTACGGTGTCTCGTCGCTGCCGTATAGCGGCACGATCACGAACCTGCCGCCTTCGAGCGTCGCGGCAACGCTCGCCGACGGAACGACGACGGCGCGCACTTATCAGAGTGGCGGCAGCTACACCGAGCAAGACACGATCGCCGGCGGGACCGGACCCAATACGATCACGGTCAGCAGCAACTTCTCGGGCAACTACGCGATCGCGTCCTATCAAGGCGCCCTCGATCTCGCCTTCTCGGCGCCGTCGCAGAGCACGATTATTCTGGATGTTACGCTGGGCGGAGCGAGTCAGGGATCGCTCTCGATCCCGCAATGGTGGACCGGAAATTCGCTCTACTCCGATTCGACGACGGATCGCGGGCCCACACCGCTGCCCTCGCCGTGCAATCCGTCACCGGCGGTTCCTTCCGGCGACGACTTCCATCGCACGATAAATATCATCGACCCGGTGCTCGGCTATACCGAGACGGAAACGATCGACTCGTACGTCGTCTCGGACTTCGCGGGAAGTACGACGGTCGGACCGGCTTGCGTGGTCATCAGCGATCAGCAGAACATCTACTACGACTACAACTACGACACGCCGTACGTCATCTACGTCACGCTGACCGGAGCCGCTCTGCAAACCAACACGATCTCTGAAGCTTATTGGTACAGCCAGGCGCCCACCGGCGATACGAGCGTGCGCACGATGAGCGCGGGCAGCGGCGGTCTCGCCGCCAGCATCGCCGCGCACGCGTCGGGCATCGCGTTCACGCGAGCACTGCAGCGCGCGCAGCGGATCGACGCCTTCATCCATCACGTCGCCACGAGCCGCTTGGGAGGTTTGCAGTGAAGAGCCGGTTGATTTGGGCGGCGGGGGCGTTTCTCGCAATCACGCTGGTTGCATGCGGAGGCGGCGGAAAGGGCGGCGCTCTGCCGGCGACGCCGAACGGCAGTAGCGACCTCGCGAACGTGCCGCCGCAGTTGATCGTGCAAGACTACGGCCAGGCCGCGATGAGCGGCGCCGTCTACGTGGGGCCGGTCTCGAACGCAAGCTTGAGCGCGAACGTGCTCGTCCATCAATCCAATGCGCAAGCGCTGATGACCTACGCGCAAGAGGTGCAGGATCCGAGCTCTCCCAACTTCCGCCATTTCCTCACGCCCACGCAAATCGCCGCGCAGTTCGGCGCCTCGCAGTCGGACTATCAAAAGACCGCGCAATACTTTGCAAACAACGGGCTCGCGGTCGCGGGATGGCCGCAGCGCTTGC
>Ga0335073_10005097_pt1 | contig 18454 bp, 16 predicted proteins | sample Lox_Sample_22_FD_207093 | JGI IMG/M metagenome (GOLD analysis project Ga0335073, IMG submission 207093) | Soil microbial communities from Loxahatchee National Wildlife Refuge, Florida, United States - Lox_Sample_2.2 | ecosystem: Environmental > Terrestrial > Soil > Wetlands | place: USA... | reverse complement strand
TGCCGCAGTCGGTGGCGAACGTGCTCTTCGCCGCGCTCACCGATCCGGGCCGGCACCACCGGGTGTTCGTCCGCGCGGTGGCCGCGATCGCCGGCCTGGGCGCGGCGATCACGCTGGCCTGCTGGCCGTTCGGCTGGCTAGCGGCCGAGGTGGTGGCCGGCGACCGCTACCCCGAGCTCGCGTCCCAGGTCTGGCTGTATGCCCTGCTCGGCAGCTGCCTGGCGGTCGTGCAGTTCACCCTGGTGGCGGGCCTGGCGGTGCGCAGCCTGGGCGTGACCGCGCTGATCTGGCTGACCGTGGCCGCCGAGACGGTGGCGGCGTTCAGCCTCGGCGCGCAGCCGGCGGTGCACCAGGTGATCGGGCTGATGTGCCTGATCAACCTGGTCGCCGCCGGCTGCGCGGTCACGCTGCGGCTGCGGCCGGGCAGGCGGGACCGGCCGGGCCGGGTCAGCTCTCGTTACCCGGCCATGGACCGGGAGTGAAGGCCGGGTCCAGCCCGGGACCGAACGCGTTCTGCAGGCCGGCCTGGTTGGGGTAGACGTTGTTGCGCACCCAGCCGTCCAGGGTGGCGATCAGCCCTTCCCGCTGCTGGTCGGAGAAGTTGCAGTGGCCGGCGCCGTACGGTGCCTTGCTGCTCTCGGAGTACGTGCTCGGCGCGGCGATGTAGAGCTGCACCAGCCGGCCCGACTGCTGCTTGGCCAGCGTCCGGCCGGCGAAGACCGTCTCGTTCTGCACCAGCACCAGCGGGTCGGCCTGGGTGTGCATGGTCACGGTCGGGACGGCGAGCTGGCCGGTGGTGTCGCCGAGGCCCTCGATGCCGGTCCGGGCCTGGCTGTCGGCGGTGACTCGCGGGACGCTGTCGAGCTTCTTCTCCAGCGCCGCGACGTTGCCGCCGGCCGCGGCGATCAGGCTGGCCTCGGAGCTGCTGATCCGGGCGGTGTAGTCGGCCTGGGTGTTCTCCGACGGGTCACCGCCGACCCGCTGCTCCAGCTCGTACCGGCCGCTGGTGCCGAAGGCCAGCGCGGTGAGCAGCGCCTCGACCCGGGCCTTGACCTGCGAGACCAGGTCGTGCCCGTCGTAGGTGGCGGTCTGGGTCGGCGCGTCGGCCAGCGCGGCGATGAACAGCACCTTCGCGGTGCCGCCGCCGGCGGTGTCGGCGGCGGCCTTCTCGACCGCGGCCTCGGCCTGCTGCCAGTTGGTGGCCGCCTCGGTGTCGCTGGCGTACCCGGTGAGCTTGAGCTTCGGGTCGATCAGCGCCTTCACCGCGTAGGCCACGTCGAGGGCCACGTCGAAGTTGTAGTTCGGCCCGGCCAGCGCGCCGCACATCGGAGCCGAGCCGTCCACCCAGGTCGGGTTGCGCTCGGCCAGGATCTCGGTGATCAGGCCGCCCAACGAGTCGCCCCAGACGTAGGTGCGCTGGGGCTTGCCGACCAGCTGGACGAACTTGGCGTGCAGGTCCTCGCCGGCCTTGACGCCGTCGGCGACCGCCCAGCCGTTGGACTTGTACGACGAACCGGCCAGCGCGTAGCCCTGGCTCAGCAGCGCGGCGCTGAGCGGGTCGGTGCCGGAGCCGTCGCTGTCGGTGGACGACACCTGGGCGTCGGTGCTCACCGGCGAGAAGGTCGGCGGGGCCGGCGTGGCGAACCGGTAACCGTGGGAGTAGAGCAGCAGCGTCCCGTTCCAGCGGGGCGGCAGCTTGATCGTGTACTTGGCGCCGTCGATCTCGCCGGTGCACTGCTCACCGCACTGCCTGAACGAGACGTTCGAGGCGGTGGCCTGCACCTGCTTGGCCCGGCCGGCCAGCGGGGTGGAGGTGTCGGAGCAACCGGCAAGGACGAGGGCGGCCGCCGCGACGCTGGCGGCGGCGACCCGGAGGCCGAAGTCGTGTCGGGACATGACGCGTATCAAACACCCACCGGACGACGAAAGCACGCAACGGCGTCCGACTGCGTCGTCATCGATACCGCGGCGGCGATGCCGTACCGTGCTGATCCGATGTCCACCCAGCAGACCTTCGAGACCGCCTTCGCCCCTGCCCGTGCCATCGGCGGCTGGCTCACCGAGGACCAGGCCCGGCTGCTCTGGCAGCAGGCCACGGCGGTGCCCCCGGGCGGGCTGGTCGTCGAGATCGGCAGCCACCAGGGCCGCTCGACGGTGGTGCTCGCGGCGGCCGGGGCCCGGGTGGTGGCGATCGACCCGTTCGTCGGGGGCGCCATGTTCGGCGGCGCGGCCACCCGCGACATGTTCCTGGCCAACCTGGTGCGAGCCGGGGTGGCGGACCGGGTCGAGCTGCGCGAGGCCAAGAGCACCGCGCTGCGGCCGGGCTGGCAGCAGCCGATCGACTTCCTCTACATCGACGGCAAGCACGACTACTGGACGCTGTCGGACGACCTGCGCTGGGCCTCGTTCCTGCCCGAGGGCGGCCGGGTGGCGATCCATGACGCGTTCTCCTCGATCGGGGTGACGCTCGGCCTGCTGGTGCACGTGCTGCCCGGCGGGCGGCTGCGCTACCTGCGCAGGACCGGTTCGCTGGCGCTCTTCGAGGTGGGCCGTCCCAGCCGGGCGGACCGGCTGCGGATGGCCGCCGAGCTGCCCTGGTGGCTGCGCAACGTCGGCATCAAGGTGCTGCTGCGGCTGAAGCTGTATCCGGTCGCGCGGCTGGTCGGCCACCACGACCGGTACGACCCGTACTGAGCCGTTGCTCCGTGTTTGCACGGGCGCTCGGTGCTTGCCGCTGGCGACCGTGATTAGAAACGGCTGCCATGGCGACCGATTCTTATCACGAACACCGGGCGCTAGGAGGACACGCTGGGAGCAGATCCCGTTCACCCAGCCGATCACTGTTAGCCTGTCTGGGTTGCCCTATTTCTCGGGTGCATGATCAACCGTCTTGGGAGGCAAGCAATGAATCGCAAGCTCGCATCCTTCGCTGTTGCGTCGGTCGCTATTGCGGCAACCCTGCTCGGCGAGAACGTCGCATCGGCCAGCCCGGGCCACTCTCGCACTGTTCCGTCCGTGCCAAAGCAATGGGCTGCGCTCGCCGCATCCTCGACACCGAAGCAGGTGATCCTCGATTCGGCGACGGGCAATGTGATCAGTATCAAGGCCACCAGTTCACGGCCCCAGCGTCGGTGACCGTGCACAACCCCTGCCAGACCGGTGACGCATGTTGGGTGGCCAACGCCGTCCCCTACGCGAACTTCGGATTCGCCGGAACCGGTACCAAGACCGGCACCTGGCAGCAGCGCAACGCCATGTACACCAACGCGCACACGACCTCGGTCTGCTGGTCACAATCCCCGAAGTGCAGCCCAGCCCTTGGGCCCAACTCAGCCATCGGATTCAGTTCCTACCCAGTCACCGGAACCTCAGTCACTAATTACTCCTGATGTAGATCCGTACCCGATGCCCGGGGACTGGCGGCATTCCAGGCATCGGGTATGGAAGTCGCGGATGTGCCCGACCTCGGTACGACCGAATCTGCGGATGGACGGCAGCCGGTCGCGACGTGCCGCGGCTACACAGCTCAGGAGCAACCCCGAGTTGGCGCGGTGGCTTCAGGTTGGTAGAACACCGCCACCGCCAGAGGCTCCGCCCCGCCGGTGGCCGAAACTCTATCAGGAATCGCGTCTTCCCACCCCTAGCTCGCGTCAGCCGAGCAGGTTCAGCGCGCGGCGGCGTCCCAGTTGGCGCCGACCCCGACCGTGATAGGGATCGACTGCCATAACGGCCGTTCGTCATGACAGGGTGCCGGGCCCGGCTCAGTGCGCGGCGGCGTCCCAGTTCGGTCCGACGCCCACGCTGACCTCCATCGCCACGTCGAGGCTGGCGGCGCCGGCCATCTCGCGCCGGACCAGCTGCTCGACCTGTTCCCGCTCCCCCGCCGCGATCTCGAGCACCAGCTCGTCGTGCACCTGCAGCAGCAGCTTCGACTGCAGGCCGGCCTCGTCCAGCGCGCGCTGCACGCCGAGCATGGCGACCTTGATGATGTCGGCGGCGCTGCCCTGGATCGGGGCGTTGAGGGCCATCCGCTCGGCCATCTCGCGCCGCTGCCGGTTGTCCGACGTCAGGTCCGGCAGGTACCGGCGGCGGCCCATGATGGTCTCGGTGTAGCCGGTCTGCCGGGCCTGCTCGACCACCGAGTACAGGTAGTCGCGCACCCCGCCGAACCGGGCGAAGTAGGCCTCCATCTGGCCCTTCGCCTCGTCCGGGGTGATCTTGAGCTGCTGGGCCAGGCCGTAGGCCGAGAGCCCGTACGCGAGGCCGTAGCTCATCGCCTTCACCCGGCGGCGCAGGTCGACGTCCACCTGGGACGGCTCGACGTCGAACGCCCGGGCGGCGACGAAGGTGTGCAGGTCCTCGCCGGAGCCGAACGCCTCGATCAGGCCGGCGTCCTTGGACAGGTGCGCCATGATCCGCATCTCGATCTGGCTGTAGTCGGCGGTCATCAGGCAGTCCGCGCCCGGACCCGCCACGAACGCCTGCCGGATCCGGCGACCCTCCGCCGTCCGGACCGGGATGTTCTGCAGGTTCGGGTCCACGCTGGACAGCCGCCCGGTCGCGGCGATGGTCTGGTTGAACGTGGTGTGCACCCGGCCGTGCTCGTCGATCATCGGCAGCAGCGCGTCGACCACCGACTTCAGCCGGGTGACCTCGCGGTGCCGGAGCAGGTAGCCGAGCAGCGGGTTGTCGCTGACCTGGGCCAGGCCGGCGAGCGCGTCGGCGTCGGTGGTGTAGCCGGTCTTGGTGCGCTTGGTCTTGGGCAGCCCCAGCTCGTCGAAGAGGATCTGCTGCAGCTGCTTGGGCGAGCCCAGGTTGAACGGGCGCCCGACGATGGCGTGCGCCTCGCTCTCGGCGTCCTTGACCGCCGCGCCCAGCTCGGACTGCAGGTCGATCAGCACCTCGGCGTCGACCGCGATGCCGGTGGCCTCGATGTCGGCCAGCACGAAGGTGAGCGGCAGCTCCAGCTCGGTGAGCAGCTCGACCCCGCCGCGGCCGGCCAGCTCGACGTCGAGGGCATCGGCCAGATCGCGCACCGCGGCGGCCCGCACCGCCTCGGCCTCGGCCCGCGCGTCGTCGGAGGCCTCCAGGCCGCCGTCCAGGGTCAGCTGGCCGGAGTCGTCGGCGGAGTCCTCGCGCAGCTCGCGCTTGAGGTAGCGCAGCGCCAGGTCGGCCAGGTCGAAGGCCCGCTGCCCCGGCTGTACCAGGTACGCCGCCAGCTGGATGTCGGAGGTGACACCGGCCAGCTGCCAGCCCTGCTCGGCCAGTGCCAGCAGCGGGCCCTTCACGTCGTGCGCGGCCTTGGGCAGGCTCTCGTCGGCCAGCCAGCCGGCCAGCGCCCGGTCGTCCTCCGGGGCCAGCTCGGTGACGTCGATCCAGCCGGCCTCACCGTCGGCGGCGGCGATGGTGATCGCGTTCAGGGTGCCCGTGCCGCGGCCCCAGGTGCCGGCGAAGGACACGCCCGCACGGCGACCGTCGCTGGCGTGCTCGGCCAGGAACTCCGCGACCGAGCCGGTGCCGAGCCGGCGCACCGAGACCTCGAAGCCGCCGGTGGCCTCCGGTTCGGTGGCGGGCAGCGTCGCGAACAGCCGTTCCCGGAGCACCCGGAACTGCAGGTTGTCGAAGAGCTGGTGCACCTCGTCGCGGTCCCACTGCTGGCGGGCCAGCTCGCTGACGCCCAGGTCGAGGTCGAGGTCACGCACCAGCCGGGTGAGCTGCTGGTTCTGCAGCACGCCGCCGAGGTGCGCCCGCAGCGCGTCGCCGACCTTGCCCTTGACCTCGTCGACGTGCGCGACCAGCTCGTCGAGGGTGCCGTACTCGCGGATCCACTTGGCCGCGGTCTTCTCCCCCACGCTCGGGATGCTGGGCAGGTTGTCGCTGGGGTCACCCCGCAGCGCCGCGAAGTCCGGGTACTGCGCCGGGGTGAGGCCGTACTTGGCCTCGACCTCCTCCGGGGTGAACCGGGTCAGCTCGGAGACGCCCTTGCGCGGGTACAGCACCGTGACCTGGTCGGTCACCAGCTGCAGCGCGTCCCGGTCGCCGGTGCAGATCAGCACCCGCATGCCGTGCCCGCAGGCCTCGGTGGTCAGGGTGGCGATGATGTCGTCGGCCTCGTAGTTCTCCCGGGTCAGCATCGGGATCCGCAGGGCCGCCAGCACCTCCTTGATCAGCGGCACCTGGCTGCCGAACTCGCTCGGCGTGCTGGCCCGGTTGGCCTTGTACTCGGGGTACCGCTCGGCCCGGAACGTCTGGCGGCTCAGGTCGAACGCCACCGCCAGGTGGGTGGGCTGCTCGTCGCGCAGCAGGTTGATCAGCATCGAGGTGAAGCCGAACACCGCGTTGGTGGACTGGCCGGTGGTGGTGGAGAAGTTCTCCACCGGCAGCGCGTAGAACGCCCGGTAGGCGATGGAGTGGCCGTCGATCAGCAGCAGCGTGGCCTGCTCGCCGGGCTCGGGGTCGGTGCGGGTGGGCTCGTCCAGTACCTCGGTCACGCGCCGAGTCTAGGACGACCCACCGACAGCACCGCCGGGCCGTGGCGCGGCCAGCGACGCACCCCTCAGGCGGGCCCGGCCAGGTCTCGGTCCACCAGCCCCAATCCCGTCCGGGCCATCGCTTCGCCCCGGCGACCTAGTCGCCACCTCAGTCCCTGTTACGGTTCACCGTCCCGAAAGAACGCTAAGGAGAGTAATGCGGCTTATAGCCAAAATCGCGAGTCTCACCCTACTGGCCGGAGCGTTGATCGGTCTGCACACCGCAGCCGCCGACGCGTCGACGACCCTGAACACCGGTCCGGTCCGTTCCGGCCTGATGGGCAAGTGCCTGGACGTCCTCTATTCCAACCCGGCGAACGGCACGCCGGTGCAGCTGTACGACTGCAACGGGCAGGCCTGGTCGCAGAACGACGATGGCACCCTGACAGACATGGGCAAGTGCCTCCAGACCGTCAACGGCGGCACCACCCAGGGAACCCAGGTGGAGATCTGGGACTGCAACGGGTCGCCCAGCCAGGTCTGGCAGCCCTACAACGGCGGATACTTGAATACTTCTTCGGGCCTTTGCCTCGACGATCCGCACTCCACCCTGACCAACTACACCCGGCTGCAGCTCTACCGCTGCAATGGCACGGACCGCAGCAGTGGTCGCTTCCGAACGGACCGGTCGGCCCGTCCCGAGCGGGTCCGGCCACCTGGTTGATCCAGGCAGAGAAGTACAACGACCAGAGCGGCACCGGCGTGCATACCCTGGCCGGCGGTCAAATCACGCAGGTCGACTACATCAGCAACGGTGACTGGCTCCGGTACGACAACGTCCAGTTCTCCGGTCAGACCATCGTGAGCATCTGGGCGGAGCAGGCCGCGGCTGGCACCGTCGAGGTGCACCTGGACTCGATGAACAACACCCCGACCTGGTCGGTGACCGGCCCAATCGATCGCGGTCAGTACGGATTCGTCGGACACACTGCGGGCACCGTCCAGGCCGTGTCCGGCTACCACACGGTGTATCTCCGCTTCGTCACAAGCACCGACCACTTCATCAACGTGGATTCGTTCAACTTCAGCTGATCGGTTCTTCCGCGCGGGTCAACGGCAGCCGGCTCGCCGCACGCACCAGACGATCATCCCGGCTGCTGGCCGGCACGATCGGACGCTCAGAGCGGCGCCCGTCCCGATTCTTCGGGCCGGGCGCCGTCCGGCGCAGGCCCCAGGTTGTCTGGCGCCGCGAGCGCACAGCATTTCCGACGGGCAGGTCAGGCGGGCCCGGCCAGGCCGGCGTGGTGCTTCGGCCGGATCGCGCAGGTCAGCCGGGCGGTGCAGATCCGCCGGTCGGTGTGGTCGGTCAGCACGATCTCGAACGACGAGACCGTGCGCCCGACGTGCAGCGGCGTGCAGACCGCGGTCACCAGGCCCTCGGTGGCCGACCGGTGATGGGTGCAGTTCAGCTCGATGCCCATCGCGATGAAGTCGGGGCCGGCATGCAGCGCGGCGGCCACCGAGCCGACCGTCTCGGCCAGCGCCGCGGAGGCGCCGCCGTGGAAGAGCCCGTACGGCTGCCGGTTGCCGGCGACCGGCACCGTGGCCACGATCCGGTTGGGGTCGACCTCGACGTACTCCAGGCCCATCCGGTCGGTGAGCAGTTCGCCGCTGCCCTCCCACCGCTGGGTCATCTCATCGAGGATTGCCTGCTGGACGGGGGTGATCATGCCCCTTTGCCTATCACACGGTTGGGCAGCACCCCGCGCACGGTGCGCCGGCGGCGGATCGCCACCCGGTCGGCCGAGTCGACGATGCCCAGCGTGCGCCGCAGGGTGGCCACCGAGGCGATCCGCCGGACCACCAGCGGGGCGAAGCCGAGCCGGGCCGCGTACCGGTTCGCGTCCCGCGCCCCGGCCTGCACGCCCACCACCACGTGGTCGATGTCGCGGTCCTCGGCGTGCCGCACCGCGCCGGTCAGCAGCGCCCGGCCGGCCCCCCGCTTGCGGAAGGTGGGCGCCACCAGCAGGTGTGAGATGTAGAGCGTCGCGGTCGGGGCGAGCACGCCCACCCGCTCCTCCAGCAGCACCGCGAAGCCGACGAGCTGGTCGCTGGCCTCGTCGACCGCCACCAGCACCAGCCGGTCGAGGTCGGACAGCAGCGTGCGATAGCGCTCCACCAGGGCGTTCTGGTCGATCCGGTGGCCGCTCCGGCCGCGGCGGCCGACATGGTCGAGCACGCCGTTGTCCTCGGCCAGGGCGATCAGATCGGTGATGTCGGAGGTTGCGGCCGGTCTTACCCGTACGTTGCCCCTCGACACATCGACTCCCGGTTCTCGGCTACCGACCCGACTGGACAACATCGACAGACGATCTGCCCGCGTTTTGTTGGGCGATCATCCAAAACAGCTCGCACCATATCGCGCCCGCGAAGCACGCGACAGAGGCAATCCGGCGCCGACGCATCGCGGGCCGCGGGCCCGGTCACGGCGCGCTGACCTCGCGGCCGTGACCGGTTACCAACGGTGTCCGAAGCGAACTCTACGACGCGATTTCCTCGCCCAGGTACGCGGCCCGCACCCGGTCGTCGGCCAGCAGCTCCCGGCCCGAGCCCTGCAGCACGATCTCGCCGGTCTCGAGCACGTAGCCGCGGTGCGCCAGCCCGAGCGCCTGGGCGGCGTTCTGCTCGACCAGCAGCACCGTCACCCCCTCGGCGTTGATCTCGGAGACGATGTCGAAGATCTGCTTCACGATCAGCGGCGCCAGGCCCATCGACGGCTCGTCCAGCAGCAGCAGCCGGGGCTTGCCCATCAGCGCCCGGCCGATGGCCAACATCTGCTGCTCGCCGCCGGACAGGGTTCCGGACAGCTGCTTGTACCGCTCCCGCAGCCGAGGGAAGAGCTCCAGCACGTGGTCGAGCACGGCCTGGTCGAGGCGCTTGAACCGGAACGCGCCCATCTCCAGGTTCTCCGCGACCGTCATCCGAGGAAAGACGTGCCGGCCCTCCGGCACGTGGCAGATGCCCAGCCGGATCAGCTCGTGCGCCGGGATGCCGTCGATCCGCCGGCCTTCGTAGCGGATCTGGCCGAGCGAGGGCCGGAGCATGCCCGAGACCGTCTTCTGGGTGGTGGTCTTGCCGGCGCCGTTGGCCCCCAGCAGCGCGACCACCTCGCCCTCACCGACGGTGAACGAGACGCCCTTGAGCGCCTTGATCGCGCCGTAGCGCACCTCGATGTCGTCGACCTCGAGCAGCATGTCAGGCATCGTGCGGTCCTTCCTGCCCGGCCGGGCGTCCGGTGGTCTCGTCCAGCAGGCTGCGCGGCGTGTCGTGCCGGTGCTCGGACATCTCCCGCTCGGCCTCCTCGGCGGAGCTGCCCAGGTAGGCCGCGACCACCACCGGGTCGCGCTGGATCTGCTCCGGCGTCCCCTCGGCGATCTTCTCCCCGAAGTTCAGCACCACCAGCCGGTGCGCGATCGACATGACCAGCTTCATGTCGTGCTCGATCAGCAGCACCGACACGCCGTCCTCGACGTTGATCCGCCGGATCAGGTCGGCCAGGTCGCGCTTCTCGGCCGGGTTGGTGCCGGCCGCGGGCTCGTCCAGCAGGATCACGCCGGGGTTGGTGCCCAGCGCCCGGGCGATCTCCAGCCGGCGCTGCTCGCCGTAGGCCAGCGAGCCGGCGAGCTCGTTGGCGCGGGGGGTCAGCCCCACGAAGGCCAGCAGCTCGTAGGCCCGCCTGGTGCTCTCCCGCTCCTCCCGCCGTTGCCAGGGCATGCCCAGCATCGCCGCGATCGGGCCGGACCGCTGCCGGGTCTCGACCCCGATCTTGACGTTCTCCAGCGCGGTCAGGGCCGGGAACAGCCGGATGTTCTGGAACGTCCGGGCCACCCCCATGTGGTTGACCACGTGGGTCTTGGCCCCGAGCACGCTGCGCGGCTGGTCACCGGGCCGGGCGGCCAGGTTGATGCTGCCCTGCTGCGGGCGGTAGACCCCGGTGAGCGAGTTGAACAGCGAGGTCTTGCCCGCGCCGTTCGGCCCGATCACCGCCAGGATCTCGCCGCGGTACATCTGCAGCGAGACATCGTTCAGGCTGGTCACGCCGCCGAACCGGAGCGTGACGTGGTCCACGTCGTAGACCACGTCCCGGGTCCCGGTGTGCTGGCTCTGCACTGCGGTCATCTGCCTGCTCACATCCCTTCCGAGGCGGGCACCGCACGGGTCTCCGCGCTGGCCGGCGCGTCGAGCCCGGCCAGCTCGGCGCGGCGGCGGCGGGCCGGGATCAGGCCGGCCGGCCGGAAGATCATCATCGCCAGGATCGCGGCGCCGATCCACATCGGCCGGTCCGCGCCGGGCACCTGGTCCTTGAGGAACTCCGGCAGCCAGGTGAGCACCGCGGCGCCGGCCATCACGCCGGGCAGCGAACCCATGCCGCCGAACACCACGTACGCGACCACCAGCACCGAGTTGTTCAGCAGGAAGTTGTCCGGGTTGAAGTACCCGACCTGGCTGGCGAAGAACACGCCCACCACGCCCGAGGTCGAGGCACCGATCGCGAAGGCGAGCAGCTTGACCCGGGTGGTATTGATGCCGGTGGCCTGCGCGGCGATCTCGTCCTCGCGGATGGCGGCCCAGGCCCGGCCGAGCCGGGAGCCCTCCAGCCGGTAGAACAGCACGACCACGACCACGATCAGGAACAGCAGCAGGTACCAGTACTGCAGGTTGTTCAGGCCCCAGACCCACTTGATCGGACCGAGGTGCACCACCGGGTGCGGCACCGCCGGCGACGGGCCCCGGGTCGAGTTGGTGATGTTGCCCGGGTTGTTGATCGCCGCGATCCGGATGATCTCACCGAAGCCGAGGGTCACGATGGCCAGGTAGTCACCGCGCAGTCGCAACGTCGGCGCACCGAGGATCACGCCGGCCAGCAGGCAGGCCGCGATCGCCAGCGGGATCGCCCACAGCGGGCTCAGGTGCAGCCAGCTCGGCGGCTTGTGCGGCAGCGAGCCGACCACGTACGCGGTGACGTAGGAGCCGATCGCGTAGAAGGCGATGTAGCCGAGGTCGAGCAGGCCGGCCCAGCCGACCACCACGTTCAGCCCGATCGCGAGCAGCACGTAGACGCCGACCTCGGAGACGATCACCTTCTGCCAGAACTCGGTGGTCGTCGGCGGGTAGAACAGCGCCAGCCCGATGCCCAGCACCAGCAGGCTGCGGGTGGTCATCGAGGTCTCGGTGCGAATCGTCTTGCGCCCGGAAAAGCCGACCCGGTCGCTGCTCGCCGCCCGCTCCTCTCGCGGGTGGCTGCTCAGCGCGGCGAGCACGCCGCCACCGCCCAGCAGCGTGAAGGCCAGGCACGCCAGCCAGCCGCCGGCGCCGAGGTTCTGCCACGGCCCGGTCGCGGAGTCGAAGTTCTGCTGCGCGGCGAGCTTGGTGAAGTCGTACATCGTGATCAGGGTGATCAGGACCGACGCGGCACCCAGTACCCCGGCCGCCCAGCCGAGCGCCGCGATGCCGCGGTAGCTTGCGAGCATCCCGGCCACCAGGGTGAGGCCGAAGAGCAGCCAGCCCAGCCAGATCAGGTACTGCACCGCCAGCGGCGCCAGGGCGGTGCCGAGGAAGACGGTGTGGGTGTCGCTCAGCGTCGCGTCCAGGTTGGCCGGCGAGAACCAGGTCGCGATGCCGAAGGCGATGAGCCCCAGCACCGCGCCGAGCACCAGCAGCGGGAACCCGGGCCGCCAGCCCAGCGCCCGGTTGACGAAGGCGGCGGTGTCGGCCACCTCGGTCCGCGACACCGCCACCGTCGCGGCGGCGGAGGCCATGGTCAGGTAGCCGAGCACGGCCACCCAGGCGCCGAGCGAGTGGTCGATGCCGAGGCTCCTGGCGAACGACACCACGCTCGCGTGCGAGCTGTAGGCCCAGATCGCGGCCAGCACGCTCAGCACCGCCGCCACCCAGGCGATCAGCCGCTGGTGCAGCATGATCGCGGTCACGGCCAGCACGAAGGTGACGATCAGCAGCGCCCAGGCGACGCCGGTGGTGAAGAACAGCTTGGCCAGCGGCGACAGGCCATTGGTGTTGGCGGCCTGGGCGGCCAGGGTGCCGAACTTGCCGTCGCCGAGCGGGTCGAACCAGCGCAGCAGGGTCTGCGACACCAGCACGGTGAACCCGCCGATGGCCAGCGGCCGGACGCCGGGCCGGACCAGGTACGGGCTGATCCGCGGCCAGAACGTCAGGCCCAGGAACAGCAGCACCCCGATCAGCAGGAAGAAGACGATGCGCGGGGCGAAGACGGCCTGCCGGAAGGCCAGGCCGTAGTCCTCCTGGGTGCCTTCCTGGTTGCCGATCATCAGGGCCAGCACCACGCCGCCGGCCAGGCAGGCGGCCAGCCGCTTGAGCAGCGCCGCGCGCTGGCCGGTACGGTTGGTGGACTCCTCGCGCTGGGCGCGACGGCTCTCGGTGACGGTGCCTTGATCGGTCATGCGGCCCTCCCCAGTCGCTCGCCGAGAATGCCGGTCGGCCGGATGATCAGCACCAGCACCAGCACCACGAACGAGACCACGTCGGTCCACTGGATGCCGACGAAGGACAGCGGTGGCACCAGCGCCTCGACGATGCCGAGCAGCAGGCCGCCCATCATGGCGCCCCGGATGTTGCCGATGCCGCCGAGCACCGCGGCGGCGAACGCCTTGTTGCCCTGGTTGAAGCCGATGGTGTTGGAGAACGAGAACGCGGTGCCGAACAGGAAGCCGGCCGCCCCGGCCAGCGCGCCGCCGATCACGAACGTCATCGAGATGGTGCGGTCGATGTCGATGCCCATCAGGGCCGCCGTCGGCGCGTCCTCGGCGACACCGCGGATGCCGCGGCCGAGCTTGGTACGGCTGACCAGCCGGTCGAGCGCGACCATAATGATCGCGGCGGCGAGCACGATGATCACCTGCAGCACCCGGACGTCGGCGCCGAAGACGGTAAACAGCACCCGGTCGGTCTTGAAGTAGGTGGGGAACGAGTTCCCGTTGAACCTGTTGAACAGCTTGCCGGCCAGGTTCGAGAGGAAGAACGAGGCGCCGATCGCGCTGATCAGGAAGGCCAGCTTCGGTGCGCCGCGTCTTCGCAGCGGTCTGTAGGCGATGCGTTCCAGCGCCCAGGCGATCGCCGCGCCGCAGAGCGCGCCGGCCAGCGTGCCGAGCAGCAGGACGAACGGCACCGCCCAGCTCGGCAGCGCCTTGCCGTCCCCCACCACCGCGTGCACGACGATGTAGCTGCCGAAGCAGCCGGACATGAACACCTCGCTGTGCGCGAAGTTGATCAGCTGCAGCACGCCGTAGACGAGCGTGTACCCGAGCGCGATCAACGCATACATCGAGCCCCGGGTCAGGCCCAGGACGACGTAGTCGGGAATCTGATGGACGTAGTTCAAGCCACACCCCTCACGAGCGCGGACGCGCCGGCGGTCGCCGCGCGCAGTGCTGGCAGAGGCGGAGGCGTCTCACCGTGGTGAGACGCCTCCGCAGTCGTCACTTCACTTTGTCGGACTGGCTCAGCTCTGCTTGGTGATGTCACCGAGCAGGCCGATCTTGCCGGCCTTCTGCTCGTAGAGGTTGATGACCTGCTGCTCGACCTCACCGTTCGGCTGGAACTTGATCATGGTGGTGATGCCGCTGTAGTCGATGTTGTTCACCGCGTCCCACACCGACTGGCGGGTGACCTGGCCGCTGCTGGCGGCGTTCTTGATCGCCTGGATGATGACGTTGGTGGCGTCGTAGGCCTCGGGCGAGTAGGTCGACGGCGGGGTGTTGAACTTGGCCTGGTAGGCCGCGGTGAACGCCTTCGCCTGCGGCGCGACGGTCGCGTCGAGGCAGCCGCAGGAGAAGTACCAGCCGTCACCGGCGCTGCCGGCGCCGTCGGTGAACTTCGAGGACTTGCCACCGTTACCGGTCATGGTGATGCCGGTGTAGCCGGCCGACTTCAGGGCCTTGGCGAACTGCGCGGCCTGGGTGTCGTAACCGCCGTAGAACAGCGCCGCCGCACCGGATGCCTTGACCTTCTGCGAGATGACGCTGTAGTCGGTGGTCTTGGCGTCCACGCCCTGCCGGGTGACCTTGACGCCCTTGGCCTTCAGCTCCTGCTCGACCGCGTCGGCGGCGCCCTTGCCGTAGTCGCTCAGGTCGTCGACGACGAAGACGCTCTTGGCCTTGGTGGCCAGCCAGTCACCGGCCTCCTTGCCCTCCAGCGAGTCCGGCGGGACGATCCGGTGGAAGGACTTGTAGCCCTTCGAGGTCAGCGTCGGGTTGGTCGCGGACGAGCTGACGAGCACCAGGTGGGCCGCGTCGTAGGAGGCGGCGACCGCGTTGGTGGCGCCGGAGAAGCTGGGGCCCATCACGCCCATGACTGCACTGTCCTGCTGCAGCGTGGTCGCCGCGGCCGGGGCCTTCGCGGGGTCGCCGACGTCGTCGGACTTGAGCTCCTCGAGCTTGAAAGGCAGGTTGCCGGAGGCGTTGGCCTGCTCGATGGCGAGGTTGACCGCGTTCTCCTCGTTGATGCCCAGCTGCGCGTTGTCGCCGGAGAGCGGGCCCTCGAAACCGATCTTGTAGGTCTTGCCGCTGCTGGAGCCACCCCCGCTGCTGGAGCCGCCACCGAGGCCGCCCGAGTTGCCGCTCTTGGAGTTCGAGCAGGCCGACAGTGCCAGTACAGCCGCAGCGCTGATTGCGACAGCGACCTTTACTGAGTTGTTGCGCACTAATCCCCCTCATGGAGTTGAGACCGGGGCTCAGGTCCCCGCGATTACCTCTGGCGGGACCCTAGTGGACAGCTGTTTCACTCTGAATGCATCGCTGGAATAGACGGCGGGTCGTAACCAAATCTTTGTCACCGGCATCGGGCAATACCACCCGATCCGGCTCGGGCGGGATCCGCCGACGATCAGGGAGCTTGCGGGTCAGCGCTGCATCTGGCCGGTCTCGGTGAGCACCAGCTCGGCGACTGCCCGCATGGTGGTGCGCTTGTCCATCGCGGCCCGCTGGATCCATCGGAATGCGTCAGGTTCGGACAGCCGGTGCTCGGCCATCAGCACCCCCTTGGCGCGCTCGATCAGCTTGCGCGCCTCGAGCCGGTCGTGCAGGCCGCTGACCTCGGCTTCGAGCGCCTTGATCTCGGCGAACCGGCTGGTCGCCATCTCGATCGCGGGCAGCAGGTCGCGCTTGTGGAACGGCTTGATCAGGTAGGCCATCGCGCCGGCGTCCCGAGCCCGCTCGACCAGGTCACGCTGGCTGAAGGCGGTCAGGATGACCACCGGGGCGATCCGGGCGCCGGTGATCTCGCCGGCCGCGGTGATGCCGTCCATCTTCGGCATCTTGACGTCGCAGATCACCACGTCGGGCCGCAGCTCGGTCGCCAGCTGCACGGCCTTCTCGCCGTCGGCCGCCTCGCCGACCACCTCGAAGCCCTCCTCGATCAGCATCTCGCGCAGGTCGAGCCGGATCAGCGCCTCGTCCTCGGCGATGAGGACTCGACGGGGCTTGCTCGCCGGTTCGGCGGACGGGACCTCCTGCTGGACCACTGGACTCACGACCTTCACTCTGCGGGCTTCGGGCTGCGCGCGGGCCCCCGAGGCGCCGGGGAACGCGAAGGCAAAGCCTATCCGGCTAGACTCGCTGCGGCGTGACGCCCCTGTGATGGAACTGGCATACATGGCGGTCTCAAAAACCGTTGCCGAAAGGCATGTGGGTTCGAATCCCACCGGGGGCACTCATCGAACTGGGCTCCGTCGCGAAGCGGCGGGGCCCGGTTCGATCTTTGGACTGCGCTGCGGGATTCGGGAGGAGGTCTCCGGACGAGGGACGAGTTCGGAGGCCGACGGGTCCCACCGGGGGCACTCATCGAACTGGGCTCCGTCGCGAAGCGGCGGGGCCCGGTTCGATCTTTGGACTGCGCTGCGGGATTCGGGAGGAGGTCTCCGGACGAGGGACGAGTTCGGAGGCCGACGGGTCCCACCGGGGGCACTCCGTCGGACGCTGCGCCGATGGACCGCCCGCGACAGCCGCCTCAGCAGACGGCAGCCCGGACGAGTTCGGAGACCTTCTGCTCCACCGCGGGGCTCCACGACATCAGGGCGTACGACACCGGCCAGAGGTCGCCGTCGTCGAGCTTCGCCGCGTCCTGGAAGCCCAGGCTGGAGTACCGGTAGTTGAACTTGCCCGAGTCCTGGAAGAAGACCACCACCTTGCCCTCGGCGTTGGCGTAGGCGGGCATGCCGTACCAGGTCTTGGGCTCCAGCTCCGGCGCGTTCGCCGTGATAGCGACGTGCACGCGCTCGGCCAGCGCCCGGTCGTCCGGTGCCATCTCGGCGATCTTGTCCAGGACGGCCTGCAGGCCGTCGGCCTTCTTGGCACCCTTCTTGCCCGCGGCCCGCAGCTCGGCGGCCCGCTCCTTCATCGCGGCCCGCTCCTCGGCGGTGAAACCGTCGGATTCGGTCTGGGAACTGCTCGCCATCGGTATCGCCCCTCGGGTCCTCGGCGCGGCTCGGCGCCGGCCAGCTGGGCACAGGCTAGGTCGACCCGGCAGCCGGCGGCTTCTCGATTCCTGACCAGATCGGTGGGTGACCGGACCCTGCCGTACCGGCTCCGCCGTCCGTTTCGGAGTTGCCCCTCCTCCGGGCACAAACTAACGCATAATTAACCTCGCCAAAGGCCGTCATATGGGAAGGAACGTCTCGCATGTCAGCGGGTTGGGTACGCGTCCCGGTGGGAGACGGCGCCGCGTTCGGCACGATCAGGTACGAACGCCTGGTCCTCGTCGTCGCCCGCACGGCCATGACGACGGAGTGGCTGCTGGACGTGTTGCCTGCCGTCGTCGGCGACGTCCGGATCCAGGTCGTCTTCACGGTGGAGGACGACGAGCCTTCGGCCTACCACCAGGGCGCCCGTGCGCTGCTCGCCGAGATCGACGCGACGGTGCTGCCGTGGGATCAGGCCATGACGATCGACTTCGACCTGATCATCTGTTCGACCCGGAACGGCAGCCTCGCCAAGCTGAGCGGCCCGCTGCTGATCACGCCGCACGGAGCGGGCTACGGCAAGCTCGGTAGCCTTCCGCCCGGCGGCGTGATCCCGGTGCCCCGGAGTGGGACCCAGCACCGGGTTCCGGCGACCACCGTGATGCTGTCTCATCCCGACCAGGCACCGCTCTTCTCGGGGCACCCGTCCGAGGTGCGGCTGACGGTCATCGGGGATCCGGTGCGAGATCGCCTCGCCGCGAGCATGAAGTTCCGGCAGCGGTACCGGAGCGCACTCGGCCTGGAGAACGAGGAGCGAGCGATCCTGCTGAGCTCCACCTGGGGCGCCGCGTCGAACCTCGGCGCCAATCCCGACCTGCCGATCCGGCTGCTGGGCGAGCTGCCCCGTGACGACTACCGGGTCGTGATCAGCCTGCACTCCAACATCTGGAACGGGCACGGCGGCTGGCAGGTACGAACGTGGTTGCGGGAGGCCGCCCGGTCCGGCGCGGTGGTGTTGCCTCCGGGCGACCACTGGCGAAGCGCCCTCGTTGCCGCCGACCTGATGATTGCCGACCATGGCTCGACCGTCGTGTATGCCGCCGCGCTGGGCGTGCCGATCGTGCTCGGCGCCTTCAGCGAGGCCGAGTTGATCGCCGATGCCCCGATCAGCGAGATCGGGCGCGACGCACGGCGGCTCGACCTCGCCCGGCCGCTGCGCTCCCAGCTGGATGCCGCCATCCGGACTCACGATGCCGCCCGATGGCGATCGCTCGGCGACCGGGTGTTCGCCGAGCCCGGCCGGGCACTCGGCAACCTGCAGGCAGTCATCTACGCGATGCTCGGGATCGAGCCGGCCGCTCCCCCTCGCCACGCCGAGCCGGTGCCGGTCCCGCGGCTTGAGCTCCCGGAGGTCACCGCCGTCACCGTGCTGGCCCACCAGGCCGACACCGACGACACCGGCCCGCTGACCATCGCGCTGGAGCGGTTCCCA
>Ga0335073_10005096_pt1 | contig 18454 bp, 28 predicted proteins | sample Lox_Sample_22_FD_207093 | JGI IMG/M metagenome (GOLD analysis project Ga0335073, IMG submission 207093) | Soil microbial communities from Loxahatchee National Wildlife Refuge, Florida, United States - Lox_Sample_2.2 | ecosystem: Environmental > Terrestrial > Soil > Wetlands | place: USA... | reverse complement strand
CGTCGGATAATCCATCGTCCGATAAAACTAGAATAAAACCCCGTTCGTTGGGTACTCGCAACGCCCCCTTTTCATCGCCTTGTGTCTGCATCTTGAGATCGGCAAATCTTTGGACCGAATAATTGCCCCCTTGTGTAATGTCGGAAAAATAATTTTCCGCCTCGATCCTCTTTCTCTTTGAAAGCACCAGGAGCCATGCATAGAATCCTCTGAGCCAACCGGCCGGGAGTCTCGGAACGTCGCATCCTAATCTGGACAAAAAGCCGTCCAGATCTGGTGGTCGTTGGCATGGGACTACCATTTAGGACCGCGACAAGAAGATATTCGGATTCCGTACTCCGCTAACGGATGAACGCCAAGACGCGCGTCTGTTCCTGGATTATTGATGCTTACACTCTAGAATTTATATCTCATCATGCAAAACAGCCGACCCACAGGGAATTCTCATCCTCCACTTAACCGGGAACTCCCCTCCACTAACCCCAGTCCACATAACTGTCGGAATAACCCCGACAAACCCTGAATACATATCCCCCTGACCACGGGACACTCTTCATTCTTGATATTCTCAGCTGGACAATTTGTAATCGATCGGATTCGCCGACCAGTTGGATGATCGACAGAATCGGGCTATTCCGGTTCCCGAGATTGATAGTTTACAAGTTCCCAGGATCTACAAATTCCCCCTTAATCCGATTGATAATTGGGTTTCGTGAATAATCAGAAATGAAGCAATTTTCGATTTATCAACTGCGTCAGATGGGAAAGGATATATCAGAGCGGGGGTACCGCCAAGGTCAGGTCAAAGCGGTACGAACAAGCAAATAAGCCCTAGAATATATCAGTTGAAACAACAGATCGCTTCAATTGCAAGAAATGGCTGGAAAGGGTGACATCGTTTTGGTTACAGGTGGAACTGGATTTATTGGACACCATGTCGTTAAGCAACTTCTGGAAAGAGTACATCTAATCTGATGAACCAAACTAACAATTTCCAGGGCGCCTACCTCCGTCTCGTTGTCCGAAGCCAAGAAAAGGGCGAAGCCTTGAAAGCTCTCTTCCCAGAATACACGAAACAATCAGAACTCGCTATCGTCGAAAACATGGAAGCTCCCGGTGCCTTTGACAAAGCTGTGCAAGGGGTCACTAGAATTGCACACCTGGCATCACCGCTTCCCGGACCTCATCAAACTGATAATGAACATGCATATCTTCCGGCACGCGAAGGGGTTCTCAATTTACTCAAGTCTGCTGCCAAATCTGAAAGTGTGAAGAGGGTTGTTTATACGTCGAGTGCACTAGCAGTTCTCGATCATGGGACACCCGGAAATGTTCCGTATGGCTCTCCCTTGGTTTCGCTGATATGTAGACGCACTTGGACCGAGAAGGATTGGAATCCCGTAACATGGGAAGAAGGAAAAGATGCTAAAAATCCCATTATAGCATACGGAGCATCCAAGAAACACGCCGAGAAAGCAGCTTGGGAATTCATGGAAACTGAAAAACCGCATTTCGATCTCATTTCCTTGGATGCCCCTGGTGTTTTCGGGTATGTGACTAAACTTAGGAAAGGCTGATTGAAAGCGAACCTGTTGAGAAAGTCAAATCTTTGAAAGAGATTGGTGGGAGTTCCGGTCTGTTCCTGCAGACTTTAGATCCAACAGCAACTAAAATCGGACCTACCTGGTCACCCTTCTACATTGATGTTCGAGATATGGCATTAGCTCATGTCAAAGCACTCTATGCGGATCCTTCTGCTGGAAACCAACGTTATCTGATTGCCGGTCCTGGAACCGGGATGAACAAGACGGTAAAATTCTATTATATTTCAGAGAACTGATGTGGAAGATTTACGAGTACGTAAAGAAATATTATCCGGATCGTGCTATTGCGCCATTGAGTAAAGAAGCGGAATTAGAAGATGTTCAACAGAATTATGACGCGAGTAAAGCGGAGAGGGTGTTTGGTATCAAATTCCGTACTTTTGAAGAATTACTTGAAGATTACACGGACTTTGTCTATAGCTTTGATTAATTAGAACTACATTGTTAGGAGACATTATTGAAACGGCCGCGGTGTCCGTCGTTCCTAGTTATCTAAAATGAAGGAAATCTGAATAACTCTATTTCTCGAGGCATCTGCAAAACTTGCCAAGACTTTTGCATTGCAGAAACGAAATGTCTAAATTGCGGAATTTCCATATGGAAAGATAAGGATGTAATTCTGGGAAGAAGCGTGGGCATGGCATCGCATAAAATGGTCGCATAAATAGACTACAAGGTTGGGAATATTCCAGGTGCAATTAATTTGTGGGCTCCAATCGAGACGAAAATCTGACAACAGTTCATGATTCTCGCGTCATCGCGATTTCACCATACGTGTTTGTTGCTCTGCTACCAGAGGTCTAGTAACCGAGTTTGACCGAGGGCGAGCATGCCACATCTCTTGGTCGGAGGATATGTCATCGGCCAATTCATCTCAAGAATTGGGTCTTTAATGTCGGCATTGCGGGGAAATGCACCCAGGACATGCATGGAAGATTAACTTTAGACGGCCGACGCAGGAGTGTATGAATTAATCTACCGGCCTCGGTCTAACAACACCGAGCTGCACCAGATACTAAACATCTGGAAAGCGAGTAAACAAACAGCGGAAGGAGCGATGACATGAAGGGCAAAAGGGGTACATCTTCAAGATATGTTTGGATGACATGGGTGAATAGACAGATTTGACGTCGGTGAGAAATTGAATGATTTGTTGACGGGTTTATCAGATTGAATATGGTCATACGTCATTCTCGTTGTGTTTGCTCCTATGATTGGGAGTAGAGAGGCCATAGCGCGGATTAGAAACATTAGATCTATCATCCGTGGGAGTAAATAATCAGCAATTATGAAGGGTCACGCGCGAGAGACTAACAGCGGAACAGCCTACAGTGATTTGTGAGCTTTGACGGCGGCCGTCGGTGTAATGAGAGATTGTGGTTGGATTGGCCGAACACGCGAGGTCTAGACAAACGCGACGACGGCTACCCGGACATCTTATTCCGAATGGGCGAACGAGGGGCAAATGTGATATCCCCCTTTCCACAACCTTAGAGTGTGGCTTTTCCATTGCGCACTAAAAATAAATGCTCGACTGTGGCTGGCTGGTTGGCGCGGGCGGGGAGTTTGCGCGCGACTGAAATTGACCAACGAAGTGTGACGATTGCATTCCGAACCGTGCGCCATGTTTGTTTTGACGGTAACGCGAAGATTTCAAGTTGATATCCTCGCTTCTCTTCCGGGAAATGAACCCGCCCACAACATTTTCACCAACCGTCGTGCTTGGATCACCATTACAATACCCACAGTATTAAAGCCGTCGAGTGCCATAGGTAAAGGTATATACACGACAATGGGTAGGAGTGCGCCGACGGTCTAGATTACGAGACTACAAGACTACGCGATTACGAGACAGCTATATATGTCGCAAGAGAAAAGACCTGAAATTGCTTCAAGCGGTGCGTCATGAACTATAACAGAAATTAAAAAGGAACCAGCAAATGTAAAGGCAAATCGGGGAAATACGCATTGTTATTCGCACACCTCGATAGATTTGCCGTGCTTTAACGGGGGTAGGTGCTGGATATGCCAAAATTCTAGTCAGCTCCAGCCTAGAACATATTTTCTGCCATAGACAAATTCATACATATACCTCCTCGGTATCCAAATCCTCTTCCGAACCTCAGAAAAAGAGAAACCGGAAAAACCTGAAACAATTGTATCTCCATAGCCCCTGGGGGATCAAAGTTGTATTAAGGACAAAGTGTGACGCACTTCGTTTTGTTGCTGTTGCGCACGGTTCGCTTTCAGACGCTGTTCAATCCGCAACCGGCTCTTCACCGAGTGTCCGACCCACAACCCACCACGGCGACACACTTGGCCATCTCCATTCTCCCCTTTCCCTTTGCTCTTTCCGATTTCCTTTGTCCTCTCCCCTTGTTTCATACTCAACATCTCTTCGCAACCTTGTCGCCTTCCTTGGAAAAAACACGATTGTTCTGATGTATTGCCCTGCTGATCGTCGGCTGTAAACAAATCGCATCATCACACCCGCAACAATAACAGTCTCTGTCCTCTCACCCATTTCCTTCCTTCCTCTTTCTTCAATCCTCTCTCAATACCATGGATGCTTCACCTCTAGCCCAACTCAGGCAACAACAAATTGTTCTCTCCCCCATTGAGGACATTTCCCCTCTCTCGCAGTGGGAACCTCTTCCACAAAGGCAAGCTTTCAGACAGAATTCACTGCCAAACGGTCAACTCAATCGCAATTACAGTTCTTCCTTTAGCTCCTTCTCATCAACTTCAACTAGTACAACATCCTACACTAACGCCTCTTCCGCAGGTGGCGCAGGCTATTTTGACGTGCAATGCCGGAAAACTTCAGACCTCCTCTCACCCATGGCTTCATTGACAGCCGATATGTCTGCGAATCTAAGTCTTGATCCAAGGTACACTCTAGCTAGACTTCATTCCTAATTGCGTAGTACTAGTCCAAGACTACCTACCCCTCGACGGTCATTGCTTCCTTCCCTATCATTCGGCTCACAATTCGCTTCGAGACAACAACCTGCCCTCCGTCCAACAACCCCTGACGAACATACTTCATCCAGCATAGAGACCAATTCCTCACCACACTCTCCTCTTCCACACAAACTCCCATCCGCTCAACCGCTTACCGTTTTATCCTCAGCGCCACTACAAAATAATATCAATCGGGCCAATTGTCCAATTATTCGTCCTCCCCTAAACAGATTCAAAGCCTCTTCATTCTGCACCATCTCCGGAAAACCAGTTTACAGTGGCCTTGTAAGCCAACCCACGTCAAACATCTCAACGCCAATTTTCAAAAAGTCGAGTTTGTATCAATTCCAATTGGCAAATGGACAAACGAACGATGCCATGCAACTCGACGACAAAGAAAACTTTTGTTCCACGGAAAAGACATTAGATGAAGTCTTTGCAACAGCTTCTCCGCCACCAGCCTCCCTGTCCATTAGAAAGAATCCTACTATCCGAGCATTGCATATATCTTCTCACTCTATGGACGACTCTCCCTGTTCTGCATCGACTTCAGAAGTAGATTCCCCTCTGTACGCCGTGAATCGTTTGAATTCCCGTTTCAGACCGAAACCAAAGGTACGACGAACATTGAGTATGTTTCAGAAACCAGGAGATTTATTGAATACTGAAATGGAGGAGACTATTAGAGACTGCACGCCTCCGCAAATGCCATGTAGAGAATTTATGAAAATGGACGAGTGTCAGATTTTGCCGTGTTTTGGAGTGAAGGATGATATGCTCAAGAGAATTGATCATGAGACTGTATGTATCCTTCTCACTACCAGTGGGATTGAGAATGTGAATACTGATGAATAGTTGTTGGATGTTTTGGATGGACAATATGCGCATTTGTATGATGAACATTTGATTGTGGATTGTAGATTTCCCTACGAATTTGAAGGGGGACACATTGCTGGAGCAGTCAATGTGAATACCTGGGATGCATTGGAGTCGTACTTCCTTGACACCCCTCGAGATGGAAAAGTAGTCGTAATCTTCCACTGCGAATACTCTGCTCATCGAGCACCGCGATTGTACTTATTCCTCACTCCACTTACAAGGCCAAGCTAACATGTATCCAGGGCACTCCATCTACGCAACCGCGACCGTCATCTCAACATGCATCAATATCCCAAACTCTACTATCCCGAAATCTACATTCTCCAAGGAGGTTATTCAGGCTTCTTCTCCAATCATAAAGAAAGATGTGAACCTCAAAACTACGTTGCTATGCAAGATGAAAGACACAAGGCTACATGTGCTCGCGAAATGCGCAATTTCGGAAAAAATGCAAAGTTGATCAGAACTCAGAGTTATACGTACGGTGTTACTGCTACCACTAATTCTACGTCTACGCAGACATTTTGGAGTACGAGTATGGTTGAAACTAATATGGAGATGGAGGAGGACGAGATGATGAATACGGAAGAGAATGACGATACGTTTGAGGGAATTGAAAGTAGGATTGGTGTTGGACAACAAACCATGCCGGCGCCTAGTATGAATGCGCGACGTGTCCCGAATTCATCAACGACGAGTGGGAGGGTTGTATTTTCTGCCAGAAGATCAGTGTCATATTGAATATGAGGAAAAAGAGAGAAGAACTAGAGTCGCGACCGTGTGTTTTCGAAAAAGGACAACAGAGAGGAGATGATGATCAGAGACGACTTACTTTTTGTTTTTGGTGAAAGGCATTTTAGTTTCGTGGTTTTCCTTTGTTGTTTTTTTGTTTTTTTTTGTTATGGTGTTATGTGTTTCCTAGGGGTGTCTTTTGTCTGTCTTGGGACAGGAGTTTGTTCTATTGTGTGACTTGCATGGATCGTAAGAGCATTGCGAAGCTTTGTTGCTTAGCTCGAAAGTCATTTTTATATTTTTGGCAGGAGGTCGTAATAGTTTATATACGACTGTAATGAATCAATTGCATCACAAAGGATTGGGTTTCAATTAACTTTTGCATGTTCTCTCTCCATCAGTTAGTACTAATCTGACCCCAATTTCGATATATCCAGCCTGTGTGACCCTGAGTTCACTACTTCCCAAATGCGCTGTGCAGTTGTCTTCGCATCCGCTTCATCATCTCTAATTGCATACCGTTCATAATCCCCAAGATTGCAAAATGCTTCATGCAAGTCATGATATGTAGCTCCATAATCGCCAACGCCTCCATCCTTTTTCATTCCCTCGCGCTTGGCACAAATCTTTTCGCTCGGACCCAAAATCACATAGTCGAAAGCAACTGTCTTCAAGGACTCTGGAATTGAATTGAGATGCCAAGGTCCAATCGTAAAATCCAAAATAACAAAATAACCACCTCGAATGAAAGGCAATGCGGCCAACATCATCGATTTTATAACAAGACGAGAATTTGCCTGGCGTGGTAATGGATTCTCTCCTCGTTTTGCTATGAATTGCCAAAACATGTCTCCCTCGATATAGACTGTGCGATTTGGTGATAGCTCGACCAATTCTTTGGCGGCAGTGGATTTTCCTGCCCCTGGTGGCCCTGAAAGAAGAAGGAGACGACCATCTTCGCTCGCTTGTTTTTTCCCTTTCTGGCCTGACTGCTTGGTACCTGAACTTTTGCGTTTAGCAGTTTCTACCCCTGAGTCGGCCATCCTATGGTTACCTTTGATATCAAAGGAACATACCAATCTGTAAATCAAATAAAAGAACCTTGATATCAGTGTTGGTATCAAGCGTAAGCCTGCGTCGACGCCCTGCGCTCCGCCGCAAAGTCGGCGATCGACTTCCAGCCACAAATCCTGTCGATCGACCAGCGGCATTTATCACGCCGCTTTCAGTCGCCAGCCGAACTTCAGCCTTTCGCGATGTCAAACAAGATTGTACTGGCATTTGACATTTATGGTACCGTCCTAGTGCCTCACTTACTGACTTAGGGACAATCCTCGATCCTTCTTCTATGCAAGCGCATTTAGCGGACTTCTTTCCCGATTCCGCCGCCACTTTGACCTCACTTTGGAGACGTTACCAATTAGAGTATACCTGGCGTGCTACTTGCCAAGAAACCTATGAACCGTTTGAAACGATCACGAAGAAAGCTCTTGTACATGCCCTTATTGAATGTGGTGAGGAGGTCGATAAGCAATCTATCAAGGATATAATGGAACATTATGAAACACTTAACATGTGAGATCTCTACTAAGGGATGTCTAATTAAAAAGCTTCCCGGATGTTGAAAAGACGTTGCAAAAACTCAAGGCAGAGGGCAAGTTCGATCTGTGCATGTTTTCGAATGGTTCCCATTTCACATTGGATAGTGCGCGAGCGACACACAAAGTTCTTACGTCGGTCTTTCCGCCGGATAAGGTATTGAGCGTGCATGATGTAAAATCATACAAACCCTCTCGAACATCATACACTCATCTCCTGAAATCAGTTGGGAAGTTAGACAAGCCGGAAGATGTTTTTGTGGTTAGCAGTAATCCGTTCGATATCTGCGGATCAGGAACTATGGGAATGAGATCCGTGTGGGTAAATCGCGGAGACACGCAATGGGCAGATCAATTAGGACCCAAACCAACCAAAGTCATCCACGATTTTGCAGAACTCGTCAAACTCGAACATTGATATCGAGAAATGCGAAATTGGATTTGATGTCGGGTATAATACAAGAGCACTGATATTTCTATATACCGCAATTTAGCTGCCGGATAGGGGAAGAAAGGAGAAATAATGCCAAGTTAGGTCAAGCTCGAACTTTTTTGTAGGTAGTCATTAAAACAATTCGTTAATCTCACGTTACTTCCTGAGTCCCAATTGTGCCAATACTCCGCTTTCTTTCGGTTTGGCCGCGGCTTCCTTCGAGCCGAAGATTGCGGAAAGGGAAGCCCAGACAGCTTCTTGACTCTGCGAAGCATCAACACCAGACCATATACCTATTATGAGCATGGATATGATACAATTGAGTACCTCTCTTCTTGTAGTATTCTACTACTGGAGTTGTCATGTCGTGGTAACTCTTCAATCGCTTCTTGAGCGTCTCTTCATTGTCGTCGCTACGTTGAATTAAAGGTTCGCCAGTAACATCGTCTCTCATGGGTACTCTAGGAGGATGATTGGTGAGGTGATACGTGCGCCCAGAGGCTGGATGGACTAGACGACCAGTGATACGTGATACTAGAAGCGCATCGGCGATTTGCAATTCTAACCGTCAATCTCGAAGGAACTTCGCAATAGAAAATACCAACTGCATGGTCCAATTTCGTGTTCTTCGATTCCAACATTTGGTCAAGCTTTTCAGCTTGCTTGACGGTTCTAGGGAATCCATCCAGAATGAACCTGAATCAACAACAATTAAGAGACAATTACGTACCCATTTTGACATTCGGGATTCTCAGTTATTTCCTGTTGAATCATGTTGACCATGATTTCATCGCTCACCAAACCTCCTGCATCCATAATCTTTTTCGCTGCTTTACCCAGAGCCGTTTTCTGAGCAACTTGAGCACGAAGCATATCACCAGTAGCAAGATGACAAATGCAGAATTTGTCCTTGATAGTTTGAGATTGCGTCCCCTTTCCTACACCACCGTCAGCGCGTTGTCGCACCCAATTGAGTTGGAAAACTGACCTGCACCAGGAGGCCCCATCAACACCATTCTCAGCTCCTTGTCAGAATGTGCAGTAGTGGCTGTCTTGGTGGTAGGGGCAGGAGTCTCTGCAGGAGTACGTTTGAACCAATCGCTAAGATTGTGCATTCGAGTTTCTGCCGATTTCTCGAGAGCTTCAACTCGCGCTTCGAGTTTCTGAATGTATTTACGAAGTTCAGAGTCGTTTCCGCCAGACATCGTGTAAGTTGCAACAGAAGACGAGATCTGAAAAGAAATCTGCTGATAACAACGAGGTGTTGAAGGGTGGAGATTTCCCAAACTCTAGATTTTTGGTGGTGTTGGTAGTTTTGAGGGGACTGATTGACACGCACGGGGGAAAGGAAAGTCGTTGGGATCTGGACCATGAGCCCGTAAAGTGCCGAGGAATTTCGGCGAAATCCGGACAAACTAAGGATGTCGCCCAACTGTCATCGTCCGGGTCTACGGAAGGTGGCATACATCGTCAAAGAACGATGAATTGTCAAAACACAGTATCTGTTGTTTCCTCTTAGTGGCAGGGATGTCAACTGGAGTGCGGACCGTCTTCAATTAAAATTAATTTTTCGTCATCTCACAGGTCGGTCCGAGGGGAACTTGAATTGTCACCGCAACATTGTCGCCAGAACCTTATCCGCGACTTCCCAGCTCCGGTCTCTCGTTCCAAGCGAAAGTTGGAATGAAGTGGTGAAGGTCGCGGTGACACGGTCACACAACTTCCTATGCTGACCGCGCCTTCAGATGGTGACTTGTCGCTGGCCCGTGAGATCGCTTGCCGAGCAGCCCAATCAACGTGAGTCATATGCACGGGATTGTGTGGTGGGGTACCCGCTGCAATTTCGCATAAATCAACCAGATCGCCATCAAACAACGATACCAAAGACTAATCGATAATTCAATCAGCATTTATCCCCAACTTCCTCTCGATCCGATTCTTCAATAGATCCCAAAGATCATGGTCAAGAAGACGATTTGCGTTTTTGCTGGCGACGGTGTTGGTCCCGAAGTCACAGCCGAGGCAATCAAGATTCTCAAGGTGGTTGAAAAACACACTGATCTCGAAATCGATTTTCAGCATAAATTGATGGGAGGATGTGCAATTGATGCTACTGGAAATCCGCTACCCGATGATTCTCTAGCTTGTGCAAAGGCGGCTGATGCTGTTCTTCTGGGAGCAGTAGGTGGTCCCAAGTGGGGCACAGGAAAAGTCCGTCCCGAGCAAGGTACTCTCCCACTTTTAGTGTGTCTGATAGCAAGGTTTACTGAGGATTCGAAAGGAAATGGATACGTTTGCCAATCTCCGTCCTTGCGTGTTTCCAAGCGAGAGCTTACTGGAGTTTTCACCTTTGAAAGCGGAGGTTGCCAAGGGGACTAATTTCATGGTGATTCGTGAATTGTGTGGAGGAGTATATTTTGGATCTCGTAAAGAGGATGATGGATCAGGTTATGCAGAAGATGTGATGTCCTACACTCGACCAGAAATCGAACGAGTCACTCGTCTTGCTGCAACTCTGTGTATGGAGTCAGATCCTCCTCTTCCCTTGTTTTCCCTCGACAAGGCGAACGTCATTGCAACAAGTCGACTTTGGAGAAATGTCGTTACCGAATTAATGGCGAAAGAATTTCCCAAAGTTAAAGTTACACATCACCTCATCGATTCGGCGGCTATGTTAATGGTAAAAAACCCTCGAGCATTGAACGGGGTGATCGTTACCGAGAACATGTTTGGCGATATCATCACCGATGAAGCTTCGGTTATTCCTGGATCTCTGGGTTTACTTCCCTCTGCCTCGCTCACCGGTACCCCTGAGAAAGGCAAGGGTGGAGCAAATGGAATATATGAACCTATTCATGGAAGTGCGCCGGACATTGCCGGGAAGGGAATTGTCAATCCTATTGCAGCGATTTTGTCTGCGGGAATGCTCCTCAGATATTCGTTTGGAATGGATAAAGAGGCTCAGTTTGTAGATGATGCTGTTAGGGCTGTTTTAGACTCAGGATTGAGAACTAAGGACCTTGCTGGCTCTGCAGGTACTGTAGAGACGGGAGATGCCATCGCAAAGGAATTAGAAAAGTTGTTGAAGAAGTAGTTTAAGCTATTAGTAGATGTATCCCAAAAGAATTCTTGGATTTCGAAGTGACAATTCGTCCATGAATCACTACTTGACTACATTATTTTGATCGATTGATCATGTTCGACCGTACAATTGCAATAGGCAGTGCGGCCCCACGCATCCCTTAAACGCCAAATAATATATGCAAAACCGACTCTTTGCCCTACCATCCTATTGAGCCGTCACGAATCTGTCGTTAGCTTCAATCCACATGGTATCTCACGTCGCGTCAATCTGTTTGATAGATTTCAAAGAAAGACGAACTTTATTTCGATAGGTAGCTCCCGCATTTTTCTGTAGTGGGTTATGCTCAAAATAGACGGTGTGCAGGTTTTCTAGACCACCCAATTCTTCTTCGACCTCTTGAAAGCTGTCCAATAGATTACTGTTGGCCCAGAATTCTTCTAATTGTTTCAAATGACGAAGATTTGTTAGATGTGCGATCCGATTATTTGAAATATCCAACGTTCGGAGTCGTGTGTTTGAATCGAGCCCTTGAATGACGGTCAGATCATTGAACGAGAGATACAGCTCCTCGAGGGTGTCAAGAGCTGACAGAGCATCCAAAGGAATCTCGGTCAGTCTATTCGACGGAAGCGCCAGGACTCGTAATGAGCTGAGATTGCTAAGCCCCTAGAATTAGAAGAGATTCTCGGATCCGTTACCTTCAACTGAGTAATCTTATTCTTTCCGAGCCACAATTCCTCCAGTGCTTTCAGACTATCTAACCCCTGAATTTCCTAACAGTTAGCCCGTCATCAGTCCGACTGTACCCTAATCCTATTTGCTCCCAACTCCAAATTGAACAAATTTATCAGTCCATCTAACTCCTCAATCCTGCTGATCCCATTCTGCACAAAATACAATTCCTTAAGCTTCTTCAAATGTTTGACTCCCTTAATATGTTTAATCTTATTGTAACTCAAATCTAAAGATGTAAGGTTTTCCAAATGCTCTAGATTTTGAACTCGGTGGATTAAATTGTCGTATAAATCGATTTTCACTAATGAAGACGGTAAACCAGGATCGATTCGTGTGATTTGATTATTTCGTAAACAGAGTTCCTGCGAAAATGTCAATGACAGTCTAAATGGGTATGTACTGTCAGTTTCTCGAATCTTCCTAGGTTCAAAGCTTTCATTGATTTTATTCTCGAGTGTGTCGCGTCAATTTCCTGCTGTGAGCCAGATTTGCCGAGCGGAGGTATACAGTGGTATCCAGCGGCACACCTTCGAAGAAGTCTAATATATCAGCACGGTCACAAGCCCTCTGAAAATACCATCACTTTCGTCGTCTGTATGCTCGTGAGCATCACTTACATCGTCATGTTCATGGGTTCCCTCGTCGACTTCAGAAAGAGGGTCTGGGGGTGCAATCGTCGAGTGTTCTTCGTCTCCCTGAAGAGTTACTACTTCGTCTTCATTTTTGACAGTGTCATCTGCATTGGAAGTCGTTACTGTAGATTCTGTAGATTCTACAGGGGGTGGATTAGGCGTTTCGGCAGTCATTGTTTGTTCAAAGGGAGTGGTCCAATGTTGATTTAGGATGATGCTTTTTTTAGATGTCGGCTTATGGGATCTGCGTTTCGGGTGGTTAACTACGTGGTGGGACTAAATCATCGCAATGGCACCAAGCTCTCGACAGACAATCTTGCAGCGCTATCTTCATATATATTATTCAGGTCATCTTCTACCATTGTAGCTCCTGAAACCATTAAGCTTGGATTTTGCCAGAATAGTGAACGTTACGATCGTCATAATTACTCTTAAACAACCTCGTCATCTGAGTCTACTTGAACGGCTCTGCCTCGGGACACACCCTTGTCCCCCCGGTCCCGGGTTCCGTGGCTGTTATCGTGACGTTTGCGTGAGGGCTGAGGAGTCACAAGGCGGATAATCGGTGTTGTGCAATTTCATGTAATACTTATGGGGTGAAATATAATCCAAGATCACAATCGCAACCCGTCCTTCCGATACAATCCAGTTTCAAACCAGCACCGAACAAAAGAAGAAGACTCCGCCGTCGACAAGCCAAATACAAACTACTAATTTGTATACCTTGAATAACAATATGTCGACTCCCGTTCGTATTCCCAAGTCATCCTCATCGCCTATCGCAAAGGCTTCCAGCAAGTCACCTCAGACACGAGCCCCAGCCTCCTCATCCTCTTCGCCTAAGGCTGTTGCATCAACGTCGAAATCTTCGACTCCTCGTCGTCAAAGTCGTCCTGACTTGATGTCTTCCTCACTCAAATCGCAAGACGACTATTTAGTCTACGAGATTCCATCAGGGGATCCGGATGTTCCTATTGCGAGTGTAGTCATTATTCCTAGATCATCCCAAGGGTTCTCATGGAACGAAGGTATCACAATTCATTCGGAGCGTTTCTGACTGTAGATGTGTTCTTATCAAAATATCAAATGAATCTTGCCTCTCCTCAAAGACTTTCCGGTTCTATGGACTCGTATCGTTCCGGCGGAGACTCTCTAACCGGATCTTCTGATGATGGACGTGAAGAGGATTTTGTGGATGTTCATGAAATTCACATTGCAAATGATGATACCGATAGGTGGTGGGATGATCTTGCTTGATGGATAACGTTTATTTGGCAAAGGACGGGGCGTCGGGAAGTCAAGCATCTGGCATTCTGCATCGTTATAGGAAGGTTTGCATGGATGGATAGGGAGTTCTTTGGGTAATTAACGGGCTTCGGGTGTTTAGGATAATGTAGACTCTTCTTCTCTATGGGTATCTCCAATCTCTTTATGTGGAATTCAATATGTCCATAAACTTTTGTTTGCCCTTTCCAAATGATAAATATTGTATGAACAAGACGAATTCTATCTAATTTATGATACCTCTAGGAACCATAGTATGTTCTGTAAATGCGTTCTCCTTTGATATATTCGCCAAATGACCCCGTTCTATCTCACAGCGGCGAGACCATTTACAACAGCCAAGTCGGGTAGCCTATCCCCAAACTTATCTCCATCCTCATCCTCAAGATCAACCTCAGTCACCGAAATACTATCCTCCATCTTGAAAAGCTCAAGTTCTTTAATATCTACATCCTTCCAAGGCCCCGCATCACTCAATTCACATCCTCCAGGACACTCGCAAGTCCCACCAAATCGCTTCGGTAAATTCTCCTTGGGAATGTGTTGCAACAACGCACTCTGAAAATCACTTCCCAAAATAAAAACCTTTTCCACGGTCCGAGGATCCAAGAATCGTTTAATTATCGCCCAACAAGCAGAAAATCCAAATGGAGAATTGACCATGAAGAAGCGTTCCATTCGTTCAGGGTAGTAATTTTGCCCGATTTTGGAGGATTCTTGGATGTATCCGTAGACAGAAGCGACTTGTTTCAAGGTAACGTTTTTCAGGTCGAGGATTGTGTTGCTGGTTTCTACGGGGTGACCACGCTTACAACTACATCCTGGCTATATTTGTTAGTGAAGGTATGAGAGAAGGAGATACCAATATGACGTTTTCAAACCTTTCGTTCTCGATAACGAGGTTCTTTAATAGTCGCTCTGGGGTCGTGATTTTATACAATGCAGGAACGTCAATCTTGTCCAATTGTTCAATGAATACAGGTCGACCGGCCTAATTTAAGCTCGTATCCGGACGACAGGAAGAACGGACTTACTTTATCTGTTTTATGGTAGTATTGCGGATAATATTTGAAGACTTGTTCGCGCTCCTGGAAGTTGAATGTTCGTTCCAATTCCTCGACACCGAAATCTACTCTCCATTTCTCGGCATCGGTAAACATCGTATGAGCCTTCTGCAAATCCCATTTTCTGGCTCGAAGGTATCGTAACTACACAATTAGACATAGGGACACAATTGGCTGCATACCAAGGTTCTTGAGTCAGTCCGTTGTGTGTATCCTTCATCTTTGACTCTGCGACGAAATGTATCGAGTTTCAATTTTTGATCTGCCGTCAGATTATGGATATGTCTACGTTTCAGCATGATGACTTTCATATGATGTCGTACCCAGGTAGAAAGTCTGGATTTTCAAGATCGTTGGAATCCGGTTTCTATCATCCCCAGTCAGTCTCCCCACAAAAGATAAGAACGAATATGCCAATTGGTCCAATTCTGAGAGAAGTTACCGTCATGATCTTCTATGGTATGCAAATCGATGTTAAAGAGTTCAAAAATTCAAATTGCTTGTGATAATGTGCTCATGCATTTAAGCCGGTGGGGGATGGTTTGAAATTTTAAGACGCGCCGTTAGAGCTGCGGACTAAATTTCAGCACTGACCCCGCGATAAAGGGGAAAAACCTAAAGTTCCAATGATCATGCGTGATGGCAATGGTAGGATCGGACTTTTTCAGCGTAAAGGTAGTAAAGTCTGTTGAAGAGACTTCGATCTGATGAAGGGAGTCTTTCAATTGTTTCCTCCTTTCGAACTGACGTACTATTGGCAACAAGGGACGGTCACACATGTGGCATGGAAAGTCAAAACCGTACCGGGCAGAGCCGGGCGCATGGACGACGTGGGGGATGCTTCAAAACTCATTGGCCAGGGGTAAAATTTCATTCGTGCCTGAGAGGTTACGTAATACAGAAAATCTGAGATAGCACGGCTTTCGTTTTTCGCTGTGTTTTTGCTTCGGCATCCACACACCCGTCTCTCTCCTCTTCGTCACGCTCTCCCCAAAATCATCCATCCTCCTTCCCATCCTCATCCTCATATTCCCGTTCCATCCACCTCCATCACCATCCGTCATCTAAAAAGCATTTCTCATCTGCCATTTCCTTTATGTTTTAACTGCATCACACATCAATTAGCATTGAATCATGACTTCCCAAGTCACTTCTCCGTCTCCTCGGCGTTCCTTTCAGGAAGTGATGGATGATACCGCCACCGATTCTGGATATGGTGGATCCATCGCAGACGACTCGTCAATAACTTCCGAGAATATTTTGGAAAGGAAATTGTCGGATGAAGAGCATTTTAAGCATCGGATGCCGACTTCAGAGCAACAAGAAATTTATCGAGAGAATTGTCAGCGTTTAATCTCTTCCATCGAAGATACCAAGAGTGTCTTGAAGGTACCATTGATTCGAGGCTATTAGTCTAATGATAGACTCTCAAGTCGTTCAATGACAACAAATGGTCCTTGGTTTATCCTCAATCTCCAACGAAGAAAGCGGATTCTCCTACAAAACGTCCCGTTCTCTCGTCAAGTGAAAGTGCTATCGATACTCGTCCCTCTTCCTCAAATGACAATGCTCGACCCACTTATCAACGGTCCGCCACAACCCAGAATCCAGTTGAACATGAATCCAAACTTACAACTGATTCGCCACCCTCACCCCGCATAGTCCTCGATCCTCTTTCACAAGACACTTCCAAAGTCCTCAAAGTCGATCTTCGGGTCGGCGCTTCCGGACACACTGACTTGTCCAGTTTGGAGCGCAAATCGGTTGCCTCACTCATCGGCGCACAAATAGTCAAGTCACTTAAACATCTGGATTCATTGAAAGATCGAGTAGAAGATACGTCCTCTAAAGTTCTTGTTACGGGTGATTTGAATGCTGGAAAGAGTACTTTTTGTAATGCTTTGCTGAGAAGGCGAGTCCTTCCTGAAGATCAACAACCTTGTACTAGCTTGTTTTGCGAAGTATTGGATGTTTCGTTGAACGATGATGTCGAACAAGTACATGCTGTGAAACATGATGTCAAGTACAGCAGGGAAGATAAGGCTACATTTGAAGTATTCACACTGGATGATCTGGATACATTGGTCGATGCAGCTGATCTCTATTCCTCTGTCAAAATCTACGTGAGCGACAGTCGCAAAGATTCCACATTACTACACAACGGCGTCGTCGATATCGCTCTCATCGATGCACCTGGATTGAACATGGATTCCCTTCAAACCACCGCTGTATTCGCAAGACAAGAACAAATCGATGTCGTCGTCTTCGTCGTCAGCGCCGAAAACCATTTCACCCTATCTGCGAAAGAATTTTTGTGGAATGCTGCCAATGAAAAAGCATACGTCTTCATTGTTGTAAATCGTTTCGACAATATCAAAGATAAAGAACGATGTCGCGCTCAAGTCCTGCGACAAATTGCAAAACTCTCGCCTGCAACTTATCAGGATGCTGCCGACCTCGTTCACTTTGTTAGTTGCAATACTATTGCCGAAGATCCTGAGTCATCGCAGTTGGAGGATTTCGAACGTCTCGAGTCCAGTTTACGTTCTTTCGTCCTGGAGAAACGAGCTAGATCGAAACTTACCCCAGTCAAAACTTATCTCACAAATGTCCTTGAAGATGTCACTTCCATTGCCTCGTCAAATCAAGCTTTTGCAGAAGATGAGATTAAAGCTGCCAAGGAGAAGTTGGCTCAAATCCAACCAGAGTACGAATTACGAGTGAAGACCAAAGTCCGGGTTAGCGATCAAATTGAACGAGCAATTGAGGATTCCTGTACCCATGTCATTCAATCTACAAGAAAATGTTTAACCGTATTCATTGCCGAACTCGATAACATTCCTCTCGTCGATTACCCGGGTATCTTCCACTCATGGCAATTCGCAGAAGACACCAAACGAGTCATGTGCGAGAAACTCGATGCCGAAGTCGTTAAATGCGAAGATTATACTCGTAAACAAGCCATCAGTGGAGTCGATATGATTCGCAGTGTCGGAATAAGCAGTTTACCTGGTTTCTCACCTTTCAGCAAGACATTCCATCCCGAACACATGTTCCGAAATAAACGACATGGAATTGAACGCAAACTCAATGTGGAAGTTGGAATAAGTGATTTCTTTGATTTCGATCCGCAGGAGTTGAGTACTGTTGTGTTGTCTAGCGCTACTGCTGCCACAGTTCTGGGATCGAGATTTATACCAATCAAGAGTTGGATTGATGGTGCTCTCAACTTTTCACAGTTGATGGGTTCTACATCAACGAGGAAGTGGGTTATAATCCCATTTGCTTTGTCAGTTGGAGGAGGTATCATTTGGTATATCGTCAGTGATATTCCCAAAGCTGTCCCACGAAGGATAGCAAAGAAAGTCCGAAGGGAATTGGAAAGAGTGGACTACGTCAATCACAATGCGGACAGGATTACTGCCGAGTTGAGGACTGTTTTGG
>Ga0335073_10005095_pt1 | contig 18454 bp, 15 predicted proteins | sample Lox_Sample_22_FD_207093 | JGI IMG/M metagenome (GOLD analysis project Ga0335073, IMG submission 207093) | Soil microbial communities from Loxahatchee National Wildlife Refuge, Florida, United States - Lox_Sample_2.2 | ecosystem: Environmental > Terrestrial > Soil > Wetlands | place: USA... | reverse complement strand
CAGGAGCTCGCGCGCGCCGGGCTCGAGCGTGAGCGCGAGACGGCCGAGGCCGCGCTCCCGATCCTCGAGCGCCCGATCGAGGAGCTTGTCGAGATCCTGCGCCGTGAGCGATTTCAACACATACACACGAGCGCGCGAGAGCAAGGCGTTGTTGACCTCGAACGAGGGGTTCTCGGTGGTCGCGCCGACGAAGATCAGCGTTCCGTCCTCGACATAAGGCAGGAACGTGTCCTGCTGAGACTTGTTGAAGCGGTGCACCTCGTCGAGGAACAGCACGGTATCGCGCGTACCTCGCAAGCTTCGCGCCTGCTCGACCACGGCGCGGATATCCTTGATGCCCGCGAGCACGGCGGAGAGCGCCACGAACTCGGCCTTGGCGCCCTTGGCCACCAGACGGGCGAGCGTCGTCTTGCCCGTCCCCGGAGGCCCCCACAGGATCATCGAGTGCGGCCGTCCCGACTCGAGCGCGCGCCGCAGCGGCGCTCCCGGCCCCAGCAGGTGCGGCTGGCCGACGTACTCATCGAGCGATTGCGGTCGCAGCCGGTCGGCGAGCGGACGATAGCCACCTTCGGATGCGTGCTCGCCGGCCGAGCCTTCGCCGGCCGCGCTCACTTGCTGTCGCGCCCGATCACATCGACGCCCGCGGGGGGCGTGAAGCTGAAAAGATCCGGCGCGAGCTTCGGATTCTTGAGCGGATGCGAGAAGGCCACCTGAGTGATCTGGTTCAACTTGTCGGCGAGGAACATCTGGGCGAGCTCGCCGTCCTTGTCGAACGCGATCTGCACCTCGCGAAAGTCCGTGTCGGAGCGCTTGGGCAAGAGCTCGAACCAGCGCAGCCCGGTTGCCGCCTTGTCGGGCAGCGATTTGACATCGAATTCGCTGCTCACCGAGCTGGTTCCCGACAGCAGGGCGGCGGGCGTCGAGGCGAGCGAGCCGTCGACGCTGCGCACGTTGGCCTGCGCGAGGTCCTTGTCGTAGAACCAGATCTGCTTGCCGTCGGCGAGGATCAGCTGATCGGAGGGCTCCGAGTAGTCCCAGCGAAACTTGCCCGGGCGCTCCAGGTAGAACTTGCCGGCGGCGGTGCGCAGCACGTGGCCCTGCGCATCCTCGATGGTCTGCTTGAAATCCGCGGACCAGCTCGAGAGTCCGTTCAAATACTTCTCCACTTGGCTCGCCGGGCTGCCGGCCGCGGTGGTCCCGGCCGCGGCGGCGATTCCGGCCGTGGCGGTGCCAAGCCCGGCGGCCAGCAGCCACAGGACCGCCCAGCGATGACTCATGCTCACGTTCACCTCACTCCTCGGGCGGCGGTGCGCCGAAGATCTCGCGCGCCCCATTGGGCTGCAGCGGCCCCACGAGGCCTGCCGCCTCCATGGCCTCGACCAGCCGCGCCGCCCGGTTGTAGCCGATCTTGAGCCGGCGCTGCACGCCGGATATCGAGGCCTTGCGTGTTTCGGTGACGATGCGCACGGCCTCGTCGTACAAGGGGTCGGCCTCGGCATCCTCGAGACCGCCCTCGCCGCCCTCCTCCTCGTCGGCCGGAAAGCCCGGCAGCGGCGTGCGCGGACCCTCGAGAATCTCGTCGATGTAGGTCGGCGCCGATCCCGCCTTGAGCCCGGCCACCACGCGGTGCACCTCTTGATCCGACACGAAGGCGCCGTGTACGCGGGTCGGGATGGAGGTACCCGGCGGCAAATAGAGCATGTCCCCATGCCCGAGAAGCGACTCGGCGCCGATCTGATCGAGGATGGTGCGCGAATCGACCTTGGCCGACACCTGGAAGGCGATGCGGGTCGGGATGTTCGCCTTGATCAGGCCCGTGATCACATCGACCGAGGGACGCTGCGTCGCGAGAATCAGGTGGATGCCGGCGGCGCGCGCTTTCTGCGCGAGCCGCGCGATCAGCTCCTCGACCTTCTTGCCGACGATCATCATGAGATCGGCCAGCTCGTCGATGATCACCACCACGAAGGGCAGTGTGGTCAGCTCCTCGACATCCTCCGCGACGACGCCGGGAACCCCTTGAGCGATCTTCTGCAGCTGGATCGGATCCTTGATCGGCTTGCCCGCCTCGAGCGCCTCTTTCACCTTGCGATTGAAGCCGCCGATGTTGCGCACGCCGAGCGCCGACATGAGCTGGTAGCGCCGCTCCATTTCGGCGACGCACCAGCGCAGCGCGTTGGCCGCCTGCTTCATGTCCGTGACCACGGGCGAGAGCAGGTGCGGTATACCCTCGTACACCGACAGCTCGAGCATCTTCGGATCGATCATGATCATGCGCACATGCTCGGGCGTCGCCTTGTAAATCAGGCTCAGCACCATGGCGTTGATTCCGACCGACTTGCCCGAGCCGGTGGTACCTGCGATCAAGAGGTGCGGCATGCGCGCGAGGTCGGCCACCACGGGCACGCCGCCGATGTCCTTGCCGAGCGCGAGCGCGAGCGGCGATCCCACCTCGTCGTAGGGCTTCGATTTGATGATCTCGCCGAGCGTGACGATCTCGCGCTTCTCGTTCGGGATCTCGAGACCGACCACCGACTTGCCGGGGATGATCTCGACCACCCGCACGCTGATGGCGGACAGCGCCCGCGCCAGATCCTTGGCGAGCCCCGATATCTGACTCACCTTGACCCCGGCGGCGGGACGCAGCTCGAAGCGTGTAATCACCGGCCCGGGCTGAACGGCGACCACTTCGGCGTCGACGGCAAAATCCTTGAGCTTGAGCTCCACGAGTCGCGACATCGCCTCGAGCGCCTCATCGGAGTAGCTCGGCTCGCGCGCCGGCGGCTCATCGAGCAGCGAGAGCGGCGGAAGCTCCGTGGACTTCGGCGCATCGAACAGGGGAACCTGGCGTTCGCGCTCGACGCGCTCGCTTTTCTCCGGCGTCGGTGCCGGCGCCTCGATCCGGGGAGGCGGCCGGCTCGCCACCTTCTTCTGCTCCTCGCGCACCACCTCCTGGCGCGCCTGCTTGCGCTGCTGCCCGGAGGCGATCTCGCGGCGTCGCGACAGGCGCTCGCGCGCCCACTCGATGCCCTCGAGCACCCATGCGCCGATCTTGTCCATGATCTCGAACCACGAGACCCCGAGGAACAGCGCCACTCCGGCGAGCCACAGGCCGAGCAACAGCAAGGTGGCGCCGAGAAAGCTCAGGCCGCGTTCGCTCGAATGGCCGATCAGCGCTCCGAGCACGCCACCCGCGGTGTTCGGCAATCCCGCGCCGTCCCAGTGCAAGGTGGCAAGCCCGCAGCTGGTGAGCAGCGTGAGCACGAACCCTGCCACGCGCAGCCACGTGTTGATGCGCGAGCGGGCATCGGGCAGCGGTTGATTCTTGTGCACGAGCCAGCCGGCATAGGCCAGCATGAGCGGAAAGAGATAAGCCGGCCGTCCAAACATGAACAGGAAGAAGCCCGACAGCCAGGCGCCCACAGGACCGATCCAGTTGCCCACCGGGCCGGGCTCGCCGGTGTCCGAGAATCCCGGGTCGTGCGGATGGAAGGTGAGCAGCGCCAACAGCAACAACAGCGCGAGCGCGCTCAGGACCCACAAGGTCCCCTCGCGCAGCGAGCGCGCGACGCTCGCCGAAAGCTTCACGCTCGATTTGGGCTTCTTCAGTGCCGCGGCTTCAGTCAAAACTAGACCCTTCGCGATGTATGGTGCTTAACCAATTGAATATTATGTAATAGTAACGCAGGCTCTTGGATCAGCCCAATCCCGGCGATACGCGAGTGTGCGCAGGCTCATGGAACTGGCTGGCGCCCACGGTTTTACTTACCATGAGCCAGCGGCGCTACGGGGCGACTGGCATGAGGAAGAGAGGCAGATCATACATGACGGTGAGGCACAGTCGTCTAATCATCTTGGGGTCGGGTCCTGCGGGATATTCGGCCGCCGTTTACGCCGCGCGCGCGAACCGCGCGCCGCTTCTCATCACCGGTCTGGAGCAGGGCGGCCAGCTCATGACCACCACGGATGTGGACAACTGGCCCGGCGATGTCGAGCACTTGCAGGGTCCCCAGCTCATGGACCGGATGCGCCGGCATGCGGAGCGCTTCAATACCGAGCTCGCCTTCGATCACATCAGCCGCGTGGATTTGCGGCAGCGCCCCATGCGCCTGCAGGGCGACAACGGCGAGTACACCTGCGATGCGCTCATCATCGCCACCGGTGCTTCGGCCAAGTATCTGGGACTCGCCTCGGAGGAGGCGTTCCGGGGCAAGGGCGTGTCGGCCTGCGCGACCTGCGACGGCTTCTTCTATCGGGGCAAGGCGGTCGCGGTGGTGGGCGGCGGCAATACCGCGGTGGAGGAGGCCCTGTATCTGTCGAACATCGCCTCGCACGTGACGCTCGTTCACCGGCGCGACAAGCTGCGCGCGGAGAAGATCCTGCAAGATCGGCTGTTCGCGCTCGAGGCCTCGGGCAAGGTCGCGCTGGTCTGGAATCACACGATCGATGAGATTCTGGGCGACGATACGGGCGTCACCGGTGCGCGGTTGCGCGCACTGCCGGGCGGTGCCACGCGCACCATCCAGGTGGATGGGGTATTCATCGCGGTCGGGCATCAGCCGAACACGCAGCTGTTCGAGGGGCAACTCGACATGCGCGGCGGCTACATCGTGGTCAAGGGCGGGAGCGACGGCGATGCCACGGCGACCAGCGCGACGGGTGTATTCGCCGCCGGCGACGTCGCCGATCACGTGTACCGCCAAGCGGTCACCTCGGCGGGAACCGGATGCATGGCGGCACTCGACGCCGATAAGTACCTGGAGCGGCTCGAAGCGGAGCGCCACGTCAAGCGCGCCGCGCACGCTTGATGGTGTCGCGCGCGCGCTTCCTCTCAAGCATCGCGGACGTCGAGGCGCCCGCCTGGAACGCACTGGTAGGCGAGGCCGCCGGTGCGCAGCCTTTCCTGAGGCATGAATTCCTGCTGGCGCTCGAGGAGTCCGGTTGCGTGGCTGCGCGCACCGGCTGGTCTCCCCAGCACCTCGTTCTCGAGGACCGCGCCGGCGCCCTGGTAGGTGCCCTGCCCCTCTACCGCAAGGCCCATTCGCGCGGCGAGTTCGTGTTCGACTTCTCCTGGGCCAACGCCTATGCCCAGCACGGCATGCGCTACTATCCCAAGCTCCTCTCGGCCATCCCCTTCACGCCGGTGAGCGGTCCGCGCTTTCTGGTGAGCCCGAGGCTCGAGCCCGCGCCGGTCGTCGACCGGCTGATCCAGCTCGCGAGCGAGTACGCGCGCTCGGAGCGGCTCTCGTCCTGGCACGTGCTGTTCCCCTCCGAAGCCGATCTCGCGGCCTGCGGGCGCGCAGGCTTGATCCAGCGGCGCGACTGCCAGTTCCACTGGTTCAACCGCGGCTACGACTCGTTCGACGCCTTTCTCGCCACCTTCACCGCCGAGAAGCGCAAGAAGGCGAAGCGCGAGCGGCGCCGGGTGGCCGAGGCCGGCATCGAGTTCGACACGCGCGGCGGCGGCGAGATGGATGACGCGCTGTGGCGCAGCGTGTTCGATTTCTATGCCGATACCTTCTACCGGCACGGGCATGAGCCCTATCTCAACCTGCGCTTCTTCAAGCTGATCTGCGAGTGGCTGCCCGAAAAGCTCATGCTCAAGATCGCCCGCCACGGCGGCCGCCCCATCGCGCTCGCCATCTTTTTCGTGGGCGCGGACGCCCTGTTCGGGCGCTACTGGGGGGCGGGCGGCAACTACCACAGCCTGCATTTCGAGACCTGCTACTACCAGGGTATCGAGTACTGCATCGAGAAAGGCTTGAAGCGCTTCGAGCCCGGCACGCAAGGGGAGCACAAGGTACCGCGCGGCTTCGTGCCGACCCTGGTGGGCTCGGCGCACGACATCACCGATCCCCGTTTCGCGGCGGCCATCCGCGATTTCGCGGCGCGCGAGGCGCGCGGCGTCGACCATTACGCCGCCGCGGTCAACGAGCATGTGCCCTATCATCGGGGCGCGGATGAGGAGCTGCAGCTCTGAGCCGGCTGGTCTGGCTCGGCGAGCATACCGATCCGGAATGGTTTCCTCCGCTGGATCAGGCGTTGCGCGAGCCGCAGGGCCTGCTCGCCGCCGGCGGCGATCTCAGTCCGAGCCGGCTGCTCGCGGCCTATGAACGCGGCATCTTTCCCTGGTATTCCGAGCAGCAGCCCATTCTCTGGTGGTCGCCCGACCCGCGCATGGTGCTATTCCCTGCGGAGCTCAAGATCTCACGGAGCCTCGCCAAGACCTTGCGCAACGGGCCTTACACGACCCGGCTGGACAGCGATTTCGGCGCGACCATCGGCGCCTGTGCGGCGCCGCGCCGCTCGGGAACCGAGACCTGGCTGAACCGTCAGATGATCGAGTCCTACGCGGAGCTCCATCGGCTCGGTTTCGCTCATTCGGTCGAGACCTACCACGACGCGCGCCTCGTAGGCGGACTTTATGGGATCGAGCTCGGCAGCGTCTTCTTCGGCGAGTCGATGTGGAGCGCCGAGCGCGACGCATCCAAGGTCGCGCTCGCGCGGCTGGTCGAGGAGTGCCGCGCGCGCAACATTGAGCTCATCGACTGCCAGATTGCGAGCGCACACCTCGAGAGCCTCGGGGCACGGGAGATTCCCCGGAGCGAGTTTGCCGCGCTCCTCAAGCGCCACGCGCGCCGCAGCCCGCGCGGCCGCTGGAGCTGAGCCGGCGGGGCGCAAAATTGCATTACATAGGGGCTTTATGCACAATGCGCCCGGCTTCATGTTCAGCACCAAGGACGCATGTCTAAAGAAGAGGCAATTCAGTTCGAGGGCGAGGTGGTCGAGACCCTCCCCAACACGACCTTTCGAGTCAAGCTCAAGACCGGCCACGTGGTGACCGCCCACATCTCCGGCAAGATGCGCAAAAACTACATTCGGATCTTGACCGGCGACCAGGTCACCGTCGAGATGACGCCGTACGATCTCACCAAGGGCCGCATCGTCTATCGCGGCCGCTGACCTTTTCTAGCGCGGCCGCTGACCCTTTCGCCGCCCGAGGCTAAAGCGCGCGCGCCGCGCTCCCGCTCGGATCCTCCGTCCCGGTCCTCCTCACATCTCCTGCCGCTCATGTGACAAAAGGGCCGGCGTGTCGGCGCCCGGACGCGACTCGAGCTTGAGCTTCTCGCCGTCCTCGCTGACGGTGACTTCGACGTGGCCGCCGTTCACCAGCTTGCCGAACAAGAGCTCCTCGGCCAGCGGCCGCTTGATGTGCTCCTGGATGAGGCGTGCCATCGGCCGGGCGCCCATCTTCGGATCGTAGCCGCGCTTGGCGATCCAGCGCCGCGCGCCCTCGTCCACGGAGAGCGACACGCGCTTCTGCTCGAGCTGCGCCTCGGCCTCGACCAGAAGCTTGTCCACCACCCGCTCGATCGTGTCCTGATCGAGGGCGCCGAACTGGATGACGGCATCGAGCCGGTTGCGAAACTCCGGTGAGAACAAGCGACGAATCGCCTCCATTCCATCCGATGTGGTGTCCGATTGCGTGAAGCCGATGCTCGGGCGGCTCATCTCGAAGGCGCCGGCATTGGTGGTCATGATGATGATCACGTGGCGGAAATCCGCCTTGCGCCCGTTGTTGTCGGTCAGCGTCCCGTGATCCATGACCTGCAGCAGCAGGTTGAACACGTCGGGATGCGCCTTCTCGATCTCGTCGAGCAGCAGCACGCAGTGCGGATGCTTGGAGATGGCCTCGGTCAACAGCCCCCCCTGATCGAAGCCGACGTACCCGGGGGGCGCGCCGATGAGGCGTGATACGGTGTGCCGCTCCATGTATTCGGACATGTCGAAACGCACGAACTCGACACCCATGGCGATCGCGAGCTGGCGCGTGACCTCGGTCTTGCCCACCCCGGTGGGGCCGGAGAACAGGAACGAGCCCACCGGCTTGCGCTGATCGCCGAGCCCGGAGCGCGACATCTTGATGGCCGCCGCGAGCGCCTCGATCGCCTTGTCCTGCCCGAAGATGGTGAGCTTGAGGTTGCGCTCCAGATTCTTGAGCACGTCGCGGTCGGAGAGCGAGACGTTCTTTGGCGGAATGCGCGCGATGCGCGCCACCACGTTCTCGATCTGCGTGACGGTCACCAGGGCTTCGCGGTTCTCGACCGGCTTCAGGCGCAGATTCGCGCCGGCCTCGTCGACCACGTCGATCGCCTTGTCGGGCATGTGCCGGTCGTTGATGTGCCGCGCCGCGAGCTCCGCGGCCGCCTGCAGCGCCGCGTCCTCGTACTTGATCCCGTGGTGCTCCTCGTAGCGTGATTTCAGGCCGCGCAGGATGTCGACCGTATCCTGGATCGAGGGTTCGGTGATGTCGATCTTCTGGAAGCGGCGCGCGAGCGCATGGTCCTTCTCGAAGATTCCACGGTACTCGTTGTAGGTGGTCGAGCCGATGCAGCGCAGCTCGCCGTTGGCGAGCGCCGGCTTGATGAGATTGGAGGCATCCATGACCCCGCCGGAGGCGGCGCCCGCGCCGATCACGGTGTGGATCTCATCGATGAACAGGATCGCGCCCGGCTGCTTCTTGACCTCGGCCAGCACCGCCTTCAGGCGCTTCTCGAAATCGCCGCGGTACTTGGTGCCCGCCACCAGCGAGCCCATGTCGAGCGAATAGATGGTGGCGTCGAGCAGCACTTCGGGAACCTGGTTCTCGACGATCATGCGCGCGAGTCCCTCGGCGATCGCGGTCTTGCCGACGCCCGCCTCGCCCACGTAGAGCGGGTTGTTCTTGCGCCGCCGGCAGAGAATCTCGATGGTGCGCTCGACCTCGAGCTTGCGCCCGATGAGCGGGTCGATCTTGCCCTTGCGCGCCGCTTCGTTGAGGTTGGTCGCATATTTCTCGAGCGCATTGCCCCCGCCGTCTGCGTCGCGCTCGGCATCGCCCGAGGCGCCGCCCTCCTCGCGCTCGCCGCTGCGCTCCTCGCCGCCGGCCTTCGACAGGCCATGGGCGATGAAGTTGACCACATCGAGGCGCGACACATCCTGCATGCTCAGAAGGTATGCGGCATGCGACTGCTTCTCGCTGAAGATGGCCACCAGCACGTTGGCGACCGTGACCTCCTTCTTGCCGCTCGATTGCACGTGGAACACCGCTCGTTGCAGCACCCGCTGGAATCCGAGGGTCGGCTGCACGTCGCGATCCTCGCCCGTGGGCAGCCGCGGGGTGGTCTGATCGATGAATTGCTTGAGCTCGGTCTTGAGCTTCTGGGTATCCGCGCCGCAGGACTTCAGGATCTCGCGCACCTTGGGCGTGTCGACGATCGCGAGCAGCAGGTGCTCGACGGTCATGAATTCGTGGCGCGCCTCGCGCGCGCTCGCAAACGCGTCGTTCAAGCAGAATTCGAGTTCTTGACTAAGCACTGGTTACGCCTCTTCTAGCGTGGCCATCAGAGGGTGCTGATGTTGCCGCGCATATGCAATCACTTGGGCCACCTTGGTCTCGGCGATCTCGTAGGTGAACACGCCGCAGACCCCCTTGCCCTTGGTATGGACCTCGAGCATAACCCGGGTTGCCTTGGTGCGATCCATCGCAAAGAAGCGCTGCAGGATGTCCACGACGAACTCCATGGGGGTATAGTCGTCGTTGATCAGCACCACTTGATAGAGGGGCGGGCGCTTGAGCCTGGGCGCCGCTTCCTCGACGACCAAGCCGGTACCCCCTTCCCGCCCACGTTCCGGATCGCTCATGGTTGATGAGTTTATAGGGCGCGAGGGTGCTGTTTACAAGCACTGTTAAGCAAAACTCGCCGGCGGTTGCCAGTGTCGCCAATCAGTGTCACTCTACTTTAACAAGTAAAAACAAATGCTTGAGCGGCCTAGCAGGTAGTCCTATGATGGATGCCGCTTCCGGCGGGCGTGGGGTGGGGGCACTCCACGCTTGCGCATCCCATTTTCATCTTACTTTTGGCGCGCGCGCGACGACACTCAGGATGCTAGATACCCGCAGCAACGAATGGCTGTCTCGGCTCAAGGCCAATGGCCCGAGCCTCGTGACCTGGACGCTCGCCGTGCTCATCGCGGTCGAGCTGGCACGGATCGCGATCGCGCTGTTGAGCGGCCCGGTCAAATCGCCGCAACCGGTGCTCGCCGCCACCGCGCCGCACCCGCATCCCGGCGCCAACGTCCAGGCGGTCGTCTCGGCGCATCTGTTCGGGGTCGCGGTGGCCGATCCGACGACCCAGGATCCCAACAACGCACCGCTCTCGAGCGCGAACCTCCTGCTTGCGGGAACCATCGCCACCGAGAATCCGAAGCGCGGCATCGCCATCATCTCCGACGGCGGCCCCTCCAAGGTGTACTCGGTCGGCGACAATGTGAACGGAGCGTCCCTCTACTCGGTCTATCTGGACCACGTCATCCTGGACCGAGGGGGCACCTTGGAGACTTTGCTTCTGCCGCGTTTGATCACCGGCGGCTCGCGGATGGCTCCGCGCCGCGTGAGCGGCGCCGATATTCGCACCGTGCAGGCCGTCGACAACATCCGGCGCATGGTGCAACAGGATCCCGGCATCCTGGACCAGGTGATGCGCACCGTCGCCTCCTACGACAATGCGGCCGGGAAGCTGCGCGGCTTTCGCGCCTATCCGGGACGCAATCGCGCGATATTTAATAAACTGGGTTTGAAGGCCGGGGACTTGGTCACGGCAGTCAACGGCCAACCGCTCGATGATCCGCAGCACAGTCAGGAGGTATTCAATACGATTCAGTCATCGCCCACCGTGACCGTGACCATCGAGCGTGGCGGTCAGAAGCAGGACATCACCCTCAACATCGCTCAAGTGGCGTCCGAGGCGACCCGGGATCTGGAAGGTGAAGGCTCCGGCGGAGGCGCCTCGGGCGGCATCGCACCCGGCGCCGTTCCGCCGGGACCGATGGCACCGCCTCCGGCCACCCCGAACAGCGAGAGCCCGAACGAATGACACCTGCACCGGCGACCCCCATGATCCGCTCCGGCCTGCCGCGCCTGGCATCGCTTCTGGCTCTCTCGCTCCTGCTCAGCGCGCCGGCCTGGTCCGCCCCACCGCAGGCCCAGCCGCAGCCGGAAGGGGCGACCATCACCCCGAACTACAAGGACGCGGATCTCAGCCAGATCATCCAGGCCGTGAGCGAGGTGACCGGCAAGAACTTCATCATCGACCCGCGCGTCAACGCCAAGGTGACGATGCTGTCCGCGACGCCGATGACCCCGGCCGCGTTCTACCAGGCGTTCCTGTCGGTGCTGCAGGTATACGGTTACGTGGCGATACCCGCGGGCAAGGTCATCAAGATCATCCCGAACACGGATGTGCGTCAATCGCCCTCGATCGACCTGCCGAACGAGGTGAGCTCGACCTCCGACGAGATCGTGACACAGATCATCACCATGAAGAACGTGAGCGCGGCGCAGCTCGTGCCGCTGCTGCGGCCTCTGGTGCCGCAACAGGGGCATCTCGCCGCTTATGCGCCGGGCAACATGCTCATCATCTCGGATCGGGCCAGCAACGTGAGCCGTATCACCCGCATCATCGAGCGCATGGACGAGAGCGGCGATGAGCCGATCGAGGTGATCGGCCTGCAGAATGCCAGCGCCACCGAGGTGGTGCGCACCATCAATCAGCTCTACCAGGGAGGCGGCGCCGCGGCCGCCGGCGAAGGCGGAGCGCCGGTCAAGGTCGTGGCCGACGAGCGCACCAACAGCGTGCTCATCAGCGGTGAGAAATCCTTGCGCCTCAAGGCCAAGGCGCTGGTGCTCGACCTGGACACCCCGCGCCGCGGCGGTGCGGGCGACACCGAGGTGCGTTATCTCTTGTACGCCGACGCCGAGAAGCTCGCCGACAAGCTCAAGGGACAAGCCACGGCCACCGCCAAGGCGCAGGCCGGCCCCGCCACGGGCGGCGCGCCGGGCGCGAGCGCGGGTGGCTCGAACGTCGATGCGAGCGTTACCATCTGGGCCGACGTGCCGACCAATGCGCTCATCATGACCGCGCCTCCCAAGATCATGAAGAACCTGATGGCCGTGATCGACAAGCTCGACATCCGCCGCGCCCAGGTCGAGGTCGAGGCGCTGATCGTCGAGGTCGACGTCAACAAGAGCGCCAACATCGGCGTGCAGTGGCTGCTCGATGGCGGTAACAGCTACGGATACGGCGTCACCAATCTGCCGGGACAGGGCTCGAGCATCGTGGATCTTGCGGCGGCGGCGCTTGCCGGCACCAGCGGGCTCGCGAGCTCAAGCGTCAGCAGCGCCACGACCACCACCACGAGCACCGGACTCGGCACGGCCATCGGCGGCGCCGGGGCGGCCTCGAGCGTCGCCTCCGCCATTCCGAACGGGGCCACGTTCGCCGTCGGACGCTACAACTCGAACACCGGCCGCGGCTTCGCCGCGGTCATTCAGGCGCTGCGCAGTGATGCGACCAGCAACATCATCTCGACGCCGCGCATCATCACCATGAACAACGAGGAGGCCGAGGTCAAGGTCACGCAGGAGATCCCGCTGATCACCGGGCAGTACCAGAGCTCGACCGCGGCCGTGAACGGCACGACCAGCCCGTTCGAGACCATCCAGCGCGAGGAGGTGGGCACCATCCTCAAGGTGACGCCGCATATCAGCGAAGGCGATGCCATCCAGCTCAAGATCGAGCAGGAAGACTCGGCGCCGGGCGCGAAGATCGCCGACTCGGCCGATATCTCGACCAACAAGCGCTCGATCAAGACCACCATCCTGATCGAGGACGGCGGCATCATCGTGCTCGGCGGCCTGATGCAGGACACGGTCACGGAGAGCGAGGATCGCGTGCCGGTCCTCGGCGCCATCCCGCTGCTCGGAAACTTCTTCAAATCGCGCTCCGGCTCGCGGCAGAAGAGCAACTTGCTGGTGTTCTTGAGGCCCAAGATCCTGCGCGATCAGGCCAGCACCGAGGCGGTGAGCAACTCGAAGTACAACGAGATCCGCGAGCAGGAGCGCGCGCTCCACAAGGGCAAGATCACGCTGCTCCCGGGCGAGAAGCAGCCCGCCATACCGCAGATCCCCCCGAACTCGCCCAACGCGCAGCGCGGCACGACGCGCGTCGCGCCCGCGCCCCAACCGGTGCCGCCGCCGCAGATTGCCCCGGCTCCGCAGGTGGCACCGCCCACCTCGCAGCCGGCTCCGCCCACCTCGCAGCCGGCGCCCGCGCCGAGCGTGGCGCCGCCGCTCTCGCAACCCGCCCCCACCCCGCAGCCCGCACCGGCGCCCCAGCCGGTGGGTCCGCAAGCGTTGCCGCCGCGATGAGCGCCGAGCTGCAAGAAACCGCCCAGCCGCGGAAGCTGTCGTTTCCGTTCGCCAAGCGCCATGGCGTGCTGGTGCGCGGCGTGAACGATGGGGTCGCGGACACGGTGTGCCGCCCCGGCGTCACGCCGCAAGCGCTCGCCGAGGTGCGCCGCTTCGTCGGTGTGCCGTTGAAGCTCGAGCGCGTTTCGGTCGGTGTGTTCGATTCGCTGCTGCGCATCGCCTATGAGGCGGGCTCCGGCGCCGCCATGCAGATGCTCGAGGGCCTCGACGACAACACCGATCTCGCGCATCTCGCCGAGGACATCCCCGAATCCTCCGACCTGCTCGAGAGCGACGACGAGGCGCCGATCATCCGCTTGATCAACGCCTTGCTCACGCAGGCGGTCAAGGAGAACGCCTCCGACATCCACATCGAGCCCTACGAGAACCGGCTGGTGATCCGCTTTCGCGTGGACGGGGTGCTGCGCGAGGTGCTGCAGACCAAGCGCGCGGTGGCGCCGCTGGTCGTGTCGCGCATCAAGGTGATGTCGAAGCTCGACATCGCCGAGCGCCGCCTCCCTCAGGATGGCCGCATCTCGCTGCGCATCGCCGGCCGGGCGGTCGACGTGCGCGTCTCCACCCTGCCCTCCGGGCATGGAGAGCGGGTGGTCTTGCGTCTGCTCGACAAGCAGGCGGGGCGCATCGACCTCTCCGCGCTCGGCATGGATCCGAAGACCCAGGAAACGATGGATGAGATCATCCACAAGCCGCACGGCATCATCCTGGTGACCGGCCCGACGGGCTCGGGCAAGTCGACCACGCTGTACGCCTCGCTCGAGCGCATCAACGACAACACGCGCAACGTGATGACCGTCGAGGACCCGATCGAGTACTACATCGACGGCATCGGCCAGACCCAGGTCAACACCAAGGTGGAGATGACCTTCGCGCGCGGCTTGCGCGCCATCTTGCGCCAGGACCCTGACGTGGTGATGATCGGCGAGATCCGCGACCTCGAGACCGCGCAGATCGCCGTGCAGGCGAGCTTGACCGGCCACCTGGTGCTGTCGACTCTGCACACCAATACCGCGGTCGGCGCCGTCACGCGCCTGCGCGACATGGGCATCGAGCCGTTTCTGCTCTCCTCGAGCTTGATCGGCGTGCTCGCGCAGCGCCTGGTCCGGGTCTTGAACCCCGAGACCCGCGAGCCGTTCATGGCGGGCGAGTTCGAGCGGCGGTTGCTGAATCTCGAAGCCAAGGACGGCCCGGTGCAGCTCTACCGGCCCTCGAGCGAGCCCGGCAGCGGCTACCGCGGGCGCACCGGCATCTACGAGCTGATCTCGGTCGACGATCACATGCGCACCATGATCCACGATGGGGCCTCGGAGCAGGAGCTCGAGCGCTATGCGCGCACCGCGAGTCCGGGGATCCGCGAGGACGGCCGCCGCAAGGTCCTCGCCGGCGAGACCACCCTGGAAGAAGTGCTGCGCGTCACCCGTGAGGACTAGCGCCGCACATCGAGGCGGAGGGCAACTTTAGTGGGCGCTTTCGAATACGTCGCGCTCGATGCCCAGGGCAAGGAGCGCAAGGGGCTGATCGAGGGAGATACCCCGAAGCACGTGCGGCAGCTGCTGCGCGACAAGCATCTGCTGCCGGTGGAGATCCAGGAGGCGGCCCAGCGCGAGCAGCAAAAGCAAGCCCAGCGCCGTCCCTTCATGCGGCGCGGCCTCTCCACGCTCGATCTCGCGCTTCTCACCCGCCAGCTCGCGACCCTGCTGCGCTCGGGCCTGCCGCTGGAGGAATCCCTGCAGGCGGTGGCCGAGCAGACCGAGAAGCCGCGCGTGCAGCGGATCGTGCTCGGCGTGCGCAGCAAGGTGGTCGAAGGCCATCCGCTCGCCGACGGCTTGCGCGACTTCCCGCAGGCCTTTCCCGAGATCTATCGCGCCACCGTGTCGGCCGGCGAGCAATCGGGAAAGCTCGACTCGGTGCTCGAGCGGCTCGCCGATTACACCGAATCGCGTCAGGTCATGGGGCAGCAGGTGAGCAATGCCCTGGTCTATCCGATCGTGCTGCTGGTGCTGTCCTTCGCAATCGTCTCCTTCCTGCTCGCCTACGTCGTGCCCCAGGTGGTCGCGGTGTTCGAGTCGGGCCACCAGGAGCTGCCGTTCGCGACCCGCTTCCTGATCGGCATGAGCGATGCGATCCGCCACTACTGGTTCTACGGCCTCATCGTCATTGCCGGGATGGTATGGGGCTATCGCCGCTGGGTGCGGGCGCCCGAGGCGCGCATGCGCGTCGATCATCTGCTGCTGCGCCTGCCGCTCGCGGGTAAGCTGATCCGCGGCCTCAACACCGCGCGCTTCTCGCGCACCTTCAGCATCTTGACGGCAAGCGCCGTGCCGGTGCTCGAGGCGCTGCGCATCTCGGCCGAGGTGGTCAACAACATGCCCATGCGCCACGCCGTCGAGGAGGCGGCCGGGCGGGTGCGCGAGGGCGCGCCCATCGGCAAGTCGCTCGCCACCCGCAAGCTGTTCCCGCCCATGATGATCCACCTGATCTCGAGCGGCGAATCGAGCGGCGAGCTCGAGAAGATGCTGGAGCGCGCCGCCAGCAACCAGGAGCGCGAGATGGATGGCCTGTTGTCGACGCTCACCAATCTCCTGGGTCCGTTCATGGTGGTGTTCATGGGCGCGATCGTCATGTTCATCGTGATCGCGCTGCTCCTGCCGATTTTTCAGCTCAACGATCTCGTCAAATAGGACTGTGCGCCAGGGTATTGCTCTTCAGGCGGCTTTCCGTTTATAAACCGCGCGTGGTCGTTCTCCGGACAGACGGAAAGCGTTTGCAGCATGAGTGAAAAACCCGAATCGGACGAGTTCGAGGAAGAGGACGCGGAGGACACCGTTCAAGGCGGCGATGACCTTGACGTAGATCACATTATGCGCGACGTCGAGTCGCAGCGACGCCGCGCTCCGAAGGGCGCCGAGCCCGCGTGGCGCCGCCTCGAGCGCGTGATGGAAGAGCGGCGTACCGCCGAGCTCCTGAGCGACTTCGATGACTATGAGATCGGCGAGCCCGACGAGGACGTCGAGGAGCCCGGCGAGAAGGCCGGCCGCAAGAAGCGCAAGCATCGCTGAAGGCGGGGCTCGAAATCCACGCCGAGCTCTCGCCGCGAGCCCATGATCACCGTATTTTCCGAAGAACACTTGAAGCGCAATGCCAAGACCGAGCTCTATGGCGGGCGCCTGGTGCCGCCGCACGAATGTCCCGAGCGCGCCCAGATCGTGCTCGATCGCGTGCGCGCGGTGGGGCTCGGTGAGGTCATGCCGCCCTCGCGTTTCGGCCTTTCGCCCGTGCTCAAGGTGCACGACGAGCGCTTCGTCGAGTTTCTCTCGAACGCCTGGCGCGAATGGGTCGCCGCCGGAAACCTGGGCGAGGCGATTCCCGATTGCTGGCCCGCCCGGCGCATGACGTTGCGCTGCCCGCGCAGCATCAGCGGGCGGCTCGGCTACTACGCCATGGCGGGAGAGACCTCGATCAGCGACGGCACCTTCGAAGCGGCCCGCGCCGCCGCCGACGTGGCAGTGACCGCCGCGGGCCATGTGCAGCGCGGCGCGCGCGGCGCGTTCGCCCTGTGCCGTCCGCCGGGACATCACGCGGCCCGCGACATGTACGGCGGGTACTGCTTTCTCAACAATGCCGCCATCGCCGCTCAGTCGCTGCGCGATCACGGCGCGGCGCGGGTGGCCCTGCTCGATGTGGATTTTCACCACGGCAACGGCACCCAGGACATCTTCTACGACCGCCCCGACGTGCTCTACGTGTCCCTGCACGGTGACCCGGCGCACGCCTTCCCCTATTTCTCGGGCTACGCCGACGAGACCGGCGCCGGCGCGGGCACCGGCTTCAACATGAACCTGCCGCTGCCACCGGAGACGGGCTTCGCCGCGTGGTCGGCGGCGCTCGCCAGCGGGCTGGCCCGCATACGCCGGTTCGCGCCCGATGCGCTGGTAGTCTCGCTCGGAGTCGACACGTTCGCGGACGATCCCATCAGCTTCTTCAAGCTCTCGAGCGCCGATTTCTGCACCTACGGGCGCATGATCGGCGAGCTCAAGCTGCCGACGCTGTTCGTTTTCGAGGGTGGCTATGCGGTCGCGGACGTCGGGGTGAACGCCGTCAACGTGCTCACCGGATTCGAGGGCGCCTGAGCTCGAACGCGCGGATCGCCAGCACCACCCCCAGAACCAGGGTGAGCATCCCCCCGATCTCGGCCAACGTGGGCCAGCGGCGGTGCACGAGGAGGCCGAGGAGCGCGCCGAATACCGATTCCATGACGACGAGCTGGGCGGCGAGCGCGACCGGCAGCCGTTGGGCGGCAACGGTCCACGCCCAGGCGCCGCCGATCGAGGCGAGCAAGGCGAGCCCGCAGCCCCAGGCGTAGAGCGCCGCCGCGGGCTGCCAGGTGAGCCCGAGCTCCGCCATGCGCATCAGGCGCAGCGCGAATCCCAGGGGCGCGAGCAGCAGCGCCCCGGCGGCGGCGCCGATCATGATGAGCGCGGTCCACAGGCCCGCATCCATGCCGGGCCTGCGCGCGAGCGCCCGCTGATTGAGGAGCCCGAACCAGGTCCAGAGCGCCACCGCGGCAAGCGCACACGACACGCCCACCGGAAGCGAAGGGGGCGCATCGAGGCTGTTGCGCGGCGGCGCCACGAGCACCAGCCCGAGCGTCACCAGCGCCAAGGGCAGCGCGAGCACGCGCCAGGGCAGCGTGCGCTCGGTGAGATTGCCGGCTGCCGCGAGCACCACCGGCACGAGCCCGATGATGGCCGGCGCAATCAGCGGGCCCGCGTAGAGCGCACTCCCCGCGAGCGCCAGAAAATAGCCCAGATAGCCGATGATGCCGAGCCAGAGCGTGAGCAGCCAATCGCGGCCGCTCGGCGCGGCGGCATCACGCCCGCGCAGCGCGACGAAGAGCGTGCAGAGGAGGCCCGCCACGGTGAAGCGGATGAGCGCGAGGTCGAAGATCGAGTAGCGCCCGAGCACGAACGGAACCAGGAAATTGGCCGACCAGGCGAACGCGGCGAAGAGCGCCGCAGCGATTCCGATCGGCGTCGAACGCATCGCACCGCCCCGCATCGCACCGCCCCGCATCGCGCCGCCCCGCATCGCGCCGCTCAATGAAAGTCCCGCGACTCGACCACGAGACCGCCGAGCAGCACCGAGAGA
>Ga0335073_10005094_pt1 | contig 18455 bp, 9 predicted proteins | sample Lox_Sample_22_FD_207093 | JGI IMG/M metagenome (GOLD analysis project Ga0335073, IMG submission 207093) | Soil microbial communities from Loxahatchee National Wildlife Refuge, Florida, United States - Lox_Sample_2.2 | ecosystem: Environmental > Terrestrial > Soil > Wetlands | place: USA: Florida... | reverse complement strand
GGCCTTTGCCGTAGGTTTTGATCCAGGCGAGGGCGTAATCCTGATCGGTGCGGGTGCATTCAGGGCAGAATCGGCCGGATGTGGCCATATCGGACCGCTGGATATCGAGGCTCAGCAGAACGTGCTGTTTCTCGCGGCTGTAAGGCGAGTACATCGGGAAATGATAGAACTCATCGGTGTGATCGAAGAAGCCGGCGGTAGGGAAGCTCTTGGTAAGCGGGCTGTTGGGATCGTCGACTTTGACCACCTGTTTTTCGGTGTGGTGGGCGCCGGCCCAGCCACCCATCAACTCGGCGAACTCGGGCCAGTTGTTGTCGGCGAAGGTGACGGCGTGGTGGCCGCCGAGGCCGCCGCCCTCGCGCACGAAGCGCAGAATGCCTTCGCGGACTTCCGGATCGTTGTGGACCATGCCACAGACGTTATTGAACCAGACGGCATCGAATTCCTTGATCTTGGGATATTTCAGCAGGTTGAGATCGTTGCTGAAAACGGGGGTGAAGGCGCCGGTGTATTTGCCCATCAGTTCGAGCATCAGGTTGCCGTGGGGGATGGTGGCGTGGCCGGAGTACATCTGAAGGTCGGTGACCAGGAGCTTGCGGGGTTTCTTGGGCTGCACGATGGGTTTGCGCGGGGCGGCATCATCGATGGCTTTGCGCATTTCCGCGCTGAGCATTTCGGGGCTGCGGATCTTGCCGAGGGGCGAATCCACGATTTGGCGCACGCGAGCGGCCATGGCGGGCCACATGGCGCGTTCGAAACCGGTCATGGATTTCTTGAGATCGGCAAAAGTATCGGGTGCACTGGTGGCATCGATGGAGATATAGAGAGGCTTGACGCCGTCATTGAAGGCGGCGAGGAAGAAATCCGAAAGTTTGCCCGCACCGCTGCCCAGCGTAACCTCGTGGCCGGCGGAGCCGAAGGCGCTGCGATCGTGAATCTCGACGGCCATGAGGCGGTCTTTGACAATGGCGAGGCCGGCATCCGGTGTGATGCTCTGCTGCATCCAGCCGCCGACGTCAGCGGCAATGCCGAGGTGAGCGCTGCGGCCCTGCAGGGCGGCGGCGATGGCTTTGGGGTCGCGGGTGGCATCTACCGCTACGTTGATGCCGTATTCATCGGCGAGTTGATCGAGGCCGGCGATAGCGGCGGGCTGTACCTCGACGATGAGCATGGGGATGCTCATCGACTTGGCGAAATCGAAGACCTCGCGGCGAGAATTCTGGTCGGCGGCGAGCCGGCCGGGGCGATAGGCGAAGATCTGCTGGTTGTATTCGCGCAGCCAACGGGTAACAGCGGCGCGCTCGCCGGTTTGCAGGTGGTGGTCGAAGTTCTTGGGAATCTCGGGGGAGATGTGCTGGGAGCCGGAAGCCTCCACGCCGGTGACGCCCAGGAGGTCGGATTTGACGACGGCTTCGGCGAGAGTGAGCTGCTTGAAATCAGCCGAAGACACGCCCACGTGCCAGCCGAACCAGAATTTTTCATCGGCAGCGCCTACGCGGATGGTGCCGAGGCTGGAGCCGGTGGGGCGCTGAGACATGTTGGGAATGGCCTGAGAATTGGGGCCACCGCCGCGGCCGCCGCGACCTCCGGCTGCGCCGCGGCCTTGACCAGCGGCAGGGGGAACCTGTTGCGCCAGACCAGCGCCGGCAACCGCGATTGCGAGAACAAAAGCGCACTTAGCTTTTTTCATGGATTGATCCTTTAACTATCGATGCGTTAAGGCTGTTGTTTTGGGGAGAGCGAAGACGTAATAGCCCTGAGCTTCGACCTTCCCCGGCACGAACGAAATATTTTCCGGCGCGGAGGATTGTCCCTGGCGCTGTGCTACTCCGGAAGCGCAGAAGGCGACGAATTCGCGTCCCCCAGCTTCGTAGACGGCAGCGAGCCCTTCGGGATTGGCTTCGAGTTCGTGTTCCCAGAGGATCTTGCCGGTGTCTTTGTCGTATGCGTGAACAGTGCGGTCGCCCGAGCTTCCCACGAAGATCAGGCCTCCGGCGGTGACGGCCGGGCCATTGCGGTGAATGCGCTGCGCATTCCCGGTATTCTTGATGCCCTTGGCAGCCAGTGCCGGCACGGTACCCAACGGTGCCCGCCACTTGATGGTCCCCTCATTCAGATCATAAGCGACGATCTGCGCCCAAGGTGGGCTGATAGCCGGAAGGCCGTTGGCGGTGCGGAACATGGCGCCGAGCGGTCCGGTATAGCGGGTGACGCCGGGCGGGGGAGGCGGCATCGGAGTTGCAAACCGACCGCCACCGCCGTTACCGCGTCCTCCACGGCCGGCAGCGGCCGGGTCGGAAAGATAGGCCACGAGGGCGTCGAGGTTTTCGTCGGAGAGCGTGTCGTTATCGAAAGGCGGCATCTCGCCCATGCCGTTGCGAACGGTCTGGCGGATGCGACCTGCGCCAAGGTCCTTAACGGAAATCATGGTGAGCTTATCCATGGAGTGAATGCCATCGGGGCCGGCATCGCCATGACAGCCCTGGCACAAGGAGGTGAAAGCGGCGCGTCCGCGCTGCGCGGGACTTCCGCCGCGATTTTCGCCGCGAGCTCCAGGCAGGCGCAGAGTGTGAAACCCGGGCTGGTCGGCGGAGCGCACGTAGAGCATGCCGGTGGTGGGGTCGGCGGCGCTGCCGCCCCAGTTGGCACCTCCCAATTCGCCGGGGATGGAAATCTGGTTGCGGCCGAGAGTCTGCGGGGTAAAGATGCCTTCGTTGCGCGCGGCGAGCATGGTTTCGCGGATTTTAGCGCGTTCGGCATCGTCCACATAGGGGTTGATGTCGTCCAGCTTGAACTCGAGGCGCGCGAAAGGAGGCGGCGCAGTGGGAAACGGCTGCGTGGGCCACGCTTCCTCGCCGGGCACGTCGCTTTTGGGAACGGGGCGTTCGACGATCGGCCAGATCGGCTCGCCGGTGACGCGGTTGAACACGTAAAGCAGGCCGAACTTGGTGGGCTGCGCGACGACATCGACCATCTTTCCGCTATGGCGGACGGTGAGGAGTTTGGGCGCGGTGGTGGGGTCATAATCCCAGAGGTCGTGATGGACCACCTGGTAATACCAGAGCCGTTTGCCAGTGCGGGCGTCGAGGGCCAGGAGACAATCGCCGTACAGGCCAGCGCCTTTGCGGTCGCCGCCGTACATATCGTGGGTGGGGGAACCGAGCGGGAAATAGGCGATGCCGCGCTTTTCATCGACGGAAATTTCGCCCCAGGTGTTGACACCGCCCACGTAGGTCCAGGCGTCCTTGGGCCAGGTGTTGTAGCCGTCTTCGCCAGGGTGGGGAATGGTGTGGAAGCTCCAGACGAGTTTGCCGGTGACGACGTCGTAGGCGCGGACGTCGCCAGGCGCGGAGCCGTACATCTCACCGGTCTGCGAACCTTCCAGAATCAAGTTTTCGAAGATGCGGCCGGGCGTGGCGCTGGGGCCCCCGAGCGGACGGGGAGAGCCGACCCGCATATTCACGCGGCCATCGTCGCCGAAGGTGTTGATGCCGACGCCAGTGCGCGCGTTGATTTCCATGAGGTACTGGCCTGAGGCGAAAACCAGGCGGCGGTCGGAGCCGTCTTTGCTCTGCCAGTAGGTGATGCCGCGCTGGGTGACGATGTCCTGCTCAACCGGGTGCGTCCAGATTTGTTTGCCGGTGACGGCATCGAGCGCGACGATGGCATTGTTCTGGCCGAGCACGTACATCACGTTGCCGACGATGAGGGGGTTGAATCCGAAATTGCCGCGGCGATCGGGTACCAGGTATGACCAGGCCAGTTCGAGCTTGCCGACGTTGCCTTTGTCGATCTGCTTGAGGGAGGAATACTGCATGGAATCCTGGGCGCCCCCGTAGGCGCTCCAGGTAGTGTAGGGTTTCGCGGGAGGATTGGCGGCGCGCAGCGAAAGCAGGCTGGCGAGGGATAGAGCTGCCGCGGCGGCGGAGATGCAGGCGAGTCGCTTGCGGCTCACCGGTTACCTCCGGCGCTCGGATTCCTTCCCATGCTCCGCTGGGGGAAGTGGTACCCGAGCTTTACAAGATAGGCCTTGGTGACGCGTGCTGTTTCCAGTGGCGACATAGGAGCGTTGTTGGAGGGGTCGAGCTCCACCATAATGTCGGCCTTCTGATGCGCCTCTTCGAGCGAGTTGAGGACGGTGGGAATATCGACCACGCCCATGCCCAACGGGCAATAGCCGGCGTAGTGCTCCCAGCCCTTGTAATCCTTGAGGTGCATGTGGGTGACCAGCGGGAGGAAATCCTTGATCACCTGGGCGGCGTCGGAACCGCCTTTTTGCAACTGGCCGACGTCCGGCGCGAAGGTCATGTGCCGGGTGTCGACGGCGTGCATGACGGTGTAGACTTCGTCATGCGTTTCCACGGCGGTGCCGGTGTGCTGGTGCAGGCCGGAGCCGAGGCCGAGGTCGTTGAGGGCTTTGCCGGAGTCGTTGAGGCCGGAGATAATAGCGGCGCGGTACTGGTGGAAATTGTAGGAGTCGCGCTTCACACTATTGACCTGGATAACGCCATAGGTGCCGCCGTACTTCCGGATGACTTTGCCCAGCCGGACGACGGCGTCCAGGCTCTCTTTGGCTTTGGTGGGGTCGGTGACGTTGATGCGGATGTAGCCGGAGGTGAGCGGGAGCTGGTACTTGTCGATCAGGGGGCGCAGGGCGTCACGGGTGTCCCAATCCTCCAGGATCTCCGGGAAGGTTTCAAAGCCGTGGAAGCCGAGGGAGGAGATGTCGCGCACGGCGGTTTCGAGTGTAGCGGTGGCTTCGGGGCCGCGCGGCATGGTGCCCCAGGTAATGCAGGTATAGCCGATTTTGAGGTTGCGCGGAACGGCGGCTGGGAGGTTGGGAAGCGCCGCGGCTCCCCAGCCGGCGGCCGCCGCACGGACGAGGTCGCGGCGGGTCATTTTCGGTATCATCGTGCCCCCTCGTAGTGCATTGCGCATTGCGCAATGGAGACTGCATGAATTGCGGGAGGAATGCTATCAAGGTGGCGCGGAGAAGTCAAGAGGATGGACCCACTTTAGCCTTCGGCGCTGAAGACGGCGCTGAGTTCACGGGCGGTCTGGCAGACCTGCTGCGCGGCGATTGGTTCGCGATCGCGGGGAAAGCGGCTAATGGGCGCGGAGATGCCGATGGAGGCGATGATGGCTCCGTCCTGATCGCGGACGGGGGCGGCCAGGCAGCGGAGACCTTCGACGTACTCTTCGTCATCTGTCACGAAGCCCTCCTCGCGGCTGCGGATGCAACTCTTGGCGAGTTGCTTGACGGAGACCATGGTCTGCGGCGTATAGGCTTCGAGCGGGCCTTCGCCAAAGATCGCCTTCAGCTCTTCGATACCGCAGTCCACCAGCAAGGCTTTACCGTGCGCGGTGCAGTACAAGGGCATGAATTCACCCGTGCGTGCGGAAACCATGATGATCTGGCTGCCGGAGTGATAGTGATCGACGAAGAAGGCCTGCCGGCCTTCGCGCATGGCGAGGTGGGTGGTTTCGCCGGTGCGAAATGCCAGCTTGCGGAGGTGCTCGTGGCAGAAGGTGATCAGCACGTTGCGCCAGTCGTGCTTACGGGAGATTCGCCAGAGCGATGGGCCGAGCACATAGTCCTTGCGGCCGTTCGGATTGGAGAGGAAGCCGCGGCGCCGCAGTGTATTGGCGAGGCGGAAGGCGCTGCTGCGATCGACGCCGAGAAGGTCGGAGAGGCGGCCGAGGGCCACCGGATCGGCGGATTTCGCCACTGCCTCCAGAATGAATAAGCCGCGATCGAGGCTCTGAATCGACGGCGTTTGCGAGGCGGCCTTCTTCATGCGAGGCCGCGAACCATTGGGAGAAGCTGTCATAGGGGGTGATCCGTTTTCCAGGCTGCCATGGCGCGTTTCAGCCAGGCGGTATCGCGATCGGTATGGCACATCAGGCAGGCGTTGGGGCTGTCGGCCTGGCCGAAGCGCGCGGTGGCCTCGGCGTCGGGAACGTCGTCGATCTGGTGATAGCGCGCTTTGAACATGAGGGCGTTCATGATGCGCGGCATGTGGCACGATACGCAACGGCTGGCCTCGCTCGATGCCGGATGATGCGTGTGCGCTTCGGGCCGGTCGCGGTATTGCGTATGGCAACCGACGCACATGAGGTCCGAATCGGCACCGAATTTGAGCGACTTGGGGTTCGACGCCGGGTCGGGCGGGTGAGGGTTGTGGCAGGTGCCGCACTGCGCGCCGCCTTTGCGAAAGCAGGCCGAGCGCTCGAACGATTCCACGATGAAGACGGTTTCGCTGAAGCGGCCGTCCTTGTAAAAGCCGCGCCGCGGATAATCCACGTAGGGGCGGCTGACGAGCTGGCGATAGAATTTTTCGCCGGTTTCGGAGTAATTCAGAGCGCCAGAGGGCTCGGGATCACGCAGCCCGGTTTGCATGTGGCACTGGGCGCAGATGGCGACGAACTCGGGGGCGGAGATGTGCTGGAAATCGACCGGCGGGTCGGAGGGGCTCTTGGCATAAGGGCGCCCGGCGCGCATGGCGGTTACATGGGCTGCCGAAGGGCCGTGGCACATTTCGCAATTGATACCACCCTCGCGGAAGGACGATGCGTTGGCTTGCATCACGCCGCCTTCGAAGCGCTGCTGGCTGGTGTGGCACACGGCGCATTCCAACTGGTAGGTGGCGCCGGGGACGACTTCGTGGAAATGAGAGATATCGGTGCGGGCGGAGTTGGCCGGGTCTTTGATCTCCCAGTAATTCACCCAACTGCGGTGCGCCACGTTGTATTGCAGCGGGAAAACCTGGATCTGGCCGCCGGGCAATTTGGTGGCATAGCCCTGCTGCCACTTGGAGCCGATGAGGTAATCGACGGGATAGGATTTCCAGCCACCGTGTTCGTCGCGAATTTCCATGTAATGGCGGCCGGCGCGGATGACGGCGCGCGCGACGGGTTTGCCGGCGTCATCGAGGACGGGTTGATCGGTGGTGAAATCGCCGATGACGTCCTCCGGGCGGTAGGGGCGGAACATGCGGCCCATGCCGGTGGCCTGCCAACTGGCGTGTTCGGCTTTGTGGCAATCGCGGCAGGCAGCGGAGCCGGCATACTGCCGTGGCGGCACGGGTGGTGGCGCGGCGGGCGGCGGAAGCGAGGGTTTCAGGGATGCGACCCATTCTTCGAAGGGACGGCCGCCGGCGATGGAGCCGTCACCGTAGACGGCGTGGAGGCGGTCCATGGCTTGAGCGCGGATGGGGCTATCCAAGCGAGCGGCCATCGCCAGGAAGGCCGCGCCTTCGGTCATGCGGCCCTGGTTGAGCTTTACCATGCCCAGCAGGAACGGTGTTGCGGCAGCAGCAGGGTCGAGCCGGAGCGAGCTTTGCAGAGCGGTTTCCGCGGCGGCCAAATTCTTCTCGCGATCCGCAGCGCCCGGAGCGAGAGCTTCGGAGGCCTCCGCGCGGCCTTCGACGAACCAGGCCTGCGCCTGAAGTTTGGCATGCAGGTTGGGCCAGTCTTGGGGGTCGATGGAGGACGCGCGGTCGAAGCGGCCCAGGTACCAGAGGGCATCCTGCGCCTTCTGCGCGGCGTCTTGCCATTGGCCTTTTTGAATTTGGGCATCGGCGAGCGCCAGAAGCAGGAAAGGGTTCTCGGGCAGGATGCGCAGAGAAAGCGCTCCGTAGCGCATGGCGTCGGAGTAGTCACCCAGGGCTATGCTGGCTTTGGAAGCGACTTCGTAGGTGGGCTCGAGCATCCAGGAGGCGGGATACTGCTTCAGAAACGCCTCGGCGAGTTGTTTGCGGCGGGCGGGCGCGGACTCGGTCATGAGTGCGGCAAAGGCCTCGCGCTCCTGCGGATCTTCGGGGATGACTTCGGGACCGCGCTTGCCGTTCTTCTTGAGCGACGCAAGGTTGGCGGCGTCGTGGCACGAAAGGCAGCTCTTTTCGGAAGGATCGGAATTCGCGGCTGCCAACAGCCCGGCCAGCCCCAGTGCCAATCCGAAGCGGATGGCAAGCCTGAGCGCCGTTGTGCGTCTGTTCCCCATGGGTCTCAGGCCACGATCTCCTTTACGACGTGGCCGGCGACATCGGTGAGGCGGAAATCGCGGCCGCTGTAGCGGTAGGTCAGACGGGTGTGGTCGAGGCCGAGCAGGTAGAGGATGGTGGCGTGGAGATCATTGACGTGGACCGGGTTTTCCACCACCTTGAAGCCGAACTCGTCGGTAGCGCCGTAGGCCAGGCCGGCCTTTACGCCGCCGCCGGCCAGGAGCGTGGTGAAGCCGTAGATATTGTGGTCGCGGCCGTTGTGCACGGAGCGGAAACCGCCCAGGTTGAGCACGGGCGTGCGGCCAAATTCGCTTCCCACGATGACCAGCGTGTCGTTGAGCAGGCCGCGCTGCTTCAAGTCCTGTACCAGGGCGGCGATGGGGCCATCCACTTGCGCGGCGTTGAATTTGTGGCCCAGGATATCGGCATGATGGTCCCAGGTGCCGTGATAGAGTTGCACCATCCGCACGCCGCGCTCTACCAGGCGGCGCGCCATGAGGCAGGCGCGGCCGAACTCTCCGGGGCCGTAGAGGCCGTGGGTCGCTTCATTCTCTTTGGAGACGTCGAAAACATCGGGCGCCTCGGTCTGCATGCGGAAAGCGACTTCCATGGATTGGATGGTGGCTTCCAGTTCCGGAGATTTGCCCTGGCGCGCGAGTTCGATTCCGTTGAGCTTGTCGAGCAGGTCCAACTGGTGGCGCTGCTGGTCCAGGCTGAAGGCCGGATTCGCCAGGTACTGAATCTGCTTCTTCGGATCGGCTTCCGCGGTGGGGACGAACGTGCCTTGATAGACGGAAGGCAGAAATGCCGAGCCCCAGCGGGTGGCGCCGCCATCGCCAGCGGTGCTGTGGGCCAGCACGATGAACCCGGGCAGGTTTCGATTTTCCGTGCCCAAGCCATAAGTCACCCAGGAGCCCATGGACGGCCGGCCGAACCGCGTGGTGCCGGTGTTCATCATCATGACCGAGGGTCCGTGGTTGGGGATGTCGGTGATGGTAGAGCGGATCTGGCAGAATTCGTCGATGATCGAGCCCATTTTCGGGAAGATCTCGCTGACCTCGTGGCCGTTGCTGCCGTATTTCTGAAATGCGAAGGGCGAGCGCATCAGGTTGCCGGTGGTGAATTCGGTGCGGGGAGTTTTATAGGGCAGCGGTTGTCCGTCGTAGCGGTCGAGCGCCGGCTTGTGATCGAAGGTATCGATGGCGGAGAGGCCGCCATAAAGGAAAACGAAGATCACATGCTTGGCGCGAGCCGGGAAGTGCGGCGGCTTCGGCGCCCATGGGTTGCCTGTATCGGCGGCCCGAAGCGATTCGCCGAGCATGGCGGCCAGCGCCGTCATGCCGAAGCCCGTGCCCATGGTGCGCAGCGCCTCGCGGCGTGTGGTTGGAAATCCGGCCATGGTTTGTTCCCTCCTATTCCTCAGTTCACGTAAACGAATGACCCCGAGCTTATCAGAACCTGAACGTACTGTTGCCACGCCGTAGGTCCCGCGCCCTGTAGAAACTCTATGCCCAAACGCGCCTCGGCATCCGTCGGCGGCCGGGAGAACAGCAGTTGGTAAGCACGCTGAATGCGTGCGGAATCGTCGCCGCCGCCTTCCACGATGTGGGCGGCCACACGCGCGGCCTGGCTCATCACCAGGTCGCTATTCAGGAAAAAGAGCGATTGCAGCGGAACGTTGGTAGTGGTGCGCTGGTCCACGCTGGTGGCCGGGTCGGGGAAATCGAAGAGCTCCAACATGCGGTCCACGCCGCCGGTTCCGGACGTACAAGTGTAATCGGCGCGGCGGATCCGGCCGTAGACGGTGCGGCGGTGGTTGGCCGGGTCGGTTAATTCGAGCGGCGGCCCGCCCATGGTCTCGTCCAGAGAGCCGCTCACGAAAAGCAGCGCGTCGCGGATCTCTTCGGCATCCAGCCGGCGCACGGGGCCGCGCCACAAGAGGCGGTCTTCCGGATCGGCGGCGTCGGCGGCATCCTCAGCCTCCCCGTTTTCCGAGCTGAGCTGATAGGTTGCCGAGAGCATGATCTCGCGCTGCAGTGCTTTGATGGACCAACCGTTCCCGATGAGTTGGCCGGCTAGGTAATCCAGGAGTTCAGGATGGGTGGGCGGCTCGCCCATGACTCCGAAATTGCCCGGCGTGGCGACGATGCCGCGCCCGAAGTGATGCATCCAGATCCGGTTGACGATCACCCGGGCGGCCAGCGGGTGATGCACGATGGCCTCGGCCAATTGCAGGCGGCCGCTGCCTTGGGTGAGCGGCTGAGGATCGTCGCCGGAGGGAGCCAGGATGGCCGGCAAGCCACGGGGCGTTTCGTCGCCGAGCGCGTGCGGGTTGCCGTGCAGGTTGATCCGCAAGTTGGTGGGTTCGGGATTATCGGCGATGGTCATTAGGTAGGGATACTCGGGCGGCATCTGCTTTTGCAGGACGCGGTATTGCGCCACCATGTCTTTCAGCCGCGCGACGTCCGCCGGGGTGAGGAAGCGGACCAGGTCTTTGTACTCGAGTTCGAAAACGCCGGGCTTCTTGATGGAGTCGCCTTCTTCGCTCTGCACCACGTCGAGCCAGACGTAATAGCGATGCGGGTTCATGGGCTGCTGGACGATCTGCTGGCGGAACTGGAACATTTCGAACTGGACCAGATCGCCGGGCAGGCGGGCCCAGGCTTCATGCGGGTCGGGCTTGTAATTGCGGCGACGCTGTTCGTTGGCGGCAAGCAGCGCGGTGCGCTCCTGGATGACGTCGAGCACCAGTTTGCGGAAATCTTCCGCCACGTGCCGCGCCTGGTCGTCGGTGCCGCCGCCTTGCGCCATGAGCGCGAACCACGGCTTCAGGAACGGGTGCTCGATTTTATTCGGTTCGGCAAGGTAGCGCGCCCAGCGGACGAAGATTTCCAGGTCAAGGTTGGCATCGGCTACAACCTGGCGCGGATCGAGAGGCGGGCGCGCCAACTGGAGCTTGCGGAGGGCCATGAAATATTGCGGAATCTGGTCGGCCAGTTGGCGGGACACCTGGATGCGCAATTCGGCTACGGCGTCGTCGACCGCTTTTTCCTGGGCTTTCAGTTGCGCCAGTTGCGTCTTGTAGCGGCTGACGGCGGCTTCGGACGCCAGATTGTATTCGAAATAACCGGAGCTGGCGAATATACCGCCGAGCGCGTAATAATCCTTCTGGGAAATGGGATCGTACTTGTGATTGTGACAGCGCGCGCAGGCAACGGTCAGGCCGAGAAAGCCGCGGGTTAGGGCGTCGATCTTGTCGTCGCGTTCGTTGGCGCGAGCTTCCACGAATACCACGTCGTCACCGGTGAACCACGGCCCGAGGCCGAAGAAGCCAAGGCCGGGGAGCAGCGCGGCGCGGTCCTTTTCGGGCATCAGGTCGGCGGCGATCTGCGCTTTCACGAACGTGTCGTAAGGCATGTCGCGATTGAAGGCATCGATGACCCAATCGCGGTAGCGGAAGGTGTCGGCGTAGCCGTCTTTGGCCATGCCATACCCCGTGTATACGGGGCGCGTGTCGCGGCCATCGCCATCGGCATAGCGCGCCACATCGAGCCAGTGCCGGCCCCAGCGCTCGCCGTAATGCGGCGAAGCGAGCAGGCGGTCCACCACTTTGCGGAATGCGTCGGGAGAGTTGTCCGCCACGAAGGCGTCCACGTCCCGCGGGGTGGGGGGAAGGCCGGTAAGGTCGAACGTGGCGCGGCGGATCAGGGTGCGCTTGTCGGCGGGCTTTCCGGGGCGAAGATTTTTTTCTTCGAGTCTGGCCAGAACGAAATGGTCGATTGCATTCCGCGGCCAAGCGGTATCTTTGACGGCGGGTGGTGCAGGTTTGGAGAGGGGCTGGAATGCCCAGAACGCGCGTTGCCGGGGAGTGATGTGGAAGGAAGAGGAAGCAGGAACAGTGGGGGCATCCGCGGGCCATGGCGCGCCGGCCTTTATCCAATCGGCCAGCGCGGCGATTTCGGAGTCGCTAAGTGGGGCGGCGCCAAAGGGCATACGCCGCTTCGCGTCCGCTAGTGTGACCATACGGAGCAGCAGGCTGTTTTCCGGCTTTCCGGGCACGATGGCCGGGCCGGATTTGCCGCCGGCCAGAAGCGCTTCCCGGGAGTCCAAGCGAAGGCCGCCCATGCGCGAGGCGGTGTGACAGGAATAACAGCGGGCCGAAAGTAAGGGCCGGATGCGGCTTTCGAAAAGTTCCCCTGCGTTTTCCTGGGCGGGGGCGGTTTGTAAAATGCCCAACGCCAGGACGACGAATTTCCACTCGACTTTCAAGCCCCACCCCTGCCGGGCAGCGGCCCGCCGTGTGACTGGTGTGAAAACTGCGACGGCGGGCGCGGCTGCAACCGGCTAACGCTGACCGTACGGTTTGTTCTTGGCGATGAACTGCCCGTACATGATGTACGCGAACAAGCCGACGGCTGCGGCGCCGATCGCGATCTTGAGCAGCAGTTTGTGGTGATGGGCCGGAGCGGCGGCCGCGGGAGGCGCTACGTTGTTCTGCTGCACCTGCTTTTCCACGGTTTGACCGTCGTATTCGGCGACCACGCGAACCATGAACTGTCCCGCTTCGCTATTGGGGGTGAAGCCGGCCGCTGCTACTGTTCCGTCAGGGCCGGTGACGGCGGCGTACGTGAGGGCACCTTTGAAAGTGGCGCTAGGACCGGAGTCCGGCGCCTGGAAGCGCACCGTAGCGCCGGCAAGCGCGTTTCCAGAGGAATCCTCAATTTTTACTACGGGGACCTGATCCGGTTTTTGGTTGACGAAGTTGACAGCGCCATTCCCCTGCACTACGTCCACGGAGAATGCCGCCGGCGCCTGTTGCGCGAATACGACCTGGCAGCACAACAGGACGGAAATAGGGCCGATCGCCGCACTCTTTCTGCTTAGCATCCCTAACCTCCCGGGGTGTCGAATTTCAAAACACCCAGCGCCCCGCGCGGCTTTCCCTGGCCGCTTTTGGCGTTGCGTATAGTGCAACGCACTTGCTCCGGCGCGGAAAGAAATTTATCACCGGAACGCATGCGAGTCAAGTAAAAAGGTGGAATGCAGGCCAATTGCAAAATTCCAGCGAAAGCCCTTGACTTACCGTTAAAGCCCTGATACCATTCTGCCCACTCAAAGGTGCATGTGCTGTTGCATCATGCGCAACGCACTAAAGGTTGGTTAGAGAGCAACACGACTTTTGCTCGGGAGGGGTTCTATGAAGAACATCGTGGTTTTGGCGCTGGTTTTCGCATGCGCGGCGCTGGCCCAGATGAATATTGCAACAGGTTCCATGAGCGGCACGGTCACTGACCCGAGCGGGCAGGTGATTCCTGGCGCCGCTATCACCCTGACCTTCGAATTGAACGGCGAAGTACGCAGCACTACTACCGACGCGACAGGCAATTTTTCATTCCCGGCGCTGGTGGAAGGACCGTATACGGTGAAGGTTCAGGCGCAGGGATTCCGGCAGTTCATAAAGCGCAACAACGAGGTGACAGCGGGCGCCCGACTGGCACTCGGCTCGCTGCAACTGGAGATCGGCAGCGTTTCGGAGACGGTGTCGGTGACGGCGCAAGGCGAGGCGGTAGCGACAACCACCACGGCCGATACGGGCCACGTCGACAGTCACCAGCTCGCGATGACGCCGGACCGCACGCGCGACCCACTGGCGATGTTGGCGATTATGCCTGGAGTACAGCCCATCCTCGCCGGAGCGCAGGGTACGGAGGTGATGGGCGGAACGTACTCCAGCACCATCCCGAACATTCAGGGCGGGAACCAGATTGTCTATACCGACGGAGTAAATGGTGGCGATAGCAACGGCGGCGGCAATTTCAGCGGCTCGACTAACATGGACGCCATCGAGGAAGTCAATATCCAGATGAGTAACTACACCGCCGAGTACGGAATGGTGGGCGGACCTGTAGTCAACTTCATCACCAAGCATGGGGGCCAGACTTATAACGGCACCGCCTACTGGTACATCCGCAACGAGGACCTGAACGCGAATAACTTCTTCAACAACCAGCTCAATGTAAAACGCCCGCTCTACCGGTTCAACACCGCAGGCGCGAACGTGGGCGGGCCCGTGCCGTGGACGGACAAGAAGATTACTTTCTTCTACTCGTTCGAGAATACGCAGGTCACCACGCCGGTGGCGCTGCAGCAATGGGAGTTTCCGACGATCCAGGAACGGGCTGGCGATTTTTCGAATTCGCGCCTGAACAACGGAACCCTGATCGTGGTCAAAGACCCCAACACCGGTCAGCCGTTTCCTGGCAACATCATCCCGGCGAGCCGGATGAGCCAGACCGGCGTGAACATGATGAACGTCTTTCCGCTACCTAACGACTTGGCGGCTCAGTCGACGGGTTATAACTGGATTCAGCAGCAGCCCAGCATCGGAGACCCGCGCACTCAGCACCTGATCCGTCTCGATTACCGGCCGACCGACAGAGACATTCTGAGCGTTAAGTACCAGACCTGGACCACTGCGGAGTCCGGTATTCAGGCCGCGGGCTCTGCATCCAAGTGGGGCTTGGTGCCGCAGCAATACGATTTCTGGGCGCCGCAGGCGAAGGTGGAATACACCAAGATCATCAATCCGCACATGGTGAATGAGTTCGGCGCGGGGATCTTCATGGGGACGGAGATCGGTCCGGCCTCCTCACCCCGTGACCTGCTGGGCATCGAGAGGTCCGGGAATTACGGCACTGCCGGCCTAGGGGCGGGTGGCTGTCCGGTGGCCTCGAGCCCGCAGTGCGTGCCGGGGTGGGCGGCGAACATTCCGCAGTTCATGCCCAGCGAGAACCCGTACAACCTGATTCCCACATTCACCACCGGTTCTCTGCAGAACAGCAGCTTCAGTTCAGCAGTGGCATCCTTTGACAACCGCTGGCCGATTACCGGTATTGATACCGCCGCTCCGATATCGGACAACCTGACCTACACTTACGGTCCGCACACCTTGAAGGCTGGCTTCCTGTGGGAGTACGAGCGCAACACGCAGGCACGCGCTAGTGTCTTCTCGGGGCTTTTCAATTTCCAGAATGACGTGAACGATCCCGGCAATACGGGATACGCATTCGCCAATATGTTCATTGGCCACGTCCAGACTTACACCGAGACGTTGGGCCGTCCGCCCACGCCCGACCGCCGGTTTTTCACCAAGGCATGGTTCGTTCAAGACACCTGGCGAATGGCTCACCACCTTACACTGGACATCGGGCTTCGCATGTATATCTGGAACCCGCCGCTGCAAAGCACCGGCGAAGCTTCGGAATTCGCTTTCAGTAAGTTCGATCCCACGTGGGGGGGGCAGCCGCCGGTGCTGTACCAGCCGGTTCTGGTGAACGGCGTTCGGCAGGCCCAGAATCCGCTTACGGGACAGACGTATCCTGTGGGCTATATCGGCCAGATGGTGCAAGGAACCGGCTATTCCTGCCCGCCGACCATCACGCAGTTCAATCCGTGCCTTTTCAACGGCATCGTCACACAGAACCAGAAGGGCTTCAACCCCAGTCCCGGCTTCATTCTCCCGCCGCCGCCGCTATTCGATCCGCGGTTCGGAATCGCTTGGGACCCGTTCGGCAAGGGCAAGACGGCCGTCCGCGCGGGGTGGGGGACCTATCACAACGCGCAGGGTGGAAGCATCGCGCCGCAAGGCGGGCCCGCGTTTGCATTTACCCGAACCGAGCTCTATACCGACCTGAACTCGTTCATCAGCGCCGGCTCACTCACTAACCCAGCGAGCGTTAGCGGCGTGTGGCAAAACGACAACAAGATCCCGCTGACTTACCACTACACTCTGGCGGTGCAGCAAGAATTGCCTTTGAAGACCGTGCTGGATGTGTCCTATGTCGGCTGGACGCAGCACTTCGTGAGCCAGAGCTGGAATTTCGATGGCCTTCCGTTCGGAGCGCGTTTTCAGCCATCGGCGCAGGATCCGACCTCGCCAGGCAAACCGTATCCGGACGTCTACCTGGTGCCGATCCAGGGCTTTTCGGCGATCAGCATTTCCGGCCCAGCGACCAGCATGCGTTGGGACTCGCTACAGGTGCAGGCGAACCGCCGTTTCGCTGGTGGGGTCACGTTGCAGGCGTCGTACACCTTCGACGGCGGCACTGGCGGCTGCTGGTACCAGTTCCTGTCTTCCGACCTGTGCCGCACGCGCAACACGCTTATGGGAAGCCAAGTCTTCAACCTGAACTATGTGGTCGCAGTGCCGAACGGGAGCCGGCTTCTCCCCGGGAGGGTGTCGAAGACCATGCTGGACGGCTGGCAATTCTCAGGCAATGTGTTGTTCGCAAACGGGCCGACTCAGACCGTGACCCTATCGACCACCGATGGCTACGACTTTACGGGAGGCGGCGTATCCTGCGGGCCGGACCAGACCGGCAACGCCAACTTGCCGTGGGGCTCGAGAACCATCGGCGAATGGTTCAACACGTCGGTGTTCCAGCGCCCGATCGGGCGTGGAGATTACGGGAATAACTGCACCGGCAACCAGTTCCGCGCCCCCGGATTCAACAACTGGAATACGGCGTTTTTCAAGGATTTCCACCCGTTCCACTCGGAAAGGCGCGTGCTGGAGTTCCGCTGGGAGATGTTCAACACGTTCAACCACACGCAGTTCTCAACCATTAACTCGACTGCCACGTTCAACCCGGCCGGGCAGCAAACGAACGCGCAGTTCGGCAAGGCGACGGCGGCCAGCCCGGCGCGCGTGATGCAGGGATCACTGCGTATCCGGTTCTGACCGGCGGCCGGGACAGGGAAGGAGGCGTTTCGCGCGCCTTTGTATCGGACCCCTGCCCCGGCCCGCACCCCCTCCGCTGCCGACAAGCGCGGGCCGCGACGGCTGTCGTATTATAATGAAGCGAAGTGAGAGTTTTCGTGTCTGCACGCGCCTTTTTGCGGTTCTTTGTCCACACACAGATGATGCCCATCCTGGAAGGCGGCGAGGAAACCCTCGTCGGCGGCCAGGCGGTCATGGAGGGGGTCATGATGCGCGCCCCTCACAGCTACTGCGTGGCAGTAAGAAAGGCCGATGGTTCCATTGCCACGGCTGAAAAGCCCCTGGCCCGGCTGTCGGAAAAGCACCGCATTTTCAAATTACCGCTGGTGCGCGGCGTGGCCACGCTCGGGCAGGCGATGAAGCTGGGTTATGACGCGCTGCGGTTTTCCACCAACGTGGCCATCGAAGATATGGCAGCGGCCGAACCCAAAGCCAGTGCCAAGGCGGCTCCTAAGAAGGAAATGCCGGGCTGGGCAATGACCATGAACCTGCTCTTCTCGGTGGTTTTTCTGATCGCCCTTTACAAATTCCTGCCTTTATACCTGGTGACCAAGCTGGAAAAGGTCTACCCGGTGTTTGCCGGCCACATGGCGTTTAACGTCATGGACGGAGCCATCCGGATCGCGATTTTTCTGGCGTTCCTCTTTGGCGTTTCGCGGTTCAAAGATATGCACCGCATGTTCCAGTATCACGGCGCGGAGCACAAGGTGGTTTTCAATTACGAAGCCGGCCAACCGGTCACGGTTGCCAATGCGCAGCGCTTCACCACGTTTCATCCGCGCTGCGGCACCAGCTTCCTGATGGTACTGATGTTTCTGGCCATCCCGATCAATGCGCTGATTCCGTTCGACGGGTTTGCAGCCAAGCTGATCTGCCGCATCGCGCTGCTGCCGGTTACTATCGGGCTGAGCTATGAGCTGATCCGGTTTGCCGCCAAACGGCCGGGCTCGATTCTTGCGCTGGTGACCGCGCCGGGCCTGTGGCTGCAACGCATTACCACTCAACCCCCGGCCGACGACCAGGCCGAAGTGGCCATCCGCGCGCTGGACGGCGCCATGACGCTGGAAGCGGCGCAGGGCGGCGAACTCATCATCGCTTAACTTTTCTCCATGCAATTCGTTTCCAAACTCGAACAGCTCGAAAACCGCTTTAACGAGCTGACCAATCAGATGGCCGATCCCGCGGTAATCTCGGACGCGGACCAGTACCGCAAGGTGACCAAGGCGCATAGCGACCTTTCCGAAGTGGTGGCCAAGTTCCGCCAATGGAAGAGTGTGGATGACCGGCTGGCGCAGGCCCGCGCGATGCTGACGGAACGCGACGCGGAGCTCAGGGCCATGGCCGAGGAGGAAACGGCGCAACTCGAGCCGGAACTGGCGCAGATCGAGGAAGAGCTCAAGGTTTTGCTGCTGCCCAGGGATCCCAACGACGAAAAGAACGTGGTGCTGGAAATTCGCGCCGGCACTGGGGGCGACGAGGCCACGCTGTTCGCGGCGGAAATCTTCCGCATGTACTCGCGGTATGCCGAATCGCAGCACTGGAAGATTGAAGTGACGTCGGAAAGCGAATCGGCGGTGGGCGGGCTGAAGGAAGTGATCGCGCTGGTGAGCGGCGAGAAGGTCTACAGCAAGCTCAAGTATGAAAGCGGCGTGCACCGCGTACAGCGCGTACCG
>Ga0335073_10005091_pt1 | contig 18460 bp, 14 predicted proteins | sample Lox_Sample_22_FD_207093 | JGI IMG/M metagenome (GOLD analysis project Ga0335073, IMG submission 207093) | Soil microbial communities from Loxahatchee National Wildlife Refuge, Florida, United States - Lox_Sample_2.2 | ecosystem: Environmental > Terrestrial > Soil > Wetlands | place: USA... | reverse complement strand
AAACTTTGAAACGTCCTCGAACAGGATGCGGTCGTTCATCGGACGACCTCATAGGCGCGCACCTTACGCATCAGCAAGCCAAGGCAGATCGAGCAATAGACGAGTAAGGCAATCCACGCGGCAGCGACCGGAATTTCGTGCTCTACGTCGACTCGGAACAAAGCGTTCCACACGGTTCCCATCAGGAAACCGATGTTCATGAAGTATCCAGAATTTGTGCGCAGGACTGCATTGATGGCCTGCCCAAAGCCGGCGCCAAAAAACATCACGCCGAGCAGCAATGCTCCAGCCACGATCCGCCACTTTACCCACGCGGAAAGCGCCAGGGCGAGCAGCGAAAGAATTGCAATCCAGATCAACGAGCCGAGGATAAGACTGCCCAGGATCCAAAGATTCTCCCAAGCCCACCGCGGACCAGCGAAGCCGGCCTGGATGACGAAGAGCACCGATCCCGGAACCCACGTGATCTGCGAAAGCATAATCGCCAGGACCGAACTCTTCCCCACTAGATATTCTGCGCGCGAAAACGGCCGGCAGAAATACAGCGGCAACGCGCCATTCGCGAGATCTGGGGAAATGAGTCCCGGGCCGATGAATGCGGTGAGCAGAAACGCCAGAACTCCTTGCACGACCAAAAGGTGAAAGAAGAACTCATTGTCGATCGAAACCAGATTTGTGGAGACTCCGAGTTGCCGCAAGAAACTGAAATTGTGCGCGAGGTAGATAAACGCGAGGCACAACAGCGGATAGAAGAAGCAGATGGTGAACAGCGCGGTCTGCAGCTTGGACCGAAACAGATTGCGCCGGGAATAACGAAACAGCACCAGCCATCGCGACCAGCTTGCGGTCAGCGCTCCCGTGTAAGGTTTATAACTGCGCCGGTAAACCGCCATCTGCTCTCTCCGACTCTGTGTTCTTCTGCGCCCTCTGTGATTCGCTTAGACATCCATTGCTTTCAAAAAAATGTCTTCCAACGTATCGCGGCGGAAATTCATGCGCCGAATACGTACCTGCTGTTCTGCAGCGAGGCGAAACACGTCGCGCGTTTCGACTCCATCTGCGAGAACGATCTTGATACGGTTGGCGGCGACCGCGCACTCGCAGCCCAGCCGTTCGATGGCCGCGGTGAAATCGCCATTCGCGCCATAGGTTTCGAGTTCAAGAAATCTCCGATTCGCGCGGCGCTCCTCGTTCAGATCGGAATAGTGCGCGATCTGACCCTGCTTCAGGATTAAGACTTCTTCGCACGTGTCTTCCACGTCGCGAAGCAAATGGGAAGACATCAGAATGCGCATCTCGCCCGTGTCGCGAATCTCGCGAATCATGCGGATCATGCGCTGGCGCGCCGAGGGATCAAGGCCGTTCGTGGGTTCATCGAGAATCAGCAGCTTGGGCCCATGCACAATCGCCTGCGCCAGTTTCGCAAGTTGCTTCATGCCCAGCGAATACGTCCCCAGCTGGCGATAGCGCGCCTCAGCCAAGCCGACATAGAACAGCGCCTCGTGCGCTCGCTCCAGCGCGACTTCAGATGGCAGGCCGGAGAGTTCGGCCATCATCTGCACGAACGAAACCGCAGTCATCTTTGAGATGAACGCGTCATTCTCCGGCATGTAACCCACCATGCCGCGAATGGCTCGAGTTTCGCTTCCGATCTTGCGGCCGAAAACGCGCGCCGAGCCTGCCGAGGGTTTGTAGAATCCAAGAAGAGTATTGATGAGCGTCGATTTTCCCGCGCCGTTGGGGCCGAGCAGTCCAATCGAACGTCCGCCCAGATTGGCGGTAAGGCTGCGCAGGATGTCGCGCTTCCCGAAGCGGACCGAGAGTCCTTGCAGTTGAATAATTGGCGGGGCACCCGGAGCAGCAGAGATCGCGCCTTCCATGAGGCTTTCTGCCGCTCCGGGTTGTGCCGTCGCGCTCACTGAGTTGAAGAAGATGCCGGGCCTAGCGTTCGCCCCAGAAACATCTGCGGCATGAATGGCCCATTATGCCCCATCGTCAAAAACGTGCCCAGATCGAATCCCATGAATCCCGTGTTGCTGGCGACCTCGATCTGGTCCGGCTGGCCGTAGGCATAAATCATTCCGGGCGCAGAGTTGGCCACCAGCGCATCGATCGACTGCCGCTGTTGGGCTGTGAGGACTCCGCTCGACTTCAGTTGCTGGGCCACCGGACCCACGACTGGGCCGATGTTGTGATAGAAAATGCCCGAGAAGTTGGTGTATCCATCGGTCGGCAACAGAGCCTGGAATGTCGACGAGTGCGTAAGCGTATTGCCAGACTCCCGCGTCTGGATCGCGTGTGAAATCGTGCTCACATCTGGAGCGGCGATGAAATAACTATCAACGAACGTGTAGTAAATCTCGGAACTCGATCCGGAGCGGTTGTTCGCGTTCGAACTGCTGATCGAATAGTAGGTTTGGGATCCCACCGTTTGCTGGCTCAACGACAGCGAATTGCCGTGGGTGTTGCCATCGCGATTGAAGGCATCCACGAGCTTGCCAATCGTTGCCTGCAGCGTGGTTGGATCGTAGACCTCGAAAATCAGCTTCCAGCGCGGTGTTGGGACCATGGGGCCGTCAAATGCCATGGTGACTTCGCCGCCGAGTGGAGCTGCGATATCGTTCAGCACGTTCACTCCACTCTTCGCCTCGAACTCGCTGAGATGCTCGCTGAAATTCGGATCGCTGCTGCCGATCATCTGGAAAATTTCTTCCATAATGCTTCTCGGATTCTTGATCACCGCCGAGGTCACCATGCTCGCATCCGGTGTAACGAAGTCGAGCGACCCCATCGCGGCCGGCGCCGCCAGCCAGGAAGCGACTCCCTGCCGTTCGGAAGCAAAAGTCAGATTGGCGTGACTCTCGTCCTTGCCCCCGATGTCGCGATGCTCGATCGTCAGATACCGGACATCGCCAATTCCAGGGGGCAGTGGCTGTCCGTTACTTGCTTGTACGTTGTGCGAGACGATTTGTTCCATGTCGGCAGAAAAAAGCCATTCCACTCCCTGCTGGTAGGAACTGACGATCTGCTGATAAAAGGGCGTGGTGGCAAAACCGCCCGCGCTTTGCTGTGCCCGCTGGACCGTACGCTGCAGTTCGGCGACATCCGGGCTTGCGATCAGCAGATCTTTGTTCAGATACACAAAGAGCGGATGTCCCGCCGCCGGCGTGATCGCCCACGGATTGTGAACGACTTCGAGCGCAGTCTGCGACGGATTGGACGCTAACTGACGATTTTCTTTCTGCAGAAAATCTTCCAGCCCATCCTGCCGGACTCGAGCCAGTACAACCACAGGACTGTAGTTGGCTCCTTGTTTCGAAACGGCAAATGCGATCTCGTCTCCAAGATAGCTGCTGAAAGTTTTGAACTGATCCAGCATGTCCTGAAGATTGGGACCGTTGCCCTTCTGCTGCTGCGCCCACCAGTTACGCAGTTCCGGGCTTTGCTGCAGACGATCTTGCAACAAGCGGCTGGCTTCTCCCAGAGTATTCGTAAGGTTCGGGATCGCTGCGAAAATAACCGTGTTCTGCGAAAGATAAGGCAGCAGATCGGAGCTGTATCTCAGTCCAGGGCTGGGGATGGCGGCAAACTGTTTCTGTAGAATGGCAAAGTCGCCGAGCAGAGCCAGATATTTCGCGGCATGGCGACTCCACGCAATGTCATTCTGGATGGGAACCTTGGCCACCGATGGATTCGAAGTCGCTTCCTGTCCTGCCTGTAATTCCGAAGCTGTGTCGCCATAATCGACTTTGACCACGCCTTCGATCACCGCTACACGTGAGCCCTTGATTCCGTGATTGACAGAGAAAATGGTTCCTTTGACTGAAACCAGCCCGTCGTCCGTGGCGACAAACAGATGTCCCGTCCGCTGCTTCACAGCCTGGACAATGACTTGTCCCTGATCGAGATGGATCGTCGTCCCCTTCCATCCCCGCGACACCGAAAGGTCGGATCGTTCGTCCATCTCGACCAGGGAGCCATCCAGCAGACGCACCGTTGCCGTCGATCCCTTGGCGGTGCGAATCTCGTCGCGACTTTTGATTTCGTAACCGGCGGGAATCAAGCGCGTCCCTGCGCCATCCACTTCATAGAGCGAACCATCCACGGTCTCAACGGCAGCGCGCACTGGATGCTGGCCGGGGAGAAATCCGTCGTGCCACGAGAGCACTGCAAACGTCATGGCTGCGACGGCGGCTACTCCGAAGGCGAATCGCAAGGCCAGCCCGCCGCTCCGTGGTTTAGTCTCGAACCGCCAAACGCGTTGCGGTTCTCCTTTCTTCGCGCGCTCTAACGCGTGTCGGCATTGCACGCACGCATGTACGTGATCTTCAAACAGCAAGGCACGCGCGGGAGTGAGTCGCTTTGCCACGTAGGCAGGGATCAGGCCCTGAAAATCTTCGCAGCTACGGAAAGGGTGCGCGGCTACATCAGCAGGCGTTCCGGCGATTCCCTTCCATACCCGCTCACCGGCCTGTGCGACGACTTCGTCATCCACGTGTTCGTTGCGGATGTTCGACAGCAGCATCTCAAACTTATCATCCTTCATGATCGGTCTCCTAAGTACGCTCGAAGCTCTTTGCGAAGCTGTTGCCGCGTGCGATGAACCGTCACAGCAACCAACACCTGCGAAATGCCAAGCATCTGCGCAATTTCCGGATTGCTCAGGCCCTCCAGAAATCGCAATGCAAAAACCTCTGCTGGCCGCGGTTTGAGTTGTGCGATCGCGCGGGCCAGCGCGTGCCGCAGTTCGCCGTAATCGTGACCGGATTGACACGGCAGCACATGCGCCTCTGTCAGATCAGTCGATTTCCGTGCCCGGATCACATCCAGGGATGCGTTAATCGCGGCACGCCGCAGATAGCTTTCGGCGTTTTCCATGGCCTCAAACTGTTCCGGCTTGCGCAGCAGACGGAGAAAGACGGTCTGCAGCACGTCCTCCGCATCGGACGCATTGCCGGTGATGCGGTAGGCCGTGCGAAACACCATCCTGTGGTGCGCGCGAAATGCTTGTTCGAGTTCGCCCGGAATCGCGATGGCCGGTTCTTCCTCTCTCAATACGCTTGGCAGGTTACGCCTCCTCTAGCTTGCTTGCACAAGTAAAGACGGCGGAGTTGTGGGATTTTTACACGATTTTTGGAGATTTGTTTTCAGGAGCTTAGGTTGAAGCAGAGCATTCAGCAGATCGTGAGTGGAGGCGCCCGATTCTCATGTTAATACGGCCACGTCCAATCGGCGGCTTCCGGCTTGTCGATGCCGTACTGATGCGCGTAGTTGCGGCATTCGATCTGCTGATTGAGGAATCGCTCTTTCGCGTGGCCGCCGATTCGCTGTAAGCGGGGCACGCGATCGACGACATCCATCGCGAGGCTGAAGCGGTCGATGTTGTTGTTGATCGCGAGCTCCAAGGGCGTGTTGATGTTGCCCTGCTCCTTGTAACCACGCACGTGAATGTTGTGATGATTCGTGCGGCGGTACGCCAGGCGATGAATCAGCTGCGGGTATCCGTGGAAATTGAACATGATCGGCTTGTCAACAGTGAACAGCGAATCGAAATCACGATCTGGAAGTCCGTGTGGATGCTCACTGGTTGGCTGCAATTTAAATAAATCGATGACGTTAATGAACCGGATTTTCAAATCTGAAAATTCCTTTCGCAGCAGCGCGGTTGCGGCCAAAGCCTCCTGTGTGGGAATGTCGCCCGCAGAAGCCATCACCACATCCGGCTCCCCCTGCTCATCGTTGCTGGCCCAATCCCAGATTCCGATTCCTTTGGTGCAGTGAGTGATCGCGGCGTCCATATTGAGGAACTGCAAATGCTTCTGCTTATCCGACACAATCACGTTCACATAGTCCTGGCTGCGCAGGCAGTGGTCGGCGACAGAGAGCAGGCAGTTCACATCTGGCGGCAAATAGATGCGCGTCACTCGCGCGCTCTTGTTGACGACCACATCGAGGAAGCCGGGGTCCTGGTGAGTGAAGCCGTTGTGATCCTGCCGCCAGACAGTTGACGTAATCAGAAGATTCAGCGACGCGATCGAAGCACGCCAGGATAGCTGATGGCAGATTTCCAGCCACTTGGCGTACTGGTTGAACATCGAGTCGATGATGTGCACAAACGCTTCATAGGTTGAAAAGAAGCCATGCCGTCCGGTGAGCAGATAGCCTTCCAGCATGCCTTCGAGCGTGTGCTCGCTGAGCATCTCCAGCACGCGGCCATCGGGAGCGAGATTACCGCCATCGTTGTCTTCGGGGAAACGTTCTTCGATCCAGAATTTCTTGGTCACAGAAAAGAGATCGTCGAGCTTGTTCGATTTGGTTTCGTCTGGACCGAATACACGAAAGTTGCGAGGATTCATGCTCATCACATCGGCGAGCATTTTCCCCAGCGGACGCGTATTTTCCGCCATCGATACGCCCGGCTTCTCGACGGGATCGGTGTAATTGCGAAAATCTGGCAAGCGAAGAGATTTCTTCAGCCGTCCGCCGTTCGCATGCGGATTCGCGCTCATCCGCCTTATTCCGGTGGGCGCTAGTTCGCGAAAAACGGGGGCGAGTTTTCCTTCGCCATCGAAAAATGGATCTGGTTTCTGATCGCGCATCCATTTTTCCAGCATGCGCAGTTGCACCGGATCGCTCTTCGCCGCGGGCAAGGGTACCTGATGCGCGCGCCAGAATCCCTCCAGGAAGTGGCCTTCGACCTCACGCGGGGCAGTCCATCCTTTGGGCGAGCGCAGAACGATCATTGGCCAGCGAGGGCGGTTCCACTGGCTTCCGTTGCGAGCCGCGTGCTGATGCTCGCGAATTCGATCGATGCAGTGCTCCACCGTTGCCGCCATCGCCTGATGCATGCTGTCGATGTCGGAACCCTCGACGAAATAGGGAGTCCAGCCATAGCCGCGGAATAAATCTTCGATCTCTTCGTGGGAGACGCGCGCTGGCAACGTGGGATTATCAATCTTGTATCCGTTCAAATGTAGGATGGGCAGCACCGCGCCATCTCGCACTGGATTGAGAAATTTATTGATGTGCCAAGAAGTTGCAAGCGGCCCGGTTTCCGATTCGCCATCGCCGACCACTGCGGCGACGATTAAATCAGGGTTATCGAACGCCCCGCCGCACGCATGCGAGAGGACGTACCCAAGCTCACCACCTTCATGAATCGATCCCGGCGTTTCGGGAGTGCAGTGGCTGCCGATGCCCCCTGGAAACGAAAACTGTTTAAAGAACTCGCGCAGACCTTCAGGGTCCTGACTCTTCTCCGGATAAATTTCCGAATAGGTACCTTCCAGATACGCCGGCCCGAGAACTCCCGGCGCACCATGGCCAGGACCAGCCAGAAAGATCATGTCGAGGTCATATTTTTTGATCAGCCGGTTCAGATGAACATAAATGAATGACAGACCGGGACTCGATCCCCAATGGCCGAGCAGACGATTCTTGATGTGCTCGGGGCGCAGCGGTTCCTCAAGCAGTGGATTCTCGAGCAGGTAGATCATCCCGAGGCTGAGATAATTGCAGGCTCGCCAGTAGATTTCGGTCTTGCGCAATTCGTCGTCACTAAGCGGATTTCCTTGAATAGTAGAGCGGGTGGGAGCGTAAGGAGTTATTTCCTGAATTTCGGCTGGGGTGGTCGCTTCAATCGTCGCCATGATTCACTCCTCCCACTAGCGTATGCCTGCCAATTGCCCCATGACAATCGCTCGAGTGTGAATTTTTGGCGAAACGGTTTCAAATGCGGCGGATGTCTCTGACCAGAACGGGAATGTTCTGATGGAATGGAGAATCAGTCGCCGGAGACTTCGGCTTTCGCAACCATAGACTGAGGAGTGGGTTTCATTCGCGAACATCCCCAAGCCGTGACCTTGTAGAGAAGCAAAGCCGCCAGCACCGCCCCGTACTCCAAAGGCTTCCTGAGATCCGCCTTAACCAGCCAGATGTAATGAATCACGCCGGCCGCAGCGCTCGCATAGATCAGGCGATGCAGCATTTGCCACCGCTTGCCTCCGAGCTTTCGGATCGCCCACTTCGTGGACGTCAGCGCAAGCGGAATCATCAGCGCAAACGCGGTCATTCCCGCCGTGATGAATCGCCGCTTGGCGATGTCGTGCAGCATTTCGTGGACATCGAAAAACTTGTCGAGCCAGACATAGGTCATCAAATGGAGGAAACCGTAGAAAAACGCGAACAGCCCTAACATGCGGCGAAAGCTGATAAGCCAATATTGTCGTGTTAATTTTCGCAGCGGAGATATGGCGAGCGTTATCAGCAGGAATCTCAGCGTCCAGTCGCCGGTGCCGTGCGTGATCGCTTCAATCGGATTGGCGCCGAGGTTCGGGCCTAGACCTGTCCACGCGTTAAGCCCGCGCCAGATAAGACTTGCCAGCGGGGCGAGACAAGCGAGGAAGACGACAGGTTTGAAGTAGCGAGCTTTCATGGTGCACTCAGCATTCAGAATTCAGGGACCAGAGGTCAGGGATCATGGGCCAGAAGAAACAAGATGCGGAGACGTGGGTACTGACCTCTACTCCCTGAACCCTGGTCCTTGACCCCTGCTTCAGAAGTATTTCTTCAAATCCATCCCGTTATACAGACTCGCGACTTGATCGTAGCCATTGAACATCAAAGTCGGACGCTTGAAAAACTCTCCCAGCCGGCGTTCTTTGGCCTGGCTCCAGCGCGGATGATCCACATGCGGGTTCACATTCGCGTAAAACCCGTACTCCTGCGGAGCCATGATGTTCCACGTATTCATCGGCTGCTTCGCGGTAAAGTGGATTCGCACGATCGCCTTCGCACTCTTGAAGCCGTACTTCCACGGCAGAACCATGCGCAGCGGCGCGCCATCCTGATTGGGTAAATCCTCCCCATACATCCCGAAGCAGAGCAGGGCCAGCGGATGCATTGCTTCATCCATGCGCAGGCCCTCTACGTATGGCCAGTCGAGCACGTTCCGGCGTTGTCCGGGCATTTGGGTCAGATCGTAGATCGTAGTGAATTCGACGAATCTCGCCTTGCTCGTTGCATTCACGCGCTTGATGAGTTCGCTCAATGAAAATCCCACCCAGGGCACCACGATCGACCAGCCTTCTACGCAGCGGTGGCGATAAATGCGCTCCTCCGGCGGAGCCATCTTGATGATCTCGTCCACATCGAGTTCGAGCTTCTTTGCGACCTCACCGTCAATCTTCACCTTCCAGGGACGGGTGCGAAAATTCTTCGCCAGCTCGGCAGGTTCATCTTTCTCGGTCGAAAACTCATAGTAGTTGTTGTAGTGCGTGACATCCTGATAGGGGGTGATCGTCTCCGTTGTGCTGAACGGACTTTTCGTAATCCCGTTGATCTTGTTGCCGGCGAGCGCAGTGATCGAAGGCGATCCCAGCTGACGCAATCGCACGCCGCCAACCGCAGCAGTTCCGGAGAGCGCTGCGACCGCCAGGAATTTTCGACGATTCAAATATGCATTCTTCGGCGTAATCTCTGACCAACGAATTTCTTCCGACTTCTTAATCAGCATGGGACCCCCAGACGGATGAACGACCTGCGGCCCACCCTCTCATTTAATAGTACGCATGGGGTCGAAAAAAGTTACGCCAGCGGCAGAACTTTTTAATTTGAGTTTAGCCCAAGACTTCGCGAACTTTGCGGGAAAGATTTTGCAGGGTGAAGGGCTTCTGCAGGAATGCGGTGGCGTTTTCGATGCCGCTTTCGCTGAGGATCGCATCTTCGGCATAACCGGAGAGATAAAGGACTTTCGCGTCCGGACGTGTCTTGACGATCTCTCCGGCCATTTCGCGGCCTCCCATGCCGGGCATGACCACATCGGTGATGACGAGATCGATCCTGCCTTCGTGCCGGGCCGCGGCCCGGATTCCGGCCTCACCGTTTTCAGCATCGATCACTTTGTAGCCCTTGGATTCCAGCGTGTCGCGGACAAGCTGGCGAACCGACTCTTCGTCTTCGACCAGCAGAATAGTTTCGGTCCCTCCTGCGGCGGCTCGTGCCGCAGGTGCAGTCTGTTTCTCTGCCAGGCCTTCGACTTGTGGCAAATAGATGTGGAACGTGCTGCCGCGGCCTAATTCGCTATGCACCATCACGTATCCGCCGCTCTGTTTCACAATGCCGTACACAGTGGAGAGCCCGAGGCCTGTACCCTTGCCTTTTTCCTTGGTCGTGAAGAATGGTTCGAAGATACGCGACTGCGTCTCCCTGTCCATGCCCATCCCGGTGTCGCTGACCGAGAGCATGACATAGTTGCCGGGACGAATGAATGTCTGTCCGCGACGGGAACTGTCATCGATCAGAACATTTTCAGTTTGAATCGTCAGCGAACCGCCTTCGGGCATCGCGTCCTTGGCATTGACCACCAGGTTCATCAGAACCTGTTCGAGCTGCCCGGCATCGGCGCGTGTGTATCCCGCGTCGGGAGCAAGCTTCGCTACCAGTTCCACATTTTCACCAATCAACGGACGCAGCAAGCGCTCCATGTCGGAGACAATCGCGTTGACATCGACCACTTTCAACTCCAGCAGTTGCTTGCGGCTAAAGGCCAGCAATTGGCGCGTGAGAGTAGTGGCGCGGTCGGCCGCTTGCTGAATCGCCCGCGCTTTGTCGGCGAGCGGATGGCCGATTTCGAGCTTCGAGAGGATCACTTCCGCGTATCCGCTGACGACCATGAGCAGATTATTGAAATCATGCGCCACGCCCCCGGCAAGACGCCCAACCGCCTCCATCTTTTGCGCTTGACGGAATTGTTCTTCCAGCGCCCGCCGTTCCGTGACATCTTCCGCGATCGCCTCCAGCACATCCGCCGGTTCATCTTCGCTGGCAACAGCGCGGCCGCTGATTCGCACCGTAATCGTGCTGCCATCCTTGCGCTTCCACTTCACCTCGATGCCGTCGAGCCGGCCGGTGTTGCGGAATTGCTCGAAAAGCTGGCTCTGTTCTTCCGGATTGGCAAACACGTCTTTTTCCGGATCGAGCAGGAGCACTTCTTCGGCTGATGCGTATCCAAGCATGCTGATCAACGCAGGATTCACATCCAGAAATCTTCCTTGCAGGCTCGCGCGGTAAATGCCGTAGACCGAACTCTGAACCAGCGAGCGGTAGCGGGCTTCCGAGCGGCGAAGCGCCTGCTCATTTCTCTTGATCTCGACGGCGCTGGCAAGTTGGCGTGAGACAAATGTGAGAATCTCCTTATCCCGATCGGTGTAGCGAATACTCTTCGAATAAGTCTGGACCACCAGCGCTCCGAACGTATGATTACCGACTTTGAGCGGAACACCCATCCAGTCAAGCGAGCGCGATCCGTTGCGCAACACGTCGCCCCGGTCTTCCAAGGCCTGCAGGACCTCGGGTGTCGCGAGCAGCGGCTCGCCCGTCCGAATGAGGTAATCGGTCAATCCTTTGCCCAGCTTCTTGGCGAGAGGAGTTTTGTCCTGTTCGTCAACGAAGTAAGGAAAGGTCAACATCTCGGTCACAGGATCGTAAAGAGCGATGTAGAAATTGCGCGCGTACATCAGCTCGTCGACAACGCCGTGCACGGCCGCAAAAAATTGCTGCAGATCGTGCGCACTGCTGCTCTTTTCTGCGACACGGTATAAAGCCGAGCTCAGCGCCTCGACGCGCTTGCGATCGGAGATGTCGTGATATCCGGCATAGTACGCTTCGATCTTCCCGTCGATGCGCAACGGAGCGCAGGAAACAGCAACATCGATGAAAGTACCGTCTTTCTTCAGGCGCTGCGTCTCCAGCGTTATCGGCTGGCCCTTCACGAGAGCTTCTGTGATCCAGCGCGATTCGGCCAGCCGGTCGGGAGGAACCACCAGGTTTTCCAGCGGCTGCCCCAGGATTTCCGAAACTTGGTGGCCAAACATGATCTCGAATTTCTCATTCGCCCACAAAGCACGGTGATCGCAGTCGGCAATGCTGAGGGCGTCGGGAGATGCCTGGAACATCTGCTCCAGAAGTTGAAGTTGAATGTCGGAACGATTCAGGCCAAGAAGCGGATCGCTCAGGCTTGGGCTCGGGGAAACCGGGCAGGATGTTACTGAGCAGGAAGCGTTGGTATCGTCTGCTTGCACAAATCCGGGACTTGTGTGCTCGCGCAGCGCTTTCTGAAGTTGCCGTGCGCGCGCAAGATCGCCCGGTGGTGATTGGGTGACACGTTCACCCATGGCCGAAATCTCCCCCTCAATTTTGTCCGTCCGTAACCCCATCGTAAGGTGCGTTTTTTGCCGTCGAAAGTTACCGGAGTAATCGTTTTCACGAGGGCATTCGCGAAAACATTTTGGATGGGGCGAGATTTCCGAGCCCTTCGTAACTTGGAGGGTTTGGGGCGCGATGGTTATGCTCTAAGGCTACAAATCTCGCTCGTTGGCAGCCAACGAAACCGGAAAAACATGTCTCCAGTCGTCCAAAGACCCAGAACTGCGCTTGGCAACGGAAACAACGCCGCCGACCAGCATTGGAGCATGGTGCTGTTTGAGAGTTGCTCGGCAGGGGCGCTGGCGCTTGGAGTTGGAATTGCCTCGGTCATGCTTGCAATCGGGGTCTATGCACTCTTCGTCTGGCCGTTAACCTACTGGGATCTCGCCAATCTTGGCTTAGAGAAATACGCCAAGTATGGCAATACCGCGCTCTGGTCAATTTTCGCCGGGGGAACACTCGCCGGCTACTGGTGCTTCAGCGGCCAGGCGTTTAAAGATCGGCGCAAACCATCGTCCAAGCCAGCCAGAAATCGCCGCTAGTCTCCGCCATCCCGAATAACTTTCGCTGCCCAACTGGTTTTAGCCGTGATCGCACAGAATTGGTCTGCTGCTCCTTCGGTAACCCGCTCCCTCGGTAACCCGCTCCCTCGAGAAAAGTTCTGCCCGAAGCTCATTGCTTGTAGATATTTTTTCTTCCCTGGCAATGCATCTTTCGTAGGCTTGCCTTCGTCCAATGAATTAACCAAATGGTTAATTCGTAAAGTTTCGTCAACGATGGAGGCGCGTATGGTTGCAAAGACAAACAACAAGTTTCTTGGACGCACGGTAGGGGCGATTCTGGCGGTCGCACTGCTCGGTGCGGTTAGCATTGCGCAGACTTCGCCTGCAGCTCGCTATGACACGCAAATTGAAACTGCCGTTGCGCAAAAACTCGGAGCCAAGGCGCAGTTTAGGAGCGTGAAATCCAACGTAGAAGACGGAATCGTCACTCTCACTGGTACGGTCGATCTTTATCAGCGGAAGCTCGACGCCGCCAAAACGGCACGCAAGATTAAGGACGTGCAGGGTGTCCGCAATCTCATTGAGGTTGCGGGCCCGAACGTGCCTGACACGCAGTTAGAACAGAAGCTCGTGACCAAGCTTCGCTATGTGCGAGTCGGCTACGACAGTGCCTTCGATTATTTCGCGGTCGAAGTGAACGACGGTGTGGTCACGGTCGAAGGTCAGGATCGCACGGGACTCGGGCGTGACGAGGCTTTGGCCGACATCGCGAACATCCCTGGCGTGAAGGATGTGATCGACAATATCTCGGTTGAGCCGGTTTCAAACTTTGATGATGCGATCCGAGTGCGTACCGCACGCACAATCTATGCGGATCCCGTGCTGAGCAAGTACGCGATCGATCCTGCGCGGCCGATCCGAATCATCGTCGCGAACGGCCATGTCACTCTTTACGGGGTGGTGGACACCAGCATGGATAAGAACGTGGCGGGAATTCGCGCCAAGCAGATTCCCGGCGTGTTCAGCGTAGACAACAAACTCCAGGTCGCAAAGAGCTGACGCTCTGCTTAGGGGCGGACGCTCGTCCGCCCCGAGGAGCGAAGCGACGAGTGGGGCCGCAGTTCTGCCCGTAGGTGAAAAGGCGCGGCCTTGCCGCACCTTTTCATTTCATCGGATGGATTACGCCAACCGATTGATCAACGAGGCCACGTATCCTGCGCCAAATCCATTATCGATATTCACTACGCTTACATTCGAAGCGCAGGAATTCAGCATTCCCAACAAAGCTGTGAGTCCCTTGAACGACGCCCCATAGCCGATGCTCGTCGGCACGGCGATCACCGGCACGCCCACGAGTCCACCGACCACGCTCGGCAACGCGCCTTCCATGCCAGCGCAGACAATTACAACCCGCGCTTTGGCGAGCGCCTCGCGATTGGCCAGCAGCCGATGAATTCCGGCCACTCCCACGTCGTAAAAATGCTCAATTTCGTTGCCCATCAGCTCGGCGGTAACCACAGCTTCTTCCGCGACCGGGATGTCGCTGGTTCCGGCCGAAACCACCGCAATCGTTCCTTTACCGTACCGAGTACGATCGCGCTGCAGAACAATCGCACGGGCAAGTTCCCGGTATTCGGCCGTGCGAATCTTCTTCTTCACGGCCGCAAATTGTTTCTCACTCGCGCGCGTGGCAAGGATGTTGCCGCCATGCTTCGCCAGCCGCGCAAAAATTCCCGCTACCTGCGCCGGAGTCTTGCCCTCGCCAAAAATTACTTCCGGCATGCCGGCGCGCAGAAGCCGGTGATGATCGACTTTTGCGAATCCTAAATCTTCGAACGGCAAATGGCGCAACCGTGCCACGGCGTCATCGGGCGAAAGCTTGCCCTGGCGCACGTGCTCGAAAAGTTTACGAATCGATTCAGCGTTCAAGAAGAGTCACGGCGCCATCCAGGCGCGACCTCCAGATTAACACCAGCCGCATCTGGTGGTGAGTCTCCCAAATCGAGGCCCACAGAGCGTAGGGGTCGCTTACGCGTGGGCGGCTCGCGCCATTGGACGCGACAGAGCGCGCAATTTAGAGATGACCGCGGCGCAGACTTTGCGCGCAACGCCGGCCTCGTCGAGATGAACCAGGAACAACCGCCGCAATCCGCGCGGTGTTACTTTGCCGGAGAGATAGGCATCGTAAATCTCGTTTCCGATGCGATAACCCCATAGCTGTGCGGACTTTTCCATTTCGTCTCGGCCCGCGCGAGCCGCGGCCCGGGCGGCTTTGGTGCACGCCGCCCGCGAAAGCACTCCCAATTCTTCTTGGTTGGGAGTGGCGCGCGAGGGATAAAGAACGCGCGAGCCGAAATAAGCTACGGCGTGCTCAATCACCCGCACGTAGAACTCATCGACCGCGCTGCGATTTTTTTGACCATCACTTTCAGCCGTATGAGTCGCGCCGGTCTGGGGCAGTCCCTGGCAGGCGTGGTGCAGAAAGCGGGCGACGTCTTCGGCGGCATGCATCATCTGCAGGTCGTGAACGCAGAATGAATTGACCTGAGGAATGTATGCGCTGCCACGCGTCTCCATGAGGACGAGCAAACATTCGAGTTCGCCCGGACTAATTCCGCGATTGGCAAGCCTGCGCCACAAACTGGCCTCCGAAGCTGTCCCATGCACCTCGGGCAGCATGTCGATCAGGAATTTTGGCTGCGTGCCGTTGTACGGCGAATAGCGGTTGATTTCCAAAAAATTGGCCAGCGTGTCGATCAGGTTATAAATGGTGGGAGCGAAATCACGATCTTTGTCGCACCGGCTCCATTGATCGAGACAGAGCCGGTAGCTTTCGTATTTTTCCAGCGGCGTGGAATTGAAAACGCAAATTACTTCTTCATTCACGCGAACGGCTTCCACTTTGTCGGACCGTTCTCCGGCCGCGCGCCAGTAAAGCGCGTCGACATTTTGCAGGACGGTCAATATTCTTTCCTCGGGAAGCAGTTCACGGATTGCTTGTGGCAGATGTCTAGGTGCGAGGTGAGATTCACCGAAAAGGACAAAGACCACCGCTTGCGGGTGGTGAGCACGAATCTCAGCGATCTTGGCCGCGGCATGCCGGTCGCGAGCGGCAATTTTCCGCAAATCTTCCCGCGGCATGCAGTCGAGTCCATACAGACCTTCGCCGCATTCGCGTGCTGTGATCAGCAGTTCATGAAATGGAGCCCAATCGTAACCCCAATCGATATCAAATCGGATGCGCTGCCGCAGTTCACTGTCATCAATTTCGCGGCGCCACCATTCGTTCAAAATGTGCTGATCGCGCGCGAAGATGGTCTCAACGCCGAGCACAACCGGGCGGTCGCCCGCCAGCGCCCGCTGCTCCAGTAACGAGGCCGCACAACGCTGCGCGGCCGGAAGGGCATGATAATCGCCGATCAGAACGATATCGGCGGAGCGCACCGCCTCGGAAACCTGAGCAGAATCGAGAACGGAATCATAGGTTCGAAACGCCTGATTGAACTCGCGAAGATATTTGCGGCGGCTGTGGGCGTCGACGGCGCGGATTTCCCGTTCCACTCCCGCCAGCGCATGCAGCTCCGCTGCGCTGCGGCGAGTTCGACGATTTGCCGTGGATGCCATTTCAGTTCCTAAACCCGAGGTCTGGGCGTCCCTGGCTCGGGTTCGCTTGACTAAATCTGTGAAACCTTCCTATGCTCCAGAGTTCGCACTGGCCGCACAGGAGCTTTGGTGCCCAACCATCCGCCTCAAAATCTGACGGTTGCAACCACCGGTGCGAGCGGCGCCATTTTCCTGCGCCACTTGCTGCAGGCCGTGGAGCGCGATAACCGCATTCGGCATGTGAACTTCATCGCTTCCGACAGCGCCCTTCGCGTGCTCGCCGAAGAACTTGACCTCAAAGGCCGAGCCGACCTCGTTCAGCGCATCGTGGGCAACTCCGCCAAAAGCTCCCGAACCATCGAACTGCAATCCAACGACGACATCGGTGCCAACGTGGCCAGCGGCTCTTATCCGGCCGACGCGATGGTCGTGATCCCATGCAGCGTGGGGACTCTGGCTCGCATTGCCAATGGCATCGCTGCGAAGCTGATCGAGCGCGCGGCCGACGTCACGCTGAAAGAAAAACGGCCGTTGGTTCTTTGTGTCCGCGAAACGCCCCTCAACAAAATTCATATCCGCAACATGTACCGTGCCGCCGATGCCGGAGCGACCATCTTTCCGCTCATTCCGGCCTTCTACTTCCGTCCTGCTTCATTAGATGAGATGGCGCGCGAGTTCGCGTACCGCGTGCTCGGTCATCTCGGCTTGGCGCAAGCCGAAGCATTTCGCTGGAAAGATCGATAGTTCAATGACTTAACCTGCCTCGGGAAAACACCACCGCCAATTACAGTCTTCGGCACGGAGAAGGCCTGATTTCAGTGTAGGGAGCCAAAGGTGCTGCTCCCAAGATACCCAGCGGCCATGTCCGACCGAGTGGCCGAGATTTCCAAAGCTTCGATCGCGATGGCTTGGCGTAGAATGCGTGAAATTTCCGCGAGGTTCCTTTCATGGCTGCGCCAGCGTGCTGGAGGATCGTTGTTATCTGCGCTATTTTTCTCGGCGGCGTCTTTTGTGCCGCCCAAGACCGCAATCCATTCGCGGGCGATCCCAAAGCCGCGAAAGCTGGCGAATATGAATTCCGCATCAATTGCGCGCTCTGCCACGGACTCGGCGCGCGCGGCGGCGGACGCGGCCCTGACCTGACACGAGCACAAAAGAAATTCGCCCACTCCGACGCCGAGATGTTTCAGATCATCAGCAACGGCATCCCCGGAACCGCCATGCCCGCCAACGGGACGAACGGCCAGGGCGTCGGCATGACCGACGAAGAAATCTGGCAGATCATCACCTACATTCGCAGCCAGGAAGTCAAAGCTCCGGCCGTGCCAATCGGCAATGCCGCCCATGGCAAGACGTTGTTCTATGGCGACGCGAATTGTTCCTTGTGTCACATGATCAACGGCAAGGGCGGCCGCTTCGGACCGCAACTAACCGGCGCAGGAGGATCGCGTACGCCTGCGGCGATCGTGGATTCGGTGCGGCATCCGAGCCATCATCTGGCGTGGGGTCTGACAGAAGCGACCAAAGAATTTCCACAAGAGTATGAGGCCGTCGCGGTCGTGACCGCGGACGGCAAAGAAATCAAAGGCGTGACTCTCAACGAGGACAGCTTCAGCGTTCAGATCATGGATATGAACGAGCAAATTCATCTGCTCGAAAAAGACAAGCTGCGGTCGTTTTACAAGAGTCGCCAGTCCGCCATGCCGCAATATGAACCGGACGTTCTCAGCGATAAAGACTTGAATGACATTGTCGCGTACCTGATCAGCGTGGGGGCGAAATGAAAGGGCGAAATCCGAGCCGGGCCGGCATGGGGAGATCCTTGAGGTGGCCGAAGGTTGCAGCGCAAAGACTTTTGTTCCTTCTTCGCGGCGTCATCCCGAACGCCGGTGTTTTTCAACCGACGGAGGGATCTCGCGTGGAGCGTCTCCGAATTCGCGTTCCGGACGCGCCAGATCCTTCGCTCCGCCGGAAGAACGGCTGCGCTCAGGATGACGCCCGACATCCTCAAATGATGTATGTGCTTGTCTCCTTGCTCATGCTGTCGGCCCTGTCCTCGGCTCAGGTCACGTTTGACCGCCTCCTCCACTCCGAAAAAGAGCCGCAGAACTGGATGACCTATTCCGGTGACTACTCCGGCAAGCGTTTCA
>Ga0335073_10005089_pt1 | contig 18461 bp, 7 predicted proteins | sample Lox_Sample_22_FD_207093 | JGI IMG/M metagenome (GOLD analysis project Ga0335073, IMG submission 207093) | Soil microbial communities from Loxahatchee National Wildlife Refuge, Florida, United States - Lox_Sample_2.2 | ecosystem: Environmental > Terrestrial > Soil > Wetlands | place: USA: Florida... | reverse complement strand
TTCACGCGGTCGCGCGCAAATCCGGCCCGCCCTAACGCCAGGCCGGCATCGCGCGCCGAAGTCGAATAGCGGAAAACACCGGCGACGGTTTTCATACTGTTCGGGGAAGCACGCCGCATTCCCATGTTCGCGGAATCACGGTTGGTAAAATGACGGGCAGGTGGGAAAACGAGCAAGACGGGCCGCGAGAGTCGCTCCCGCGCCGGTGGAAGCGCCAGCGGCCGCGCCAGTTAACAGTCGCAACCGGCGAATGGAATGGTACACCTACGCTGCCCTCGCGGCAGCGGTGTGCGTGGTGTACTGGCAGGTCCGGCACTTCGATTTCATCAATTTCGACGATCCCGAATACATTGCAGGCAATCCCCACGTGCGGGCTGGAATTACATGGGCGGGCATGAAGTGGGCATTCATGTCCACCACAGCCGCGAACTGGTTTCCGTTGACCTGGATCTCGAACATGGCTGCCTGCCAGCTATTCGGGCTGAATAGCGGCTGGCATCACGCCATCAATGTGCTGTTTCATGCGTTCGCCGCCATCCTGCTGCTGGCGGGCCTGCGGCGCATGACGGGGGCGCTGTGGCCGAGCGCGTTCGTGGCGTCTGTTTTCGCGCTCCATCCGCTGCACGTGGAATCGGTGGCATGGGTGGCGGAAAGAAAAGACGTGCTGTGCGGATTCTTCTGGTGCCTCACGCTGTGGTGCTACGCAAGGTATGCCGGGCGGCCTTCGAAAGCCTCCTACGTGTGGGTCGTGCTGGCATTTGCCGGCGGACTGATGTCGAAATCGATGATGGTGACGCTTCCATTGCTGCTCCTGCTCATCGATTGGTGGCCGTTGCGGCGGCCATGGCGGCGGGCGCTGCTCTGGGAAAAGGCGCCGCTCGCGGCACTGGCCGCAGGCGTCGGCATATTGACGCTGGTGTCGCAGTCGCGCGGGCACGCGGTGCGGTCGCTGACATCCTTGCCCTTGGGATTGCGCCTGGAGAACGCCGCGTGGACTTACCTGGTGTACATCGGGCGCATGTTCTGGCCGGCGCGGCTGGCAGTCTATTATCCTTATTCGCATGCGATCTCCGCGTGGCAGTTACTTCTCGCGGCTACCGCGCTGGGCGGAATTACGTACGCGGCGCTGCGATGGTTCCGGAGCTGTCCTTACCTCGCGGTGGGTTGGTTCTGGTATCTGATATCGCTGCTGCCGGTGATCGGCATCGTGCAGGTGGGCGGACAGTCTTCGGCCGACCGCTACACCTACCTGCCGTCGATCGGACTGACCATCGCGATCGCCTGGGGGGCGATAGATCTTCTGAAGCGGTATTCACTGGCGCCGCGGACGGTCGCGGCGATCGCGGTGGCGGTGGTTGGTGTCTGCGCCGTGCTGACGGCGATCCAGGCATCTTACTGGGCGAATAGCGGGCTGCTGTTCCAGCACGCAGTCGATGTCACGAAAGATAATTACATCGCCGATAACAACCTGGCGGACTATTACCTGACCGAGATGCGTACGCAGGACGCGCGCGCTCCGGTGCTCGCAGCGCTGCGGCTCAATCCGGCTTATCCGGAGGCGCACGTCAACCTGGCCACCATCCTGCGGCGAACGGGTGCGATGGGAGAGTCGGAGCATCAATACCAGGAGGCGATTCAGCTCCAGCCGATCAACCCGAGCGCCCACTCCGGGTATGGCGCCCTGCTGCTGCAGGAGGGCCGCGCCGGCGAAGCGGCCAATCAATTCGGGCAGGTGGTGAAACTCCAGCCAGACGACGCGGAGGCGCACTACAATTTGGGCCGGGTGCTGACGGCGATCGGGAGGTTCGATCAAGGTGTGGCGGAACTGAACGAAGCGATCCGTTTGCGTCCCGATTATGCCGAGGCCTATCATAGTCTCGCGCTGGCCCTGGCCGGCCGCGGGCGTTTGGGCGATGCGATCGTAGACTTGCAGGAAGAGGCGCGGCTCAAACCGGATGATGCCGTCGTCCACAATACTTTGGCCATGCTGCTCGCGAGCGTCGGGCGCTTCGACGACGCGATCGCGGAATACGCCGAGGCGTTGCGCATTCAGCCGAATTTCGTGGCCGCCCGGCAGGGGCTGGAAGCGGCCCAGAAGAGGAAAGCAGGCGAACGCTGACTCACTCTCTCCACAACGTTACCGGCCCCAACAACCCCGAAGGCAACAAGGGCGAACTGGCCTGGTAGAACGGCTGCGTGGTCAGTGTGTACTTAGTCTTGACGTCCTTCTGGGCGTCTCCGACGAGCCGGTTCACCCACAGGTTCGCCACGCGGATTTCGAGCGTGTTGACGCCGGGCTTGAGCGCGCCCGTGACTTCCAGACGGAAGGGCGGATGCCAAACGGTGCCGAGCGCTTTGCCATTCAACGACACCTCCGCCACGTTCTTCACGTCGCCTAAATCGATCCACAAGCGCGCGCCTTTCGGGAACCAATCGGCGGGCGCCTGAATGGAATTCGTGTACGTTCCGGTGCCGCTGAAGTATCGCACCCCAAGATCGCTGCTTTCATGCCAGGAACTGAGTGCCGGCAGCGTGAGCGAATCGGGAGCGCCACGTCCCGGTTGGAACCGTATGGTCCAGGGACCTTGTACCGTGCCGATCTCCGATTGCAAAGCCACCGGTACCGTGAGTGACGTCGCGCTGCCCGGGCGGAACACCACGAACACCGCCTCCCACGCCGTGAGGGGCAGGTTGACGATCGTTCGCTCGCCTTCGATGCGGTAAGTGACGGGCTCGCGCAATCCGGTGTCGGCGTGCCACAACTCTGGTACCATGCCCTTCACGCGGAACGTCGCATCCACGGTGTCGAGCCGGCTGTTGCGGTGGTCCACCCAATAGATCTCGGTGCCCGGCAGAGTGCGATGCACGAAGAGCAAGCTGGTGTCCGGCTGGGGTTTGGTGTAATCGAAGTCGGGCGGAGCCTTGAGAGCGGCTTGTGTTTCGGCGAGAACCGGTCCGTTGTAAGCCGTCCCCTTGCCGCAGGCATGTTCGCCCTCGCCGGATCCCCAAACCTGATCGGCAAGCGTGCGGAATTCCTGGGCATTGTCGCTCAGACTCGGGTCATCGGTGGGTTTGGGACCGGCGACGACGGCGCCGGCCATCACCAGATCGCGAATCTTGCGCAGCACCGGGAGCGACATGTGCCGGCTATAGGGGTCGAGCGCCAGCACGCGATAGCGCATGTGGCTGGGGGTAACGATTTCACCGTTGACGACCGCGGTTTGATGAATCAACGCATCGGCATTGATGTAGTCGAAGTTGTACCCGGGCGGTACATCGGGCGATTTGGCACCGAACTCCGCCGTCAGGTTGGAGTCTTCGCCGTAATAATAGAGCACATCGGCCACGAATCGGCCTTGCTGCAGCAGATAAGAACTGCGGGCAAGGTAAGTGACCCATGGTTTGGCCATCTCGGCCCACGTCTCGTTGCGCGTGAACCACTGGCCGAACGGACCGAGGCCGAGCCCCGGTGCCTTACCGACCAGCGGCTGGTGAACCGAAGTATGGATCACGAAACGGTTCAGCCCCATGGCCAATTCCTTATCAGCGGTCGGTTTCAACGTCTCGGGCGACCACGACCATGGTCCTCGCGCGGCTGTCAACGATTCCGCCGCCACCAGATTCTGCCCGTAAATGTGCGCTACCGACGCCGACTCGCGAATGTCCGCGTTATAGCCGAACTGCTCGTTATTCTGGCCTGGAAGCTGGGTCCACATGGCGCTCATGGGAATGTCGGCGCGGCGCTTCACTTCCATGCCGTCGCCGATGAAAGCGCGCCCGGATTCGTGCGATTCGCTGTAACGGCCCATACCGCGAGCGTGGAGGAGATCGGTGAGCTGGTCGTAGTGGTTTTCAGCCGTCAACTCGCCGATGGTCTTGCGGAAGTCCCACAGGAAGCGGTCGCTGGCTTCGGCATTTTCCACGATGCGGCCGGTCAGAACGGGCATAAACGGGCGCGGATCATAGCCACGGCGCCTGGTGAAGTCGGCGATCATGTTATCCGTCCAGTTGGCGACGCCGGCTTCCCAGCTGTCGGTGATCACGTATTGCAGGCCGCGCTTGCCCATCAATGGACCGAGCGTCTCCTGGTACAGGTCGAGATAATGCTCCATGTACGCCTTGACATCCGCGCGGTTGAGCTTGTCGACTTCGAGCCCGGTAGCTTCCGGCGATGCCGGCGAATTGCGCGCGCCGGTGAGCGAATATCCCATGCGCAACACCACCCAATGGCCGGCGGGCGGCGTCCAATCGAGCACCGAGCCGGGATGCATTTGCGCGGTCAGATCGATCACGTCCTGCTTGAGGATGGCGTAATCGATCGGCGGAGTGGGAAACGCATAGAGATCGGGCGCGGTGGCGAAGGCGGCCTTTTCTTCAGCGCGATTCACCCGCGCGCCGGCATAAAGAGAGAGCTGCGTGAGGCGAACCTGAGGACCGGCAAAAGTTGGCGTGCCGCCTCCCGGCGGAGGGGCCGAATGGAAGGCTACACGAAAATAGCGCGCGCTCACCGGCCGGAATGAGACGGTGCGGGGAACCGCGCCGCCATTGGGAATGGAGGCCACAACCTGGAATTCGGCGCCATCGTCGCTCATGGAAAGGTCGCGCGTGCCGAGTGCGGAAGCCGCCAGCGTGACCGCCGCAACCCGTTGCGGCTGCGCGAACTCGAACTGCATCCAGGAGCCATCCTTCGAATCGGTGGCGGGCAGGAACAGGACGTTTTCGCCATCGCCTCTGGCCAGCGCCGAAGAATCCATCCGCGTGCCGCTGGTGGTGATGTTCGATGGAACCAGGGGTTGGTCGCCCGCCGGCGCGCGATAAGCGATGACGGCGGCATCGGCATAGAAGCTGGTGGTTGCGCCGCCGCGCGGAATGTCCTGGTAGGGCCCGGTAACGGTAGGCGGCTGCGCAAGCGATCCGGCGAACGGTTTGCCACCCTCCACGCGCGTCTCGCTCCACACCAACTTCTTCATCGCCTGCCCGGGTTTCACCCACGGACCGCCGGTTTCGCTCCATCCGGGGGAGCCGGCAATCGCCATTTCCAGCCCCAACTGGTCGGCCAACGTGGCGGCGTAACGGAATGCGTCCTTCCATTCCGGCGTCATGTAGACCAGGCGGTGGTCCACCACCTGCGGGGTATTGAGGGAGGCGTCGAAGTTCTGGAACCCGCCGATGCCGACGCGCTTCATCCATTCGAGGTCGAGCTTGATGCCCTCTTTGCTGATGTTGCCGTTCATCCAGTGCCACCAGACGCGCGGCCTGGCGCTTTCCGGGGGATCGAGAAATCCGCGGGCGAGCGGATCGACATTCTGCGCGGAAACCACCCATGCCGTCACGGCGGACGCGGCCAGACAGAAGAAGCCAATCGTGCGATGCATGATTGACTACTATATCTCCGGCCGCGCTACGGTAGGCGAAGAGTTTCCAACGGCAAGAAAGCGCGAACCCTACATCACGATCAGAGGCACCGAATTCGAGACGATTCCATTCGGATTGGTCACCTGGACCCAAGTCCGCGTGCCCGAGGTTATCGCCACTGCCACTTTCAGTTGCGAAGAGCTTACAAACGTCACCGGACTGCCGGTGTAGAGTGTACCGCCCACCGTGACTTTCAGACCGGCGCCGGGTTGGAAATTGGCGCCGTTAATGGTGAGTACCTGGAGCCCGCTGGATGGCAGAAACGGGTCGGGTAAAAGCGAGGCGATCATCGGCGCGGGCGGCGGATTCACCTGCAAATTGACGCTGTTCGACGTGCCGCCGTTGGCGTTTATCACCTCCACCGCATATACCTTGGCGGTCAGCCCGGTTATGACGTTCAACTGCAACTGAGTCGGCGTCAATACAGCCAGTTGGCTGGCGGTAAGCGTGGTGCCGGCGATACTCACCTTCAGGCCCGCCTGGAACCCGCTTCCGTTGATCGTCAGGGTTTGCGCGGAGTTCGAGCCCGTCATGGGATTGGGGTTCAGGCTGGCAATCGTAGGCGCCGCGGCAGGTGCGCTTACCGTGAGGTTCACGGGAGCGCTCATGGCTCCGCTGGGATTCGTAACCGTCACCGGCAGAGTTTGCGCGGTGGTTCCGGCCACTAGGCTTAGCATCAATTGCGTGCCGGCCGCCGAGTTGATCTGGGAGCCCTGATAGACGGTCCCGCCCACGGTCACTTTTAATCCGCTGCCGGAAACAAAACCACTTCCGCCGACAATCAGCATCTGGGCGGAGTTTGAGCCCGTCATGGGATTGGGATTCAAGGAGGTCACGATAGGTGCCGGGGCAGCCGATACCGTCAAATTCACGGGGTTGCTGACCTGCCCGGTAGGATTGCTCACCTCGACAGGCAAATTCTGAGCCACGGTCCCGGGGACCACGCTCACCGTCAGAAGGCTGCTGCTGGCAGAGACGATCTGCGAGCCCTGGTAAACGACGTTACCGACCGAAACCTTCAGCCCGGTGCCGGGGGTGAAGCCGCTTCCGGTGACGGTGAGCACCTGGGCCGAGTTGGACGCGGCCATGGGATTGGGGGCCAGCGCGTAAACAGCCGGAGCCCGCGGGGGCGCGGTCACCGTGAGGGTAGCAGCGCTGCTGGCCAGGCCGTTCGGATCGATCACCACCACACTCAAAGTCTGAGCGGCGGCGCCCACCGTGACGCTCACCGTCAATTGCGTGCCGCTCACGAACGTTACCTGCGGTCCCTGATAGACGGTGCTGCCGACGCTCACTTTCAAAGCGCCGCCGGAAACGAATCCGCTGCCATTGACACTCAACGTCTGCGCGGAACTCGATCCGGTCATGGGATTGGGGCTCAAGGAGACGATCGACGGCGGTATGCTCGACGCAATGACGGTGAGGGTAGCGGAAGTGGTAGCTTTGCCGCTGGGCAGAGTCACCTGTACGGCCACGCTCTGCGCGCTCGTGCCGACGTTCACACTGACTACCAACTGCGAACTGCTGACGAAAGTGACCGACGCCCCCTGGTAGGTCACCGATCCCACTTTGACCAGGAGATCCGAACCGGCAACAAACCCGGAGCCCTTGATGGTGAGGCTTTGGGCGGCAGACGACCCGTTGATCGGATTGGGACTCAGGGAAACGATGGTGGGCGCGGGCGGGGTTCCACTCCAGTTGGTGACCAGCGCGTTAGCGTCCACCGTGCCGAGTCCGGTGGCGAGATCGTATCCGGAGCCAGCGTTATAGCCGGTCATTTTGCCGGTCCCAGCCGGCGCCGCTGCCGTGGAACAGTTGGGCGAACCGGCCGCGCAGGCCACCGCGTTCGACCCGGCGGTGATGTCGTGAAAGACCCCGGGGGCCGATGCGGCCAGTGCGTAAAGTTTGCTAACCGGGTTGCCGTTGCCGGTGTGAGTATATTGATTGACGATGGCCATGAGGCCCGCGAAGGACGGGGTCGCGGCAGAGGTCCCACCGACGAGATAGAGCCCGCCTTCCTGCTCGATCACGTACCCATCGTGACCCGCCGCGGAAAGTGAAATGTCCGGCGTCAGACGCGCTGTCCCGGTAGGTACGCCGGCTCCGGTTTGCCAACTACCCCGGTTCCACATGAGGCTGGATCCGCCTCCGCCGGCGTAGAGTCCCGAGCCACCCGCTGTGCTGCTCTCGTTCCAGACGACTTCGGGAATGTAACCGAGCGCCGACGCCATCTGCGCATTATTATTCGGGCTCCAATACGTGGACGACGACGATGCATCGTTGAACTCCGTGCCGCCGACGGCGACATTGTAGGTAGTGGAAGCGAGCCCGTTGATGCCGAAGCCCTGACTCGCGACCGCGTCATTCGACGCATCGCAGCCGGCGGAACCGCTGTCGCCGGCGGCGGCGAAGATCGCAATCCCTTCGGCAGCGGCCTGCTGCCACAGACTGTTATAGAAGTAATTGGAGGAACCGAGCTGCGCCTCGCACATTCCGTAGCTCAAACTCATCACTGGCGCGGTGTCGTGTTGCACGACATATTGCGCCGAGAGCGTGACCCCATCGGAAGTGTTGGTGCTGGCGGAGGTCACGAAGTAGACCGATGCTCCCTTGGCAACCGCGCCCGCCCACTCCACATCCAGGTCCGCTTCGGTCTCGTCGCCCGAAACAATTCCCGGATCTTTGCCGTTGACAATTATGATGGGACTGTTTGCCCCCAGACCCCACAATGTGCGGAAGCCTGCAACGTCGCTGGCCTTGATATCGGTTTCACCCACAACCGCGATGCTTTGGCCGGTGCCGTCGTATCCCGCGTTCCAGAGAGGAGTCAAATCGTAGATAGTGGCGAAGTCGTAAGGCGAGAGTCCGTGTACGCCGCCGCTGAAATTGGTGAGCGGAGCCGCGGCGGACGCAATAACGTGATGAAACGGGCGCAGCCCGAAATCGTGCAGCGACACCACGCCGCGCACCACAGTTGCGAACGCCGCCGGGATCGAGATGTCGCCGGCATTGGCCACATGCGGCCGGCCCTTCCATTCGTAGCGGTCGATCTCGGTATGAAAAGCCGCTTCCACCTGGGCGGCGGTGCCGCTGAACTCGATGCTGCGCCTTCCCGCCGCGACTTCCGTCACTTGAAAGCCCTGCGCTACCAGCCAGGCGGTGAGGGCGTCGAGGTCCTGCCGGGCCACGCCGAACTGTTCGCCGAACTCCTCCGGCGTCAACCAGGCGTGGTAGCGAGGGGACGCCGGGTCCTGCTGCTCCACCAGGAGTTGCTCGAGCGCGGCTTCCTGTTCGGAACTGCTCGCAAGCTGGAGGAGGATCCGTTCCATGGGCAAGCCGGCTGGTGCCCGGCCAAGTGGCCTGGCTACGGTCACCAATGGATGGGTGGTGCCGGGTACACGTATCAGCACCCCATCGTCCCGATGTTCGGGGATTCGCGGGTGAACTTGGGCGCAAACGGCTCCGGCCCAGAGGACTCCAAGGAAAACTGCACGGCTTTTGGACAATTCGGTCTCCGTTTGGAATGCCTTCAGGCATCCCAACGGAACCTTATCGGCCAGGAATATCGGAATATGAGATCTGCAATAGGCCACTCGCGCCAGCGCGAGGGCTTAGCGCGGCGTTTTCGCCGGCTGCGAGGCAGGTTACCGCGCCGTCCGCGTAGAGGTATGCCAGTACGAGTTGATCCACTGCTCAAACGACATCACGCGGTATTCCTGCCTGACTGCATCCAGATCGATGTGGTAGCCGGTATCCTGAAACCAGCGGTACATGGTGGTGATTTCCGGGCCGGCTTGCTTTTCGAACTCATCCCAGGGAAGTTGCACGTAGCGGACTTCACGCCCCGAGGTGCGAGTGAAGACCTGTGCGAGTTCCTGCATGGAAAGCTCGTCTCCCGCCAGTTCGAAGATGCGATTCTGCCACTTGCCGGGGTGGGCAAAGGCCTCGGCAACCACTCCGCCGATGTTGTCCACGGCAATCATCTGCAAGCGCTTCCCGGCATCCAAGGGTAGCTTCAATTCGCCGCTTTCGATGGTTTCCCTCATGCCAAGCCAATTTTCCATGAAGAATACCGGCCGCACGATGGTAAAGTGCATGCCCGTCGCGCGGATGTGTTCCTCGATTCGAAACTTGCTGTCGAAATGCGGAATGCCAGTGTGCTGATCCGCACTGGCAACCGAACTATAGACAAAATGCGCGATGCCGGAAGTCTTTGCCACGTCGGCGACATTGATGCCCTGGCGGATTTCGCCCGCAACTCCGGCCTGGCGCGAGCTCTGCACCGAATGCACCCCATAGGCGCCGTCCAGTGCGCGGACGAGTACGTTTCGATCCTCCATGTCTCCCCGCATGACCTCAACTCCGGGGCCGGCGATTGCCCGTACCTGAGGCTGCTCGGGGTTCCTGGTTAGGGCACGGACGGCAAAGCCGTTCTTCCGAAGGTGTCCAAGCGATGCCCCGCCCTGGCGGCCAGTGGCGCCGGTAACGAGGATGGTCTTGCTTCTCTTCTTGGTTGTGGCCATAAAGGACACGAGAGCACGCCATTTGCCAGCGTGCGTTTTGGGGACGAGGCCGGCGAATCGTCTATTGCCCGGTTGCCGTTGACGGCGTGATCGCCGCCGGATTGCCAGTGGACTTCAGTTCGCGCTCGCGTTCCAGCACCGAGACGCCTTTGGTCATCCATTCTTCGGCGGGCGCACCTTTCAGGTAGTGGTCGAACCAGGCGTTGATGCGGCGGTGGTAATCGATCTGGTTGGCCTTCTGTGCGACGGAGTGATTCTCGCCCTCGTAGACCAGCATGAGGCACGGCTTGCCGGCGCGGCGGGCGGCATTGTAGAACTCGATATCCTGGTGCCAGTCGGATGCGCCGTCGTGGTCGCCCACTTCCATGAGCAGTGGCGCGGCGAGTTTGTTGGCCACGAAGGTCGAAGAATTTCGAATGTACGATTCGGGATCTTCGTAGAGCGGCACCTGCATGCGCTCCTGCCCGACTTCGACGTGATTGGTTTCGGGGCCACCGGAGTTCCAGTAGATCTCGCCGACGCTGGAGCTCAGATTGGTCAGCGCGCCACCCACCGCTCCCGCGGCGAAGAGGTCACTGTGGGTGACGATAAAAGTGGTCTCGTAGCCTCCCCAGGAGTGGCCGGTGAGGCCAACGTGTTTGGCATCGATCATGCCACCCTCCAGCACCTTCTTTACACCGGAAGTTACGCAATCGAGCGCCGAAATGCCGGGATTGCGGGGCTTGAAAACGATATCGGGGCGGAAAACGAAGTAACCGTGCTGAGTCCAGACCGCCGCATTGTAAGTGTTGCGCTCGGATGGCGCGGTCCAATTATGGAGCTGATTACTTTCGATTTCGTAAATCTGCACAATCATGGGGTATTGCTTGCCCTTTTCATAATTCGCGGGGTAGTAGAGCGCGCCTTGCAGACGGTCGCCGTGGGAGTTCTTATAATCGATCAGATCGGCCTTGCCCCAGGCGTATTGGGACGCAAATGGGTTCGTTTCGCTAACCTCCCGGGCAGCTTTTAAGTCATTGCCAGCGAAGAAGTTGGGCGACTCGTCCCAAGCTCCGGCCTGGTAGGCGAAGGTGTCCGCCTCCCTGGCCTTTTCGAGGCCGCGAACGCCCTTGTCTTCGTAAATCAGACGGTCCACCTGGCCGTTGCGGAGCACGGAATAGCCGCTCTTCTTGGTCCAGCGGCCCTCCATGCTGAGATAGACGGGCTTGTCGAGATCGATGGCATCGTTCCCGCCCGCGCCGCCGCGTCCGCCGCCGCGCCCGCCACGGCCACCCGGACCCGCGGGGGCGATGTTCACGTAGCGATAGCGGATATCTTCGGCCGCCCCATCGGTCAGGCGCTTCGGCTTGGCCGATCCGTCGGCCGAGATCTCCCAAAGGTCGTTGGTGTCGTAAACGATCACGCTGCGGTCGCCCTTGGTCCATCCGGCGACGCCGTAAGCGGGCTTTTGACTGACCGGATAGTCGTTTTCCTTGTTGGTCAGTCCGATTTTGGCGTCTTTGGTGATGTTCCGGCTCGTACCGGACTCCAAATCGTAAACCCAGAAATCGCCTTCGCGGAAATTCATGGCGTACCGGCCGCCGGGACTGAATTCCACCGGAGGAATCAGGTGCCTGGCCACCTCGGCGCGCGCGCCGGTATCGAGATCGACCTTGTAGACATCGGCGAAATTGCGGCCGAACATGGCGTCATTCTCGTAAGGGACGCTATCCAGCGCGAGGGCGCGCGATCCAGTATGGGGAAGGCGCACCTCTTCCTTCACGTTTGTCGTTAGCTGCACCAGTTTACCGCTCGCCAGGTGCCATGCCGCGGGAGCGTTGCGGTCGCGATCACGCGCGGCGGTGAGTTTTTGCTCGCTGATGACGTTGACGTCCTGCCAGTGCCAGACTTCCACCGTGGCGGGATCGTCATCGGACTTCCTGACCACAATCTTTTTAGGCCAGGGCGCGACGCCGACGTACACCATCGAGCCATCTTCGGACCATTGCGGCGCGCGCGTGCCGACGATGCGCTGCGGCGCGTCCACTTTTACGGTCAGCTTGTCGCCGAGATTCTTCCAGGCTAGGGCGACGTGGCTTTCGCCATCGTAATCGGGGCTCTTAACGGAGCGGAACGCCGCCAGATCGCTCGATTCCTTGCGCCATGTGAGCGCGGTAAACAGCGCCGGGCCGCTATCGAGCACGCGGAGCGAACCGCTGCGCGGATCGTAGACCTGGAGCGCGTTTCCGGTGCGGCCCTCCACTCCGATGCTCATGGCGAGGTTCGAGCCCTTGTCCTGCCAGGAGTAGTTGGTAACGTCGCCGAAGGTGGCATCGACGCCGGTGGCGAGATTTCGTACCAGCAGCGCCGCACCCACGGGATCGCGCTGGTTTTCGGCATCGCCACCACCACCGCCGCGGCCGCCACGCCCGCCGCGCCCGCCACCCGCCGCACCGCCGTTCCCCGCATTTTCCGCCGGCATGGGCGGATATTTGCGGAATGCCAGGTATGGGCCATCGCCCGCGAAAGCGAACGACTGGACGTCATCGACCGTGGTCAAGGTGCCGCTCGGGAGCTCGACAGCCGCAAGCTTGGTCTGGACAGGCTTGTGCGCTTTGCGCGCCTTCTCCTGTTCCGCCTCGGACACAGTGGCGGAGCAGGCCAGCCATCGCGAATCGGAAGAGAACGCGGCGGCGGAACAAAACGCCACAACCTGGGTCTTGCCGCCGGCAACCGGCGCGACGCGCAGTTCGCCATCCCCGCTGGTTCGGCGAATTTCGTAGGCCAGCCACTTGCCATCCGGCGAGAGCGCGCCGGCGCCGAGAGTTTCCCATTTGCCGTAGTCCGCTGGAAGCAGAGTCGGTTTGGTCTGGGCGAGCGCGGAGGCCGCGATAACGAGCAAAAACAGGGTGCGGGGCATCATGGCAGACGATTGTACCGCAGGGGACGATTCAACGTGCTAGTCTGTACTACTTATGAAGGCCGCTGCCGTATTGTTTTTTCTTCCGCTGGCCGCCGCCCTGGCGCAGGCGCCGACTCCCGAATCGGTGCTGGGCCACAAGCCGGGCGACGACTTCTACCTCGCGTCGTACGACGATTCACTGGGCTATTTTCAGAAACTCGCGCGCGCCACGGACAAGCTGAAACTGGTCGAGGTCGGCAAGACCTCGGAGGGACGGGACTGGTACATCGCCATCATCTCCTCCGCGAAGAATCTGGCCGATCTCGAGAAATATAAAGACACCGCGAAACGGCTGGCGCTGGTGAAAGGCCTGACCGACGAGCAGGCCCACACGCTGGCGCGCGACGGCAAAGTGATGGTCCACATCGATGGCGGCCTGCACGCCACCGAAGTGGCGCCGGCACAGATGACCATCCAACTGGCGTACAACCTGGTGACCGCAACCGACCCCGAAACCGCCACGATTCTCGACAACGTGATTCTGCTGCTCTGGTTCTCCATCAACCCGGACGGCCAGAACATGGTGGCCAAGTGGTACAAGTCGAACCTCGGGACGCCGTACGAAGTGAGCGGCATGCCGGGGCTTTTCCAGAAATATATCGGCCACGACAACAATCGCGACGGCTACATGAACAACATGGTCGAGTCGCAGGTGATCACGAAGACCGAACTGGAATATTACCCCACAGTCTTTTACAACCATCACCAGACCGCACCCTTCCCCGCCCGCATATGGATTCCACCCTTCGGCGACCCGGTGTCCCTCAATCCGCACCCGCTCATGTACCGCTGGGTGAACGTATTCGGCACCGCGATGGCAGCGTGGCTCGACGAGCACGATATGCCGGGCGCGATGCACCGCGGCCGGTTCGACGATTGGTACCCCGGATTCGTGGATCACGTCAACAATTTCCGCAACACAGTTTCCTTCCTCACCGAAACGGCGCTCTACCAATACGCCACGCCCCACTTCTACACCACCAACGACTTTCCGGCGGCGAGCCAGGATCTGCGCACCCAGGTCTTCTACTCGAGCCCGTGGAAGGGCGGATGGTGGCGCTTGGGCGACGCGGTCCGCTATACCTTGCAGGCATCCATGGCGGTGCTCGATACCGCGGCCAAGAACCGCGAAGAGCTGCTGTTCGACCGCTACCGCGCGGGCCACGACGTGATCGCGCACTTTACCAAGGATCCGCCGTACGCCTACATCATCCCCCGCGAGCAGCGCGATACGCCGACCGCGGAGACGCTGGTGGAAAAGCTGCTGATCAATGGAATCGAGGTTCACCAGGCAACGCACGAGTTCGCGGCGAACGGGTCCACATATAAGGAAGGCGAGTGGGTGGTGTTGATGGATCAGCCTTTCGCCGCCCTGGTGAAGGAGCTCTTCGATATTCAGAAGTACCCCAACCTGCCGGGCATGCCGCAGCCGGCAAACGCGGCCGGCGCGGCTGCCGGCGGCGGTGGAGGACGTGGAGGCGGCGGTGGCGGGCGTGGAGGCGGCGGAGGACGTGGAGGCGGCGGTGGTACACAGGCGGTTGCCGCGGTAACTCCGGCACCGGCTGCGCCGGCGGCAGGCGGAGGCCGCGGCGCGGGAGGCGGACGCGGAGGCGGACGCGGAGCAACTGCCGAGGGCGCCCCGGCGTCGCCGGTGCAAACGCCATACGACGTGACCGGCTGGACGCTACCAATCCAGATGGGCGTCGAAGTAGTCGCCGTCACGCAGCCCGTCGCCGAGGAAACCCGCAGGACGCTGCGCAAGATCGACCGCGTCGAGCCCATCGCCGGAAAAGTGGATGGATCGGGACCGGTGTTTGCGTTCACGCATAACACGAATGCTTCACTGCGGGCGGTGAATGAAATACTGGCGGCCGGCGGGACCGTGAGTTTCGGCAAGTCCGATAACACGATTTACGCGACCAACGCCGCCGCAATTCTACGGCAGAACGGGGTGGACGCGAAGTCGGTGAGTGAGGCGCCGGAATCGTGGCCGGTGAAGAAGACCCGGATCGGCATTTATCAACCGTGGAGCGGCAATATCGATGAGGGCTGGACGCGCTGGATTCTGGAACAGTACCATTTTCCGTTCACGGTGCTGCACAATCCCGAAATTCGCGATGGGCATCTGAGGGAGCACTTCGACACCATCGTCTTCGCCGAAATGCAGGCTCGCCAAATCATGGATGGGGCGCGGCCCGGGACGGTTCCCGGCCAATACGCCGGCGGGATCGGCGAGGAAGGCGCGCAGGCGCTGCGCGATTTCGTTACGGCGGGCGGGACGCTGGTGACCATGGGCAACGCCGGGTCGTTCGCCATCGAGCAATTCAATCTGCCGGTAGCGAATGCACTCGCCGGGTTGGGGCAGACACAGTTTTTCTGCTCGGGCTCGCTACTGCATGTCGAGCTTCCCGATTCCAAAAACCCGCTGGTGGCCGGGCTTCCCGCGATGCCTGCGGTGATGTTCGAGCGGAATGAGGCCTTCGAGACGCGGCAGGGTTTTCGCGGGCGGGTGCTGGCCAGTTATGTGAAGGACCGCAATCCCCTGGTGAGCGGCTATCTGCTGGGAGCGGAACATATTCAGGGAAAGGCCGCGGCGATCGATGCATTCTACGGTACGGGGCACATCGTGATGCTCGGCTTCCGGCCGCAATGGCGCGGGCAATCGCACGGCACTTACAAGTTCCTCTTTAATGCTTTGTACTATAACCCCTCGATGGCGCCGGAAGGCGGCGGGGGCGGACGAGGCGGTGGACGCAACGGCGGCGGAAACCCGCAGCAGTCGGCGTGGCGGCGCGAAGCCGAGTCGGTGAAAGCGGAAATCACGCGATTGGCGGAATTGAATCGCACTTACTTCACGGCCCGCGGACCCGCTGCCGCGGCGCCCGGCAAGGAACTGGAGGCTGCGCTGGATGCCTTCCAGCGGGATCGCATCCCGCTGCTGGACGACTTGCGAGCGCAGGTGGAGGACGCGGCAATCGTGCGCGCGGAAGCAGCATTTTCCGCCCAGCTCGTGCGGCTCGCGGTCGATCTGCGAACCAAGGATTTCAGCGCGACCAAGGTGGAGGATCTGTTGGATCAATATAAGTTGGCGGTGGTGCCATGAGAACGCCCGTGAAATGTGGAGTGCTTTCGCTGCTGGCCGTAGCGGCTTTCGCACAGGTGCCGACTCCCGAATCGGTGCTCGGCCATAAGCCCGGCGACGATTTCTATCTAGCCACTTATGAAGACGCGCTCGGGTACTTCAAGAAAGTAGCAGCGGCGTCCAACCGGATCAAGCTGGTAAACGTAGGTAAAACCACGCGCGGGCGCGACTGGTGGATCGCCTTCATCTCCGAACCCGCCAATCTGGCGCAGCTCGATCACTACAAGGATGTCTCGCGCCGGCTGGCGCTCTCGCGCGGGATCACGGACGACCAGGCGCGTGCGCTGGCGCGCGAAATCAAGCCGATCATCCACATCGATGGCGGCCTCCACGCCACCGAAGTCGCCAATCACCAACACACGATTCAGCTCGGCTACGACTTGGTAACATCCGAGACTCCGGAATTCAAAGCCATCCGTCAGAATCTCATCGTCGAGCTGTGGTTCTCCATCAATCCCGACGGTCAGACGGCGGTGGCCGAATGGTATCGCCAGAACGTTGGTACGCCTTACGAAGTGAGCGGCATGCCGGAACTGTACCAGGAGTATGTGGGTCACGACAACAATCGCGACGGATACATGCTGAATATGCTGGAATCGCGCGTGGTAACCAAGGCAACGCTCGACACCCAGCCGCTGGTGTTCTACACGCAGCATCAATCGGCGCCGTTCCCCGGACGCATCTATCTGCCGCCGTTTGCCGACCCGATCTCGGGCAACATGCATCCGCTGATGGTGCGCTGGCTGAACCTGATCGGCATGACGATCGCCGAGTACCTGGACGATCACGGCTTGCCGGGGTCGATGCACCAGGAAACCTTCGACGTCTGGTATCCCGGATATCTCGATAACATCGGCAATTTCCGCCACACCATTTCGTTCTTCACCGAAACAGCGCTGTATCAGTACGCCACGCCGCATTTCTACACCGTGGACGAGTTTCCCGCGGCGCGGCAAGGGCTGGGCGAAGAGATGCTCTATTCGAGCCCCTGGAAAGGCGGCTGGTGGCGCCTGGCGGACGCCTGTAAGTATATGTACGAAGCCGATATGGCCGTGCTGAGCTTAGCCGTCAAGTATCGCGAGCAGATGATCTACAACAAGTACCGCGCCGCGCGGGACACCATCGCGGAATTCCGCAAAGATCCGCCCTACGCCTACCAGATCCCGCGCGAACAGCACGATGCTCCGGAGGCCGCACTGCTGATGGACAAGCTGATGCTGAACGGCATTGAAATTCACCAGGCGAGCAAGCCGGACGAGTGGGTGATCCTGATGGATCAGCCCTTCGCCGGTCTGGTGAAGGAGTTATTCGAGCCGCAGGTTTATCCGACCCTCACACAGCGGCCATATGATGTGACGGGCTGGACGCTGCCGTATCAAATGGGCGTGGAGGCGCATGCCGTCACCACACCGCTCTCCGCGCAATTTCGCGATTCGCTGCGGCTGATCAAAGACACCAACGACCTGGCGGCGCCATTCAATCACGGAACTGACGCGAGCTATCGCGCCATCAACCAGATACTGGCGGCGAAGGGCAAAGTAACGGTTTCCGGCGACGATTTTGCCGCTTCCGATATCGACAAGGGCAAGCTCGAAACGATCCTGAAAGAGAATCGCCTGCGGGCTGTTGGCGCCGCGAAGGAAGGCGCCAAACCGCTGAAGCCACTGCGAATCGGCCTGTACCGGCCCTGGACCGCGAGCATCGACGAAGGCTGGACCCGCTGGATCCTGGAGCAGTATCAATTTCCGTACACCAATGTGTATAACGACGGCATTCGCGCCGGCCACCTGCGCGACCGCTACGACATCATTGTAATTCCCGACATGGGCGCGCAGCAGATAGTGAACGGACGCAGGCCGGGCACCGTGCCGGAGCGCTATGCCGGCGGAGTCGGCGACGAGGGCGCCCAGGAACTGCGCGACTTCGTCGACGCCGGCGGCACACTGGTGACATTCAACAACGCGTCGCTGTTCGCAATCGATCAGTTCAAACTGCCGGTAACGAATGCCCTGGCAGGTGTACCGCCGGCGCAGTTCTCCTGCTCGGGTTGCCTGGTGACGGTGCATGTGGAAGACACCAAAAATCGCCTGACTGCGGGACTGCTTCCCGATACCATCGTGATGTTCGAAGGCGGGCCGGCGTTCGACACGAAGGGCGACTTCAAAGGTGCGGTGCTGGCGCGCTATCCCCGCGAGCGGTCGCCGCTCGCGAGCGGATATCTGATCGGACCCGACCACCTGGAAGGCAAGGCGGCGGCGCTCGACGTGGAGTACGGCAAAGGGCACGTGATTCTGCTGGGATTCAAGCCGCAATGGCGCGGCCAATCGCACGCGGCGTATAAGTTCTTCATGAATGCGTTTTACGGGGAGTGAAGAGGAACGCTTTTGGCAGTCCGATACTCGCATCGGGATGGAGTAGCGCAACTTGGAGCGGCTAACGA
>Ga0335073_10005087_pt1 | contig 18463 bp, 17 predicted proteins | sample Lox_Sample_22_FD_207093 | JGI IMG/M metagenome (GOLD analysis project Ga0335073, IMG submission 207093) | Soil microbial communities from Loxahatchee National Wildlife Refuge, Florida, United States - Lox_Sample_2.2 | ecosystem: Environmental > Terrestrial > Soil > Wetlands | place: USA... | reverse complement strand
CGCGATGATGAATCCGATCGCCGCCAGAGCCGCCGTCTGCACCAGGAACGCCGAAGCCGTGGTATTGACCGCCGCCTGGGAGATCCAGTGCTGCAGCGTCTTCATCGAGACGTATTTGCCGACTGACTGCCCGATCCAGTCCCACCGGCTGCTGGCCGTCTTGCGCAGCAGCTCAGAGGCTTCGAGCGAGGGGCCGGCGATGCCGCCTTTTTCCACCGAGATGGCGGCCAGGCGATGCTGCAGAACCTTGTCGGCGCGGGAGGGCGACATCGCCATCGCGACGACGCCGAAGGTGATGAGCAGAACCGCAAAGAAGCCGGAGGCCAGGAGAATCATGTCCGCGTCGTCCTTACACTTCCATCGAATGGTCCGACAGACCCGCCGGGATGGGAATGCCCGCAGCCTTCAGACGTTCGGTGAACTTGGGCACAATGCCCGTGGAGCGGAAGCGGCCTTTCACTTTCCCGTTTTCCGCCATGCCTTCCTTTTCAAACAGGAAGATGTCCTGCATGCTGATGACGTCACTGTAGGCGCCGGTGAGTTCGGAAATATGCGTAATCCGCCGCGAGCCGTCGCCCATACGCGCCACCTGCACGATCAGGTGGATGGCCGACGCGATCTGCAGCCGGATCGCCTTGTCAGGCAGGCGAATGTCGCCCATCATGCACATCGTTTCCAGACGCGACAGGCCGTCGCGCGGGGTGTTGGCGTGAATGGTGGTCAGGGAGCCGTCGTGGCCGGTGTTCATGGCCTGCAGCATGTCCATGGCTTCCTCGCCGCGCACCTCGCCGAGGACGATGCGGTCGGGACGCATACGCAGGGCGTTGATGACCAGCTCGCGCTGGCGGATCGCGCCCTTGCCTTCGACGTTGGGCGGACGCGTCTCCAGACGCACCACGTGATCCTGGCGCAGCTGCAGTTCGGCCGAGTCTTCAATGGTGACGATGCGCTCGCGTTCGGAGATGAAGCTGGAGAGCGCGTTCAGCAGGGTCGTCTTGCCGGCGCCGGTGCCGCCCGAGATGACGATGTTGAGGCGCGCCTGCACGGCGGCCCGCAGCATGTCCAGCATAGGATTGGTCAGCGCCTTGTTCTGCACCAGCTTTTCCGCGGTCAGAGGCGATGATCCGAAGCGGCGGATGGAGAGAATCGGTCCATCGATGGCCAGCGGCGGAATGATCGCGTTCACGCGCGAGCCGTCCTTGAGGCGCGCGTCCACCATGGGCGTCGATTCGTCCACGCGACGGCCCACGGCAGAAACAATCTTGTCGATGATCTGGAGGAGGTGCTTGTTGTCCTTGAAGGTGACGCTGGTGCGGTGCAGCACGCCGCGGCGCTCCACGTATACGTGAGAGCAGGTATTGACGAGAATATCGTTGATTGTGTCGTCCTTGAGGAGCGGCTCCAGCGGGCCCAGTCCGAAGACCTCGTCCAGCACCTCCTGGGCGATCCGGTCCCGCTCCACCGAGCTCAGCGGGACGCCCTGCTCGGCGATGATCTGCTGAATCAGGATGAAAAGCTGCTGCTGCCCGGTGCGGCTCTCCTGCGCCTCGTCCAGTTTCTCCAGATCGAGGCGGTTGATCAGTTCCGAGTGCACCGCCGACTTCAGCTCCTGCTGCTCTTTCTCGCGCAGCGGGCGGGCGGTGTTGGGGGTGCGCAGTCCGGGGCCGCTGCCGCGCAGTGCGGCATCAGCGCGTGGTGAGGTGACGTTCAGAGTCAGATCGCCCATGCTTATTCAGTCCTCTTCTGGCCGAACAAAGAGAATCCTTTGCGGGCCGGCTGCGCTTTCGGTTCCTCGTCGCCGCTGAGCAGGTTGGTCCAGCGGGCAAACTGGCCGGATATTTCGGATTTCTTGTCCGGCCCGATCGGCTCGCCCACGTTGATCGCGCGCTGGCAGTCCGCGTAGGCGTTGCACAGCCGGACTTCCACCGGAACCCGGATCGCCTTTTCGATCTGCTCGATGGCGATGGCTCCGTGGGACGAGTAGCGGTTGATGATGACGTGCAGGCGGGCAGAAGTCGATTCGTTGCGGCTGAGGCCGTCGATGTAGCGCGACAGGTCGCGGATCGCCCCGATATCCGGCGTTGCCACCAGGTAGATCTGGTCGGAACGGTCCATGACCGCCAGGCTGACCTCCTCGAGCGAGGTTTCGCAGTCGAGAAGGATGTAGTCGTACTCGCCGCGCAGGAACTCGAGCGTGCGTTCCATCGCGTCAGGATCCACCGAGCGGGTCAGGTCGTGCGATTCCGGGGAGGAAAGTACCTCGAGGCCGCTGGGATGCTTGGCGATGAAGCCGCGCAGCAGCGTCGAGTCGAGGCGGTTCACGTTGCGGATCAGTTCGTCGAAATGGTAGCGGGTGCCGTCCAGGCCCAGATAAAGACAGATGTGCCCGAATTCCGGATGGTTATCGATCAGCAGAACCTTCTTGTTCTTCTGCCGGACCAGATAGTAGGCCAGGGTGACCGCAATCGTGGTGGTGCCCACCCCGCCCTTGGCTCCGAAGAAGGAAAGGATATGACCCGTCGAGCGGGCGCGCCCCATGGTGGACGACCACTGCCGCTCCTGCCGGTCGAAGGTATCGGCCAGCTGGCGCATATCGAGCGGGTTCTTCAGCACTTCGTTGCAGCCCGACCGCATCGCCGTCAGCAGCAGCTCGGGATCGTTGCCGGCGGAGAGAGCCGCGGCGAAAAACCGTCCAAAGAACAGCTGCTGCAGGTAAGCTGCGGTTTCGGCCGCTCCCTTGGGATCGCGGTCGAAGTCGATGATAGCGAGCACCGCATCGGCGCCTTTGGTGTCCCCGGAGATGGCGGGGCGGCGGGCGGCCGAGACATACTCGTCAAAGGTATCGTGGCTGAGCGTCCAGCGGTGCTGCGACGCCGCCTGAACGATCTTGTCCGTAACATCGTGGTCCAGGCCGACCGTCAGCAGAGCCACGGTCAAAGTCTGAGGATTGGAATCCTGCTCCTGCTTCATGGTGTTAGTCCTTGTCGTCCGGAACCGGAACATCCTCGGGTCGTGGCTGGGGCTGCGGCTGAGCCGGAGGAGTCTTGGGAGTCATTTCCTTGTCAAACTTCTTGTTGTCGATGAACGGAACCACCATCTTCGGCTGCATCGGGTGCTGCGGCTCCGACAGGGGATCGACCACCGTCGGCGTTACGATCACCGCCAGTTCGTCGTTGCTGTGGCTGGTAACCCGCGTCTGGAACAGTTTGCCGAGGATCGGGATATCGCCGATCCCAGGGATCTTCTGCAATTCGTCCGTCGTGCGGTTGTCGAGCAGACCGGAGATGGCGAAACTCTGCCCGTCTTTCAGCTGCACAACGGTTTCGGCGCGGCGGGTCGAGATCGCCGGAATCGTATATCCGGAAATCACGACCTCGTTCGAGTAATCGAGAGCGCTGACCTCGGGGGCGACCTTCAGCTCAATGGTGCCGTCCGGCATCACCGTCGGGGTAAAGTCGACCTTCACGCCATAGGGCCGGAACTGAATGGTGACCGATGTGAATCCGCCGGTGCCGCCCTGCACCACCGGGTAGGGGAATTCGCCGCCGGCCAGGAACGATGCCTTCTGACCGCTGATGGCCGTCAGCGTCGGCTCGGCCAGAATCTGCATGATCTGCTTGTTGAGCAGCGCCTGGATGGCCGCGCCCACGTTGTGGTCTGCGTTGTAATAGAAGAGGTTGAGAAGACTGCTCAGCTCAAGCAGGCCGCCGCCGGTGGTACCCGAGGAGGTTTGCCCGACCGTGATCGCGGGGAACTGCCCGGTGGTCGAGCTGGCGGTATTCTTTCCCGCCGAGAAGAAGTCGAATCCCAGCTGGAATGCGCGGGAGCGGTCGATCTCGACGACCCGCACCTTCAGCCGGACCTGTGGCGTATGCGGTGGCGCCACCTGCAGCGAGTCGGCGACATTCTTGGCGAACAGACCGGCCAGCTTCACTGCCGCGTCGTCCGTCTTCTGGCTGGCGACCGTGCCTGCCAGGCCCACCTGGTCGCCGTGGCTCTCGACGCGGATGGTATCGGTCGGGAATGCCTCGTGAAGCGCGGTGCGCAGATCGCTCACGTCGACATCGGAGTTGACCAGATAGGACTGCGACTTGCCGTCCTCGTCCCACAGGATGAGGCTGCTGATGCCAGGAGCCCTCGCCGTGATCACGATCTGATTCGGGCTGGACGTGTAGGAATCCAGAACGTCGGGGTTGCTGACATACACGCGCTTCAGCCGGCTCTCGGTATTGACGAACATCGAGTGGCCAATCACGAGATGGAGGGGATCGCCGATGTCGCTGGCCGTGCTGCCCAGGGCGCCGGCGACCGGCGCCGGTAGAGCCGGGGGAGCCGGGGCGGCCAGCGCGGCCGGCGCCAGGACACCGGTCCAGACGGCCGTGGAAAGTGCCGCTGCCAGCAGGGCGTGTGGGTGTTTCCGGAATGTGAACTGTTCCTTCATGGCCATGCCTCAGTTAAAACTTGCTGTGGTGCGCTTCGCCCCGAGCATGGTTTCCACCACCCAGGGAGCCGGTCCCACCGGACGAGTCATCCCGCGATGCTCGGAGACTCGGGTGGGCAGGGGAGCCAGTTCGGGCAGCCCCACCGGGATTGCCTTGGCCTGGTCGCGGTCGCCGCCATTGCGAAGCACAAAGTGGATGCTGCCCTGCGCGGATGCCAGAACCGCCTTTTCTGCGTCCTCAGGCGAAAGCAGCAGGGTGACGACGTCGACGGTCATCGGCTTGCCGGTCGGGTCCGGCTGTACCTGATGGCCGGCGGCCAGCACTTCGGCATCCTGCAGCACGGTGGCCGTCACCGGATCCGGATGAGAGTCGTCGTGGTAGGTGACCAGCACATCGACATGGGTGCCGGGCATCAGAAATCCCGCAACCCCGATCACCTCATTCGAACTCAGGGCCACGGCTCGCATTCCGCTGGGAATGCGCGCAGTCAGCCCAACGCCTGACCCGGCGGCGGCCAGCTGGCGATCGAGGATCGGCTGCCCGGCGGCCAGTGGGTAAAGCACGGCCCGCCCGACGACGTCGTCGGCCCGGACGAAGCTGCCCGCCAGCGGATGCGATTTCGGCCACTCGATCATGCTGAGATCTTCCCTGCGGATGACCTCGCCGGGATCGAGTGCGCGCGCGGCGGCGACATATTCCTGATTCTGCGGCGGGGCGACCTTCGGGGTGCGGCCCACCCTGCGGCTGAGCCAGAACGTAAAGAGCCCGGAGATCACCAGCGCCACGACAAGTGCAAGCATCATGCGGCGAGCCATATCACATTACCTCTGGAACGCCGTGAGGAAGAGCGTGGTCGCGGTGCCCGCGGCTACAGCCAGGGCATAGGGGAGACGCAGCGTCCTCGCGTTGGCGACATTCAGTTGAGGATGCGGCGCAAGTCCTTCCATACGATGATGGAGCGCGAGCGCGCCGACATTCCTGATGGTTTCTTTAAACCGGCCTCGCCACAGGGCGAGCCCGACGGCCATGACACCGCCGGCGATGGCGGTAAGGATCAGCAGATAGCCAACCAGCGGCAGTCCGGCGATGGCGCCGACGGCGGTGATGAGCTTCACATCGCCCGCCCCCATGCCTCCGGCCAGCCAGAAGATAAGAAAGAGAACGCCACAGATCAGTCCGGCCAGCGCGGCCAGCCCCATCTGGCGCCATCCGCCCAGCGCAAAGTGCAGTAAAAGACCGAACAGGATGCCAGGCAGAGTGAGGAAGTTGGGTATCCGGCGGCTGTGCACGTCGAAGCCGGCGCCTGCAAATGCACAGGCCAGGGCTGCTGTCGGGTACACCCACTCGGGTTGAAGATGCGACATTGCGATTGTCCCCAATGAGCCCTTTCCACTTCATCGGCGGAAAGAGTCAGAACGTTGAACCGGATTTGCCGCCGGCATCCAGCCTTCGGTGCCAGCCTGTGGAGTTGTCTGCGAAGAACCGTCCGATGCGGGAGGCAGCAGGGCACACAACCACTGCCCGGCCGCCGCCATCATCGTGTCGCAGCCTCTCAGCTCTGACCGTTTGCCTCCGCAGAGGCCGGCCCAGCTGAGTGGTACCGCGTTGTTCTTCCGTCGAACACCTGCCCGGATCCCTTCGGATGCGGACCGCCGAGCCGGTGCGGTGCCTGCGAATCACGTCGATGGAGCTGATTCCAATACTGACGGCGGAGGTGGGTGGTCGCGACCGGAGCCGAGGAACATTGGTCGCGACCCGAGATCATTCGCGAGTCAGGCCCGTTTCTTGTACTGCGAACAGGTCCGATTCACTTCACCCAACCAGAGACCGGCAAGAACAGAAACCGCCAGGACATCACGTGGGATTACAGGCTGTTGCCGATGGAGTTGAATTCCTGTCCGATCTTGGTGCTCAGCGAGCCCATCGCAACGATGGCGCCCAGGGCGATGAGGGCTGCGATCAGAGCGTACTCGATCAGATCCTGGCCGGACTCATCGTTCATCAGGTTGGTGAAAAGCCGCTTGGTCATGTTCATTCCAGTTCTCCTTGAAATTGCCGCACGGCCTTTGAACCCGGGACCGCGCTGCGTTGGTGGTGATTGTTGTCAACATTGCGATGAAACCGCCTGAGTCGCAATGCCATTTAAGTGTTACCTTTTGCTACTTTTGTAGAGACTGCGGTGCTGCTAGGGGCCCAAATTCCACCGAATCAATCGCTTCCTGGAAGTTACCCGGGAAGCTCCGCTTCGGGTTACTGCACGCGACGAGTCCCCTGCGCCGCGCAGAAAACCTGCGACCATCGCCAGCTCTCACAGGCTGGACGTGATGCTGCTGTAGTAGCTCGCGACCTTGGTGCCCACACCCGAGATGCCGGCGATCGCCGCCAGCGCGATTAAAGTCCCGATCAGCGCGTACTCGATCATGTCGGCTCCCGACTCGTCGTGCCGAAAACGATCCAGAAGCGGACTCCTCATTGCCCCTGCCTCATTCCAACCCCTGCCCCTCATGTCAGTCCTTTCTGCTCTCCGGAGCCTTGGCCCATGCGGAGATCCTGTCGGCCGGTCTTGCGTTGCAGTAGTCATATGCATCCGTCCCTCAGGAAAATGCGGCGGCCGGGTCGAGCAACTTCTCCCGCGACGGCCTAGAGCCTTTTCCCGATTTTTGTGTAGTCCTTGCCGAGTTTGTCTCCGTAGTTGTGCATGGCTGCGAAGGCTGCCAGCGCTACCAGAGCCGCCAGCAGGGCATACTCAAGAACGTCCTCGCCCTTTTCATCGAACAGGAGCTTCTGCAACGGGTCCTGAGTAACCTTCACTCGTGCTCTCCGCGGAAACATCGGGTTGATCATCAGGGGCCCAGGCAGAAACAGTTCAACCCGCGTCTGGCCTGACGGTAATACAGGATAAGTTTGAGGGCTATGACGAGATCGGTACAGAAGTACTCCCCCATTTGGTGTACTTTGGTGGAATAAACCCAACCAGATACCGGGAGTAATCAGCTCCCTCCGTGATTTGTTGTCGGCTACGCCACCCTGGCTTTCAAAACCACCGCCGGATGCCGCCGAGCGTGTCCTCTCTCAACGGGAAAACTCCTTTCGCAGCCGCGGTTTGCCTGTCCCAAACCGATGGCGACCCTTTCGTCACCTGTTTCAGGTTTCACCGGGCCATACACGCTAACACAAAATCGCCATTGAGCCTGAATAGAGAACGACCTACCTTGATACGACGGATCTCCAAAGCAGTCTTCATCGGCATAGTTACCTCTGGCGATGAGTCTGTGGCAAGCGGTGGCACGATGCGCTGCTCAGCTTTGGATAACCGGAGACGGGCGCCTGCACACCTGCTCACAACGGCGTACCCATCCCAGGGATTGCATGAATCGACTGACTGCCTTTCGACGGATCCTGCAAGCGAAGCGACGGACCACCCGGAAACGGAGCCGATCTCTCGGTCGCCGCGATGACGGTCAGTCAATGGTGGAATTCGCGCTGGTACTGCCGCCGCTGCTGATTGTGCTCACCGGCATCTTCACCTTCGGCATCATTCTCAATCAGTACGAAGTCCTGACCAATGCGGTCAGCGCCGGCGCCCGCGCTTTTGCCCTGAGCGCAGGAGGCGCCGCGAACAGCACATCGACGGCCGCTAATGCGGATCCCTGTGCCTACGCGGCCAGCGTCATTCAGGGCTCGGCGCCGAACCTGGTCGCAAGCTCAATTAATTACACCATTACCTACACGCCCGCCAGCGGGTCGGCCACCAAATACACCGGGACCGGGGCTACGGCGCCCAGCTGCGCCGACCTGACCATGAATTTCGATGACAGCGTAACGGTGCTGGCCACTTATCCCGCAACCCCCGCCATGTTTGGGTTTAAACAAACGCTGACAATGTCGGCGCAAGCTGAAGAACTGGTGCAGTAACAGACAGAATGATTTGAGTAATCCGGAATGCGGAGTGCAGTCCGGGTAACGTAAGGAGCAGGCACGATGCGTAACGCGACGCAAGGACAAGACAGGACGAACAACAGCGCCAATCTGTCCGGTGGCTATCACCGGCGCACTGGCAAAACGGTCATTCACCACCTGTTTCAGGATGAAGGCGGCCAGGTGCTGCCCTGGGTGGTGCTGGCCATGGTGGTGGTCCTCGGTGCGGCGGCCCTCTCCGTCGATCTGGCCCGAGCCATGGTCGTCCAGCGGCAATTGCAGTCGTCCGCCGACGCGGCCGCATTGGCGGCAGCCGAATCGATCTCCGGAACGAGCACCACATATCAGTCCGTGGCCGACAACTATAGCGCCGCCACCGGAGAGAAGAACACATACTCCGGCGTGACTTCCGCGACGCCCACGGTCACCCCGCTCTGTCTGGCAACCGTGAGTGCCTGGGGAATCGCCTGCACCACCTCCGGCAGTACGGTGACCGTTCCCAATGCGGTTCGGGTCACGGAGTCTGCGACGGTGCCGACGCTGTTTGCCGGGATCTTTGGAAAGCCCTCTCTGGCGGTCAGCGCGACCTCGACTGCGGCGCGCGCACGGCCCATGCCGTATAACATCGCCCTGATCGTCGACTCCACCCTTTCCATGGATACGACGGATTCCAACTGCAGCAACGTGACCCAGGAACAGTGCGCTTTGAACGGCATCCAGCAGCTGTTGCAGGGCCTCTCGACGACCTACGATCACGTCGCGCTCTTTACTTTCCCGAACGTCGTCGCCGGCTCGAACGCCCAGGCCGGAGTGGCCATCACCTCCAGCGGCACCAGTCAAACCTATAACTGCACGTCGACCGTACCTTCGAGTTACCAAAATGTTGCCTATTACGACTGGAATGGCATTTACACGCCGTACCTGATGAGCATCAGCAGCCGTGGCAACAACAGTAACGGAAACAGCACCCAGCAAAGCTATCAGCCTCCCTATTCCGGACGCGCGTGGGGGATGCCCTACACTTTCCCGCCCAAGCCGACGGACACTACCGGATACACGATTCCGACAGGTTCCTATCCTGCCACCTATCAGATCACGCCATTCATGGAGGATTACAATTCCACTTCCGGCACGACCACCAGCCTGAATACCGATTCCGTCCTGGTCCAGGCTGTGGGTGGCGAGACCGGCTGCGGTGGTATTGCGCCGTCGAGCTTTGACGGCAACCTGGGCACCTACTACGCCGGAGCGATCTATGCGGCTCAGGCTGCTCTGCTGAAAGAACAGGCAAACCATCCTAACTCGACCAACGTGATGATCATCCTTGGCGACGGAAACGCGACGGCGCCTCAGACCAACGGTCCCATCTACACGATGCCGACGTCATCCAGCCAGGCGACCACGACGTACGTGAACGCCACCAGCGTCGCATCCGGCAACTATACGTATCCATCGAATTTCCTCACCGCTTCCAGCAGCGGCACTTACCCCTCGTGGAATGGAGAATGCGGTCAGGAAGTAGATGCGGCTCAATATGCGGCCACCTATGCTCCGGGCGGAGTCGCCAATAACACGCTGGTGTATACGATCGCTTATGGCGCTCTCACCAGCAGCAACTCCAGCGACTGCGGCAGCGACCGGAGCAGCGGCGACCACCAGAAAATCACACCTTGTCAGGCACTGCAACAGATGGCGACTCAGGTCTCCGGCTACAGCGTTTCGCCTTATTTCTACAGCGACTGGGCGTCGCAGGGCGGCAGCCAGAGCAGCGGTTGCCAGGCGAACAGTGACAACGGCGGCATCACGGCGATCAGCCAGATCTACGCAGCCATCGCCGCCAAGCTGTCCAGTGCTCGACTAATACCCAACAGTACAACCTAAGCGGCTTTCCACGTCTTCCAGCCGAAATGGCCGGAGCCTTGTGCTCCGGCCTTTCGTTTTTTGAGCCCCGTCCCGCATTCCGGGTCTGGCTTGACAAGCGTGGAGCTGCTGCTGAGAATGGCGATTCCTGCCTGATTCGAATCACGGGACAATATCCCCTTCAGCGAGACAGATGAATCTGTGAGCGTCCTGGGCAAATTCCGGCTCGACGGCAAGACCGCCCTGGTGACGGGCGCTGCCAGTGGCCTTGGCGCTGCCATCGCCCTGGCGCTGGCCGAGGCAGGAGCGGCCGTCGCCTGCCACGGCAACCGCCGTCCCGCGGACGAGACTGCGCAGCGTGTCCGGCAGGCCGGCGGCACCGCGCACAGCTTCTCCGCCGATCTGAGCCTTTCCGACGGCCCCGATCGGCTCTTTGCCGAGGTCTCCGCCGCCATGGGTGCGCCCGATATTCTCGTCAACAACGCTGGAACGATCCATCGCGCCGCGGCGGAGGACCACGATCTCGAGGCCTGGAACCGCGTCCTTCAGGTCAACCTCACCAGCGCCTTCCGCCTCGCGCAGCTGGCCGGCCGGGCGATGCTCGAGCGCCGCCACGGCAAGATCATCAACATCGCCTCCCTGATGTCCTTCCAGGGCGGAATTCGCATTGCCGCCTACGTTGCTGCCAAAGGCGGCATCGCCCAGGTGACCAAAGCGCTGGCCAACGAGTGGGCCGGACGCAACGTGCAGGTCAATGCCATCGCGCCGGGCTACTTCCGCACCGAGAATACGCGGGCGCTGCAGGAGGACCCCACCCGCAACCAGCAGATCCTGGCCAGAATCCCCGCCGGCCGCTGGGGCGAGCCTCAGGATATCTCCGGCGCCGCCGTCTTTCTGGCTTCCCCGGCCAGCGATTATGTCACCGGCACGGTTCTGGTCGTCGACGGAGGATGGCTGGCGCGCTAGCCGCAATCACCGACATGACCAGCCGATCCGAAAGTTCCGGAAAGCGCGCATCCCCGGCAGCCGCCCGCCGTGCCGCCGATCCCTATCAGCTGCGAAGCCTGGACCGAGCCATCTCGGTCCTCGACCTGCTGGCCGAGAGCGAAGGCCCGCTGGGGCTGGCCGAGGTCTGCAACCGGATCAGCCTGCACAAGAGCACGGCCCATCGCGCGCTGATGGTGCTGGAACGCGCCGGCCTCATCGCGCGTACCCCGGAGAATCGCTTCCGGCTCGGGCTGCGGCTCTACGAACTGGGAAGCCGTGCCGTGGAGCAGATTGACCTGCGAGCGCGCGTGCATCCCTGGTTTCGCCGCCTCTGCGTCCAGGTCGGTGAAACCGTGCATCTGGGAGTTCTGCAGAAGACCTCGGTGGTCTATCTGGACAAGGTCGAACCGGTCAACCGCCGCGTCTGGCTGGCTTCGCGGATCGGTACCTCCAATCCTGTCTATTGCACGGCGATGGGCAAGGCCATGCTGGCCTTTCTGCCCGCCGAGGCGACCGCCGGCATCCTCTCGAGGATTCGCTTCACCCGCTTCACCCCGCGCACCCTTTGCACTTCGGAGGCGCTGCTGCGCTCTCTCCAACGGGTTCGACGCCGCGGCTACGCCATCGACGACCAGGAGGTGGAAGCCGGCGTGCGCTGCATCGGCGCTCCGATTCTCGATGAGAGCGGCTATCCCATGGCCGGGGTCAGCATCTCCGGGCCGACGTCGCGCATCACCGAGCAAAGCGTGCCCGGCATTGCCGAACATCTGCTGCTCTGCTGCCGTGAGATTTCGGCCTCGCTCGGCGTGCGCCAGCGCCGGCGGAGGCATGCGCCCTCACCCTTTTCCCGGCATTACAACGGGTGACCGCGCGCAGCCCTTACGGTTTGCGGATCTTGAGGGCGGAACAGCTGGTGCTACCGCCGGTCGCTCAGAACAGGAAGCGGATTCGGCCGGCTCACCTCTGCATGAAAGTGGGCATGAATCCCTTCCGCGGTCTTGGGCGGCACCACCGCCGCCAGAGCTTCCAGGCCTGCCTCAGATATGCTCCGCAGGCTGCCGAAATGCTCCAGCAGCCGCTGCCGCGTTCGCGCGCCCACCCCCGGAATTGCCAGCAGCTCGGAATCGCGGTCCCGCATCTCACGTCGCTTGCGATGGTAGGCGATCGCGAACCGGTGCGACTCGTCCCGGATCTTCTGGATCAGGTGCAGCACCGGAGAACGGCGGTCGAGCACCACCGGCTCATCCTCCTGTCCGTACAGATAGATAATCTCCTCGCGCTTCGCGATCGAGGCCAGCGGCTGGCTCGTCAGCCCCAGGGATTCCAGCGCCGCCGCGGCCGCATGCAGCTGTCCCAGGCCGCCGTCGATCAGGATCAGATCCGGGGCCTTCATGGGCGGCGATGCTTTTGGTTCGGCGCTAGTTTCAACCGATGGCTCGGCGCAATTGCCGAGCGCCCGATATCGCCGGGCGATCACCTCCCGCATCGACGCGAAATCATCGACCCCATCGACCGTCCTGATCCGGAACTTGCGGTACGCGCTCTTCTTCATCTCGCCGTCTTCCCACACCACCATCGACGCCACCGTCTCCGCGCCCTGGATGTGCGAGATATCGAAGCATTCGATCGTCCGCGGCGGCTCTTCCAGCATCAGGGCATCCTGCAGGGCCTGCTGGATCGCCTTCCGGTTCGGCTGCAGCACGCGGAAGCGCTGATCGTAGCTCTGCTTGGCGTTCTGCCCGGCCAGATCCACCAGCGACCGCTTCTCGCCCCGCTGCGGTACCGCAATCTCCACCCGATGCTTCGACTGCTCGGCCAGCAGGTTGGCCAGCGTCGTCCGGTCAGCGAAGTCCACCGGCAGAAAAATGCTCCGGGGAACGTAGGGCTGGTCGATATAGAGCTGCTTCAGCAGGGCAGAGAAGAACGCTCCCGGCTCGAAAACCGCTGGTTCCGGCGCAGTCGCCGCGGGCGTCGTCTCCGCCTCCGGGATCTCGGCTACAAAATCCGGCAGATCCTCCCAAAAGAACTCCCGCCGGTCGACAATCTTGCCTGCGCGCAGGTGGAAGAGGTTGACCGCGATCATCCCGTTCTCAAAGTGGAATCCGAAAACATCGGCGTCGTCGTCCTCCGTGGACGCGATCCTCTGCTTCTCCTGCAGCTGATCCACCGTAATCAGCAGGTCCCGATAGCGAGCGGCCAGCTCGAACTGCTCCGCCAGCGCCGCCGCCGCCATCCGCTCGTGGAGCGACTTGTTCAGTTCGGCGGTGCGGCCTTCCAGGAACATTTGCGCATCGCGCACAGCGTCGGCGTAGATCGCCGGCGTGGTCAGATCCTTCACGCACGGCCCCAGACAGCGCCCGATGTAGTACTGCAGGCACGGCCGCGGATGATCGCGCGACAAATCCACCTTGCAGCTGGGCAGCAGAAAGCTGCGGTGGATGAGATCCACGACGCGATAGGCCAGATTGCCCGGAAAGTACGGTCCGTAATACGCGCTGCCGTCGCGCCGCAGCCGCCGCGTCACGAAAACCTTGGGGTAGCGATCCCCCAGCGTGAGCTTCACATAGGGATAGGTCTTGTCGTCCCGCAGCAGGATGTTGAAGCGCGGCTTTCGCTGCTTGATCAGGTTGTTTTCCAGCGCCAGCGCCTCGTGCTCGTTGTCGACGAGGATGTAGTCCATGTCGATGGCTTCGCGCATCAGCGAGCCGGTCTTGGCGTTTGCCTGGTTCGCTTCCAGCAGGTACGACCGTACCCGCGAGCGGAGGTTTTTGGCCTTGCCGACGTAGATCACCTGGCCGTCGGCATTCTTATAGAGGTAGACGCCGGGCCGCGTCGGCAACGTCCGAATCTTCTCCTGCAAGTCCATAAGCGGCCCTCTTACCAGTGTAAAGGCTGATGGGGAAGGACTTCCGCCAGCCGGGAACGCCGCAAAATACCAGGTAAAAAGTACTTTCGGCATGGCACCCATCGACCATTCATGCACTGGAAAATCAGTACAAAGCATTGAAAACGAACGACTTGTCGATTTATTCCTTATTTGGGCCTGCACGTGCTCTTTTTCACTGGAAAAGCGAGGCATCCACGCCGCACGGCGGGTTGTCTCAGACCAGAAGAAGGAAGAAACGGAGTGTCCCAAATGAAACGCATTTCAGGAGCAGGACTCGCGGCCGCCTCGGCAGTTGCGGCGCTCTCTCTGGTTTTCGCCACAGGTTGCACAACCAAGAACTACGTTCGTAGCCAAACCGAGCCAGTGATTCAGAAGACCAACGAGCTGGACGACGCCACCGCAGCCAACAATCGCGCCATCCACGATGTGGACACGCGGGCGCAGCAGGGCATCCAGCAGGCCCAGAACTCCGCCAATCAGGCGCAGCAGAACGCCCAGAACGCCACCCAGGCAGCGAACACCGCGCAGCAGTCGGCCCAGGACGCCGTCAATCGCGCCGATTCGCTGGCCGGCGTCATCGCCAACCTCGACAACTACAAACAGATCGGCGACGTGAACGTCACCTTCGGCTTCAACAAGTCCGTCCTGACCCGGTCCGACAAGGAGCAGCTCGATCAGTTCGGCGGCCAGCTGGCCGGAACGAAGGATTACATCCTCGAGGTCACCGGCGGAACCGATTCCGTGGGCTCCAAGGAGTACAACTACGCGCTCAGCGATCGCCGCGCGATGTCGGTGGTCCAGTATCTGGCGTCGAAATACAACATTCCGGCGCATAAGTTCTACCTCATCGGTCTGGGTAAGGACGTCGAGGTGGACTCGAATACGACCGCTGCGGGCCGGGCGAAGAACCGGCACGTGGAAGTGCAGCTGCTGAGCAACAACGGTCAGCCTCAGCCGGCCCAGACGGGGATGGCAACTCCTCCGTCGACGGGCGGCGGACCCTCCGAACAGTAACAACCGTTTCTTCCCATTTCTCCGGGGCGCGCCAGTGGCGCGCCCTTACTTTTGCCGCGCCAGAGGCTGCTTCCCCAGCTGCCGCACATGCGCGGCCCGCACGTCTTTCGCCGTGAACAGCCGCAGGAACGGCGCCCCCTCGCAGGCGGCTTCCAGAGCCGCGCGCCCGCCGGCCTCCTCCCTCTCCACCAGGCAGACCGCCGCGATCACCCGCATGCCGGCCTCGCGCGCCGCTTCAATGGCGGTGATGGTCGAAGCGCCCGTCGTACAAACGTCGTCGACGATCAGCACCGGCGCGCCCTTCTCCAGAAATCCCTCGATCCGGCGCCCGGTCCCGTGCGTCTTCTCGGCCTTGCGGACCAGGAAGCCATGAATCAGGCTCTGGCCTGGCTGCTGCTGCGCGCGTTCCGCGCTGGCAATGGCCACCGCCGACACCACCGGGTCCGCACCCATGGTGAGCCCGCCGACGGCAACGGGGTTCAGGCTCTTTTCCTTCAGCAGATCCAGGATGGCCAGCCCGGTCAGTCGTCCGCCCTCCGCGTGGAGGGTGGTCGTCCGGCAGTCGATGTAGTAGTCGCTGGTGGCCCCGGAGGAGAGCGTGAAGGTGCCGAGCCGGAAAGAAGTCCGGGCGAGCAGGTCGAGCAAAGCGGATCGGGCAGTCATAGGCATTTTCAGGTTACAGGTTACAGGTTACAGGTGACAGCCGAGCCGGTAGCCCGTAGCGCTCCCGGATTCCGAAACAGGTTATGTGTTCCCTGTCCAGCTCGCCGGCGATGATGCGCGGCAGGAAAACAGAGAGCGGACCCGGCAGGATCGGCACTCCCCGTGGCGCCAAATTGGAGGGTTCGCGCGCGTCGAAGCTCCCTGATCCTCATGAACGGCGCTGGTGGCATGAAAGATCGGCAAAAGTCATGGACCGCTCTTCGGCCGTGCCGGATCAGGATTGGGGCGCACTTTCAGCTCCTGAACTACGGAGGTCGGCGGGAATGACCGGCAATTCGATGGCGGAGGGATGCTCTCGGTCGTGGAGGATGGTTTGAGTTGCCTTCTGCCATTTTGCACTCACACCAAATGGAGCGCCGGTATTCGGATTTGGCGCGAACTGCGGGAAGTCACTTGAAGAGATTTCGACGCGGATCCTGTGGCCGGGTAAAAACAGGTTGCTGGTCGGCCACACATGGATCGTGTATTTGTAGACCTCTCCGGGGTGGATCAGCGCTGGATTGGAAAGGGATTCGCGGAAACGCGCATCCTGAATGCCATTGGCCAGATTGACAGCGGTGCCGTCCGGGAACACGTCCACAAGCTTTACGGTGAAGTCTGTGTCCGGCGCGGTTGACCTGGCATAGAGCGTAACGGTAATGGGCCCGGTGACGTCCAGCGGCTTCGTCAGCGGCGAACTGGAGTAGACGAGGATATCGCTGCGCTGTTCGATCGCCGATTGATCGAATTGGCCCTGCGGACCCGTAAGCCACAAGCAACAGGAGTGCCCTCCTATGCTGGGAACCGGGTTGGATGGGTCATAGACGAATTCGTCGGACGCCGCTGAACCTGCAACGGGAGCACTGTCGACTTGCGGGGCAGTCTCGCTAAGCCTGCCGTCCCCCATGAGCGACGCTGCGTGGCCACCGCTTGCGAAGTACCACTGCTGATAACGCGTGCCGGGGATAGGCCAATCGGTCGCTGTATGCCACCGATTCTCGCCCATCTCAAAATAATCAACTCGCGGTCCCGTGACCACACCGTTAGCCTCGCCTTTCAGAAAGTGATCGAACCAGGCGAGCATCAGTTGGTTTACAGGGCTGTTCGCGACCGGGCCAATCGCCTTGAGGCGCGGACTGGCGGGGCTCTCCGGACGTCCCCATGCAAGGTGCTCCCAGGGGCCGATGACGATGCGCTGATTACTTCTGGCAAACTGCCCCCCGCCACTTCGGCGCATCCCTTCAAAGTTGCGCAACGCGCCGTTCAGGAAGGCGTCATACCAGCCGTCGAAGGCAAGCACCGGTACATCGACTTTGTCGTAGCGGGACTGGATACTGAACTGCTTCCAGTGAGCATCGTCTGTGGAATGCCTGACTGCGTCGAAGAAATAGGGAGCGACAGCACGGTCATCGGGATGAAACGGCGGGAACTGATCGTAGGGCGTGAAGTGCATCCACTTCGCAAGGTCCTCGTAGTCAGCATGCAGCGTTGCTGCCAGTTTGGTGTCGCCACGATTCAGAGCGGCGGAATGCACAATCGTCTCCATCATCCAGCCTTCGATAAATGCGAGACGAAAGGCTCCATCTTCATAGGTCCATCCGTCGTAGTAGTCGGAAGCTGTATTGGATGGAACAATCGTTTTAAGCGCGGGAGGGGTTGTCGTAGCGGCCAGCCACTGTGTAGCTCCGACATAGGATGAGCCGTACATGCCGACCCTGCCGTCGGCTCCAGGGAGCTGAGCGGCCCATTGCACGGAATCATAGCCGTCGTTACGATCCTGAGCGTACTCATAGAAGATGCCTTTTGACGCGTACTGACCACGAACATCCTGGATCACGACGATATAACAATGCGAGGCAAACCATGCCGGTGTCTGGAACCGCGAGGGCTGCACCTGCGCGGCCTCTTTGTTGTACTGCGTGCGCATCAGGATGACCGGCACCGGACTCTTTGTCATCGGCCGAAAGACGTCTGAGTAGAGAACGACTCCATCCCTCATGCGGGCAGGGACATTGGTCTCTTTCGTAACACGGCACGGGCCTTCACCTCCGGCCGGAGGCCATGCCTGAGCTGCGAGTGAGGAGCAGCTGAGAAGCGCGACGACGAGAGATGCGACAATCGCGATGCGATGCTGCAGGACAGCAGTAAGACGTGGATTGTGGCTCCTCAATACGCCCTCATCGTGCTCCATGACCACGCATCCTTCGTACGTGAACCCGATCGAAGAGCCGCGTCTACCAGTCGATTTGGTCAGGAAAGTACTCAGAAACCAGATCTTCATAGAAGGGCCGCAGTCCCTTCACATCCGGTTTGGCTGATCCTTTCGAATACAGATCGTATTGGTTGAATTTTCGAACCCACTCGAACATCGTCTCATCGCGATCGGACATCAGGTGGCGGTAGGCCCCGTGGCGATGCGCGGGATAGAAGGAGTGATACCGGAGCATATACTGCGCGGGCTCAGGCAGATAGTTGCGTGTGACACGATAAATATATTCGTCGTGCCCCCAGGACATGTGAACGTTCTGGAGACCGCAGTGCGGCTCGTAGATCCCGTTCCTGGTCTGATATTCCGGGACGTTAGAGTCGGGATTCAGCCCGAAGTATTCCGCGAAGACGATATCGTCCGACCACGCGCAGCCGACGGGAAATG
>Ga0335073_10005086_pt1 | contig 18466 bp, 18 predicted proteins | sample Lox_Sample_22_FD_207093 | JGI IMG/M metagenome (GOLD analysis project Ga0335073, IMG submission 207093) | Soil microbial communities from Loxahatchee National Wildlife Refuge, Florida, United States - Lox_Sample_2.2 | ecosystem: Environmental > Terrestrial > Soil > Wetlands | place: USA... | reverse complement strand
AGTGGTGAAATTCCACGACCGAAAAGCGGCCAATCGGTGAGTGGGCAGGGTGGGTACCTGAAAAATAGGCTCAGATTGGCCGCATAACTGATGGAATTTCGGTGTCAGACTGTGACCATCCACGCAGATCAGGGCGGGTTCCGCGATGTATCCTGCGGGTGAGGAGGGGCGAGATATGCGCACACGAGTCGATCGGCGGACAGTGGACCTCTCCGGGTACCCGGATTTGGTGGTGATTTATCTGGGAATGCGGGTGAACCGCAGCACCGGGATCAAGACGCTGTTTGGCTTTGGACCGAAGATATCGTCGTCTGTAACGGCCAAGCCGGACGGGCTCCTGAATCATGAAACTGTTTTTTACTCATTCTTTCCGATGCATGTCGGTATGAGGCAGTACTGGCGGGATGCGGAATCTCTGCTTGCCTGGACGCGGTCCGATCCGCACCGGCAATGGTGGCAAAGCTTCCTGAAGGACTCGGGAGGGACCGGGTTCTGGCATGAGACGTATTTTCGGCGCGGCGGCATCGAGGCGATTTACGACGACGTGCCGCGGCCGGTCGGGATGATGGCGTTTGCACCGGTGGTTACGGCTCGCGGGCCGATGTTTGGGGCGGCAACGAGAGCGGGGAAAGCGGGCGGGGGAAGTCCGGTACTGAGCGAAGAGGAGCTGTACCAAGACAATCAGTAAGAACCCACAGCCAACATCTTCGGGCTGACGCCTCGGGGATCGGCGGATGGAGCGGAAGGGGACTGATTGGCAAATCGGTCCGCCGGTTGGCAACCGGTCCCACAAGTAGAGGGTGGATAACAGTTTGGGCGCGGCGGGCGTCGTATGCTTAGGCAATGATGGCGGCGAGCGTGGCGGGGAGCGAACCGAGGGCCGGGGATGACGACCGGCTGATTCGCGCCGCCGCGGGAGGCGACCGGCAGGCGTTCGGCGAATTGTACGTGCGCTATGCGCGCATGGTCCACGGTATCCTGCTGACGCGGGTACCGCCGGCGATTGCCGAGGACCTGGTACAGGACGTTTTCATGACGGCGCTGTCGCGGCTGAGCGATTTGCGCACGGCGGCGGCGTTCCGGGGGTGGCTGGCGGCGATTGCGCGGCACCGGGCGATCGACCATTTCCGGCAGAATCGCGAGGTGCAACTCGATCCGGCGGTGGCGCGGCAGCGGGCGGCTGCGCCGGAGGCGTTCGAGGCGCTGGACCTGGTGCGGCGATTGCCGGAGGCGTACCGGGAAATCATGATGCTGCGGCTGGTGGAGGGGATGACGGGCCCGGAGATTGCGCGGGTGACTGGGCTGAAGCCGGATTCGGTGCGGGTGAACTTGTGCCGGGGGATGAAACTGCTCCGCGCCTTGTTTGGCCGGGCTGAGCGGCCGGCGGGGGAGAACGAATATGAATGACGACAACCTTTGGGATCGATCGGGGCCGCCGGATCCCGAGATCCAGCGTCTGGAAGAGATGCTGGCGCCGTTTCGGTACCAGATACGCAGGTTGGAGGATAAGGGGCCGCGGCCGTTTCGAGCGTGGCGGTTGGCGGCGGCGGCGGCTGTGGTGTTGGCAATAGCGGCGGGCGTGCTGTGGCGGGCGAAAGCGCCGGCGCCGGAGGCGACGCCGTGGTCGGTGGAAGGAATCGAGGGACAGGCGCGTTTTGGGTCGCGGCCGGCGGCGATGGCGATGACGGTGCCGGGGGGACAGGCGGTACGCACGGGGCCGGACGGACGGTTGACGCTGGTGGCGGAGGACACGGGGCGGGTGGACCTGGGGCCGGATTCGATTCTGCACGCGTCGTCGGGGCGAAAGCTGGCGCTGGAGCGGGGCGGACTGCACGCATACATCTGGGCGCGGCCGGGGCAGTTTGTGGTGGATACGCCGTCGGCGCGAGCGATTGATCTGGGGTGCGAGTACACGCTGACGGTGGATGCGCGGGGCGATGGGAGGCTGCGGGTGTCGTTGGGTTGGGTGGCGTTTCAGTATGCGGGGCACGAGTCGTTTATTCCGGCGGGGGCGGAGTGCGCGACGCATGTGCATGGAGGGCCGGGGGTGCCGTTCTTCGAAGGCGCGCCGGAGGGGTTGCGGCGGGCGGTGGCGCGGTTCGATGCGAACGATCCGGGGGCGATGGCGGAGATCCTGGCGGACGCGCGGGAGCGGGACGGGCTGACGGTGTGGCATCTGCTGACGCGGGTGGCGGCGCGGGATCGGGGAGTGGTGTTCGACCGGTTCGCGACGCTGGTAAAGCTTCCGGCGGAAGTGAGGCGGGAGGCGGCGGTGCGGGGGGATGCGCGGGCGATCGATCAGTGTTGGAATGCGCTGGGGTTAGAGGATACGGACTGGTGGCGGGGGGGGGCGCGGAAGTGGTGACGTCCGGCGCAGGTTCGGCCGTGCCACGCACGCAAGATCGTCTTTAGACGCGAGCTTCGATCGCGGGGGAGAGGGCGAGTTGGCAACTCGCCCGCCGGTTGGCAACCGGCTCCACGATTGTCAGAAGCGGACGCGGACGGCGACCTGCAAAACGCGAAAGCTGTTGCTGTAGATCGAACTTGCCGTACCGGTGCAGCCGAGGGTAGTGTTTCCGGCGGCGCAGGCATGGTTGTCGACGCCGGACGCATTGTACTGAAAGGAGCTGTTGAGTATCGGGATTCAAGATGCTATGTCTTCTCCGGTAACGGACTGATGGCTCTGTTAGAATGCCGGTTGAATGCAGAGGCGGTCTGGGTCGCGGATTCTGGTGGCGATTTGCGGCGGGCTGGCGATTCTGATGGCGGGGCTGGCCGTGGTGCAATACCGCTGGTCGACACGAGTGGCATCGGCGGACGCGCAACGGGAGAAAGAGCATCTGAACGCGGCGGCGGCACTGTTCGCGGAGCAGTTCAACGGCGTGGTGGCACAGGCAGTGCAGTTTCTGCAGACGGACGCACGGAATGCGGTGCGATCGGGCAATCCGGCGGTGGGCATGCCGGAATTGTTCAACGAGATTTACTACGCCGACGTCCGCGAAGACGGCAAGGCGGAGATTCGGAAGCGCGGCGCCGATGGGCGGTTCGAGGCGGCCGCGATGCCGGATTGGGCGGCGCCGCTGCATTGCGGCACGATCGCCATCGAGCAGCCGCCGGCGATGATCGTTCCGGCGGAGGAGTTGATGATCGCCAAAGCCGGCGGCGGGGAAATACGAGTGACGCGCACAGGCGTGGGCAAGTGTTTCGTGGCGCGGATCGACATCGAGTACTTGCGGCGGCGATTATTTCCGCGGCTTATCGGTGGAAGCTTCGGCGGGACGGCGGCGGGAGATTACGATTTCGCGGTGGCTTCGAGAGGAGGGCGGGGCGAAGTGATCTTCGGCGCGGCGACGGGCGCGGAGCTGCGGACGCCGTTCTTCTCGCTGATGCCGGATAGCCTGATGCGGCGGACGCAATCGGCGCCGGATGGGGCGCGCAAGCAAAACGTGGTTATCGTGGAGCGAGTGGAATCGACGGTTACGGGAGATGCGCAGGGGCGAATCGCGCCGCTGATCGGTCCGGGAATCTGGGAACTGCGGGTGGCGCATAAGGGGATGCCGCTGGAAGCGGCGTTCGAGCAGACGCGCCGGCGGAATCTGCTATGGAGCCTGGCGGTGGAGGCGCTGCTATTGGCGGCGATCGTGTTCCTGGTGGTGGCGGTGCGGCGGATCGAGCGGCTGGCGGATCAGAAGATGCGGTTCGTGGCGGGAGTTTCGCACGAGCTGCGCACGCCGGTTTCGGCGATCGCGATGCTGGCGCGCAACCAGGCGGATGGCCTGGTGGTGGGCGCGGACCGGGTGCGGCAATACGGCGAGCTGATCCACCAGCAGAGCCGCAGGCTGAACGAAATGGTGGAGCAGACGCTGCAGTACGCCGGAATCGGCTCGGGGCTGCGGCAGCCGGCGAATGAGATGGTGGATCCGCGGCGATTGATCGGCGAAGCGGTCGGGGAGCGGCGGGGGGAACTGGAGCGCGCGGGATTCGAAGTGGAGCTGGCGCTGGGCGAGGACCTGCCGCAGATTCGCGGCGATGCGCCGTGGCTGCGGGCGGCCATCGACAACCTGTTGAGCAACGCGGTGAAGCACGCGGGCGCGGGGCGGTGGCTGCGGGTGAGCGCGGAGCACGACCGGGGCGGCAAAGAGGTGCGGATCGCGGTGGAGGATCGCGGGGCGGGGATCGATCCGGCGGAACAGCCGGAGATTTTCGAGCCGTTCGCGCGCGGGAAGTCGGCAATCGAGGCGCAGATTCCGGGGTCGGGGCTGGGATTGAGCCTGGTGCGCAGCGCGGCGGAAGCGCACCACGGAAGTGTCACGCTGGAGAGCGAGCCGGGGCGCGGGAGCAGGTTCACGCTGCATCTGCCGGTATGAAGCGGCGCATCCTGTTCGTAGAAGACGAGGCGGCGTTCGCCGTGGGGATGATGGACCGGCTGCGTTCGGAAGGCTACGACGTGGTGTGGGCGCAGACGGGAACGGCGGGGTACGAGATGGCGCTGGCGAAGCCGGCCGATCTGCTGGTGCTGGACGTGATGCTGCCGGGAAAGAACGGCTTCGACATCTGCCGGGACCTGCGGCGCGCGGGGGTGGATACGCCGGTGCTGATGCTGACGGCGCGCGGCGAAGTAGTGGATCGGGTAGTCGGGTTGAAACTGGGCGCCGACGATTACGTGCAGAAGAACTGCGAGCCGGTGGAACTGATGGCGCGCATCGAGGCGGTGCTGCGGCGGGCGGGCGGCGGGCCGGCGACGGAGCCGGGGCGGGCGGAGATCGGGGAGGTGCGAGTGGACTTGCGAAAGCACGAAGCCACGCGGGCCGGGAAGGCACTGGCGCTCTCGCGGGTAGAGTTCCGGCTGCTGGAGTTCCTGATCGAGCGGCGGGGGACGGTGGTGACGCGCGAGGAGCTGCTGGACCACGTGTGGGGTCTGAAGGGAGACACGATGAGCCGGACGGTGGACGTGCATGTGGCGTCGCTGCGGAAGAAGATCGAGGAGGATTCGCGGTATCCGAGGTATTTGCTGACGGTGAAGGGCGCGGGGTACAAGCTGGCATAGGCGAGTCTGATTTGCTGCAAAAAGGGCCGACTGGCAGCCGGCCGCAGGCTGCCAGCCTTCCCTACAGGACCTTTACGTTGCTTACACCGAATTTTGCGTTCTGAACATGGCGCGGGCGGCATGATGGGGGTATGAGGCTTTGGATGTTTTCGGCGGCGCTGGCCGCCTTTGCGGCGTTCGGGCAAACGGCGCCGGGGAAATACGCGTTCGAGGTGGTATCGATCAAGGCGCCGGAGCCGTCGGATCCGAACCAGATCCGGATGGGGATTTCGGGCGATCCGGGGATGGTGAGGTATAGCAACCTGGCGCTGCGGGACCTGATTCGCATCGCGTACGACGTGAAGATTTACCAGGTCGAGGGACCGGATTGGATCGACAATACGCGATACAACGTGGAGGCGAAGCTGCCGGCGGGCGTGCCGGACACGCACGTTCCCGAGATGGTTCAGACCATGCTGGCGGACCGGTTCGGGCTGGTGGCGCATCGCGAGACCAAGGACCACGCGGTCTTGGCGCTGATGGCGGCGAAGGGCGGGGCGAAGCTGACGAAGGCGGCGAATCCCGTACCGGACGCGGTGGCGAGCGGTCCGAGGAGGGGCGGGGGTCTGCGGGTGCAGGTCGACGAGCAGGGCGCGCACATCAACGCCACGTCGGTCACGATGGCGAACCTCGCCGAGATGGTGTCGCGGTTCAGCGAGAAGCCGATAGTGGATCAGTCCGGCATCGAAGGGCAGTACGATTTCGACCTGGTGCTTTCGCCGGAAGCGCTGCGGGCGGGCCGGGGCGGCGGGCTGCCGGAACCGACGGCGGAGGGCGCGGGGACGCTGTACGAGGCATTCGGGAGGTACGGATTGAAGCTGGAGCCGCGGAAGGCGCCGATGACGATGGTGGTGGTGGACCATATGGAGAAGACGCCGAAGGAGAATTGATTCGTTCTGGTGATCCGGCGTACAGGAGCGATGGCGCGGCTTTGATATCCTGATCGCGTGACGGCGGTCCGGCGGTTTCAACCGCGCTCCTACAAAACGTTCCGGTGCATCGGCGCCGAATGCGAAGACACCTGCTGCAACGGATGGATTGTCCCAGTGGACAGGCGGACGTACGACGCGTATCAGCAGTGCGACGATCCGGAACTGGGTCCGAAGCTGCGCGAGCTGGTGACCATCAACACGGTTGCGGCGAACGACGAGCGTTATGCGCGGCTGCCGCTTCTGTCGAATGGCTGCGCATTCCTTGCGGACGGGCTGTGTTCGATTCAGAGCCGGCTGGGGGAAGCGTATTTGTCGAACATGTGCGCGCGGTATCCGCGGGTGATGAACCGGGTGGACGGTGTGGTGCAGAGGTCGCTGGATTTGTCCTGTCCGGAAGCGGCGCGGATGGTGTTGCTCGATCCGGAGCCGATGCTATTCGAAGACGACAACAGCGCCGAGGACGACAGCCGGGGTGTCGATCCGCCGGAGTTGCGAAGCGGAGAAGCCAACACGCCGAAGCCTTACGGCTTCTATCGCGAAATCCGCGGATTCGTGATCGGGCTGCTGCAATATCGGGCATTTCCGCTGTGGAAGCGGGTGGCGATTCTGGCGTCGTTCTGCGACGAATTGCAGAGGATGGGGGAAGCGGGACAGATCGCGCAGGCGCCCAAACTGGTGGGCGGATTCCAGGAGGCTGTGGGGCGAGATCTTTTCGGACCCGGACTGGAAAAGACGCAGCCGCATCATGCGCGCCAGCTCGAGTTGGCGGCGGAATGTATCCTGGCGCGGATCAAGGCGGACTTTACGGCGCCGCGATTTTTGGCGTGCTACCAGGAGTTGCTGGAAGGCATCGGATGGAAGCCAGAGTCGGCGATGGGCGACATCGCGCGGCGATATGGGGAGGCGTCCCGCCAATACTATGGGCCGTTTCTGAGCGGGCACGAATTCATGCTGGAGCATTACCTGGTGAGTTACGTATTCCGCACGCTGTTTCCGTTGGGCGCGCAACAGCGGGATGCGGGGGCGGACCGGCCGGTACGGGACGAGTGTTTCCTGCTGCTGGCGTACTACGGCGTGGTGCAGACGCTGCTGATCGGCGCGGCGAGCTTTTACAAGTCGGAGATGGGGTCAGGGCAGGCGGTGCGGGTGATTCAATCGTTCGTGAAGGCGTTTGAGCATAGCCTGACGTTTCCGGGGCAGATACTGGAGATTTTGCAGAAGGCGGGGTTCGATACGTGCATCCGGCTGGCGCTGTTGTGGAGGACGTAAAGGGCGTGCGGCTAGCTACTTTCCGGCGCAAAATTGAGCGGTCAAGCTCTTAGCTGGTGCTAGCGCGGCCGGCATTCGTGGACAGATCAGGTTTGAAAACACGGTTCGCGCCGGAACTGCATATGGAATCTCACCGTGTAGGGCGGCTGAATGCGGAGGCCGACCCGGCCGGCTGTGACAGGATGAGGCGGGGTTATTTGGCGGCGTCGAGGCGGGCCTGGGCGAGGGCGGCGGCGGGGATGGCGTGATCGGGATCGGTAGTGAGCTGCGATTCGGCGGCTGCGAGGTCGGATTTCGCCTTGTTGACATCGATGTCCTCGCCGCGTTCGGCGACGTCGGCGAGGACGCGGACATGGTCGGGCGAGACTTCGAGGAATCCGCCTTGAACGGCAAGCGAGCGTTTGCGTCCGCCGGAAGTGTAGGCCAGCCGTCCGGTGCCGAGGAGGCCGAGCAGGGCGGCGTGTCCGGGCAGGATTCCCAGCATGCCGTCCTTGCCGGGGATTTGCACCTCGGTGACGGATTCGTTCACGAGTTGGCGTTCGGGCGTGGCGATTTCGAGCTCGAGGGTGTCCGGCATATCGATCAGCCTTTGAGCGTTTTGGCCTTTTCGAGCACTTCTTCGATGGTGCCTTGCATGTAGAAGGCCTGTTCGGGGATGTCGTCGTGCTTGCCTTCGGCGATTTCGCGGAAGCCGCGGACGGTGTCGGCGAGTTTGACGTACTTGCCGGCGAATCCGGTGAACTGCTCGGCGACATGGAAGGGCTGGGAGAGGAAGCGCTGGATCTTGCGGGCGCGGGCGACAGTGAGCTTGTCTTCGTCGGACAATTCGTCGATGCCGAGGATGGCGATGATGTCCTGGAGGTCCTTGTAGCGCTGCAGAATTCCCTTGACGATCTGAGCGGTGTCGTAGTGATCGTGGCCGAGGATGTTGGGGTCGAGGATGCGCGAGGTGGAGGCCAGCGGATCGACGGCGGGATAGATACCGAGGGAAGCGATTTCGCGCGAGAGGTTGGTGGTGGCGTCGAGGTGCGCGAAGGCGGTGGCGGGCGCGGGATCGGTGTAATCGTCGGCGGGCACGTAGATGGCCTGCACGGAGGTGATGGAGCCTTTCTTGGTGGAGGTGATGCGCTCCTGCAATTCGCCCATTTCGGTGGCGAGGTTGGGCTGGTATCCGACGGCGGAGGGCATGCGTCCGAGCAGCGCCGAGACTTCGGAGCCGGCCTGGGTGAATCGGAAAATGTTGTCGATGAAGAGCAGCACGTCCTGGCCTTCTTCGTCGCGGAAGTATTCGGCGACGGTGAGGCCGGTGAGGCCGACGCGGAGGCGCGCTCCGGGCGGCTCGGTCATCTGTCCGTAGATGAGGGCGCATTTCGACTTGGTGTAATCGTGGGGGTCGATGACGCCGGACTCCTGCATTTCGAGCCAGAGGTCGTTGCCCTCGCGGGTGCGTTCGCCGACGCCGGAGAAGACCGACACGCCGCCGTGCTTCATGGCGATGTTGTTGATGAGCTCCATGATGATGACGGTCTTGCCGACGCCGGCGCCGCCGAAGAGGCCGATCTTGCCGCCGCGGAGGTAGGGCTCGAGGAGGTCGATAACCTTGATGCCGGTTTCGAACATTTCGAGGCGGGTGGACTGGTCTTCGAAAGATGGAGAGGGGCGATGGATGGGATAGAACTTCTTGGCGTTGACGGGGCCCATCTGGTCGACGGGCTGGCCCACGACGTTGAGCACGCGGCCGAGGGTTTCCTGGCCGACGGGGACTTCAACGGGATGGCCGAGGCTGATGGCTTTCATGCCGCGGACGAGGCCCTCGGTTGGCTGGAGGGCGATGGTGCGGACGCGGCCTTCGCCGATATGCTGCTGCGCCTCGCAGATGATATCGATGGGCGCGGGGACGTCGAATCCCTCGCTGGTAATGCGGATGGCGGTGTAGACCAGGGGGATCTGGCCTTCGGGAAACTCGCAGTCCACGGCCGGTCCAGCGACCTGAACGACTCTTCCGACGACTGTTTGCGTTGCGGATGACATATAAAAATCCTCAAGAACTAAATGGGCCACGGATGCACACGGATGCACAGGGATAAAAACCAAGATTGGGTATCGGGCCGGCTGGGTGCGTTTCGGTCAGAGGTGTCAGTGGTTCAGAAAAATCAAGTGGGCCACAGATGGACACAGATGAACACAGATAAGAACCCAAGGTGTTTTTGTGTTTATCCGTGTCCATCTGTGTCCATCCGTGGCTAATAATGTTGTTTACTCCGCGGCGGCGGCGCCGCTGACGACCTCGATGATTTCCTTGGTGATGCTGGCCTGGCGCACGCGATTCATGAAGAGCGTGAGCCTGTCGATCATGTCTCCGGCGTTGGAGGTGGCGGCTTCCATTGCCGTCATGCGGGCGGCGTGCTCGGCGGCAGCCGATTCCAATAGCGCCCGGTAGAATTCCATTTCGACGTATTTGGGGAGCAGGGCGGCGAGCATTTCGCCGGGCGGCTGCTCGAATATGTAATCGATGGGTTCGGTGTCTTTGGGTATTTCCACGGGAAGCACACGGGTGACGGTGAGCTTCTGGGAGACCACGCTTTTGAATTCGTTAAACACGATGTAGACCGCGTCGATCTCTTCCTTGTCGTAGAGATCGATGGCCTTGCGGGCGATTTCGGCGATGTCGTTGTAGACGACTTTGGCGGCGAGATTGACGTGCTCGCCGGAGATATTGGCGTGGCGCTTGCGGAAAAAGTCGCGGCCCTTGCGGCCGATCAATTCAAGCTGGGTGGCGGCGTTGGGGTGTTCGGCCTGGAAGCGCTGCGCGCCCTTAATGATATTGGCGTTGAACGCGCCAGCGAGGCCTTTGTCGCCGGTAATTACCACCAGCAGGATGCGGTTTTCCGGGCGGCGGGCAAGCAGCGGGTGGACATTTTCGGGGTCACCCGAGGGAGCGGCGGAGGCGACATTGGCGAGGACCTTTCGCAGCAGCGAGCCGTAGGGGCGGGAGGCGATTACGCGATCCTGGGCGCGGCGGAGTTTGGCCGCGGAGACCATTTTCATGGCCTTGGTGATCTGCTGGGTGTTCTTGACCGAGCGGATCCGCCGCCGCATGTCGATCAGGCTGGGCATAAGGCGCTACCCCTGCTCCGCGACGAAGCGGGTTTTGAATTCCTTGATCACGGATTCCACCTTGGCGCTGAGGTCTTTATCCAGCGCCTTCTTGGTGCGGATTTCCTCCCACAGAGGGCGGTGGGCATTGTCGACGAAGCGGTAGAGTTCCTCTTCGAACTTGTGGCAGCGCTCGATGGGGAGATCGTCGAGGAAGCCTTTGGTGCCGGCGTAGATGATGACGACCTGTTTCTCGAGCGGCAGCGGCTGGTACTGGCCCTGCTTCAGGATTTCGACCAGGTGTTTGCCGCGATTGAGCTGATCGAGCGAGGCCTTGTCGAGATCGCTGCCGAATTGGGCGAACGCGGCCAGCGCGCGGTACTGCGCCAGGTCGAGACGCAGCGAACCGGCTATGGATTTCATGGCCTTGGTTTGCGCGTTGCCGCCGACGCGGCTGACCGAGATGCCGACGTTGATGGCGGGGCGGATGTTGGAATTGAATAAATCGGCTTCCAGGAAGATCTGGCCGTCGGTGATGGAGATGACGTTGGTGGGGATGTACGCGGAAACGTCACCGGCCTGGGTTTCGATGAAGGGCAGCGCGGTGAGCGACCCGCCGCCGAGTTCGTTGTTCAGTTTAGCGGCGCGTTCGAGGAGGCGGCTGTGGAGATAAAAGACGTCGCCGGGGAAGGCTTCGCGTCCAGGCGGACGGCGGAGCAGGAGCGAGATTTCGCGATAGGCCGCGGCATGCTTGGACAGATCGTCGTAAATGCAGAGGGCGTGGCGCTTGGAATCGCGGAAGAACTCGCCCATGGCGCAGCCGGAGAAGGGCGCGAGATACTGCATGGGCGCGGGGTCGGAAGCGGAAGCCGAGACGACGATGGAATACTCCATGGCGCCGTGTTCTTCGAGGGTCTTCACGACCTGGGCGACGGTGGAGCGCTTCTGGCCGATGGCGACATAGATGCAGATCATGTCGCCGCCCTTCTGATTGATGATGGTATCGATGGCGATGGCGGTTTTGCCGGTCTGGCGGTCGCCGATGATGAGCTCGCGCTGGCCGCGTCCGATGGGGATCATGCCATCGATGGCCTTGATCCCGGTTTGTACAGGCTCTTTTACGGGCTGGCGGGAGACGACGCCGGGCGCGAGGCGTTCGACGGGGAAATACTCGGTGCTGGCGATGGGACCTTTACCGTCGATGGGCTGGCCGAGGGCATTGACGACGCGGCCGATCAAACCGTCGCCGACGGGAACGGACATGATGCGGCGGGTGCGGCGGACCTCGTCGCCTTCCTTGATTTCGGCGAAGTCGCCCATGAGAACCGCGCCGACCTGGTCTTCTTCGAGGTTCATGGCGATACCGGCGACGCCGTGCGGAAACTCGATGAGCTCGCCGGCCATGACCTTTTCGAGGCCATGAATGCGGGCAATGCCATCTCCGACGGAAATGACGGAACCGACCTCGGAGACGTCGACCGCCCGTTCGTAATTTTCGATCTCCTGGCGGAGAATCTTGGTTATTTCGTCCGCTCGTATTTGAGCCATAAATCCTTCCCGTTACGTAAAGACGCGAGCGCCGAGATGAGTCCCGGCGCGGCAGGCACGAGTGCCTGCGCCACGTGACTCAAGCCTGTCCCCGGTTCTGGCATTCGTCAGGCCTCCTCGGTGAGGCGAAGGCCGAGGGTGTGCAATTGGCCTCGGATCGACCCGTCGTAAACCGTGGACCCGATGCGCGCCACCAATCCGCCGATGAGGGCGGGGTCGACATCATACCTGGATCGCAGCCGCTTGCCGGTGAGCTTTTGCAACTCGTCGGTGACTGCGGCGCGCTGCTGTTCGTTCAACTCGGCGGCCGAGGTGACCTGGGCGCGCGCGAAACCGAGCCGCTCGTCGACGACCAGGTCGAAGCTTTCGACGATCTCGCCCAGAATCGCGATGCGGCGCTTGTCGATGAGAACATACAGGAAATTGCGCGTGATTTTGGAGAGGCTCAGCAGATCGCCGAGCCGGTTGATGACGGCGCGTTTGCGGCTGGCGGGGATGGACGGTGTCGCCAGGGCATTGTGGAGCTCGGCGGAAGATCGCAGCAATGCAGCGAAGGAGTGCAATTCGGTGACGGCCGCCGCCGGGGCGAGAGCGGAACCGGGAGCGGTGACGACATCGGCGAGGGCATTAGCGTAGCGGTTGGCGACGGCGGTTGGCATGCGGTCAGTTCCCCTGGGCCTCGGAATGGGGCGGTTCGAGATCGCGGATGAAGCCGCGCACCAGGCCATCCTGCGTTTCCGGGGTCATGCGGGCTCGGATTTTGGTCTCGGCGAGCTGGATGGCAAGTTCGGTGGCATAGCGCCGGAGGCCGGCGCGGGCTGCTTTTCCGGCGGTTTCGATTTCGTGGCGGGCGTGTTCCTGGATTTTGACGATTTCGGCCGCGGTACGCTGCTTCTGGCGTTCGGTTTCGGCGGCGATTTCGGCCTGCGATTCGGCTCGCAAAGCGGCGATGTCGGCATCCATGTGGGCCAGTTTGCGGTCGATTTCGGCGGCGTGCAACTCGGCCTCTTTGTGCAGCTTCTGAGCTTCGGTGATGTCGCGGGAGATGTGTTCGCTACGGGCCGCGAAGAAGGCCGGGGCGTTCTTGGCGACGAGGTAGCCAAGTCCGGCGGCAAGGAGGACGAAGTTGGCCCACTTCCAGATCATGGCAGGCTCTTTTTCGTCCTTGGGGCCGGTTTCGCCGACTTTCTGAACTTCCTCGGGAATCTGGGATTGCGCATGGCAAACCGGCGTCAGCGCGGCGAGAGCGAGGAGCGAGGAGAGACAGAGGAATCGTTTCATGCGGCGCTCCGCCGGAGCAACGAATCGGCAATCTGCGAGGCCAGGAGGTCGCTTTGCTGGGACAGAGAAGCCTGCGCGGCGGCGGCGTCTTGGGCGAGGGATTCGCGAGCTTCGCGGATGAACTTCTCGGCTTGTTCGCGGGCGGCGGCAAGGTCGGCGGCCTGCCGATCCTGCAATTCCTTGTAGAGGCGCTCCTGGGCTTTGTAGGTTTCGGCGCGCGCCTCGTGGAGTTTCCGGTCGTAGTCGGCGGACTTGGCGGCGGCTCGTTGCATGCTTTCCTCGGCCATTTTGCGGGCGCCTTCGGTGAGCTCGTAGCGGTCGTGGAGAACCTTGGCCATCGGCTTGAAGTACATCCACTTCAAGTAGGCAAAAACGATCAGCAGGATGATGAACGTGGGTATCGCGTTCAGCAGAATCCCACCTAGGGCGTGCAACGTGGCGGCCATCTGATTCTAGAGGAAAAACAAAGGTAAGTCTTAAGGACTCAAGGGTATCATTCATCACGGGGGCGGGTCAACACGGGGTCGGCGACGGATTCAGGTGTATTTTGGGGGCCCGTACAAGGGATTGGGATCGGCCCCCGGGGGAGCGAATTCGCCGTTTGGGCCACGGACGCACACTGGAGACGGCCAATCAGCGGGTTTGGACGTAGGCGATTGTGTCCGCGATCTGTTGTTTCAGGCTGGGCTCATCAGTGAAGTCAGCGAGACGGTGGAGAAGCGCCAGTGTTTTGACGGTGGACCGGGCAGAAGGTGCAATGGTGTCGGGTCTCTCAAATGCGGCGCGAATGACGGCGAGGAGTGTCCTGATTTCGGCATCACTGAGCGCGTTGATGCCAACGAGATGCGCAATCAAACCGGCCACATCATCGCCGAGTCCGCCGCTGGACGATTGCAGCGAGACATGGGCCACATGGGCCGTCTCGATGTCGCTGTCCGCGCCGGTGATGAGATTCTGAAGGATTTCGGTGTGGTATTCGTCGGGTGTCAGGCTTTCCGGCGTCCGACCCGGGACAACCCTGCCATCAGGCGTTCGAAAGGAATCGGAAAGGGATGGGGCCGAAAATGTCTGGCTGCCCAAAGCGGTGTCACAAGTCGTGACGATGTTCGGGCCGGACTGCGCGACGAAACCTTCTCCTTCCGGGACACAGGGCGCGCCGACGAAGAACTGGATTGTTGGGCTGGCGAGTTTGCCGCCGACGGTCCAGACTTGGCTCCAACCGCCGAAGTCGCTCTTCGCGAAGCGCCCGGTTGTCGACCACCGCCCATTATCGTCCGTGGAGGCGATGGCCGGACCCCAATCGGTCCGTCCTTGCATGGTCGTTCTGACACTGATTGGTTGATGAGGGGCGGCGGTGATGAGAATTTCAAACTGATCGCCGACTTGAAACTTCCGGCTGGCAGGATGGGTGGTATTGAGAATCCGCACCAGCGGCGTCTGGGCCGCGGCCGAAAGGCCAGCGAGCATCAGGAAAATCGGAGCGCGCATCAGAAGCACCGGTCTGGATATTGGACGCCGCAGTTGATGGAAATGTTCAGGTTGATGTCAGCCGCGGACGGCCCAGCGGAAAAGTTGGGGAATCGACGCGGTTTTGCCCTGGATCAGAATCGCGATGCGGAAAATTCGCGCGGCGGCCCAGGTGACGGCGAGAGTCCAGAGGATGATGCCGAAGAGTCCGGCGAAGGGCTGCCAGGCCGGGATGCCGGTGGGCGAAGCCTGCCGCAGCAGCATCAGGATCGGCGTAAATGGCGGGATCAGCGACATCACCGTAGAAAAGGTGCTGTTGGGGTCCTGCATCACCGGCATCATGACGAATATGGGAATCAGCGCCGGCATGATCAGCACGATGGCCAGATGCTGCGCGTCGTTGGGACTGGCGCAGGCCGAGCCCATGGCCGCGCTGAGCGCCGCCAGCACCATCATGTCGGCCACGAGGTAGATGACGAACCAGGCAATCAGGCTGGGCGGCATCATACCCGTCAGCGCCAGGGAGCTCAGCACAAACAGGCCCGCTGCGATGTAGAGCACGGAACTGGTCAACGACAAGGCCACGGCCGCCACCACCTTGCCCATGATGAGATCGAAAGGGCTTGCCGATGCGAGAAGCATCTCGTATACGCGCTGCATTTTGTCTTCGGCGACGGCGCTGAGCATGGAAGTGGACGAGGTGAGCACGATCATGAAGAGCAGCATCACCAGAGCAAAGGGGACGATGAAACCTTCGAGCTCACTCTTCTTGCGGGCGGTTTGAATGGCGCCGGTCTGTTCGTCGCGGGAGAGCAGGCTCATGCTCTGAACCCTGACCACAGCCAGAGCGTCGGTGAAACGGGCCGGGTCCACGCCGAGCTTTGTCAGGCGGGCGCGGCGCAGACCGTCGTTGATAGGTCCGTCCAGCCACTCGCGCGTTTCGTCGACACCGCCGGCGTTGGAATAGTAGTCGACGCGGCCCGATTGTGGGATAGCCCCGGAATCGTCGGGAGCGGGCGGATGCAACGCGTCGTGTCCCACTTCGATGAAGGCGAACAGCTGATGGCCGCGAACGCGGTCCGACAGGGTAAGGCGTTGCGTGTCGGGGGCAGAATCATCGGGCGCGATGGTTTCGAAGACGTAGCGGGGAGTCAGCTGGCGGCCGGTTTTCTTGTCGAACAGGTCCTTGGCATTCTTTTCCTGGGCGGATGAGATGATGGATTCGGCTGTCACACCGGTGCGGTCGACGATGGCCACGCGACGTTCGCGGATGTCCGGCTTGGCTTTCATCAAACCGATGCCGATGAATCCGCTGCCTCCCATCAGCGGCACCACAATCAGACCCACGAGGAAAGGTTTGGATCGAATGGCGGCCAGATAATCGCGTTTGGCGACAATCAGAGTTTTATTCATGGCTTCCCCCTTGTGCGGCGATCGCCTTGGGCGGGGAGGATTCGGCGGCTTCCGGGCCGGCGATGCGCACAAAGATATCGTGCAGGGACGGCTTGGCGACGGAAAAGCTGGTGACGCGCGTGCGGGCGATGAGGGCGCGGAGGACGTCCTGGGGGTCGCAGCCGCGAGTCATGCGGAGTTCCCTGATCTGACCAAGGTCGCGGACCTTTTCGACGCCCGGAAGGCCGGCGCAATCGTCGTTGGCGGCGGCCACGCGAAGGGTATCGTTGCCGTACTGCTCCTGAATGGCATCGAGGGTTCCATCGAGGACTTTGCGGCCGCGATAGATCATGAGGATGTAGTCGCACATGCTCTCGGCGACGCCCATGTCGTGGGTGCTGAGGATGATGCTGGCGCCGCGGCGGCGGAGTTCGAGAATGGACTCGCGGAGCACGTCGGTGCTGACGGGGTCGAGGCCGGTGAAGGGCTCATCGAGGATGAGGAGTTTCGGCTCGGGCACCACGGCGGCAATGAACTGCACCTTCTGGCTCATGCCCTTGCTGAGCGTGTCGACGCGCTTATTGGCGAACTGCGCGAGGCCGAAGCGTTCCAGCCAGCGGTCGATTTCCGGACCGGCGTTTCGTCCGCCGCGGAGTTCGGCGTGGAATTCGAGGAGCGGCTTCACGTTCATGCGGCGGTAGAGGCCGCGCTCTTCCGGGAGATAGCCGATCGTCCCGGACGGCACGGCGCGGGAATCTTCTCCGAAGACGGCAATTGAGCCGCGATCGGGATAGAAGATGTTGACGAGCATCCGCATGGTGGTGGTTTTGCCGGAGCCGTTGGGTCCGATGAAGCCATAGACGGAGCCTTGCGGGACGGTGAGAGAGAGGTCGTCGACGGCGGTGAGGTCGCCGAAAGTTTTGGTGAGAGCTCGGGTTTCGACGGCGTGCATTGGGCGATGGTAGCAATCCCAGTTGCCCATTTCCAACCGGTGCGTGCCGAAGTTGGGCCCTTTGATGGTGGGATCCTCACATTCCGCTACCCGGAAGCCGGAATTGAATCGGCGTTGCAGAATGATACCGCGAACCCTAGTAGCTAGCGCCGGATCCTCCGCAACACCAGAATCGGGCAAAGGCCGGGCGCGGTTGCAGTATAAGACCGAGCGTTCGGCTCCGGCTCCAGACGAAGTCGAGCGATCGAATAACAGACGGCAGAAGGCCACCGCGCGTCCTACGTCTCCCGGCAGATCGCGGCCAACGCACTCAGTTAGAATTGACTCGACGGTGGACTATCTTGCGTCCCGCTTCCAAAGCCAGCCAACGATCCACCCCAAAAGCAAAGAAACCAAGCCCCGCCGCCACGGTTGCGACGATCGCTGAAGGGCCCGTGGGGCGGTTCCTGGAGAAATATAGCGGGATCCTGGTGGCAGCTCTGATTCTGATCGGATCGGTCCGCATCGTTGCCACCTATTACGTGTTCAGCCACACGTTCGACGAGCCGGCGCACATCGCGTGCGGAATGGAATGGCTCGACAAGGGTGTCTACCGTTGGGAGCCGCAGCATCCGCCTTTGGCGCGTGTCGCCGCGGCGCTGGGCCCCTATCTCTCCGGCGTCCACTCGCAGGGCACGCGAAACACCGGCGACCCCGCCGAGATGCAAGAGGAAGGCCTCAGCATCCTCTACGCCGGGAAACACTACGATCGGACGCTGGCGCTGGCGCGGTTGGGGATATTGCCCTTCTTCTGGATCGCCAGCCTAGCGGTCTACTGGTGGGGGCGCCGCTATTTCGGAGCGTCAGTCGCCGCCGTGGCGGTGTTTCTGTTCACGTTCCTTCCGCCAATCCTGGCGCACGCCGGCCTGGCGACGACGGACATGGCGCTGACCGCATTCCTGACGTTGTCGTTCGTCGCGGGACTGGTCTGGGTGGAGCGGCCGACGGTCACGCATGGGATCTGGTTTGGCCTGGCGACCGGCTTCATGGTCCTTTCCAAGTTCTCGTGCCTGGTGTTCTTTCCGGCGATTGCGATATTTGTGGCTCTGGGGTATCTGGCGCTGGAGCGGCCGGGCCCCGGCGCTCTCGCCAACGCCGCGCGGCGCCGGATTCCGACCTTTGTGATGGCGGTGGCGATCGGCTTCCTGGTGATTTGGGCGGGCTATCGCTTTTCCTTCGGCAAGATACCGTTTGCAAATATTTCCCTGCCGTTTCCGGAATTGTACGCCGGCATTCAGCAGGTTCAGGAGCATGCCGCCCGCGGCCATCCGTGTTACCTGTTGGGGGAGATCAGCGATAAAGGCTTTTGGAATTTCTACCTCGTCGGTCTCGCCTACAAATCGCCGCTGGCGTTTCTGGGGCTGGTGGGCGCCGGCCCGTTTCTGATTTTCGGCAAGGACCCCT
>Ga0335073_10005085_pt1 | contig 18467 bp, 17 predicted proteins | sample Lox_Sample_22_FD_207093 | JGI IMG/M metagenome (GOLD analysis project Ga0335073, IMG submission 207093) | Soil microbial communities from Loxahatchee National Wildlife Refuge, Florida, United States - Lox_Sample_2.2 | ecosystem: Environmental > Terrestrial > Soil > Wetlands | place: USA... | reverse complement strand
CCGCCGCCCGATCCGTCATCATCCAAAACCACCTCCTGACGCAGGCCCCGGCTGCTGCACTCAGCCGTTAAAGCCCTGCTCAGGAGGCACTTTTACCAGTCGCACCGGACAGAACCCCGTCCCTCCGGACCGGTCCACATTTCCGGAGACCGCCCACACCACCGGGGAAATTGCGACAGCCTCGTATATCGCGTTTTCTCGACCAGGCCCCGGTCGCACCCCCGCGTCTTGTGAGACGCGTACAGTCGGCCGGGTGAAGACGCTCCACACTGCATACCGGGTCATCGACCTCGCCGTCTCGCTCGACTTCTATCTCTCGCGCTCGGCTATCAGGAGGTTGGGCGCGTCAGCTTGAGCGACGGGGCGACGCTCGCGATGCTCAAGTTCCCCGACGAGGACGTCGTCACGCTCGAGCTCGTCTACCGGCCGGCCGAGGGGCCGGTGCAGATCGGCACCGGGTTCAGCCACCTCGTGGTCCAGGTGGACGAACTCGCCGCCGCAATCGACATGCTGTCCGAACGAGGGCTCCATCCGGAGCCGGAGCAGCGTCCCGGTGGCCCGGACGGACCGCGCACCTCGTGGCTCGTCGACCCCGACGGCTACCGGATCGAGTTGGTGCAGTGGCCGGCGGGGCACGCCGACGGGATTTCTTCCGCCGACTTCGGCTGAGGCCGCAGCCGTTGCTTACGCCGGCTCGCGGGCGGCGAGCTCGGCGGGCGTGAGGATCTCGATCCGGGACGACAGCATCCACTGGTTTCCGAACGGATCGGCGACGCGCCCGCCGCGCTCGCCGTAGAACTGATCGGAAAGCGGGTACACGACCTCGGCGCCGGCGCGAACCGCGCGCTCCCAGACGGCGTCGACGTCGGGCCAGTACGTGGCCAGCAGCGCCGTGAACTCGTCGTCCTGCGCGTCCTTGACCATCACCACCGAGTCGCCGATCAGCAGTTCGGCGTGGACGAGCGCCCCGTCGGGCATGTGGTAGCGCTCGCCGAGCTCCTTGGCACCGAACGCGGCCTTGTAGAACTCGATCCCGGCCGCGGCATCGCTCAACGCGAGCCTCGGCGTGACCGTGTGCAGGTGCTCGGGCACCGGTCTGACCGTCCGCTCGAGCTCGGCCAGACCGGGCTCCTGGTAGACCCCGATCACGTTGCCGGCGGGATCGCGAATGTGCGCCACGCGCTCCCCGGGCTCAGCGTCTTCGTTCAGCACTTCGCCGCCGGCGGAGCGAACGGTCGCGACCGCCTCGTTGAGGTCGGCGACCATGACGTGGACCATGATCCCGGGCTCGGCCGACGGCGGCCGGCCGGTGACCCACGAGCCGCTCACCTCCTTGACCGCGTCGTCGAACGCGATCGCGCCGTCGCCGCGGGTGCGCAGCTCCCATCCGAACGCGTCGCGGTAAAAGCGCGACGAGCGTTCGACGTCGGCCGCGGGAATCTCGAGGTAGCAGATCTTGCCGGTTGCGAGGGTGGGGGTTCCGTGTGCCATACCGATTAATATACATGTAAAGCAAATGTCTGCAAGGTCATCGAAAGATCGCCGTGGTCGTCCGCTGAATCGCCCGCGTGGTCGCCCGCTGAATCGCCCGCGTGGTCGCCCCCCCACCATCGACCGCGAAGCCGTGCTCGACGCGGCGCTCCAAGTGCTCGACACTGAGGGCGCCGAGGCTCTCACGATGCGCCGGCTCGCCAGCGAGCTCGGCGTGTCCGCGATGGCGCCCTACCGGTACGTCGGCAGCAAGGACGATCTGCTGATGGTGCTCGTCGACCGCCTCGCGGCCCGGCTCGTCTACCCGCCACGTCCGCGGGACCCGAAGGGCGCACTGCTCGTGCTGTGGTCGACAATCTACGACAGCCTCGCGGAGCACACCTGGGTCCCTGAGGTCCTGGCGCGCCGCCGGATGATGGCGCCCTCGGTGCTCGACGCGATCGAAGAGATCCATGCGGCGTTGCGCGACGCCGGGCTGTCGATCGAGTCCGCGGTGCGGGCTTATCGCCTGATGTGGAACTTCACCCTCGGCGCGCTGCTCGTGCGCGCCGGCGCGAGCTCCGAGGTACCGAGCCAGCAGCAGGGGCTTCGAGGAGCCCCCGATGCCGAGCGCCACCCGATGCTCGCGGCGGCCGCGGCGACATGGACGGCGGCACATGACCGCGACACGTACCGCGAGGACCTCGCAGCCCTGATCGACTCGTTACTCCCGCGGGCCACGCGGTCCGGAAAGAGCCCAATTCAGCCGAGCAGCTGACGTACGGCGAGCTCGAGCGCAGCGTCGGGATCACGTGCGCCGTGGTCGGCGGCGATGAAGTGGTAGCCGATCGCAAGCGAGAACGCGAGCACAGCGCGACCTTCGACCTCCGCCTCGTCCGCGCAGAATGACCCGAACAGCTGGCGCAGGTATTCCATCCGCCGGTTATCGACCCGTCGCAGGCGCGCGGCGACGGCGGCGTCGTGCCGTGCCCAATCGCGGATCGCCAGGTCGATGGGCAGGAGCTCGTCACTGAACGTGAGCGCCCCCGCCCGCCGCACCTTCGCGCGGGCGTCGCCGCCCCGGCGCTCCACCTGCTCGAGCACCTCGTCGGTCGCGGCCCGCTCCCACGTGTCGAGCATCGCCTCGAGCAGAGCGGCGCGGTCCTTGAACTGTCCGTAGAACCCGCCTCGCGTGACCCCGAGCGACTTGGCGAGCGTGTCCACGCGCACGGTGTCGGGCCCGCCTCCGGCGGCCAGCGCCCGCAGCCCGGCGTCGATCCAGGCGGCGCGCGGAGTCCTCGTCGGCGGCGCCATCGTCTTAGAGCATCGACAGCCCGGTTGACATCGCCCTCGATAATGCCTAGCCTCCATACATACAGTCCTGTATATATAGAGTGAACCCGATGACAGCCACACGACAGCCGCGCCCGGCGACCCGTACCGTGACCCAGATTCCGCTACCGGATGACGCCCGGGCCTATAGCACCCTCCCCCGGATCGACTACGAAGACGCGTTCGCCGTCACCGCCGGCGCAGACCAGTCGGCGGCGCAATGGGCCCGGGCGATGATCGAGGACGCACCGCTGCGGGTGCGCCGGCGCCTGTGGCTCGGGTGGATCGCCCTCGGCTTGAGGCTCGGCCCACCGTGGTCGTCCGACCGTGTACTCGGCTGGAAGGTCAAGCGCAGCGACCCCGACGTCGTTCTCCTGGCGGCGGACTCATGGCTCGGGCTTCGCGCCGAGTTGCTGTTCCGGAGCGAACCCGACGGCCTGTTGTTCGCGACGCTTCTCGAGCAGACGAATCCGGCCGCCCGTGCGCTGTGGGCCGCGATCACGCCCCACCACGTGCGCGTCGTCCGGTCGCTCCTGACGCACGCCGCCTGAACCGGTCGCGCCTGAGACGCACCCCGTTCCGCCGCCGGAGGTGTTCCCAACCAAATCCACACTCGACCTCCCGCGCGAAGGTGAGTGCGGATTCACCCACGTATACGGGTCATTTCGGCCATCTCGGCCGTCGGGAAGCGCCGAGTGATGACTTATGGCCCATCCGGCGCCGGCGCTCCCGGCGGGTAGGTGACTACGTATAACCGTCAAGGAGGTACAGCAAATGTCACTAGTCTTCAGCTGGATCGTGGGTATCGTCGCCGCGGGCATCGGATTCATCATTCTCTATCCGATCCTTGGTGTGACTCTCTGGATTTCATTTCTGGTCGCGGCGTGCCCGCTGGTGCCGTTCGGCGCGTCGGTCGGGATGAAGTTCCCTCGCGCCACAGCCCACTGACCGCTCCTCGGCCGAGCGCGGGCGACCGATCGGTCGCCCGCGTCCGGCGCGGAGCGGCGCTACGTGATAGCGCGGGATCCGAATGCGGACTGGCCAAGGTGGGCCGTCCCCGAATCGCGAAGTGTCATCACGCGGACCGCTCGTGACCGCACCGGGCTCGTTCCGAGCGCCGCGGGGGTAGTTTGGTGGCGTGGTCTCGGTGAAGCGCCTGTCCGTCTCCGCCCGGCTGGATGAGTCCGCCGAGACCCTGGCCGAGGCCAAGGCCCAGGCCGCCGAGGGCGACGAGTCCTGGGAGCAGTGGGTGGCTGAATATCAGCGGGGCGAGGCCCTCATCCTGCGCCTCGACCTGACGATGGAGATCAACGACGGGGACGATGAGGTAATCAGCGCGACGAGGGACGGGTTCTTCGTCGAGAACCACATCCATGCTCCGCGGGTCGAGCGCCAGATAGCCGAACTGGCCTCCGGCGACTTCGCGGCGTTGTCCGCGGACCTGGCTAGTCGAGGCCACGCGTTCAGTCCAGACGAGCTTGGTGAGCTCTACGTCCACGTCGAGCTCGACGACGACGTGCGCCGGCGTCTGGCCGACGGCTCACGGCCCCCAGAGCGGCCGCACCGCCCGCAGCGCTAGCGCCCCCCGCGCGCCAATGTTCGCGCGCGGATAGCGATTCAGGCTTGCAGGCCGGTCTGCTGCGCCAGCGACGACAGCGTCGACGGCGGATTGCCGCACAAGAGCCAACGGTGGCGGGCAGTGTGCATGACGCGGCCGTGACTCTGCAGGCGCGCGAGCGCCGTGCTGACCGAGGGGCGCTGAGCAGCCACCATCTCCGCGAACTGAGAATGGGTGAGCGGAAGATCGAGCACGGTCCCCTCCGGCGTGACCCTTCCGAACCGGTACGCGAGTTCCCACAGCGTCACCTCGAGCCGCTCCTCGACCCGCGGTAGCGAGTTGATCGCAGACTGGAGACTGAGCCGACGCGTGCGAACGATCACCCGTTGAATCAGCGCGGCGTGAATCTCGGGCCAGCGCGACGTCCTGAGCGCGAAGCGGCGGTCGAGCAGCGCAACTCGGGCCTTCGACACGACCAAGGCCGTGACTACCGACGGAAGTGTCATGTCCGGTCCGAACCCGACCCACGGGCTGATCAGATCGCCGGGCCCGACGAGCTCGACATGCCCTCGAGTATCGGCGTTGATCCGGATCACCATCAGACCCTCGAGCACGAGCGCGCCGAAGCCGCCCGTGTCCGGGGGAGGCGAGAAGTGCCACGCGCCGCGGTCGAATTCGAACATCGGCGCGATCGACGCCATTACCGCGAGCCGAAGCTCACGTTCCTCGATCCCAGCGCTCAGGTCGGGATCCGCCTCGAGCACACGCACGGCCTGGGACGGCGGTTCGCGCCATCTCGCGTGCAGGCCTTCGCGGTCGCTTACCGTTTCCAACGCGTCGCGTCCGTCCTATTTGGCTGTTCGGGCACTCCTTACCTGTTATAGCTCGCCGACACGGCTCCGGTGCGCTCGACCGCCGTGATCGCGCCGACTCACACTGAGACAACACATACCCGCGTCAGCGCGCCGACATTCCCCTAGCCCAACGCGATCAAGCGACTTGGTCTGAAGCCGCACAACGCGACCACCTAGGGTGGTGCGACACCAGCTCCTCGCCTTCCCAGGGTCTGACCCGCGCCATTGTCGCTCGGGTATCGTCATGCCCGCCCGGGACGTTGATTAAGCCCTAGATCGCGTCCAGATTGCCTCGACTAGCTGCCGCTGAACGTCGCTCCGCCTAGTCAGTTCATGGGATCAGTCCGAGCCGCTCGATCGTGCCGGGGTCGCTCAGATACTCGCGCGCGTTGACGATCACCCCCGCTTCGAGCTGGTGGAGCAGGCAAACCGGTCCGATATCGGCCTCGTCCCCCAGGCTGATCGAGCCGCTCGCGAACACCTTTCCCGCACCCAGGTCTCGGACCTCGCAAACAGCGATTCGGTGCTCGTGCCGCGCCTGCCGCAAGCAACCAAACCATTCGCGCACCCCGTCGCGCCCCCGGTAACGGCTCGCCATCCCACGGAGCCGCAAAGGATGAAAATCGATTCGCTCGGCAACACACGCGAGCATCCCTTCCAGGTCGCGCGCGTTGAACGCGCGCGCCCAGCGCAGCAGGACGGTGTCGCTCGACCCGGGGACCGGGCCCGACACTTTCGCGGCCTCTGCCTGCGACGACGGCGCATCGCGGACCCGGGGTTTCGCGAGCGTCAAGGCGGTGCCGCAGCGCGGGCACACGTCGCCGGTCGCCCACACCACCACTGCAGACGCAGACGACCGACAGATCGGACAGCGAATCTTGGCTCGTTCGAGCATGACCTTCCTCGGCGGCGATCATCCGACGAGCCAACCTGCGCCTCTCGGCGCAGCAGGCGCCCATCTTCACTACAACGACCTCGACGCCACCCGTTCGGGCGCGGCGATGCCATGTTGCAAACTAACGTGGCTGGTGCGCGAGTTCAAGCCCTGTGCTACGCGGGCTGGTCGAGGATGAACACCTCGGCGGCGATGTCCGGATCGAGGTTGTTGCCGCTGATAAACGCAACCACCCGGCGGCCCGTCAGCCGCTCGACCGCCTCCTTGAAGTCGGCCCCCATCGTCTCCTGGAACAGATGCCGCATCTGGAGGACGGACTCGCCCTGGTTCGCCTCATTGAGCTTCCTCTCGGCATGCGTCAACACCCCGCTCAGCAGCGACACGACCACGTTGCCGTGGTAGAAGGTCGTGGCGCTCTGGGGCCCGCGGCCGAGATACCGGCTGTGAATGCCTACGAGCGCGCTCGTGATCGCCTGGTTGAGCTCCCCACCCTCAAGCCGGGGCGGCGCGGTAGGGACGAGCACGTTATCCGCCAAAAGCCCAAATGCCGCCGGTTCGTGGCTGCCTCTGCTCATCGTCATCTAGCACGCATCTAACCGTCAGCGCCGGGTACTCACATCCGTGAAATCGATCAAGCCGGGAACGGGGATCTACGGAGCGCGATCGACCCGCGCACCCGATCTCGCCGGGCGGGTCAGCGTCTAACGAACGGCCGGCGCCGTCGACTCGCGCACGACCAGCTTGGTCTCGAGCTGGACGTGGAGCGCCTCGATCCGCTGGTTCTGGAGCTGGCGCACGAGGAGGTTCACGGCCATCCGCCCCATCTCGGCGAGGGGCTGGCGCACGGTGGTGAGCGTCGGCGTGACGATCGAGGCTTCGAATGTGTCGTCGAACCCGACCACCGACAAATCCTCGGGGATACGGACTCCGCGCATTCGCGCGGCTTGCATTACCCCGATCGCGAGCATGTCGTTGAAGGCGAAGATCGCGGTCGGAGGGTCGGGCCGGTCGAGCAGCGACAGAGCGGCCTCGACGCCGCCCTCGGCGTGGAAGTCCGACTCGACCACGAGTTCCGGATCGGGCATCTCACCCCCCGCAGCGAGTGCGCCGCGGTAGCCGCGCAGACGCTCCTCGGTGGCGATCCACCCACGTGGCCCGGTGATCGCCGCGATCCGCCGGTGCCCGAGCGACAAGAGATGTTCGACCGCCTCGCTCGCCCCCGACGAATGCGCGGCCGACACCGTGGGGACGCGCTCGTCGAGGGGCCGCAGGGGGTCGGCGATCACGAACCGGTAGCCGTGGTCGTGGAGGGCCGCGAGCTCGTCGGGCGACTCCTCGGGGAGGATCAGCAGTGCGCCGTCGGTCGTGCCCTGCATGAGGCGCTCGAGCAGCGACACCTCGCGGTCGTGCTCGTGATGGGTGCGACACAGAACCATCCGCATGTCCTGCTCGTACAGCGCCTCGCCGGCGCCGTCGAGGATCACCGCGAAATAGGAATGGTGGACGACCGGCGTGGTTACCCCGACGAGGCCGGTGCGCCCCGCCGACAACCCGCGTGCGGTCCGGTTGGTGCTGTAGCCGTGTTCGCGCACCACCCGCAGAACCGCTTCCCGCGCCCGCTCGGACACCTCGGCGCGCCCATTGATCACGCGCGAGACGGTCGCCGTGGAGACGCCGGCGAGGTCCGCCACTTGACGGATCGTCAGCCGGGTGTTGCGGCCGTTTTCCAAGCGATCCGTGGAACTCATACGGCGGATTGAATCACAGTTCCTGAAACGTTACAAGCAATAGCGATCCACATCGCTCGCAGAATACCCCGAAATCACAATAGAAACTGGCCTTGACAGCCACGAAACAGTTCCGGTAGCGTTTTCAGTAGAAGCGCAAGGAGAGGAAGAACAGCAGATGTGGTTCATCACCCGGCGGTTGGCGTTCTACGCCGTCGCGGCCTGGGTAGCGATCACGGTCACGTTCGCGATCCCCCGGGTCATGCCCGGCAACGCGGTCGACACGCTGATCACCAAGTACCCGACGCTCGACGCTAACTCGCTCAAGGCGCTCGAGGCCGAGTTCGGGACCCACACCCACGGCAGCCTGATCAGCCAGTACTTCAGCTATCTCGGCAACCTGGCCCACGGCAACCTCGGGCTGTCGGTCAACCTGTATCCCGCCAAGGTCACGACGGTGATCGCGCAGACGCTGCCGTGGACGCTGATCCTCGTCGGCACCGCCACGATCATCGCGTTCGTCCTCGGGACGCTGCTCGGGATTCTTTCGGCGTGGCGGCGCGGCGGCTGGCTCGATCGCGCGATGCCCGCATTCACATTCCTGCAGGCGACGCCCTACTTCTTCCTCGCCCTGGTCGTGATCCAACTGTTCGCGGTGAGCTGGGGCCTGTTCCCGTTCGGGCAGGGCTACAGCCTCGGTCTGTCGCCCGGCTGGGACTGGCCGTTCATCTCGAGCGCGATCGATCACTCGTTCCTGCCGGCGCTGACGATCGTGATCACCTCGATGGCCGGCTGGATGCTCCAGATGCGCAACGTGATGATCACGACGATCGCGGAGGACTACGTGCTCGTCGCGCAGGCCAAGGGGCTCCCGCCGCGGCGGGTGATGTTCACCTACGCCGCCCGCAACGCGATCCTGCCGAACCTCGCGGGGTTCGCGCTGTCGCTGGGGTTCGTGGTGGCGGGCGCGCTCGTGATGGAGATCGTGTTCTCGTATCCGGGCATCGGGCTCACCCTGTACAACGCGGTGACCTCGGACGACTTCCCCTTGCTCCAGGGGATCTTCCTGGTGATCTCGCTGGCGGTGCTGCTCGCCTGCCTGCTCGCCGACGTCGTCTACTTCTTCGCCGACCCGCGGACGCGGACCCGGACGGCCTACTGATGTTCGTCCGCAGCGCGCTCCGCCGCATGCCCACCAAGGCGAAGGTAGGTGCGGCGATCCTCGCCTTGTTCATCCTCATCGCGATCATCGGCCCGACGATCGCGCCGTTTGATCCGACCGCGAGCACGCCCGGCCAAGCGCTCCCGCTGGCGCCGAACGCCACCCACCTGCTCGGCACCACCGCGACCGGGCAAGACGTGCTGTCGCAACTGCTCGTCGGCACCCGCTCGACGGTCGTGCTCGGGCTCCTCACCGGGTTGATCGCGACGTTGCTCGCGGTCGTGATCGGGATGTCGGCGGGCTTCCTCGGCGGCATGTCCGACGAGGGGCTGTCGCTGCTCGCGAACGTGTTCCTGGTCCTCCCCGCGCTCCCGCTGCTCGTTGTCGTTCTCGGCTACCTACCGCATTCGGGTGAGCTTCCGACGGCGATCGTTCTGAGCGCGCTAGGTTGGCCATGGGGCGCGCGAGTCATTCGGGCCCAGACCCTGTCGCTGCGGAACCGTGACTACGTCGCCGCCGCGCGCGAGTCGGGAGAGAGCACGTGGCGGATCATCTTGTTCGAGATCTTCCCGAACGAGATCGGTTTGATCGCGGCCAGTTTCGTAGGAACCGTTCTGTACGCCATCCTAACCTCGGTCGCACTCGCCTTCCTCGGCGTCGCCGACCTGTCGAAGTGGAGCTACGGCACGATGCTCTACTGGGCCCAGAACGGCAACGCGGTCCAGTTGGGGGCGTGGTGGTGGTACGCGCCACCGGGAATCTGCGTGGCGCTGTTCGGGATGAGCATGGTCCTGCTGAACTTCGGGCTCGACGAGCTCGGCAACCCGCGTCTGCGGGCGACCGGCACGGTCCGGCTTGCACGCCGCACGTGGCGCCCATCCGATCCGACCCCGGTGCTCCGCGAACGCCAGCAGGAGTCGGCGTGAGCGCGGTGACCGAACCGGGCCCCGACCGCACGGGCGAGCCGGACCCCGCCCCACGCACGCCCGTGCTCGACATCCGCGACCTGTCGATCGCGTACCGATCGCAAACCGGCGACGTGCGAGCGGTCCGGGACGTGTCGCTCGCGCTGAATCCGGGCGAGGTAGTCGGCCTCGCCGGCGAGAGCGGCTGCGGCAAGTCGACCCTCGCCTACGGGTCGCTCAGGCTGCTGCGCCCGCCAGCGGTCATCACCGGCGGCAGCGTCACCTACCACGGCCGACGAGTCGCGAACGGCGGCGTGGACATCCTCGCAGCAAATCAAAACCAGCTCCGCGCGCTCCGCTGGCGTGAGATCGCGATCGTGTTCCAGAGCGCGATGAACTCGCTGAACCCGGTGCTCCGCGTTCGCGACCAGATGCTCGACGCGATCAGCGCTCACCTCTCGCTCACCGACGAGCAGCGACAGGCACGGATCGTCGAGCTGATCGAGATGGTCGGGATTCCGCGGGCGCGCCTCACCAGCTATCCCCACGAGCTGTCGGGCGGGATGCGCCAGCGCGTGATGATCGCGATGGCGCTCGCGGCCGACCCCGAGGTCGTGATCATGGACGAGCCGACCACCGCGCTAGACGTCGTCGTCCAGCGGGAGATCCTCTCCGAGATCTTCGAGCTCAAGGACCGACTCGGGTTCTCGGTCCTGTTCATCACCCACGACCTGTCGCTTCTACTCGAGATCGCCGACCGCGTCGTGATCATGTACGCGGGTCAGATCGTCGAGGCCGGGACCCGCGAGCAGATCCACAGGAACGCGACCCATCCGTATACGCAGGGCCTCCTGACCTCGTTCCCGAAGCTCCGCGGACCGCGGCTCAAGCTGTCCGGGATCCCCGGCACGCCGCCGGATCTCCGGGGCGCGCTCGCCGGCTGCCCATTCGTCCCGCGCTGCGACTTCGCCACCGACGCGTGCGCCACCGTCGACATGGCGCTGGCGCCCGTCGAGCAGGAGCCCGATCACGTCAGCGCCTGCCCGTTCGTCAACGCCGCAGCCGCCGCGAGATCGCCAACCGTAGCCCGGCCGCCCCGGCCCCCGGCGGCCGGTCCCGTCGTCCTCGAGGCCTCCGACCTCCGCAAGGCATACAAGATCGGACGTAAGGCGAACGTCGACGCCGTCGCCGGCGTGTCCCTGCAACTGCGCCGGGGAGCGATCACCGCCCTGGTCGGCGAGAGCGGCTCGGGCAAGACGACGGTGGCCCGCCTGCTCGCCGGGCAGGAGCGGCGAACGGGAGGCGAGATCCTGCTCGACGGCCGGCCGATCGAGCCGAGCGCCCGGCGCGGATTCCGCGTCTACAAGAGCGACGTCCAGATGGTCTTCCAGGACCCGTTCGCGTCGCTCAACCCCTTGCACACGGTCTCCTATCACCTCACGCGCGCGCTGCGCCTGCACGCGGAGCGCAGCGGACGCGACGCGAGCATCGAAGCGCTCGACCAGCTACTCGTGCAGGTCCGCCTCACCCCGCCGGAGCAGTTCCGCGACGCCTACCCACACGAGCTGTCGGGCGGCCAGCGCCAGCGCGTCGCGATCGCGCGGGCGCTCGCGGCGGCGCCGCGCGTGCTGCTCGCCGATGAGCCGGTGTCGATGCTCGACGTCTCGATCCGCCTCGGGATGCTCGACCTGATCGACGAGTTGCGCGCCCGGCTTGACCTGGCCGTGCTCTACATCACGCACGACATCGCCTCGGCGCGGTACTTCGCGGACGAGATCCTCGTGATGTACGCGGGGAAGATCGTCGAGCGCGGCCCCGCCGAGCAGGTGACTCAGCATCCGAGCGATGAGTACACGCGGCTGCTGATCGCCTCGGCGCCCGACCCCGACGCCTTCGGCGACAAGCTCCGCCCAGCTCGAAGAGAGGACCGCGCCATGACGTAACAGGCGCGGGCGCTTAAAGCCCGCGCCCCCGGCCTCACCCGGGGGCACGTGACCGTCTACATACGCGACACGACCCTGGCCAGAACCAGGGGACGTGAATGTCTACATACGCGACATGGCTCTTTTATCAGAGAGAAGGTGTGCTCCTCGATGAAACGATGGATCAAGCAACAACGGTGGCTGGTGGCCGGCCTCGCGCTCGGCGCAGCCGCGCTGATCGCCGGCTGCGGCGGCACCAGCTCGAGCACTGCGTCCGGAAGCTCGGGCGGCAGCGGCGGCTCGGTGCTGACGGTGGAGTCAAGCCAGCAGAACGCGATCACCCAGAACTTCAACCCCTTCATCCAATCCTCGGCGGCGACGCTGCTCGGCGCCACCTCGTTGGTGTACGAGCCGCTGCTCCAGGCCAACGCGATCAAGCCAGGCCAGTACTACAACTGGCTGGCGACTGCCTACACGTGGTCGAACGACGGAAAGTCGATCACGTTCACGATCCGCCCCGGGGTGAAGTGGTCGAACGGCTCGCCCCTGACCGCGGCCGACGTCGCCTTCACGTTCAACATGATCAAGCAGTACCCCGACGTCAACAACACCGGGCTGGCCGTCCAGAGCGTGAGCTCGAGCGGCAACCAGGTGACGCTCAACTTCGCCTCGCCGCAGTACGCCAACCTGCAGAACATCGCGGGCCAGACGTACATCGTTCCTCAGTCGGTGTGGAGCAAGGTCGGCGATCCCGGCAAGTACACCGATCCGAACCCGGTCGGGAGCGGTCCGTACACCGTCTCGCAGTTCAGCACCCAGGGAATCACGCTGAAGGCCAACCCGACCTACTGGGGCGGCAAGCCGGCCGTGTCTGAGGTGCAGTTCCCCACCTACGCTTCGGCCAATACCGCGCTGGCGGCGCTCCAGACCAACCAGCTGCACTGGGCGGGCAACTTCATCCCCGGGGTGCAGCAGGTGTTCCAGGCCGGCCACTCGAGCCACCAGGTGTGGTTCCCGCCGGTCCAGACCAACAGCCTCGAGCCCAACCTGACGAAGTTCCCGACGAACCAGCTCGCGGTGCGCAAGGCGATCAGCCTGGCGATCGACAGAACGGCGCTGAGCCAGCAGGCCGAGGGCGGCCTCGAGCCGCCGGTATCCAACGCCTCAGGGCTCACGCTGCCGATCTTCCAGGAGTTCCTCGCGCCAAGCGTGGCCAACGCGACGATCGATCCTCACGCGAACGTCGCCGCCGCCAAGCAGGTGCTCGAGCAGGCCGGCTACGTGATGGGCTCGGACGGCTTCTTCCGCACGAAGTCCGGGCAGAAGCTGTCGCTCGACATCACGAACCCGTCGTCGTTCGCCGACTACGCGACCGGCGACCAGATGATCGCCGGCTGGCTGCGCAAGGCGGGCATCGACGCCACCTTCGTCGGGCAGTCGGTGACCGCGTGGTCCTCGGACGTCGCGACCGGGAACTTCCAGCTCACCTCGCACTGGTCGCAGACCAGCGTGTCGCCCTACCAGCTGTACAACGACTGGCTGAACAGCGCCCAGGCGACGAACAACGCGGCAGGCGACTACGAGCGGCTGAAGGACCCGAACGTCGACGCGATGCTGAACAAGCTCGCCGCCGACAACACAGTGGCGTCACAGCAGGCTGACCTGGCCCCGATCGAGCAGTACGTGGCCACGAACCTGCCGATCATCCCCACCGTGTACGGCGTGGTGTTCGACGAGTACAACACGAGCAAGTTCACCGGCTGGCCGACGGCGAGCAACCCCTACCAATCGGGTAGCCCAAACACGCCCACCAACGAGGTCGTGATCTTGCGGTTGCGGCCGATCAGCTAGCAGCAACCGCATCTGCGTCCGCTCCCCGTGTCCTCTCACGCGGGGAGCGGGCGCCGCGCGCGAGCTTCTCACCTTCACATCGACTAGGAGAAGACATGAACGGGAACTCAGGCGACGGTGCGCCCGGCGCACGGTCCTTTCCGCCCGGATTCCTCTGGGGGGCTTCGACCTCGGCGTATCAGATCGAGGGAGCGGTCCACGAGGACGGCCGTGGGCAATCGATCTGGGACACCTTCAGCCACACCCCGGGCAAGGTGCACGGCGGCGACACCGGCGACATCGCCTGCGACTCATACCATCGCGTCGCGGAGGACCTCGGGCTGCTGTCAGAGCTCGGAGCCGGCGGATACAGGTTCTCGATCGCCTGGCCGCGCATACAGCCATCTGGCGAAGGTGCGGTCAACCAGCGGGGACTCGACTACTACCGGAGGCTGATCGCCGGCCTGCGCGACCGCGGCATCGTCCCGGTGGCCACCGCGTATCACTGGGAGCTGCCCCAGGACCTAGAGGACAAGGGCGGCTGGGCCAACCGCGACACCAGCGAGCGCTTCGCCGAGTACGCGGCGCTGCTGGCGGACGAGCTCGGCGATCAGGTCGGGATGTGGATCACGCTCAACGAGCCCTTGCAGACCGCCCATCAGGGCTACCGCGTCGGGACCCACGCTCCGGGGAAAACGGACATGGCGCTCGCCGCCGCGGCCACGCACCACCTGCTGCTCGGCCACGGCCTTGCGATGCAGGCGATGCGGGCGGTGCTGCCGAGCGCCCAGATCGGGATCTCGCTCGACCTCCATCCGGTCCGCGCCGGCAATGACGACTCCGTGCACGCTGCCGAGGTGGCCGACGCCGAGCAGAACCGGATCTTCTTCGAGCCCGTGCTGCACGGCTCCTACCCGGGCCTGGCCCGCGCCGAGATGCTGCCGCCGCCGGCGCTGATCGAGCCCGGTGACATGAGGCTGATCAGCGCGCCCCTCGACTTCCTGGGCGTGAACTACTACTCGCCGCACTACGTCCGGCTCGGCGACTGGGACGACTTGCGGCGAGGCGAGAGCCGGCTCGCCGGCCATCCCGGCGTCGTCACCTACCTCCCCGACGACCTTCCCCGGACGGTCATGGGCTGGATCGTCGAGCCCGACGGCCTGTACGACGTCCTGCGGGCGATCGACCGCGAGGCGCCGGGCCTGCCGTTGTACATCACCGAGAACGGCTGTGCCGCCGACGACTACGTCGACCCGGAGGGCCGGCTGAACGACTTCGCGCGGGTCGACTATCTCGACGGCCACTTCGATGCGGCGTGGCGCGCGATCCGCGACGGCGTCGAGCTCGCCGGCTACTTCGTGTGGTCGCTCATGGACAACTTCGAGTGGGCGCGCGGTTATCAGCGCCGCTTCGGGCTGTACTTCGTCGACTTCGGAACGCAGCAGAGGCTTCCGAAGCGGAGCGCGGCGTTCTACTCGGCGGTGGCGAGGGCGAATGCGCTGCCGTCGGCGTCGGACAACGGGGCCCCGCCGAGGGAGTCGCTGTCGGTCTCGAGCGCGCCGATGAAGGCGCCGACGACGGCGGGATCGAACTGACTGCCGGCGCATCGGGCAAGCTCCTCGCAGGCTGCGGCCGGCGGCATCCCGGCGCGGTACGGGCGGTCGGCGATCATCGCCTCGTAGGCATCGGCGACCGCCAGGATCCGCGCCTCGAGCGGGATCTCCTCACCGACAATCCCCTTGGGATAGCCGCCGCCGTCGACTCGCTCGTGATGGGCCCGGACCCAGTCGGCGATATCGGGCATGCCGGCGTGCTCGAGGATGCGCGCGCCGATCTCGGGATGGCGCATGATCTCCCGCCACTCGGCCTCGTCGAGGCGTCCCGGCTTGTGCAGGATCGCGTCGGCGATCCCGAGCTTGCCGAGGTCGTGCAGGACGCCGGCGGCGTGGATCCGCTCCACGCGGTCCGCGGCCAGACCGAGCGCGAGCGCGGTCAGCCGGGCGTACTCGCCGACGGTGCGCGAGTGTCGCGCGGTGCCGGCGTCGCGCATGTCGAGCGTCTCTGCGAGCAACATCACAGCAGCCAAGCGTAGTTCGGCCGACTCGCTGTGCACGCCGGTTCCTCCCGCAGCTGTGCGATGCGCCTGCTCGACCGCCAACCCGGCCTGGCCGGCGACCGCCATCAGAACCGCGATCTCCGGGTCGTCGGGGCGCCGGCCGTGAAGCGGCTGGTCGAGCGACACCATCCCGATGACCTGATCCGCGGCTCCTCGCAAGGGCAACATCAGCATGTCCTCTGGATGCCAGGCGTCGGGCTCGGGGGCGGCCGCGGCCGGAGGCGTCCACACGGATGTCTCGTCCTCCCACTCGTACGTCCCGGCGGGCACCCACAGGGCTCCCTCGCGCATCCGCTCCGGGGTCATCAGCGCTGCCCATTCGGCCCAGTTGCTCGAGCTGCCAAGCAGCGTCTGCCGAGCCTCCTCGTCGCCCTCGACGAGCATCACCCGCATCGTCGCGCGCGTGTCGTCGAGCAGGTTGATCGCCACGACCTGGAACGACAGCTCGGAGCGAATCGTGCCCGCCAGCGCCTCGAGCACCGGCAACACGCCCGCCCCTGACGCTGCGATCCGCGACAACGCGAGCATCCCCCGCAGGTGGCGCGGGACCGTCCCGTGATCCGCGCCGGCGTCGGCGCGGTCGCGGGCGAGCGCCGGACCATCGGCCGACTCGGGAGCGGCAGCAACGCGATTGCGGCCGTCGCGCTTGGCGGAGTACAGGGCGCCGTCGGCGTGCGCGAGCAGGGTCCCGTAATCGGCATGGCCGGCGGCCACGCCGATCGAGACCGTGAGGACGCCACCGATCCCGGCCGGGTGAGGCAGCGCAGCCGCCTCGACCGCGGCCCGGAGACGCTCCATCGCCGCCAGCGCCTCCTCGGCGGTGGTGTCCGGAAGCACGATCAGCAGCTCCTCGCCGCCGAAGCGGTACGCCATGTCCTTGCCGCGCAGGCTGCCGCGAATCGTCGCGGCGATCGCGCGCAGGGCCTGGTCGCCGGCGAGATGCCCGAGCTCGTCGTTGTAGACCTTGAAGCGGTCGACGTCGCACAGCGCGAGCGCGAGCGGCTCGCCCCGCGCCTGGTGCCCCGCCTCGAGCCCCGGCAGCTCGTCGGCCAGAGCGCGCCGGTTGCGCATGCCGGTCAGCGGGTCGCGGCGCGAGTCCTCCCGGAGCTGCTCGTTGAGCCGCGCGAGCTCGGCCTCGCGGTCGGCGAGATCCGCCAGCGCGGAGCGCTCGCGCGTGAGCATCCGGCGCAGCCGCCGCTCGAGCAGCGCGCCCCGCACGACCATCGAAGCGCCGCAGAACAGCAGCCCCGCGTAGAGGATGAACGCGACCGCGTCCGGCGAGTGCTCGAGCCGCGCCCTGAGCAACGCGACCAGCAGCACGACGAACAGCCCCGCCGGCAGGATCCCGCCGCGGAGCCCGGGCTCTTCGACGGGCGCCGCCTCCTCGGGACGACGAGCGGCGAGCACCCCGCCGAAGCCGATCGTCACGAGCCCGATCACCCAAATCGGATCGAGCAGGCTCGCGCCCGACACGTAGGTCTGGTCGAGCAGCTTGTCGCTCCACACGATGAACGCCGTCGCCTCGAGCATGACCCCGGCAAGCACGACTCGCGCGCCCGCCGACCGGACGCTCGTGAGCGCGCCGCCGATCAGCGCCTGCAGTGCCAGCACGGCGGCCGACACGTAAACCGCGGGGTACACGAGCGCCGAGAGCCGCTCCGCCACCGGCAGCATCGACGCGCTCGCGTCGTGCCACAGCAGCGCGAACGTGAGCGATGCCGCAGCGGCGGTCACGGGCAGGACCTCGGCGGCGCCGACGATCAGCAGCGCTCGGGACCTGGTCCGCATCCGCACCAGGCTGAGGATCATCAGGATCGCGAACGCCCACCAGCCGAAATCGGCGACATTCGGGGACGACGGAAGCCGGTCGGGGCTGATCACGCTGAACACATCCCAGCCGGCCTGTCCGACCAGCCAGCACGCCACGGCCACCGCCCACAGGTTCCAGTGGCCGCGATTCGCGGCGTCGGCCTCGCGTCGTCCGATCAGCGTGCCCGCCAGGGCGCTGACGGCCGCCGCTGTCCACGCGACGTCCCACCACAAGGGTGCCTCGGGCGCGAGATGGCCGACGAACATGGCAGCCACAGCCAAGGCCGCCGGCGCGGCGACGAGCCAGATCCGCCCCGCCCGGGCGCCGACCAGCCGGAGCCGCCCGCGCGGGCCGCCGGGTGTATGACCGTTTTTCATCACATCGGTAATCGACCGCGGTCGGCGTCTGCTGAACGCGCGCCGGCCGCCGGTCGACCGATCGCGCGAGGCGATGTCAGCTGTCTGACGCGATGGCCGCCTGGGCGGCCGCAATCCGCGCGATCGGCACGCGGAACGGGGAGCAAGACACGTAGTCGAGCCCGGCGCGATGGAAGAACGCGATCGAGTCCGGGTCGCCCCCGTGCTCACCGCAGATCCCGAGCTTCAGCCCGGGGTGCTCCTCGCGTCCCACCCATGCCGCCAGCCGGACCAGCCAGCCGACGCCGGGGGTGTCGATCGTCTCGAACGGCGACCGGTCGATGATCTTGTCCTCGATATAGGTCGGGATGAACTTCGACTCGACGTCGTCGCGCGAGAAGCCGAGCGCGGTCTGGGTGAGGTCGTTCGTCCCGAACGAGAAGAAGTCGGCGTGCCGCGCGATCAGATTGGCGATGAAGCACGCCCGGGGAAGCTCGATCATCGTTCCCACGGTGTAGTCCTCGCGCTCG
>Ga0335073_10005084_pt1 | contig 18468 bp, 16 predicted proteins | sample Lox_Sample_22_FD_207093 | JGI IMG/M metagenome (GOLD analysis project Ga0335073, IMG submission 207093) | Soil microbial communities from Loxahatchee National Wildlife Refuge, Florida, United States - Lox_Sample_2.2 | ecosystem: Environmental > Terrestrial > Soil > Wetlands | place: USA... | reverse complement strand
TCGCCGGTGTTGCGTGGCGCGACTGGCGATTGACACCGGTTCCTGCGGCGGCAATGACTCAGTCGACGCGAGCGGGCGCGAGGCGCGGCGAGAGCAGATGGACGACCAGGAGTGCCAGCAGGTAGGCGCAGCCCGCGTAGGCGAACAGCGGCCGGTAGGTGCCGAGGCGATCCAGCACCCAGCCCGCGTACTTGGCGAGCAGCATGCCGCCGATGGCGCCGGCGGTGCCGCCGATGCCGATGAGGGAGCCGACGGCGCGGCGTGGAAAGACATCCGAGGGCAGGGTGAAGAGGTTGCAGGAGAAGCCCTGGTGCGCCGCGGCCGCGAGGCCGACAATGGCGACCGCCCCCCAGAGGCTGTTGACATACGCCGCGGCGAAGACCGGCAGGACCAGCACCGCGCAGAGCAGCATGGCGGACTTGCGCGCCGCATTGAGCGAGAAGCCCGCGTGCAACAGTCGTGACGACATCCAGCCGCCGGCGATGCTGCCGAGGTCCGACAGGATGTAAATGGCGACCAGCGGCGGCCCGAACGTCCCCAGGTCGAGGTGATGGCGCTTGACCAGGAAATCAGGCAGCCAGAAGAGCCACATCCACCACACCGGATCGATGAGGAATTTGCCGAGGGCATACGCCCACGTCTCGCGCACCGCCAGCAGCCTCCTCCAGGGGATCGAAACCGACGGGTCGGGCGGATCGCTCTCGATGAGGGCGAGCTCCGCCGCGCCGAGCCGCGGGTGCCGGCGCGGCGGGCGGTATACCGCCAGCCACACGACCAGCCACACCACGGTGAAGCTGCCCGTGATCAGGAAGGCCGCCCGCCAACCTAGCCTGAGGGTGATGGCCGGCACGATGAGCGGAGCGACGATCGCGCCGATGTTGGCGCCGGCGTTGAAGATCCCGGTCGCCAGCGCGCGCTCGCGTTTCGGGAACCACTCGGCGACGGCCTTGAGGCCTGCCGGGAAGTTGCCCGACTCCCCGAGACCGATGGCGAACCGCGCCACGATGAAGTCGGTCAGCGAGCTTGCCCAGGCGTGCGCGACGTGCGCCACCGTCCAGATTCCCACCGCGATGGCATATCCGGCGCGCGCGCCGATTCGGTCCATCAACTTGCCGAAGACGATGTACCCGACGGCATAGGCGAGCTGGAAGGCAAACACGATGTTGCCGTAGTCGATCTCGCTCCAGTGGTACTCGTGCGCGAGGAGCGGCTGGAGAATGGCGATGATCTGCCGATCGACGTAGTTGAGCGCCGTGGCCGCAAAGAGCAGCGCGCAGATGACCCAGCGGAACCTGCCGACACGCACGGCAGCCGCGTCGGCGCTTGCCACGGGCGTCGCGCTCATTTCTGCGCAGTCCCTGCCGCGGATGCCGCCGCTGCTGTGACGGTCGCGAGCGACCCCTGAGCTGCGAAGGCCTCGTAAGTCTCGCCGAGTGCGCGCGTGAACAGAGGCTCGTGCGCCAGAGCGGCCGGAAAGACACCAGGCAGGGCGAAGAACAACGGCAGATCGTGATTCGCCTTGCCCGTGACCTGCAGGCCCAACGTCGCCAATTGCGCGGCCAGAGGGTCGACGATTTCAACACCATCGCTGGCCCGTGCGCGAACGAATTGCATCCAGGCGGCGATCGGCACCGTCAGGCGCGCGAGCGACCTGCCGGCCCGCAACGCGTCTGTGATCGTGCCGAGGATCCGAATCGGCAGCTTCTGCGATCCATCCCAGGCGATCTGCGCGAGCTGGTGCCGCATGGCCGGGTTCTCGAACCGGCGCAGGATGGCCTGCCGGTAGGCGGCGAGGGCGGCCGGTTGCGGCATCTCGAGTGTCGGCTCGATGTCGTTGATCATCATGCGCTCGACGAAAGTACGCAGGACCGGCTGCGCCATGGCTTGCGCGACGGTCTGCAGCCCTGCGAGCAAGCCTACGTAAGCGAGTGTCGAGTGCGCGCCGTTCAACAGGCGCAGCTTCGCGCGCTCATATGCCGTCACGTCACGGCTCACCGTGATGCCGACGGATGCCCAGTCGGGCTGCGCGGGGCTGTCTACCTCCTCGATGACCCATTGCACGAACCGCTCGCGCTGGACCGGCCAGGCATCCTCGAGACCGGTTGCCTGCGCCACCCGCTCCCGCAGCGCCTGGTCGGTGGCGGGAGTGATGCTGTCGACCATCGTGCGCGGAAAGCGTGCCGTCTGCTCGATCCAGGCGGCGAGGCCGGGATCGCGTCGTGCCGCGAAAGCCAACACCGCGCGCCGCAGCGTCGGGCCGTTACCGGACAGGTTGTCGCAGGAGACGACGAGATAGGGCGCGAGCCCGCGTGCGCGCCGCAGCTCCAGCCCGCGCACCAGCCAGCCGACGAGGCTGCGCGGCGCCTCGGGATGGCTCAGGTCGTGAGCGATGTCCGCGTGCGCGAAGTCGAGCCCGCCGGCGCCGTCGAGGCAGTAGCCTTTCTCCGTCACCGTCACGGTGACCACCGAGGTGTCAGGATCGCCGAGGCGGCCGCTGACGGCGGCCGGGCTCTCGGCGGCGACCAGTAGCTCGCGAACGGCGCCGATCACGCGCATCGTCGGCGCCTCGTCGAGCTCCACCAGCGTGTAGAGGCCGTCCTGCGGCGCGAGCGCGTCGCGGAGCGAGGCGGTCTTCAGCGAGACCGCGCAGATCGCGCGCGCCGCATCCTTCTCCAGCAGGCGATCGAAATAGAACGCCTGGTGTGCCCGATGAAATGCCCCCGGGCCGAAGTGCACCGTGCCGATCCGCGTTTGCGAGCGGCAATATCCGGGCCGAATGAGCTGCCGCGAGCCGCGATCCAGGGTGCCGTCGCCGAGGCGTACGGGGCCGCGCGCACGCCCCGCGGAGGTCGCCGTCCGGCTTTCTGTCAAAGCGTCACTCCAGCCATCGGCGTATGGTACCGGTAGCAGGCTTCGACCGCGACAACCGAAGGGGAAACGGACTATGGACGCGCCACGCCAGCAAGCTCGCTAGGCGCCGTCCTTCTCCATCGTGCGCCTGAAGGCGGGGCGACTGGTGATTCTCGCGGCGTAGTCCTTGAAGACCGGTGTCTCGTTCATCAGCTTGAAGCCCAACCCATCCCGCCCAGCACATGCTTCACGTTGAGCCGGCGCGAAGCGCAGCCAGCGACCGTGGCGCCCTTCCCGCCGCATGAGGCAAACTAGCGCGCCGATCCTGACTTCACCGGGGAAGCCGATCTGATGACGATGCGCTCGTTTTGCACGCTACTGGCCGCCTCGACTCTGCCCGTGTTCCTCGTCCCGCCGGTCGGAAGAGCCGAGGCGCAGTCGCTCCCACGCGCTCCCATTCGCATTGTGGTCGATGGCGATGCTCCCGCACACGCCTTTCCCCATTTCTGGGAACAGATGTTCGGATCGGGCCGCGCCTCGCTGTCGTTGCGAGCCGGCTATCGCCGTGACATGCGCGAGGTCAAAGGCGTGACCGACTTCCGCTACGTGCGGTTCCACGGCATCCTCGATCGCGACGTCGGCGTCTATACGGTCGACGCGCAAGGCCGGCCGGACTACAACTTCACGTACGTCGATCAGATCTACGACGGGCTGCTGCGACAGGGAGTCCGCCCGTTCGTGGAGCTGAGCTTCATGCCCCCGGACATGGCGTCGCGCCAGCAGAGCATGGGCTTCTGGTACGACCCGATCGTGGCGCCGCCGAAGGAATGGGCGCTGTGGAGCGGTCTGATCCGGCGTTTCGCCCAACATCTCGTGGCGCGCTACGGCATCGATGAGGTCTCGCAGTGGTATTTCGAGGTCTGGAACGAACCGAACGGTTCCTTCTGGGGCGGCGATCCGGGGCAGCCGACGTACTTCCGGCTCTATGACCTGACGGCGCGTGCGCTGAAGAGCGTCAGCCCCCGGCTGCGTGTGGGAGGCCCGGCCACGGCGCAGGCGGCCTGGGTGGCCGCCTTCATCGAACATTGTGCGACTCGCCATGTCCCGGTGGATTTCGTTTCGACCCACGTCTACGGGGATGACACAGCGGATAACGTCTTCGGCATGCATGCGAAGATAACCCGGCGCGACATGGTCATTCGCGCGGTGCGGAAGGTCCACCGGGAGGTGGAGGCGTCGCCGATGCCTGCTCTGCCCATCATCTTCAGCGAGTTCAATGCGACCTATACCGGCACCGAAGTCGCTGTGACCGATTCGCCCTACATCGGACCTTGGCTCGCCAACACCATCCGAGCGTGCGACGGGCTCGTCGATTCGATGTCGTACTGGACCTTCTCCGACGTCTTCGAGGAAGGCGGTGTCGCGAAGACACCGTTCCACGGCGGCTTCGGGCTGATCGCGGCGGGCGGCATCCCGAAGGCCTCCTTCAACGACTTCAGACTGCTGCACGAGTTGGGTAGTCAGCGGTTGGCGGCGTCAACCGACGCCGCACTGGTCACGCGCCGCGCTGACGGCACTCTGATGATCGCCGTTTGGAACTATGCGCCCCCGGGGCCCGGCGGTGAAACGAGAACCTACCAGCTTTCATTCCGCAACGTACCGGGCGCGCATCGCGCCTACATCTGGCTGGTCGATCGCGACCACGGCTCCGCGCTCACGGCGTGGAGAGCCATGGGTGAGCCGAGATTCCCGAGCTTCGAGCAGCACCGCCTGCTGCTGCAGGCCGCCGAGCTGCCGGGTCCCCGTATCGAGGCGTTGGCGCCCGGCAATGCGCGCCTCACCCTGCAACTTCGCCCGCACGCGCTGGCGCTGCTGGAGCTTGCGCACTGACCCGCGAGCCGGCGACAGCGCTCGCTCAGCCGTGGGCTGTTCCGGCTCGCGGGCGCTCGCGGATCGGGCGCAGGGGTCGGACCTCCACGCAGCCCACTTCTGCCGGTGGGATCTTTCCGGCGATCTGGATAGCCTCGTTGAGGTCGCGCGCCTCGATCAGATAAAAGCCGGCGAGCTGCTCTTTCGTCTCCGCGAAGGGGCCGTCAGTCACCGACAGGCGGCCGTTGCGCACGCGTACCGTGGTTGCGGTGGCGATGGGCTCCAACGCTTCCGAAGCGATGCACTGTCCGCGCGCACGCAGTTCCTGATCGAATGCGAGGCACTTGTGGTCATCCATCTCACTGATCTTCTGCTCCTCGCCGTACACCAGACACAGATATTTCATCGCCTTACTCCGCTGGAGCGCCCATGGACCATAGCACGCCGAACCGGTCGCGCAGCTGCCCCCAGCGGTCACCCCAGAACATGACCTGTAGCGGCGTTACGATCTCGAGGCCGGCCGCCACGGCTCGTGGCCACCACACCTCGACGTCATCGACCTGTAGATGGAGTGTATAGCCCTGGTGCGGCTTTAAGGGACAGCCGTGCTCCGGATAAGCGTCCGAAAGCATGAGCGAGCCCCCGTTGACGTAAAGGTGCACATGCATCGTACGGCCCTTGGCGTCGGGCGGGACGCGGCCAACCTCGCGCGCGTCGAAGGCGCGCTGATAGAGCTCCGAGGCCTTTAGCGCCCCCTCGACGAGGAGGTAGGGTACGGGACCGCCCAGGACCTCCGGGCGGGGGGTAGCGGCAGTGAGTGCGGCATTCATTTGAGACCTCCGCTGGAGGGGCGGTGCGAGTCCACAGGTTCTCCGCTTGATAGCCGAACCAGGCCGCGCAGGATCGACATCCGTGCTCGACCAATGACCCCATCAACCCCCGGCCAGCTCCGCCAGCCGGCGCTGCAGGAACTGCCGCTCGGGCTCGAGCTGTGCCAGTGCAAGCGCCCGCACATACGAGTCGCGCGCCTCGGCGAACCTGCCCAGGCGGCGGCACAGATCTGCCCGCGCCGCATGGGCCAGCCGGTAATCCGGGAGCTCTCCCCTCGCGAGCAGGCCGTCCACCAGCGCGAGCCCCACCTCCGGGCCGTCACGCATGGCGACCGCCACGGCGCGGTTGAGCTCCACGATGGGCGTAGGCTCGATCCGCAGGAGCAGGTCATAGAGATGCACGATCTCGTTCCAGTCGGTGTCCGCAGCACGCGTCGCCTCGCAGTGCACCGCGGCGATCGTCGCCTGCAGGGAGTAGGGGCCGAAACGACGGGAGGAGAGTGCCCGCGCCACCAGTGCCGATCCCTCCTCGATCTGTGCGCGGTTCCAGAGGGAGCGGTCCTGCTCCTCGAGCACGATGAGCTCGCCGGCAGGGGAGGCGCGCGCGGCGCGGCGGGAATCCTGCAACAGCATCAGCGCCAGCAGCCCGATCGCTTCGGTCTCCGGCAGCATCTCGACGAGCAGACGCCCGAGGCGGATCGCTTCGCTAGCCAGATCGAGGCGCATCAGCTCCGAGCCACTGCTCGCCGTGTAGCCTTCGTTGAAAACGAGGTAGATGACCCGCAGGACGGTCTCGAGCCGCTCCGCCAGTTCCCCCGGAGCGGGGACTTCGTAGGGAATCCGGGCATCGCGGATCTTGGCCTTGGCCCGCACGATCCGTTGCGCCAGCGTCGGTACCGGTGTCAGGAACGCTTGCGCAATCTGCTCCGTCGTCAGGCCGCAGACCTCCCGCAGCGTCAATGCAATCTGCGCGTCGGGCGCAAGGGCGGGGTGGCAACAGGTGAAGATCAGCCTCAGGCGGTCATCGGCGATGCCTCGTTCGTCATCGCACTCGTCCGCGGTTGGCGCGGTGTCGGTTGCGGCGAGATCGTGGGCCATTGGGTCGAAGGAATCGAAACGCGCCTGACGCCGCAGCTGATCGATGCTGCGAAAGCGCCCTGCCGACACGAGCCATGCGCGGGGATTCTCCGGCATGCCTTGCTCCGGCCACTTCTCCAGGGCTGCGCGGAACGCGTCGTGCAGCGCTTCCTCGGCGCGGTCGAAATCGCCGAGCAGGCGAATCAGGGTCGCCAGGACGGCGCGCGATTCGCTCTGATACACGGACTCGATGCGCCGCTTGAAATCCGCTCCGGGCATGGCGGCGGTCGCAGGACTCAACGGGCAGGGACGCGCTGCGCCCGGTATGCGCCGGGCGGGAATCCGGTCGCGCGCCGGAACTGGCGGTTGAAGGTCGACAGGTCGTCGAAGCCACAATCCAACGCGACGGTTGCGATGGAATCAGTGGAGCGACGCAGCCGCACCGCCGCGTGACGGAGGCGCATGCTCAGCATGTACTGGCCGGGCGTCACACCGACGACCTGCTCGAAGATGCGAAGAAAATGGAATGAGCTGACCGCCGCCTCGGCCGCCAGTGTCTCGAGCGAGAGCCGCGCTCCCTGTTGTGCCTCGATGCGTCGTAGTGCTGCGGCAATTCGCCGCTCGTCCCGAGGTGTTGGCGGGCGCCGCGAGGGCGAGCGCTGCTCGTTTAGCGTCGCGCAGACCGCTCCGGCCAGTCGCAGCGCCAGTTCCTGGAATTCCTCCTTGCCACCGCCGCTCTCTTCTCGCAGCGCTTGCATGGCCGCAAGCAGGGCAAGTACGGACGGAACGGGCGGCAGCCTCGGTGCCGCCAGCGCCAGGCGCCTGGCACCTGGCACCGCGGAGATGACGGACTCGAATACCTCCGGCGCGTAATGAAATGCCAGACACCGGTCGCCCTGGCTGTGCTGATGTCCGCATTCGAAGCAGGCACCCACGTTGCCGAGCAGCAGCGATCCCGGCGTCATCAGCGCCGAGCCTTGGGCGGTGCGATATTGGAAGTTGCCCTCCGTCACCAGCGCGATGCTGTAAGCGCCGTGCTGCTCCACATAACAGGGATCACGTGGGCCGGACGTACATACGAAGTCGCTCACGCTCCAACCGGTCCCCGATGCCAGCAGCTTTGCCGCGAGCGACATGCGCCAAGGATAGCAATTTTTCCCAAGCGATTGCGCATGGGGTGCCGTAGCTTGGCATCACGAACAGCTTCCACGACCGGAGACCGTCAATGATCGACCATGTTTCGATAGGAGTGCGAAATGTCGCAGCCAGCAAGCGCTTCTACGACGCCGCGCTGCAGCCGCTCGGATATCAGTGCCTCAGCGACTCGTCTGGCTCTCTCGGCTATGGTGCCAGGGCTCCTGCGCTCTGGATCAGCGCAACAGACGAGCCGGTGCCGCCGGACTCCGGGTCAGGGCTGCACTTCTGCTTCTCGGCCCCGAGCCGCAAGTCGGTCGACGGCTTCCATGCCGCCGGCCTGGCGTCCGGCGGGCGGGACAACGGACGCCCTGGCCTGCGGGCTGACTACGGCACCGGCTATTACGCCGCCTACCTCATCGACCCCGATGGCTATCGTGTGGAGGCGTATTGCGCCGAGCGGGCCTAGAGCCTCTGTTCATTTGAAGTACTTGACGAAAAAATAGAGGACGCTCAGCAGCACTGCAGTCTGGCCCATGATGACGACGAAGACCCAGCGGACCAGATCCGCCTTGTTGGTTTGTGCGCCGATCGCGCGTGCAGCCTGCGGATTGAAGCCGCCTTTCTCGGTGAGGATGTCCAGTGTTGCAACGTACATGACTGACATGGTGAGCCCTCCTGGCAGCGGCTGAGCGAACTGTCAGCGATCTGGGAGTAGCGGCATCCTATGGCCCGGAAGGCTGGCGCGGAGCCGGGAATATTTGTGGCAAACGCACAGAAACTCTCGCAAAACGCCGTCGGCGGGCCACAAACTCACGCCGCCTCGGAAAATCTGCTGCGATCACCCCCACGCGGCGGCGGCTCGATCATTCCCGGGGCACGTTTCGAAGGGTGGCGCGGCGGTCTGTCGATCTCGATTGTCAGGATAGGATCGAACGCTGCGTTGAGCTCGAACGGTGCATAGCCGCGAGGGTTGCAGATGACGCGCGTACCTGCCTCGGTATAGTCGCAGGAGTCGTGCGTGTGACCGTGAATCCAAACGGCAACGGGTGGCCGCACGAGAGGGGAAAGGTCGCTGGCAAAGCTCGGATTGAGGCTCGAGCCGCGATATTTCCGATGAATGCTGCGCGGATGCGGCAAGTGGTGGGTCACGAGAATCGTCGGACCGGCGAATTCGTCGGCCAGTCTCTCGCGGATCCAGCTTACCTGCTCGAGGTGCATCGCTCGGGCGTGGTCCGGTCGGAACAGCCCATGGGCCCCGTGCCGGATGACGCTGAAATCACTCATCCCGTACCTCGCGTCGCTCATCGCACGTGCGATCGAATGCGCATCGGCTCCATGTAGCGCGAAATCGGTCCACAGCGTTGCACCGAGAAAGCGGACGCCGCCGATCGCGACGCCGCGTCCGTGCAATACATCTACGCCGAAGCGCCGTCCCGCCTTCTGCAGCTCCGAAAGCGTCTCCTGCAGGTCGCGGCCGTAGAACTCGTGGTTGCCGGGCACATAGAGGATCGGTGTGATCGGAAATTGGCGACGCGCCCACTCGACACCGCGAGTGCCGGAATGAATGTCGCCCGCGAGAACGATGATGTCGGCCTCCGCATCGGGCGGATTCCAGTCCTGAAACTCCAGGTGCAAATCGGAAAGGACACGGATCTTCACTTCGATATCCCGCTGACGCACGTGTTGGTTGAACGGAGGTTTGTAGGATATATCCATCAATGACTCTGTCAACCCCGCAGTACTCACGGAGCGTGTCAGTCCTGGAGGAAATCCGACGCTGTGCTGGACGTCCAAGATAACGTCCATGTCACGGCAAGCGTGGCCGCCGAAAGAGGGGTGGCGGCGCGCCGCGGCGGCCTCAGGTGGCCAGAAAGTCCAGGATTTTTTTCTGCTCGGCGGTCATCTGCTCCCGCGGGGTCACCACCGCCGCCTTGAGCGCCTGCCGGCAAGGCCGCGCCTCATCCTCCACGTACTGCGCCACGGCCCCTGCGATGAGCTTTTGAACTCTTCCCAGGCTCTCCTTGAACTGCGCCATGACTTGGTCGACCGACACGTGCTGCGAGGGGTCGTCCAGCCAGCAGTCATAGTCCGTCGCGACTGTGATGACGCAGTAGCCCACCTGCGCCTCCAGGGCCAGGAATGCCTCCGGCACGTTGGTCATGCCTACCAGGTCCGCCCCCGCCGCGCGCAGCCAGAAGCTCTCTGCCCGGGTGCCGAGCCGCGGCCCCTCCACGCAGGCGTAGGTCCTCCCGTGATGGAGCGGCTGCCCGATCGACTCCGCCACCCGTGCGATGAGCGCCGCCGTGTGGGCGCAGGTCGGGTGAGCGGTGGACACGTGGGCTACCAGACCCTTGCCGAAGAAGCTGGCGGCCCGCAGGCCCTTGGTGAAATCGAGATACTGCGACGGCAGCGCCAGGTCCCCCGGACGGATCTCCTGGCGGAGGCTCCCCACGGCCGACGCGCCGATGATGGTTCGCACCCCCACGCTCTTCAACGCCCAGATGTTCGCCCGGAAGTTGATCTCGCTCGGCAGCAGGTCGTGATTCAGGCCGTGGCGCGGCAGAAACGCGATCTCCCGCCCCGCCAGCCGGCCCATCATCACGGGACCGGAGGGCCGCCCGAAGGGTGTGTCGATCTCGCTCGTGCGAGTGACTTCCAGACCCTCCATCCGGTAGAGACCTGTGCCGCCGATGATGCCGATCATGTGGGAGTCTCCATTGCGCGGGTGGCCCGCAACGCGGCAAGATGCCAGATGCGCAGCCCTCGCGGTAGGCTTACGGGTTCGCGCCCACCTTTAGCGAGTTACCCAAATCATGAATCGGAACGACCGAGTAACCCAGGCACAGGGATGTGCCCCGCCGCCGCAGGTGGCGGAGCTTTGGGCAAAAACCACGCTTTTTGACCAAAGCAGCGCTGGGCCGGGCAGGGTGCGACGCATGCGTCGCACGGATGGCCATGGATGGACACCCCGGGCTTGCGCGCAGCAGGGACTGCGCAGCGCAATGCCCGGATCCAGCGTTTAAACATGAGCAGCCCCGGCCTCGATATCGCCTTCGGGCGGCGTCTGTCCGCGCTCGTCAACAGCGGGCAGCCCGAGATCCTCCAGGGCGGCCGCAAGGGCCTGGAGAAGGAGTCGCTGCGCGTCACGCCGGCGGGGCGCCTCGTGCAGACCCCGCACCCGCGGGCGCTCGGCTCCGCGCTCACCAGCGAGCACATCACGACGGACTATTCCGAGGCGCTGATCGAGCTCGTCACGCCCACCTTCACAGCCACCTGGGAGCTGTTGCAGTACCTCCTGGACCTGCACCAGTTCGTCTATCGCCATCTGGGCAGCGAGCTCCTGTGGGCTACCAGCATGCCGGGAGCCATTTCGCGGGATGAGGAGATTCCGATCGCCGATTACGGCCGCTCGCACATCGGCTGCATGAAGACCGTGTATCGCCGCGGGCTCGGCCTGCGTTACGGCCGCATGATGCAGGCGATCTCCGGCGTGCACTTCAATTACTCCTTCCCGCTGCCTTTCTGGGACGCCTACGCCGATCTCGTGAAGTCGCGGCAGCGCGATGCCGCCTTCGTGTCGGCACGCTACTTCGACTTGTTGCGCAACTATCGGCGCCACGGCTGGCTGGTGTTGTATCTATTCGGGGTGTCGCCGGTCGTCTGCAAGTCCTTCCTCAAGGGGCGCGACCACTCGCTCCGCGATTTCACGGCCGACACCGCCTACGAGCCGTACGGCACCAGCCTCAGGATGAGCGACATCGGCTACCGCAACCGCAATCAGGCGGATCTCACCGTCTCAGTCAACAGTCTCGATGAGTACACGCGCGACCTGAGCCGCGCCATCACGACGCTGTATCCGCCCTATGAGGCGCTGGGCGTCAAGGTGAACGGCGAGTACCAGCAGCTGAATGCCAACATCCTGCAGATCGAGAACGAGTACTACAGCTTCATCCGCCCCAAGCGCGTCGCCCGCTCCGGCGAGCGCCCGACCAAGGCTCTGCGGCGCGCGGGCGTCGAATACGTGGAAGTGCGGGCGCTCGATGTCAGTGCCTTCGACCCGGTGGGCGTGAATCAGAACAAGCTGCGCTTCCTCGAGGCGTTTCTCGCCCTCTGCCTGCTGAAGGACAGCCCGCAGATCGGCGCCGACGAGCAGCGCTCACTCGATCAGAACCATCTCGCCGTCGCCCGCCGCGGCAGGGAGCCCGGGCTCACCCTGCTGCGGGACGGACGCAACGTGCCGATGCGGGACTGGGCGCGGGAGCTGATCGACTCCCTGGCCGGCATCTGCGAGGTCCTCGACCGTGGCGACGCTACGCGGCCCTACTCTGCGGCACTCGCCGTCCAGGCGGCCAAGGTCGAGGATGTGGCGCTGACGCCGTCGGCTCGGATGATGAAGGAGCTCACCGATACCGGCGAGCCCTTCTTCGATCTGGCGTTGCGGATGTCGGCGACCCACAAGGAGTACTTCCTCGATCTCTACCCGCCGAACGAGGCGCGCCTGCAGGAATTGGCGGCGGAAGCGGAGGAGTCCCTCGCCCGCCAGCGGGCCATCGAGGCCGCCGATAAGGGCACCTTCGACGAGTTCCTGGCCCGGTACTTCAAGGACTGAAGTCCGGCGCTTCCGGCGGGCGATCTACCGAAATGGGCATTGCGGCAACGCGGCAGCTGGCGGATTCTAAGATGAAGCGCTGGATCCGGGCTCCTGCCCGGCCCAGCGCCGTTGAGCCAAAAAGCGTGGTTTTTGGCTCAACGTCCGCCACCTGCGGCGGCGGGGCACGTCCGTGTGCCTGCCACGCGCTCACACCGCTGCATGATTCGCAGTGGCTGTGTGTCCGTGGGCGACTAGTCAGGCCGCGTGCGGATGTCCGGCCGTATGCTCCACATGGTCGTCATTGGGGCTGTGGGCCTCGCGCCCGAAGACGATCACATCGGACGCGGAGATGAGCGCCGCGATGACGGAGCTGATGAGCCCCAGATAGCCGCTGATGAGCTCCAGGACCCGCAGATCCGTCCAGTAGTAGATCGCCTTGGCGAGGAAGGTGAGCGCAATCCCGAGCAGGAAGAGTTGCCGCGGCAACTCCGCCCTGAAGGATCCCAGCCACAAGTAGGCGAAGACCACCATCCAGGCCATCCAGTACCAGCCGACATAACTCATCGGCGCCGCGGGGCCCGTACCCGTCATGGATACCATGGCCGTGTGCGCCGACGTGAAGAGGGCGGCGAATGCGAAGAAGGCGATGGAATCCAGGCTGCGGCCGTGCAGGTAGGCGAGGATGCCGATGATCGCGAGCAGGAGCGCGAACGGCAGCATGAGGGATGTTCCGGCGAGATAGATGCGGTCATACCATCCGGCGGCCGTCATCGACAGCATCCAGCCCGTCAGGGCGAGCGCCATGTAGCCCACCGTCGAGGTGGTGACGCATCGGTTGTTAAGGTCTGTGACATTGATTGCCATCGTAGATACCTCTTGTTCTCGAGAGAGTTGCGGTAGAGCATGTCTCCATGTCGGAAGGCCACTCCTGAGTTTACTCCTAACTGCGCAGCAACATACGATGAAGCCGAAGCTCGAGCGTGACGGCGACGCGAGCGCGGGCGTGGCTCGTCCCGGCCCGAGGTCATGCCCGGAACTTCCCTTGCTTCGGTAAGATGGCCGCTCTCCGTGGAATGGCCACGCCGGCTCGCTGATCGGATTGCGGTGCATCGAAAGCTCGCCCTCGTTCTCCTGCTCGCTGCGGGTATCGTTACGGTTGCGCTCACGGGCTGTGGTGGAGGCGGGAGCGCTTCCAATGCCGCGGCTCCCGGCTCCACGCCGCCGACATCGTCGACGCACACTGATGTGACCACGTACCGGAACGATATCGCCCGCACCGGTGCGGACACGATCGAATCCGTCCTGACTCCCGCGAACGTCAATTCCTCATCGTTCGGGCTGCTTCGCATGCTCACGGTCGATGGCAAGGTCGATGCGCAGCCGCTCTACCTGTCGCAACTTTCGGTCGCGGGCGCCACGCACGATGTCCTTTTCGTAGCGACGGAGAACGACTCCGTCTACGCTTTCGACCCGCGGACCGGCGCCACCCTGTGGCACGTCTCGCTCCTCGGGTCGGGTGAGACTCCGAGCGACGACCGCGGCTGCGGCCAGATCACTCCGCAGATCGGTGTCACCTCGACTCCGGTCATCGATAGCGGCGCAGGGCCGAACGGGGCGATATTCGTCGTGGCCATGTCGAAGGACAGCTCGTCTAATTATTACCAGCGCCTGCACGCGCTCGACCTCACCACCGGCGCGGAGCTTTTCAACGGCCCGGTGGTGGTGAATCCCGTGTATTCGAGCGCTGCCGGCGGTCAGCAGACCTTCTCGCCGGGTCAGTATGCCGAGCGGGCCGCGTTGCTCCTCGAGAGCGGCACGGTCTATACGGCCTGGACCTCGCACTGCGACATACAGCCCTATTCGGGGTGGGTGGTGGCATACAGTGAGAGCACGCTGGCGCAGACCGCCGTCCTCAACATAGCGGCGGACAGCAACGGCGGCCCCTCGATATGGATGAGCGGCGGCGGTCTCGCCGCCGATACCTCCGGCAACATCTACCTGCTGACCGCCAACGGCGAATTCGATACGACGCTCGATTCCGGCGGCCTGCCGCAGTACGGCGATTACGGCAACTCGTTCGTGAAGCTGTCGACCGCGGGGGGCGGCCTCGCCGTGGCAGACTTTTTCGCTCCCTACAACGAGGTGGCGGAGTCGGCCGCGGACGAGGACCTGGGCTCCGGCGGCGTGATGCTTCTACCCGATCTCACGGACTCCGGCGGCGTCGTGCGCCACCTCATGGTCGGGGCCGGCAAGGACGGCAACCTCTACGTGATCAACCGCGACAGCATGGGCAAGTTCAGCCCATCGGGCGATGCCGACTGGCAGGAGCTCGACGGTGTCTTTGGCGGCGGCGTCTACTCGACGCCAGCCTATTTCAACGGAACGATCTACTATGGCGGCGTCGGAGGTCCCCTGGAGGCCTTCGCCGTCTCAGGCGCAAAGCTGTCCAGCCAGCCGGTATCGCAGACCACCACCGACTTCCCCTATCCCGGCGCGGCGCCGGCTGTCTCCGCCAACGGCACTTCCGACGGCATCGTCTGGGCGGTGGAGAACACCGACCCTGCCGTGCTGCATGCGTACGATGCGACCGATCTCACGCAAGAGCTCTATGACAGCGATCAGGCGGCCGGCGGGCGCGACAACTTCGGCGCCGGCAACAAATTCATCACCCCCGAGATCGCCGATGGCATGGTCTTCGTGGGGACGACCAACGGCGTGGCGGTATTCGGACTGCTGTAATCTACAAACCCTGAGCGAGCCCGCTCAGCGTGCCCGAGCTGACCAGTGCCGCCGCGGCTTCGATGTCCGGGGCGAAGAAACGGTCGCGGTCATAAGGCGGCACGGCGCGCCGCAGCGTGCGCAGAGCCGTCTCGAGGGGACGCGAGCTGGTGAGCGGGCGGTGGAACTCGATGCCTTGCGCGGCCGCGAGCAGCTCGATCCCGACAACGCTCGCGGCGTTCGCGGCCATCTCGAGCAGGCGCCGTGCGCCGTGGGTCGCCATGGAGACGTGATCCTCCTGGCCGGCCGAAGTCGGGATGCTGTCGACGCTCGCCGGCGCGGCGAGCGTCTTGTTCTCGGCCACGAGCGCCGCGGCGGTGACTTGCGGCACCATGAAGCCGGAGTTGACGCCGCTCTCCCTGACCAGAAATGCCGGCAGGCCGCTCATCTTCGGGTCGATGAGCAGCGCCGTGCGCCGCTCGCTCAGGGAGCCGATCTCGGCGGCCGCCAGGGCGAGCTGGTCGGCGGCGAGCGCGACGGGCTCGGCGTGGAAGTTGCCGCCGGAAAGCACCTCACCGTCGGATGCAAACACCAGGGGGTTGTCGGTCACCGCGTTGGCTTCACGAATCAGCGTCTGGCCCGCGGACTCGATGACATCGAGGCAGGCGCCCATGACCTGTGGCTGGCAACGCAGCGAATAAGGGTCCTGCACCCGCTCGCAGGCGAGATGCGAGGCGCGGATGCGGCTGCCGGCGAGCAGGCGCTTCAGCACGCGGGCGACGCGCCGCTGTCCGGGTTGGCGCCTGAGGACATGGATGCGATCATCGAAGGGCACGTCGCTGCCTTTGAGCGCATCCACCGACAGCGCACCGGTGACGAGCGCCGCGCCGAAGACGTCCTGGATGGCGAAGAGACCCGCCAGCGCGAGAGCGGTCGACACCTGCGTGCCGTTGAGGAGCGCCAGACCTTCCTTCGGCGCCAGCTCGAGCGGCTTCAGGCCGATGCGCCGCAACCCCTCCGCGGCCCGCATCACGCGGCCGCCGGTGCGCACTTGGCCGACGCCGAGGAGGGTCGCCGCAAGATGCGCCAGCGGCGCGAGATCGCCCGAGGCGCCGACCGAGCCCTTGCTCGGGATGCAGGGATAGGTCTCGGTCTCCAGCAGCCGGGCGAGGGCGAGTAGCGTCTCCAGCCGCACCCCCGAGAAGCCCTGCGCCAGACTGCCGATCTTGAGCACCAACACGAGGCGCACCACCGCATCGGACAGCCAGGCGCCGACCCCCGCCGAATGAGACAGCACGAGATTGCGCTGCAGCGAGGCGAGCTGGTCGGCCGGAATGCGTTTCTGCGCCAGCAGGCCGAAGCCGGTGTTCACCCCGTACACCGCGCCACCGCGAGCGATCATCCGATCGACGGTCGCCGCCGAACGGCGAACCCGCGCTATCTGAGAGCGGCTGAGCGTGACGGAAACAGGCCGTGAGTGCGCCGTGCGCAGCGATGCCAGGGAGAAGGAGTCCGTGCGGATCGCCGCGCGCCGTTGCGCCACACGCGCTGCGCTCACTGGCTCACTCCGTGCGTGCGGGAGGTGGCCGGGATCATGGGCAACTGTAGTCCGTGCTCCGCCGCGCAGGCGAGCGCCTCGGGATAACCTGCGTCCGCGTGACGCATCACCCCGGTCGCCGGGTCGTTCCACAACACGCGGCGGATGCGCCGCTCCGCGGCCTTGGTGCCGTCACAGACGATGACGACCCCGGCATGTTGGGAGAAGCCCATGCCGACACCGCCGCCGTGATGCAGCGACACCCAGGTAGCGCCGCTCGCCGTGTTGAGAAGTGCGTTCAGCATGGGCCAGTCCGAGACCGCATCCGAGCCATCGCGCATGCTTTCGGTCTCCCGGTTGGGGCTCGCCACCGAGCCGCCGTCGAGGTGATCGCGCCCGATGACGATGGGCGCCGACAGCTCACCGGAGGCGACCATGTCGTTGAAAGCGACGCCCAGCCGATCCCTCTGTCCGAGCCCCACCCAGCAGATACGCGCCGGCAGTCCCTGGAACGCGATGCGCGAGCCCGCCATATCGAGCCATTGATGCAGGTGCCGATCGCCGGGGATGAGCGCCTTCACTTTGGCATCGGTCTTGGCGATGTCTGCCGGATCGCCGGAGAGCGCCGCCCAGCGGAAGGGACCCATGCCGCGACAGAAGAGGGGGCGAATGTATTCCGGAACGAAGCCCGGCACGTCGAACGCGTCTTTCACGCCGTGCTCGCTCGCCACCTGTCGCAGATTGTTGCCATAGTCGAATACCGGAATCCCGCGCCTGCGGAACTCGACGAGCGCGCGCATGTGCGTCGCCATGGCGGCGCTCGCCTCGGCCGCAACGCGCTTCGGATCGCTGTGCTGCAGCGCCTCCCACTGCTCGACGCTCCAGCCGAGCGGCAAATAGCCATGCACCGGATCGTGAGCGGAAGTCTGATCCGTGACGGCATCCGGGCGCACGCCGCGGCGCAAGAGCTCCGGTACCAGCTCGGCGGCGTTGCCACAGAGCGCAACCGAGACCGGGCTCTGTGCGCGGTTGCCGTCCTCGATGATGGCCAGCGCCTGGTCGAGGGAGCCGGCCTGCCGGTCGAGATAGCGGGTCGAGAGGCGCTTGTCGATGCGTGACTGACGGCACTCGATCGCCAACAGTGATGCGCCTGCCATGGTCGCCGCCAGCGGCTGCGCCCCTCCCATGCCGCCGAGGCCCGCCGTCAGAATCCAGCGGCCGCGGAGATTCCCTGCGTAGTGGCGCCGTCCCAGCTCCACGAAGGTCTCGTAGGTGCCCTGCACGATGCCCTGGCTGGCGATGTAGATCCAGGAGCCCGCGGTCATCTGGCCGAACATCATCAGGCCCTTGCGGTCGAGCTCGTTGAATTTCTCCCAGGTCGCCCAGTGTGGCACGAGGTTGGAGTTGGCCAGCAGCACCCGCGGCGCATCGGCGTGAGTCCGGAAGATCCCCACCGGCTTGCCCGATTGCACGAGCAGGGTTTCTTCCTCGCCGAGGCCGGTGAGGGCGGCGACGATGGCGTCGAAGCATTCCCAGTTGCGCGCCGCCTTGCCTATGCCGCCGTAGACCACCAGATCCCCGGGGCGCTCCGCGACCTCGGGGTCGAGATTGTTCATCAGCATTCGCAGCGGCGCCTCGGTGAGCCAGGACCTGGCGGTGAGGCGGCTGCCGCGCGGCGCGCGGATCGTCCGGCGGGCGGAGGGAGAAAGCTCTGTCATGGTAAATTGCACCTCATGGTGCGTCGTGACGTGACGGTAGACGAGACTGCAATTGTTGCAGAGATGACTGTCACTCGCTGCGCTTCTTCAGTGGGTGCAAGTCCCACCCCGGTAAGCGTCGGTGCGCCGGGTAGCAGGCCC